>Ga0335080_10001349_pt1 | contig 23881 bp, 26 predicted proteins | sample Lox_Sample_34_FD_206720 | JGI IMG/M metagenome (GOLD analysis project Ga0335080, IMG submission 206720) | Soil microbial communities from Loxahatchee National Wildlife Refuge, Florida, United States - Lox_Sample_3.4 | ecosystem: Environmental > Terrestrial > Soil > Wetlands | place: USA...
CCTGGCGATCGGTGCAACGAGAACAGGCAGAGCTGCGGCAGAAATTGGACGCGGCCGAGGCACGGATTCGAGATGCGTCTGCCCGGCAGAAGGACCGCAAGATGGAGTTGGATGCGGCCTTGGGAAGCCTGGCGGCGCAGAAAAAAGCCGTGCAGACACCGAAGCAGGCGATCGAGGCGTTGCCGAGCATCTTACCTCTGCCAAAGCCGGTCGGATTTGAATATGACGCCCCATCGAGCGAAGCGGCGGCGAAATCCGCCGAGCCTCCAGAAGCCGCGATTGCCACCGAATCGAACCGGAGGCAAGCGGACAGTGCGGCGCCCAAGCTGAGCTTCCCTGCGGAAGACATTAAGCCGCTTTATGACTTCGCCGTGGACTGCAAGGCCTGCCAGGTACAGCTGGCCGCAGTCCAAGCAGACCTAAAAGACGAACGGACCAAGACGGATGCACTGAGCAGGGAACGAGATAGTGCCCTGCAGGCGGCGAGGGGTGGCAGCGCGATCAAGCGCATCATGCGCGCGGCAAAATGGTTTGTCATTGGAGCAGCGGTCGGTGCGGCCGCCGCGAAGTTGGCGCACTAACGAGTTTGAAAGTGAAGCAAGCTCACCTGTCAGCCTCAGTTATAAGCCCCAGGCGCCGGCTGGCGCACCCCCCGCGCCAGCCGGGAAGTGGCAGTTGGTCCCAGATGGGCCGATCCTTCAAAATCCACAGAAAGTAGAGGAAAAGGCTCAGAAACAGCTTGACACAGCGTCCGATAAGCTATATTATGTTAACTAACAAGTACGGCGACTGTGTGGAATATATAAAGACCGCTGCTAAAAAGGGCTTCCTCCCTTTTTCACCAAGCACTGCTAGCCGATGTGGCAGCGGCGGTCTCCGCGCTTACGTGAAGACGCCGCGGTCCTGTCAATTCACTTATTTTGTTTTGGATTTCTGGATGTTGGCTTCGTAATCGATGTATTGCTGCAGCCCGTGGGGATCAGCGCCGACAAGCCGACGCCCATTGATGAAGAGCGTCGGAGTGCTGCGGATGTCGAGCTGACTGCCGTTGGCGATACTAGCATCGACCTCCGAGGCCGCCTGGGAACTAGCCATGCAGGAGCGGAACGCGTCCTGATTCAGTCCGGCTCGGCCAGCGAAGTCGAGCATCTTGTCATAGGCGTTTGAAGCCGAGATGACGTCTTGCCCGTCGTAAATGAAGTCGTAGACCTTCCAGAAGGCCTTGGGGTCCTGGTGATAGGCGCAGCGGCCGGCGAGCGCCGCGGTCCGAGCCCAAGGGTGGATCTGCTCGAGCGGATAGTCTTTGAAGATCACTTTGACCTGCGGGTATTTAGGCAATAGCCCCCGGAGGGCATCGTGGAGATTCCGGCAGACTGGGCACTCGAAGTCAGAGTATTCGACAACGGTAATAGGCGCATTGGGATCACCTAGCACGGGAGCACCCTCCAACTTCATCTTGGCGATATTGTCGGCAAGCGGATCAGTGGTGAGGTCGTTCAGTTCACCTCGAAGCAGGTACCGACCATCCTTCGTAAGGTACATCTTGATGTTGTCGCCGCCGTTTTCTGATTTCACCTCAATCGGCACTTCCAGGAGGCCGGAACTGCCCAGCTCTTTGGGAGCTCCGACGGTGATCTTAAAGTCTGTACCGAGCGCGAAGTAACTGCGGAGGAAGGCTTCAATCTTCTTCTGGGTGTCGGGGCTTGGGGCGCCGGCCTGGGATTGCGCATAGGCTGGGCCGGACACCGTGCCACTGCACAACACGGCAATTAAAACCATCAAACAGGTCCATTGTAATTTCGTCACGCTCTTCCTCTTTTTGGTGAATGGATTAGATATCACGGAATGAACTTTTGTGCGATTGGAAATGGGCGGCCGAAGCCGAACGCGCGCGACGTGATTTTCAGGCCGGGCGCGGCTTGCTTGCGCTTATATTCGTTGCGATCCACGCGTGACACGATTTCCCGGACCAGCTTCAAATCGTTCCGCGTCTCGATGGCGATCTCCTCAGGGCTCTTCACTTCTTCGATATAGGCCTTCAGAATGCGGTCAAGCACCTCGTAAGGTGGCAGGGAATCCGTGTCTTTCTGATTGGGGCGCAATTCCGCGGAAGGGGCTTTTTCGATCGTCGAGCGGGGGATCACTTCCCTTTCGCGATTGATGAAACGGGCGAGGTCGTACACCAGCAGCTTCGGCACGTCTGAGATCACCGCCAAGCCCCCAGCCATATCGCCGTAGAGCGTGCAATAGCCGACAGCGTTCTCCGATTTGTTTCCGGTGCTCAATACCATAGAACCAAATTTGTTCGAAAGAGCCATCAAGTAATTGCCGCGAATGCGCGCCTGAATATTCTCCTCGGTGGCATCCGGAGAACGGCCGCCGAACGCAGGAGCGAGCGCCTCCTTATACGCTTCGAAGACGTGGCCGATGGGAATGGTCTGAAAGTCTATGCCTAGATTGCGGGCGAGGGCCTGGGCATCTGTCTTACTGCCGCCGGAAGAGTAAGGGCCCGGCATAGATACGCCAAGAACATTCTCTGGCCCAAGAGCTGCCACGGCGATGGAGGCCACCACGGCGGAATCGACGCCCCCGGAAAGGCCGACGATAGTTCTTGTAAAATTGCACTTGTGGACGTAGTCACGCGTACCAAGCACCAGAGCGTGAAACGCGGACGCAACTTCATTGGTCGGCTGGTCATGCAGATCGCCTTCGCTCGTGATCGTGTCAAAGAGGACCAAGTCCTCCTCGAAGGCCTTGGCTTCCGCAGCGATCCTCCCGGACGCGGTAAGGGCAATGCTCGCCCCGTCGAAGATGAGCGAGTCGTTGCCCCCAACCTGATTCACGTAGACGACAGGGCGCTTGTGATGCAGGGCCAGAGAGCGGAGCATACCGAGGCGAAGGAAAGGCTTGTCCATCGTAAAAGGAGAAGCCGAGATATTGATGAGCACACTGGTTCCCTGCGAGACCAGCTCCGTGACCGGGTCTCGCATGTACAACGGAGAGGCCCAGAAGGTCTTGTCGTTCCAGACGTCCTCGCAAATCGTAATTCCAAGCTCCTCCTGGCCTAGACGGTACACGTATTGTTTGTCCCCGGCCTGGAAGTAGCGCGATTCGTCGAACACGTCATAGGTCGGCAGCAGCATTTTGGACTGCTCAAACACCACCCGGCCCTCGTAGATCAGCGCCGCTTTGTTGGCAATCGACTTCCCTGCCCGATGAACGTCGGGATTGACCGTGCCCGCGTAGCCGACGACCGCGGGCAAGGGCATCTGTTGCGCAATGCACTTCAAAGTTTCCTGGTTGCGGCGAATGAATGCGGGGCGTTCGAGCAGATCGAGAGGCAGATATCCGCAGATACAAAGTTCCGAAAAGACCACCAAATCGGCGCCGCGGCGCTCGGCTTCGCCAGCCATCTTAAGAATCTTAGAAGAATTGCCTTCAAAATCACCGACGGTGGGATTGAATTGAGCGAGCGCGATTTTCATTTAAGTTCAGGTAGAACACTAGGATAAGGTCGGGAGGCGGGTTAAAGCAAACTGGGCGGCCGCGTCGTCCTCCACACAAAAAGAAAAGGCTTCCGAAGAACCGGAAGCCCTTTAGACCAAGCTGTTCAGGGAAAGCCTAACCGCCCATATATTGGGCGTGAATGTAGGTGCCGGTGTCGGCATTGTAGACCAGATACCAACCCGGGTGGTCGGGATCATCGTAGACCACGAAGTTATCGCCGCAATCCCAGCACCAGTCCGAAGCCAGCGCCCAGTCCCACGCAGCAACCTGGAAGTAGAACCCGCCATTAAACCAGAAGCGATGAGCGCCACGGTCTATACGAACCACGTTGTAGCGGTAGGACGGGCCGAAGTGTTCAAAGCGTCCGTGTTCGAAGGGCCGGTCGACGTGGTAACGGGCATCGTTCGGCGCATCGTGGCCATACCAGTGGTCATGATTTACGTGCGGGGTGCGGTCAACCGCGCCATTCTCGAGGCGCTCTTCCTCGCGGTGGAACTGTTGGCTGTTATTGTGGCGCTGCGGCGCCGGAGGAATATGTCCTTGGTTACCCCTGGGCGCGGCCTGGTGAGCTGCATGTTCCTGCCGTTCTTGTCCAGGCGAGGCAAAAGCGGAGGGAGCTGTGAGTACGGGTGAACCTAAAAAGAAAACCAAGACGTAAAAAATGGATTTCATGGGCCGGCTCCTTTAGCAAATCGTCAGGCGAACATCGTCGTTGGCGGATTCCGCGATGAGCTTGTTCATCTGCGCGACAGCAACGCACCGCTCGCAGGTCCGGGTGTGCTTCTGTAGGATGGTGTAACACTTCGCAAAACGAGCCTGTAGACTGAGCAATTCCCTTCCCACAGCTTCACCGGCCATTTGTTGACGGCGGGCCCTTTCGCTGCGATCGCTCCAAGCAGACAAAGCTTGCTGACACTCTTCAAGCAAGGATTCGTATTGCGTGCAAAACGCGTCAGCAAAGGAAAGATCTTCGTTCATGGTGTTCAGGTCATTCATGATCGTGCTCTCCTTGCGGGCAATTCTCCCTCGCGTGAGAGTGGTGCATTCCACGTTCCATTCTCCAAGTAATTCCAGTGCCTAGCTTTGCGCGAAAATACATCTCGAGAAGGGGCGAGGCCCAGTACGGAAGAAGGAAGCGGTGAGTGGCCAGACTTCAGTAATTCTTACCGTAATACGTTCTAGCTAGCCGAAATGCAGTGTTTCGCCGAGGACAGGGCTGGTGTGAGCACACCACGAATCTATGCCGGCGAGAGCGCTGTTTTGGGAATTACTAGCCGCGGAAAATCTTCTGGATGTGAATCGTGTCGGTGGCCGCGTCCAGCGTACCGCTGATGGCCACGGATTTGTGGTCGTATTTCGCCGCGGCTCTCTGGTCATCCAGTTGGAAGGTCTTTTCCGTAGCGGGATCGTAGAGCACGTATTGCCCGCCTTTGCTCTTTGTGACCTTGCCGGAAAACATTTCGACCTTCTCGGCAGCAGTCGCGTCGGGGCTGGCAGACGAAGCGGTTTGTGGCTGCAGCTCCGTGCTCGGATACGCGGTCCTGGGAGACTGCGCGAATGCGGCGCCAGCGGATAGGAAACTGAGAGCGACGAAGCCAACGATCATTCGATTCATGAAACACCTCGTGGAATTCCGGGCAGGGATCGGGCTAGTTGCTGGCAAAAATACGGTCAGGCAATTGAAGAAAATGCGGTATCGGGTGGAGCAGGGATGGAAGTCTGGGGAATTAGTGCAGATTGCTTCAAAGAAAAAGGCTCCTGGCGCGAACACCAGGAGCCGAAAATGAACATTTAGTATCCCGACTGCCGCTTATACGCTGAAAGAGCTGCCGCAGCCGCAAGTGCTCTTGACGTTCGGGTTGTTGAACTTGAATCCCGCGCCCTCGAGCGTTTCAATGTAGTCGATTTCGACACCATCCAGGTACATGGAGCTCATTTGGTCTACAGCTACCTTGAGCCCATCGAAGTCCACGATCTCGTCGGACTCGTTGGTCTGGTTTTCAAACGCCATGTGATACTGGAAACCGGAACAGCCGCCGCCCACAACAGCGACACGCAGCGCGGTGGGCGCAGGATTCTGCAGGTTCATGATTTCCTTGACCTTACTGGCAGCTACCGGCGTCAGATTAATCATAATTCTTCAGGGCCTCCAAGATGAGTATAGCAACAGCGTGAACTTTCGCAAAGTCTTGTGTGGAAGTCGTAATTCCCTGCTCCGATCTTGTCTTCGCCCGCCGGCTCATTTGCTACGCGCGTAATCTGCCGCGCCCAAAAAGTGAAGTGAAACATACGGCACGTCGCCCACTACCCAGCTATCATGGCCAGGCTCGATATAGAACAAGTCGCCCTCTTTCATCTCGACGATCCGGCCGTCATCCATGGCGGCAGTGGCGCGGCCGGAAACCACAAGTCCAACGTGTTCCACCGAACAACTCTTCGCGCCGGTGGCTTTGCCCAGATGCTGCGACCATTTCCAGCCCGGCTCGTAGGTTGCTCGACCGATGGTCATTCCGCCGATGTGCACGAGTTCGAATTTCCCTTTTTCGAAGGTGCGGACTTCGTCGGGTTGCTCAAAACGCTTCAGAATGACTTCGAACATCGGAGGTGACCGAGCAAGACAACCTAAGCCAGTTCAAATAAGATAGATGCCATGATCAAACACAAGGTTACGTTGTTGCCCGGCGAGGGCATTGGTGTGGAAGTTTCCGCGGCGGTGCGACAGATTCTGGATGCCTCGGGAGTCGCCATCGAGTGGGAAGTTTTGGAAGCGCGCGCGGAGAATACGGATAAAAGCACAACCGGCACGGAGGTTTTGAACAATGCGGCGATCGAGTCGGTGCGCCGCAATAAAGTGGCGCTAAAAGGGCCGATGGCCACGGCGATTGCGGGAGGCGCGCGCAGCGTGAATGTGGCGTTGCGGAAGAGTCTGGAACTGTACGCGAATTTGCGGCCGGTGAAAAACCTGCCTGGCGTGAAGTCTCACTTCGAGAACGTGGATGTGGTGATCGTGCGCGAGAACACCGAAGATTTGTACTCCGGCCTGGAGCACGAGGTGGTCCCAGGGGTGGTCGAGAGCCTGAAGATCATCACCGAAAAAGCATCGACGCGCATCGCGAAGTTCGGGTTTGAATATGCTCGCCGGGTGGGGCGGAAGAAGGTGCACGCCATTCACAAGGCGAACATCATGAAGATGAGCGACGGATTGTTTCTGAAGTCGGTGCGGGCCGTAGCGGACAAATATCCCGAGATTGAGTACAAGGAATTGATTGTCGACAACGCGTGCATGCAGATTGTGATCGATCCGCTCCAGTTCGATATTTTGCTGCTACCGAATCTCTATGGCGATGTGATGAGCGACCTGGCCGCGGGTTTGGTCGGCGGGCTGGGCGTGGTCCCCAGTGGCAATATCGGCGAAGAAGGCGCGATTTTCGAGGCGGTACACGGAACGGCGCCGGACATCGCCGGAAAAGGTGTGGCGAATCCGACCGCGCTGCTCATGAGTGCGATCCTCATGCTGAATCACATCGGGGAAGCGTACACCGCGGACCGTATCGAGCAGGCGCTGTGGAAGGTATATCGAGAAGGAAAGCACATAACGCGCGACTTGGGCGGTAAGGCCGGTACGCAGGAGTTTACGGACGCGGTAATCGCCGCACTGCCGCATGTCTGATTCCAGTCATTAGCCTCCAGCCGACAGCTTACAGCTACACCTACCAGCCACGATTGAGGCGCTGCAAGAAATCGGATACCATGGCGAGCCATGGCCCCCTCAAAAACCCAAAAGAAGTCAGCGAAAGCGAGCGCAAACTCCAACGCCAAGCGCGATCCCCTGCAAGACGTCTACGCCGGCGTCGAGGCAGTTCTGAAAAAGTACATGCCTCCATTCAAGCGCGGCGACCTAGTTGTCCGCGGCAAGCCGTCGCTGCAATTGGTTACGCCCAAGCTTATTTCGATTCCCGGGGCATATGGCGGCAAACCGCATAACCATCAGTTCGCCGCCACGATTCTGCAAAAAGGATACGTCGGTCTCTATTTGACGGGCGTGTACTCAAATCCGGAGCTCACGAAAAAAGTTTCGACCGCGCTGTTGAAGACCTTGCAGGGCAAGTCCTGTTTTCATTTGAAGGCGCTCGACGAACAGATGAAGAAGGATATTTCCGCCGCTCTGGATGCCAGTGCGGCAATTTACAAAGAGCGCGGCTGGGCGTAGAGGCCGGATTCGCTGACCTGGCCGACGGATGCACTCCGGCAAGCATCCTCGGTTGAGATCCTTCGCCTTGCTCAGGATGACAGATGCTCTCGGGGCGACTTACGACATCGCTTAGAACGTTGCGCGCGAAGCGAGGTCACGGATCTCGGCGTTCTCAAAGATCCGTCCACGCAGATTCTCTCGCGTGGCTTGCAACATGGCACGCGCCAGGGCGTGGCCATGAACATAGAGCCCGCTAAAGGGCTTCAACAGCCGCAATGCCGGATAAGTCAGGGCATAAATTTTAGGAAGGGTCGGTGAAGGCGGCGTGTCGATGAAGCCCGGACGCCAACCGTCTGCGCCCACGAGTTCGATCAGGTCGTGCTCGCTTTGCGCTTTGACGCGCGCCCAGAACATGCGCGAATTGGCATTCGTTCCCTTTCCGCTAACGTAATGGAAGAAGGCACCGGGACTGAAACGCTTTAGCATGTTGGCGGCGGCCAGCGGATACGAGTACGAAATCGTGCGGTACTCCTCTTTAGAAACCTGCGTAATTGAAATGCCCAGAGCAAACAGACAAGCGTCGACGTTGCGGAAAGCTTCTTCTACGGTGGCGTAATTCAGAAAATCCTGGTGAACGTACGTGCGAAGCTTCGGACTGGTGTTCATCAGCGGCCGCCGCGTGATGGCGCGCACCTCCTCCACAATGGAAGCTGCGGTGCAGGCCTCGAGGGCAGCGTTGCCGACCGCGCCGGTGGCGCCAAAGAGCAGGATGTTCATGGTGGGAATTATGCCCTGTCGGGTTTGTCCAATAAAGGTGCCAGTTACTTCGGCGCGTAGAACTGATACACCATGAAGTAGACGATCACGCCAGTCACGGAGACGTAGAACCAGAGAGGAAGCGTCCAGCGGGCAATCAGGCGGTGTTTGTCGTAGCGCTCGAGGAGCGCGCGGCGGAGAGAAATGATGATCAGCGGAACAATCAGCACGGCCAGAATGGTGTGCGAGATGAGAATCGTGAAGTAGACGGGCCTGATCCAGCCTTGCCCCTGGAAGTGGATGACCTGATGGATGCGGTAGTGGTAGATCAGGTAGGACACGAGGAACGCGCACGAGACGAAAAACGCTGTGAGCATCAGCTTTTTGTGCAGTTCACGTCGACCACCGCGAATCGCGACGTAGCCGGCAGCGAGGAGAATCGCGCTTGCACCGTTCAAGGTGGCGTTCAGGGCGGGATGGGTCATACGCCGTGAAACCTCACGTTCTTTCTGAAGCTACAAGGATAGCAGCAACGGCAAACGGCGAAATTCGAAACTCGCGATTCAAAACTCGCAGTCGGAGCAAGACTCAGTGGCAGGCACGGGTCGGAAGACCCGCCGCTACGAAGAGCCCCAGGGCTCGCGGACTCGCCCTGGGCTACAGAGTCACCTGGGAAGTTTGTCGTACATCATCAAGCCGAGAAGAATCGGAATGTGCAGTACGGTGGCATGCATGAGCCACTTTGCACGTACGTTGGTGCGGGAACTGGAAGCCCAAAGGCAAACCTGGACGAGCGCGGTGCAGGTGACGAGCGCGCCGAAGAAGTACAGCACCCCCGCAAAGCCCATAATCGCCGGCAGCAGGCTGATCGCCACCAGCCCCCCCGCATACAGAATAATCTGCCGGAACGTGCGTGTACCCTTTTTGTCGTCCACCACCGGCAGCATCAAAATGCCCGCGCGCGCGTAGTCTTCGCGGTACATCCACGAAATCGCATGGAAATGGGGAAACTGCCACACGAAGAGTATCAGGAACAGGAGCCACGCGCCGGCATCGAGTCTACCGGTGGCGGCGGTCCAGCCAATCATCGGCGGTATCGCGCCCGGAATCGCGCCAATGAATGTGGCCCAAGTCGTGCGCTTTTTAAGCGGCGTGTAAGCGAGCAAATAACTCAAGCAGGTAAACAGACCGAGCAGACACGGCAGATAGCCTGCCGCGACGTATAGATCAGTCGCCCCGATGACGCAGAGCGCAACCCCAAAGAAAAGGGCTTCACTGGGTGACAGCAAGCCTGTCGGCAGCGGACGAGAAGCAGTGCGGCGCATGTAGCGGTCGGATTCGCGTTCGATGTAATGATTCAATGCGGCTGTGCCGGCGGCAATCATCATGGTGCCGAAAATCACGTGCAGCATGTGCAGCCAGGGCATCGGCCCGCGCGCGCCCATGTAAAATCCCGCTCCGGTGGTCATCAGAACGAGGAAAGACACGTCCGGCTTGGTCAGCGCCACATAGGCGCTTAGCTTCCCAGCCCCTTCCGGAGCTAAAGCCCCCTCGCGGATTCGCGAGTTCAACTCGGCCACACCCGCGTCATGCTGCGGAACCCGCGTTGGGTCGGCAGCAGCCATCAGGCAGGCACCTCACCCTTAGTGGTGGCGAACAGCACTTCCCTCTTTCGCGGCACGAGCCGGTAGCAGATCAGCACGGTCACGATGGAGGTCGCAAACAGGACCGCTCCCACCACGGTGTGAATCACCGTGAAAGCAATCATCACCGGCATGGGCTGAGGCGCATCCGCGGTCGTGAGCCGCGACCACAGCGACCCGAGTCCGAGCAGGATCTGCAGCCCGACCAGGGAATGCAGGAAGACTCTTGCAGTTGCGATGGCCTTCACTTCCGGAAAGCGGCGTCGCAGCGTGGCCGCGGTCCAGATCACCGACGAAAGGACGATGACGGACCAGATTACGTGCGGCGAGTAGGACATGTAGTGATGGCGGAAACCCGCGCCGAGAAGCACCTGAAGAAAAATGACGACGGCGTTAAACGTTGCGAGCGCATGAATGGAAGGCGCACTCGTATCGGGATACTGCGGCAGATCCTGCGTGTACCAGCGGCTGGTGAAAAATGCGATACTCACCAGGATCGCGAACATGATTTCCGCAGTGCAAGCGTGCATGACGGGCAGCCAATAGTGCAGTAATTGGAGAACCGTCAAGCCTCCGAGGATACCTTGAAATATCACACCAACAACCGCGGCGTAGCCCAGCTTTTTGACCCAGGGACGCTCGTCGTAGCGCGCGAGAAGAACAGCCAGACCAATGATCCAAATACCAAGGATAGCGGCAATCACGCGATGGGTATGTTCGATCAGCGCGCCACCCGTCAGGAAGCGCAGCGGCGGAAAGAAGGAGCCGAAGGAGGTGGGCCAGTCGGAAACCGCCAGAGCCGCATCATTCGAAGTAACCAGGGCGCCGGCGGTGAGGAGGCAGGCCGTCCAGCAAACCACGAAGACGGCGTATTTGTGCACGCCCGGATGATAAGTGGCTTTCATGAATTTCGGGCCCCAATTCCCGAAACACAAAGTATACCGCAGAGGGTGCGCCGCCCTGAACCCGGGAGGATTGTAGGTGGTGGGCGGCTGCGATGTCAACGCCGCCGCACACAGGGGAGAGCGAACGCCCTTTCTGTGAGCGGCAAGACCCAGTGAGCGAGATCCTTCGGCCATCCTTATCGGATAGCCTCAGGATGACAGATAGACGGGTTAGGCGGCGGAGGTGCGCGACTCTGGGTGAACTTCGACGGCACGGAGGACCAAGTCGGTGAGGGCGCCGATGAAGGCGGGCGAGTCGCCCACGGCGGGCATCATGCGGAATCGCTCGATGCCTGCTTTTTTGGCGTCGATTCGGCCATCGATGTTGATTTCGTGCAGCGTTTCGATGTGCTCGGTGACAAAGGAGATGGGAACGACCATGGCTTCCTTTACGCCTTCGTGGCCTAAGTTGTGAAGCGTTTCCACAAAGGATGGCTCGAGCCACTTGGCCGGGCCGACACGGCTCTGGAAGCACAGGATGCGCGTGCGGGGCCAGTTGGGATAACGCTTGGCTCCAAGTTCGTTGACGAGGCGGAAGGTTTCGTTGATGTGCTTCGGGTAGGGGTCCCCTTTTTCGACGAGGCTCAGAGGAATGCCATGAGCGCTGAAGACGAGGTGAATCCGTGACGCGTCGGGGAATTGACGCAGGCATTTGCCGATGTTGTTGACCAACGCCTCGATGTACAGCGGATGATCGTGAAAATTCTCAATGGTGCGCTCGGGCAGCGTGTCGACAGGTTCGCCGTAAACTCGCCGCCATTCCTTCAGACTGGAGAGCGTGGTGGCGAATGAATAATGGGGATAAAGCGGCAAGAGCACGAGTTCATCGAGCCGACCGGCGGACTTGAGCGCGGCGACGGCATCTTCGGTGAGCGGTTTCCAGTAACGCATCGCGGTGACCGCGACGGGGTCAATGTAAGGCTGCACGGCGGCGGCCAGTTTCGTGCGCTGCCGTTCCGTAAGGATGGCGATGGGCGAACGGCGGCCGATCATGGCGTAGCGTCCCATGACGGCGGGCGAACGCTTCTTGGCGATATAACGGGCGAGTGGGCTCCTCAGGAAGTTGAGCGGGCCAAGGGGAATGATGTCCGGGTCGTTAAACAGATTGTTCAAGAACGGTTCGACGGCCTGAAGAGAATCAGGTCCGCCGAGTTGGAAGAGGACGATGCCGACGCGTTTTTTGGTGCTCAAGTTAATCCCCTTTCGTTCGGGCGCCAAGAGTGTCGAACAATCTGCCACAACAGCGGTCCTTCCCCCACGTCAGCACGAGTAGAAGGTGGACCACACAATCACCACAAATCCAGGATGCCGGCCTGAAGGCACGGCGCTACTTTCGGGCGAGCGAGTTCTTCAGCCTGTCGACTTCGGAGCGAAGCGCGGAGGTGCGCCGGACGATCGAGATGAAGAACACGAAGAAAATGCCCCAGCCCACGACATACGCCGCAAATACACTGTCGAGATTTTTCATTGAACCTCCGCCTCCCGCTGCAAGAGATCGACATCGTGCCGCAATTTCTCGAGCACGTAGCGCTCAACGATCAAAAACAAACAAAAGATGTGCATGACCAGCACGTTGAAAAAGAACACTTTCTTCATCGTCGGGTCGAGCCCGGAACCCTGTCCCCCCATGATCACGGGCGCGGGATGCTGGGTGCGCCACCAGCGAATCGAGAAAAAAACGAGCGGCACATCAAGAAACGCAAAGATTCCGAACAAAGCGCTGAGCAGGGCGCGGCGGCCCGGCTCCTCGATCAAGGTGCGCAGCAGCAAATAAGAGACGTACAGCAGCCAGAGAACGAACGTGGAAGTCAGGCGCGCGTCCCACGTCCAGTAGATACCCCAAACCGGCTTGGCCCAGATCGGCCCGGTGATCAGAACGATGGTGATGCACGCCAGGCCGACCTCGGCACACGTAACGCCCAGCCAGTCGTATTTTTGTTCGCGTTTCCAGACGTACAGCAGGTTCGCGACGAAACAGACGAAGAACACCATTTCGCCCGCCCAAGCCGTGGCAGCATGAAAGTAGAAAATGCGTTGGATGACGCCCATGGTGCGCTCGGTGGGCGCCACGTAAAAATTGGCGTAGCCGGCGGCGATGATGAGCGCCGTAGCCACTGCGCCAAGAAGAATGCGTTTGGTCATCGTGTCATTCCTCCAGCAAATATTGACCGAAGATCCATAAAGCGGTCAAAAAAACCAAGTCGAAGACGCCAAGGAACGCGATGCCTTTCCATTGTACGACCGGATCGCGATCGAGAAGGCTCCCCGTAACCGTGGCGCTGACCACCAGCACAGGGGTAAGCAGCGGCAGAAGGAGCAGCGGGAGAAGCAATTCGCGCATACGTGCCTGCGCGGAAATCGCGGAGATCGCCGTGCCGGCTACAGCGATGCCGATGCTGCCCAGAAAGAGAACCAACGAGAGAACCGGCAACTTCGACCAGAGCGAAATATTGTAAAAGATGGCGAAGAACGGCAGCATCAGGGCTTCGGTCAGCAGCAGGAACAGCGTGTTGGCGATGAGTTTCGCCAGGAAAATCGCGAACGGATCGCTGACCGCGAGACGCAACGAACTAAGCGTGTCGTTGACTTGTTCGCGCAGGAAGCACGACTGGAACATCAGGGACGACGCGAAAAGAATGGCCAGCCACAGCAGGCCGGGTGCGAACTGGCGCGCTTCTTCCGTGCCGGGATTGGTGGCGAAGCTAAAAAGCACAAGCACGATCAGGATGAAGACGCTCGTCGTGGTGAGCAGTTCGCGGGAACGAAATTCCGTCCGGAGTTCCTTGTTCAGCAGCGTCGCGGTATTGGAGAAGAGGGCCATGGCGGGCAGTCAGGCACCTCCGAAGGACAGAATGGAACGCAACGAAGCGCCCGTCTTCGTATCGGCAATGACGGCGCCAGCGTCGAGCTGCACCGCACGCGTGGCCAGAGCGGAAATTTCCGACTCTCCGTGCAGGCTCATGACGACCGTGCAGCCGGAACGATTGACCTCGCCTAGTGTCTTGGCCAGCCACGAGATGCCGAGCGGGTCGAGGCCAGTGGCGGGCTCGTCGAAGAGAAGCACGCTGGGGCGATGAATCAGCGCGCGAGCGATGGCGATGCGCTGCCGCATGCCGCGGGAGAAAGTGCGTACGGCAGAATCACGGCGTTCATACAAATTGACTTCGCGCAGAAGTTCTTCCGCGCGCGCAGCGGGATTCGGTACGTCTTGCAGCTTGGCAAAAAGAATCAAATTCTCTTCGGCGGTGAGCTCGTCATAGACCATGGTGGTATGAGCAACGTAACCAGGACGGCCCGCGGCCGAATCACCGGCGGCACCAGGGAACGACAACTGCCCTGCTGTGGGACTGACGATGCGGGCCGCGATGCGGAGAAGAGTCGTTTTTCCGGAGCCATTGCGCCCAGCGAGCACCACGCACTCGCCGGGGGAAATTTCGAGCGAGACGCGGCGCAACGCGAACAAGCCGCCGTAGCGTTTATCGATGTTCTCGAAACGCAGTCCGGTTGGTGGAAGGGCGAGAGTGGTCACAATTGTCCGCGATTGCCGGGAGCGAACTGTCATTCACGAGAGGAGCGGGCGCTTACGCGGTGAGAAAAGCAGGTTCCTCGCTTCGCTCGGAATGACAGAATCCAAGGTACAGTTCTTCAAAAGCTACAACAAGACCGTGTGAAGCAGCGTAGTCTGTCGGCCGGCTAGAAGCCGGCGCTACGGCATCGCTTAGCCCTGAACCAAGTCGCGAAGCAGCTTTTCGACTTTCGCTTTCTCCCGGGCGTACTCTTCGTCGGAAATCGTGCCGGCCTGCTTACGAAGCTCCAAGCGGAAAATCTGGTCCTTCAGCGAATCCATGCTGACGGTGACGTGCTGATCGACCGCCGCAGCCACGCTGGCACTGGTGGCAGCAGGTTGTGCCGGCGCCGGAGTCGATGGAGCTGTCGGCGGCATTAGCGACGCCGCTCGCTTCTTAGCCGGCTTGGGAGCCTTTGCGGGACGCGAAGCACCGCTCGCGGACTCGCCCTGCGCTACAACATCGGCGGACTCAACAGCTACCACCTGCTTGCGCGAAAGCAGAATCGCACCCATGGCGAACAGCGCAGCCAGGCCCGCGAAGATGAACCACTTGTAGTCGTCGAGCCGGCTCGGTGCGGCGATCACTTCCTGGCCACCGGTGCGCGAATTCCCTTCTTGAGCGGCGCCTCGTCCTTGTCCGCCGCCGTCAGAAGATGCAGCCGAGCCTACGCCAGAAAGGCTGACCGCCAGAACCGCCTTGGCAGGAAGCGGATCGTGCGTGTAAACCATCATGCCCTGTTCCTGGCCAGCCGAAGTGAGACCGTCGCCAGTGACCGTCACTCCCGGAGGCGCAACGACCAGAATCTTGGCGCCAGCGTAGGTCGCGGGCAGTTTCAACGTGGCGGCATTGTTTGGATAGGGCAGCTCGTAAGACAAACGCACATTCGTTTGCCCCGGCCGGAAGGCGTAAGCAATCGAGTAACGTCCTTTGCCCTTGTCTATCGAAGCTTGCGCGACGGACATGCCCATGCCCGTGGTGGTGTTAACTTGCCCGAGCGAGCCATTTTCAGGAATCGCGAAATCAAAGTTGCCTTCGGTGCGGAAAAACGCCACTGCGGGTTGAGAAGCGTTCGTAACCTCATACTCTTCGGCGCCGACCAGCTTGTCGCCCTGTGGCTGGAAGATGACGATATGCGAGTTGACACTGATGGTTTTTGGATCTTTCGAGATGTCGTAGACCTCGACTTCGACGCCGGGCCGGCCTGGCGGCGCGAAGGTGTTAAAACTCACGTCGTGAAAGGTGGCGCGAATGAGAACGGGCGCCATTCCAATGCTGTCTTTGGTGACTGAGAAGTGTCCGCCCGCATCGCTGGTCGCGGTGGCGAGTTCGGTCATGCCTTGTGTGGGGCTCAGAAGATCGAGCGCTACATTCGCCTCCGGCTTGCCGGTAGTGCGATTGATCACGATGCCGGCAAGCGTACCGGCCTGAGCAACGGAGGAAAGTGCGAGAACGAAGATGATGGAAGAAAGAGTGCGCGCGGCAAACGCCTTCATCGAGTGCTCCGCTCGGCCGCAGCTGGGCGCACGGCGCGAGGACGGCGAACATCGAAGTCGGTGACCTGTTCGATCTCGGTGAGCACAAGCGCCGCTTCCGTTTCGAGGGCGTTTTTCATGAGCTCGTAATCGCCCTCCGAGTACTTCCCTGCCCGGTATTCGAACTTCAAGTCGCGCAGATTCTCGTAAATGGTGTCGCGGCGCTCAAAAAGCTGATCGAGCTTGGTGCGGTGCGGCGCAAGGTCCGACGCATCCGGGTGAATGTAGAAGATGAAAAGGAACACCGCAGCGGCTAGACCCAGGCAGGCGCCAAGAACCGCGGCATCGGGAACAGCGGCGAGAAGAACGAGTTCAGCGAAAGCGAGCATGTTCGATTAATCCTCAGTTTCGCGCGCAGCTTGGGCGCGGGCACGTTCCAGAGCTTCATTGTGCATACTGGGCCCAGACGCTGTCTGTGGGATTGGACGATTAAAGTACCACTTGCGTACGATGAAAATCACCAGCGCCAGACCGACGATTGCGTAGACGATCGGCATCAGCCACGCAACCAGCCCAAAGCCGCGCTTTGGCGGCTCGACATACACGATGGTGCCGTATTGCTGCACGAACGCGTCGATGATCTGCTGCTCGGACATATTCTTGGCGAGCATGCCGTCGACCTGCTGAAGCTGCGCTTTGGCCGTGTCGCACGGGCCGGAGAACGCGCCGCCCGGATGCGCGCAACCGCCTGCGGTCATGTCACAGCCCTTGCACATGCACTTCAGGTGCATGCCGACTTCTTTCGCACGCGGCGAGTAGGGCGATTGCGCCATCAGCAATGGCACGGCTGCCAAGGCCACCACAAAACCGAATGTTGCGACGCGTCTGGCTTTAGTCATGGCCCTCTCGCAAACTTACCGTCGAAGTGAGCGCCGGCGTGGCCGCCGTTTCGGCAGCGACGTCGGGAACCGTTGCAACGCCAAGAGCCGCGCGCCGGTTTGGCATTAACGCCAGCAACGTGCCCATCACGACCCACACGCCGCCCAGCCAAATCCATTTTACGAGCGGGTTGCGGAATGCGTGAATCACCGGAACGTTGAGGTCCGGATCCATACCGGCGTAGACGACGTAAAGGTCTTCCCGCAGCGTCGAATAGATCGCGACCATTGTGCCGGCCTGCTGCTCGTTGCCCTGGAACTGGCGCTTCTCCGGATACAGCATCATGAGCTGCTTATTGTCTTTCAGGACTTCGACGATCATGCGTTGCGCCGTGTAGTTCTTCTCGACCTTGGTGTCGGCGCTTTGCAGAACCAGCGTGTACGGACCGAGCTTCATCGACTCGCCGAGGTTCAAAGCTTTCTGCACGTCCGAATTGAACGCAGCGCCGGCGAGACCAATAAACACCAGCACCATGCCGAAGTGCACGACATAGCCGCCGTAGCGGCGGGTGTTGCGCATGGAGAGCTCGTGAGCGGCCATCATCATGCTCATGCCCGTGCGCGCCGCGATCACTTTAGCGCCACGGTAGAACTCCATCACAATGGTCCAGAACACAAAGAAGCATAGGAAAAAGCACACCAGCGAGTACGGGTCGCGGTAACCCGCGATGCCGAGAATCGCCGCCGCCACCACGCCGATAATCGCGGGCCAGCCGAAGTTGCGCTTCAGACTGTCGACAGAAGTCTTGCGCCAGGCCAGAAGCGGCCCCACGCCCGTTAGAAAGAGAATGGCGAGCCCAATCGGAATCATGACCTTGTTGAAGAACGGCGCGCCGACGCTGATCCGGTTGCTGGTAAACCACTCCGAGAAGACGGGGAATAGTGTGCCGGAAAGCACGGCGATGCAGGCGACGAGGAACAAAAGATTGTTGAACAGGAAGCTCGACTCGCGCGAAATCATCGAATCCAGCTGGTTCTCGCTCTTCAAATAATCGCGATTCTTAACGTAGGCGACAAAGCAAACAAGAATCGTGAGAATAATGAAGCCGACGAACCAAGGACCGATCTGGGAGTTGGCAAACGCATGCACGGAACTGACTACGCCGCTTCGTGTCAGGAACGTGCCCAAGATGCATAGCAGGAAGGTACAGAAGACCAGCCAGACGTTCCAGACCTTCATCATTCCGCGCTTCTCTTGCATCATCACGGAATGCAGAAATGCCGTGCCCGTCAGCCAAGGCAATAGCGAAGCGTTTTCAACCGGATCCCAGCCCCAGTAGCCGCCCCAACCCAGAACCGCGTAAGCCCAGTGCGCGCCCAGAAGAATACCGAGCGACTGGAAGCACCACGCGATCATGGTCCACTTGCGGGTGAGGTGAATCCACTTTTCACCGGGGTAGCGCGCGAGCAACGCAGCAAGCGCAAAGGCAAACGGAATCGTAAAGCCCGTATAGCCGGAATAGAGGTTCGGCGGATGAATCACCATCTCCGGATACTGAAGCAGCGGATTCAAACCGTTGCCGTCCATACGGGTAAACGGTTCCAAGGCGCCACTGGCATTGACCGCGGCAAGCGTCTTGAAGGGGTTCTCGACGAAGTTGTTCAAGGTGAGGAAGAAGATCTGTACGCCGGCCATCACCACGCCGACATACGGCATCAATTCGCCATTTTTGTTGCGGTAGGCAATAAGGACGGAAAGAACGTAGACGGAGAGAAGTGTGCTCCAGAAAAGCAGCGAACCTTCTTGCCCAGACCACAGAGCAGCAACCTTGTAGAACGTGGAGAGGTCGCGATTCGAGTGCGACACCACATAAGCCATCGAGAAGTTGTCGGTGAAGAACAAGTACTCGACGCAGATCGTCGAAATGAAAATCAGAACGCAGGTGGCTATGCCGGCCTGGCGAGCACTCTTGACGAGCAGCGGGTGCTGGGTCTTGATCGCGAAGATGCCGCCGACGAACGCATAGACGGCGCACACAAATGCGAGCAGAAGCGAGAAACTACCGAATACATCCATGGATTTTTCGCCCCTCCCCTGAAGTCCGCCCGCAAAGGCGGTCCACGCAAAACCTGAACTTTCCAAAAACGCTCGATGCAGAAGGCCGCAGAACTCTGAATCGCCCTTCACTACACGCTACATGCTGCTTGTTTGCGTCGCGCCTGCGGGAGTCGCCGGCTTGTCGCCGCCTGGCGCCGCCTCATATTTTGACGCACACTTCGCCTGCACATGCTCTGCTACGAATCTGCCATCGGAAGACGGGCGGCCCTCGACGAGCGCCTGGGACTTGTCCACGAACGTGTCGGGGAGCGGATCGCTGCCCACGTAACGCACAGCCAGCGTCTTGCCTTGCTCCTCCAAAACGAATTCCGTGCCGCCGGTAACGTGCCGGATACTTCCAGGAGCCACAGTGCCAGCCAGACGCATCCTGTGATTGCGTGCCGAACCGGTCAGTGCCTGGTATTCGGCAATGGTGTGATAGTAGGTTTTGCTTTCGCCATAGCCCATCCAGGCGAGAAACGCCAAAGCAACCACGATTACTCCGATACCCACGCCGAATTTAGCGCGATTCTGCACAAGTCACCTCAAAAGCGGGACGGTTCCAGTCGAATTTTAGCACACAGCGGAACATGTAAGTACGAGACATAGTTTGGGTTATGGCGTCACCGGAAACAGTGACCTCGGTCACATGGCCGCGGCCGTTTTCCTCACGCGCTCTGTACATAGGAACTCACCAATGCGGCTCGAAATTCGGCCAATTCCGCGCCGCTCGGGCTCTCGCTGGCCAAAAACGCACCTTTCGAGGGAAACGCAGTGCAGCCCAAATCGCTTTGAAGCAACTTTCCCGCCAAGGGCGACAGGTCGCTCGAGAGCAGCAGAACGCGCTTTGGTTTCAACGACCTCCGGATGCGCGTGATGGTAGCGGCCAGCTGATTCTCCAAAATGGGACGCGCTTCGAACGGAGAAGAATCGGATGAAAGCGGACATTCAAGCACATGAATGAGCATCAGCCCGTTCTTCTGAAATTCCGCCAACACGGCTTCTGGAGCTCTTCCGTCACTAAGGATCGAAGCTGCAGTCAAAATATTTCTCGCCTCACCTCGAAACATAGCCTGCGGATTGTAGAGAAATTCATCGTCGCTTCGAGGTGAAATGCCGCTCACGAGCAAACTCTGAATGTGAATCGGCCGGAATCGCGTCGCCCACTCCAAGCGTTGCAGACGTCGGGAGATATGGCCGGAATCCGCAGGCTGTCCGCAGCCGTCGCAAGGCAAGAGCTGTGGAGTATTGGGCATAAGAGAATGCTACGGCAATCGACGGGACGGGGCAAACACAGACGGGTACAGTCGAGGTACAGGGGTCAGGTCAGGCCTAACCCATAGATATAAGGACAGTTACAGGACTACTTGGCAGCTACCGCACCCGCGGGCAGCTTTGCACGCAGGCACCACTTCAGTTCCTGGCTAATCTCCATAATCTCCATACCAGGCATCACGATGAACTTGCACGAGAGCATCTCTCTTGGCTCGTCGTCGTCCGGCAACTGGCAAGTTACGCGGCAGTATTGACAATCCTGGTTCCAGCAGAATCGCCCATATGGAATTGTCTCTGGGCTGATGAACTGGAAACAACGCAGAAGTGAGTTGCGCTCCGGCACCTGGAATTTCTTCCCCATGATGTAGATGTCGACGAGTTTTTCGTACGGACGAAATGGTTCTGACATGACCGATGGATCCTCTGCAAGCGGTGCGGAGAGCTTCCCCGGAGCGGTGGGCCACGCGCTGCAGAATCAGAGTAGAGCGAGGGTGTGACAGGAACAACGAAAGGATGGGAGGAAAGTAGCGTATGTGCTACGGGGTGGTTTTAGGAACTGAAATCGAAGAACTGGCACATGCGCCGGAATTTTTCATAGCGCGCCGCGATGAGGGCGCGAGGAGGCTGCGTCGATAGGGAAAGAAGTTGGCGTTCGAGGACATCACCCAGAAGCTTTGCCGCACCTTCGTGATCACTATGCGCCCCGCCGTCGGGTTCCGGGATGATTTCGTCGACGATGCCGAGCTCCTTGAGATCGCTGGCCATGATCTTCATGGCGATCGCGGCGGTCTCGGCTTTCGCGGCATCTCGCCAGATAATCGAAGCGCAGCCCTCGGGCGAGATCACGGAGTAAAAGCCATTTTCGAGGATGTTCACCCTGTCGCCGATGGCGATGGCGAGCGCGCCGCCGGAACCGCCTTCCCCAGTTACCGTGACGATGACGGGAACGGGGAGTCGCGCCATTTCGCGAAGGTTGCGCGCGATGGCTTCGCCCTGGCCGCGTTCCTCCGCATCGATGCCCGGATACGCGCCCGGCGTATCAATAAAGGTGAAAATCGGAAGGCCGAATTTAGCGGCGAGCTGCATCACTCGCAGAGCTTTGCGGTAGCCCTCCGGCTTCGGCTGGCCAAAGTTGCGCACCACGCGCTGCTTTGTGTCTCGTCCCTTCTGCTGGCCAATCACTGCTGCCGGACGTCCGCGAAACTTCGCCAAGCCGGCGACGAGCGCCTTGTCGTCGGCAAAGCCACGGTCGCCGTGAAGCTCGATGAAATCCGTAAACATCAGGCCAATCCAGTCGAGAGTGTACGGCCTTTGCGGGTGGCGGGCAATCTGCGCGCGCTGCCAGGGGCCGAGGTGCGCGTAGAACTCCCGCCGCAGCTCCAACACTTCGCGCTTCAGGCGTTCCAGTTCCAGTTCGCCGTCTTCACTGGTGGCTGCCAACCGGCGCAGCTCCTCGACATCCTTTTCGAGGCGCTCAATCTCCTTCTCACGATCGATGGTCGGAGAATTTTTCTTGTCTTTGGCTGCGGCCATTAAGAAATCCTCTGAATGCCTTCGTCGCCGCAAATGCGCTCCAGCGCGGAGATGAGGTCCGAGGTCACCCGTATCTTACGCTGAGATTGCACCACGGCAGTAGTGCCATCTTTCGATTCGAGCTCAAAGATAACCGGACTGGGGCCGGCGGCTTGGGCAAACAGGTCCTCCAGCAACTGCAGGGAGTCTTCACTGACGCGCTCCAGATCGACGCGCAGGCGAAGCTCGGAAGCCGCTGCCCGTTCCGCCACGGCGTCCAGCCGGCGCGCTTCCTGGAGCGAAAGGCGAGTGCCCGCTTCCTCGATCTGCACACGCACTTTCAGCAACAGTGGCGTGCCCGGTTTGAGAATGTTTTCCAGCCGGCCGAACGCCTCCGGAAACGCCAGAAGTTCCTGCACCCCGGTCATGTCTTGAAGCGTAAAGATCGCCCAGCGCTGCCCTTTTTTCGAACGCATGGGCCGGGTGCCCACGATCAAGCTCGCCACGGTGATCTCTTTTCCGTTGCGCTGGCCTTCCACCTGCTCGAGCGAAACGGCGCCCATATCCTTCAACCGTGAAGTGTATTTCTCCAGCGGATGGCCGGAAATATAGAAGCCCAGCATGGCGTACTCGCTCGCGAGCCGTTCTTCTTCGCTCCACGGATCGGCGTCGCGCAATTCGAAATGCACTTTCGGCTCGTCAGCAGCGCCGCCAAAGAAAAGGCCGTGCTGGCCGGATTCCTTAGCCCGTTGCGCGCGCTGGATTGCCGCGATCGCGTCGTCTACAGACGCCAACATAGCCTCACGAGGACCGAGGGAGTCCATAGCACCTGACTTGATCAGGCTCTCGAATACGCGTTTATTCAGAAAGCGCGATTCGATCCGTTCACAGAACTCGTAAAGCGACTTGAACTGACCTTGCGCCAACCTAGCCTCGCGAATGGCCTTCGCGGTGTTCTCGCCCACGTTCTTGATCGCGGCCATGCCGAAGCGGATCGATTCGCCAACAGGTGTGAAGTACAGATCGCTCTCATTCACATCCGGCGGAAGAATCGGAATGCTCATCCCGCGAGATTCATTGATGTACTTCACCTGCTTTTCCGCATTGCCTGTTTCCGAAGTGAGCAGCGCGGCCATGAATTCGACGGGATAGTGCGTCTTCAAGTACGCGGTCTGATACGCGAGCAGCGCGTAAGCACACGAGTGCGACTTGTTGAAGCCGTAGCCCGCGAACTCTTCCATCAGGTCGAAGATGCGCACGGCCTTCTTGTCGTTGATCTTATTTTTCTCGCAGCCGGCCAGGAATTTCGCGCGCTGCGCCGCCATCTCTTCTTTCTTTTTCTTGCCCATAGCACGGCGAAGGATGTCGGCTTCGCCGAGCGAGAAACTGGCCAGGCGGTTGGCGATTTGCATCACCTGTTCCTGATACAGGATGACGCCGTAGGTTTCTTCCAGAATGTCTTTCAGCTGAGGCAACTCATAACTGACCTTCGTCTTCCCGTGCTTCCGGTTAATAAAGTCGTCGATCATGCCGCCCTGAATGGGGCCTGGGCGGTAGAGGGCGTTGAGAGCGGTCAAGTCTTCGACCCGCGTCGGGTGGTAACGGCGGAGAATATCGCGCATTCCGTGTGATTCAAACTGGAAGATGGCCGTAGTTTCGCCTCGGGAGAAGAGTTTGTAAGTGGGCTCGTCGTCGAGGGGCAAACTATCCAGATCGATTTTGACGCCACGATTCTGCTCCACCATTTTCACCGCGTCATAAAGAACGGTGAGGGTCGTGAGCCCGAGGAAATCCATCTTGAGCAGCCCAATGCGCTCAAGGGCGCTCATGTCGTATTGGGTAGTGATTTCATCGCGGCTGGTCTTGTAAACAGGAACCAGCTCGGTAAGCGGCTGCGGCGAGATGACTACGCCGGCTGCGTGCGTGGAAGCGTGGCGCGAGAGCCCTTCCAGGCGCATCGCCACTTTCATCAGATCTTTGAATTTCTCGTCCGTTTCGACGGCCGACTTCAACTGAGGGGATTCGGCCAGCGCCG
>Ga0335080_10001350_pt1 | contig 23872 bp, 15 predicted proteins | sample Lox_Sample_34_FD_206720 | JGI IMG/M metagenome (GOLD analysis project Ga0335080, IMG submission 206720) | Soil microbial communities from Loxahatchee National Wildlife Refuge, Florida, United States - Lox_Sample_3.4 | ecosystem: Environmental > Terrestrial > Soil > Wetlands | place: USA...
CCGTCCAGCAACGGATCGAGCCACTCGCGCTTTTGCTCGGGCGTGCCGTAGCGCTCCAGGACCTCCATATTGCCGGTGTCCGGTGCCGAGCAGTTGAATGGCTCCGAGCCGATCGGGGAGCGGCCCATCACCTCGCACAGCCGCGCGTACTCAAGGTTAGTGAGCCCGGCGCCGCGGTCGGACTCCGGCAGGAACAGATTCCACAGCCCTGCGTTGCGCGCCTTGGCCTTGAGCTCCTCGATAACCGGGGTCGGTTGCCACCGGTTGGCGTTGACCTGGGCGTGCCAGACCGCCTCGCTCGGATAGACGTGCTCGTCCATGAACGCGCTCAGCCGCTTGCGCAGATCACTGACGCGCGGCGACGGATCAAACCCCGGCATGGTGGCCCCCGGCGGGAAGATGTGGCGAACGCGCCGGGCGAAAAGCCCAGCGACGCGAGGCATGGCGCTTCGGCGAAGCCCCAAGGCATAGTGCGCACCGGGGGGTACGGCCGTCAACAGCCGGCGCCTCCGGCCGCACCGTATGCGACCCTTCGCGGCGGCGCAGAAGCTGAAGCGCGGGTGATTGCCGCAGCAGATCCACTATGATTGCGGCGGCCGCGCGCCGTTTCATCGGCGTTGCGGCGAGACGCATCCTCAAACCGAACCATCCGGGAGAACAACATGACCAACCGTCGTCAATTGCTGGGCGCGATCGCCGCAGGCGGGGCACTGCTCTCCACAGTCGCCGTCGCCGACGAAGGCGTTCGCGAAGAAGGCCGCGAACATCCACGGATTGCCAGGGCGATTCACGAGCTTGAGGACGCCATTCATTACATGGAGGCAGCACCGCACGATTTCGGCGGAAACAAGGCTCAGGCCATTGCCGACTCGAAGGCCGCAGTCGTGTCACTGCGCAGGGCGCTCGCCTATAGAGCTGCCAAGGACCATAAGTAGAGGCGCCCCGGGCCGGCGTGACGGACTGCCCGGCACGCCGGCTTCGTCCACCGCCGGCGCGTCATGCTGACGCCGGCAAGACAGCCCCCGTTCACCAAGCACTAGGAGCATGCATGATCGGCTACGTGACTCTCGGTACCAACGATTTGGAGCGCTCTGCGAAGTTCTACGACAGCTTGCTGTCAGCTTTCGGAGCAAAGCGCACTTGGGAGAACGAGCGCTACGTCGCGTGGGGCAAGGCGCCGACCGCGCCGATGCTCTTCGTCATCAAGCCGTACAACGGTGAGCGGGCTACGGTCGGCAACGGGACGATGGTCTCGTTCGTTGCCCGGTCCAAGGCCGAAGTCGATGCGGTCTACAAGAAGGCGATCGAGCTCGGCGCCAAGGACGAAGGTCCGGCTGGCCCGCGCGGCGACGACTTCTACGCCGGGTATTTCCGCGACCTCGATGGCAACAAGCTCGCCGTCTATCACATGCCCTGAAGCGGCCCAGAGACCCGATGCGATGCGCGCCTGGTCATTGGTGAGGGTCGGAGTTCGGCAATGAGGTCCACGACTTCTGGGCGCAGGACGATGGGTCGGACCAGTACCATTCCCTGGCTGGTCCTTGCGCTGGGGTCGCCGTTCCTCGTCGCCTGCGACCGCGCACCGGCACCGTCACCCGAAGAGGTCGCAGCCCGCGCCTCGACGCTGCGGCCTCACGATGCGCGCCTCGCTGAGCTCTACGAGCATTCCTGCAAAGCGTGCCACGCCGAACCACGCGCCAAGGCACCGCTCACCGGCGATCGGCGGACGTGGCGGGCGCGGATCGCGAAGGGACGGGATGCACTGATCCAGAGCGTGCTGGCGGGAATCAACGGGATGCCCGCAGGCGGTCAATGCTTCAGCTGCTCGCCCGCCGACTATGATGCCCTGATCAATTTCATGGCCGGACAGGAAGGCCCGTGAAGCTCTCGCGTCGTGCCGCGGTTGGAGTGGGCCTCGGCGCCGTCGGCGCGGCGGTCGCGGGCGGTTTGGTCGGGCGCCAGTGGTGGCTCGATCGCGAGCCGCCGGCACCGCCGGTCACCGATGCCCAGGGCCACACGCTGTGGCGCAACTGGTCCGGAATCGCGAGCGCGTACCCGGCCACACGCACGGCCCCGGAGTCGGAGGCGGTGCTCGCCGAGATGATCCGCAAGGCACCGGCCCCGGTCCGCCCGGTTGGCGCTGGTCATTCGTTCACGGCGCTCGTGCCGACGTCCGGGACGCTCGTTTCACTGGACGCGCTGCATGGAATCGTCAGCCACGATCCGGCGGCGCATCAGGCGACCGTGTGGGCCGGTAGCCGCCTAGGTGATCTCGGGCCCGCGCTGGTCGCGGCCGGACAAGAGATGCTCAGCCTGCCCGACATCAACAAGCAGTCGATCGGCGGTGCGATCGGGACCGGCACCCACGGTACCGGTGCGGGTTACCAGGCGATCCATGCGACAGTAAAGGCGTTGCGACTGGTGACTGCGCGAGGCGAAATCCTCGATTGCACTGCAGAGCGGAATCCCGAGGTGTACGGCGCCGCGCGCGTAGGCCTCGGTGCATTCGGCATCGTCACTCAGGTCACGCTGCAGAACCGTGCACTCAGTCGGGTGCGCAAACGCGTGTATCTGCGGCCGCTCGATGCGGTCGCAGAGCAGTGGCCGGCGCTGTGCGCGGCCCATGACAAGGTGGAGTTCTTCGCGTTCCCCTTCTCCGGGCTCGCGGCGGTGATCACGACCGACCCGACGGATGCGGCACTCCAGCCGCGCGGTCCCGATCAGGATGCCGACACGTTGCTGAGTCTGAAGCGGCTGCGCGACGTTCTCGGCCCGCTGCCCGTAGTGCGGCGCTACGTGACGCGCGCGCTGATGCAGGGACTCCCGCCCGAGGAATCGGTCGATGACAGTTGGAAGCTGCTGTCCAACGAGCGGCCCGTGCGTTTCAACGAGATGGAGTACCACTTGCCGCGCGAGCGGCAGATGGCCGCGCTGCGGGAGGTGATGGGTGTCATCGAGGCGGGGCACAACGACGTCTTCTTCCCGATCGAGGTCCGCTCGATCGCTCCGGATGACGCATGGTTGTCGCCGTTCTACGGGCGCGAGTCCGGCTCGCTCGCGATCCATGCGTATTACAAGGACGACTACCGCCAGCTCTTTGCGGCCGTCGAACCGGTCCTGAGGCGCCACGGCGGCCGGCCGCACTGGGGCAAGCTGCATTCACTCCGAGCCCGCGAACTGGCGACGCTGTACCCGCGCTGGCGCGAGGCGATGGAAGTGCGGCGGGCGCTCGATCCCGATGACCGGCTTCTGAACCCGTACTTGCGCGCGTTGCTGGTCAATGACTGACGTTCGCGCACCGTCGGGACGTTGGACGCGACGAAGGCTGATGCTGGGAGGCGGCGCCGCGGCGGCTGTCATTGCTCTGGCCGTCGCCCGCAAAGGCAATCGCGGTGGTCCGCACGATGCGTACTTTCTGGCGCTGTCGAAAGCACTGCACGACGCAGGAATTGCGCGACCGGTCCTGATCATCGACCGGACCCGCCTGCGCAGCAACGTGCGCGCGCTCAATACGACGCTCGCCGGCTCGAGGCTCGCGACCCGCGTCGTCGTGAAGTCTCTGCCCGCCCGCCAATTGCTCGAGGAGATTGCCTCGGGCGTGAATTCCGATCGCTTCATGGTCTTCAACGGGCCGATGATTCTCGAGACGCTGCGCTTTCGGCCGCGAAGCGACCTCCTGCTCGGCAAGCCGCTCGCGGCCGCCGAAGTCGCGGAGATCTGCGACGCGATGGTCGACGCGGGCGCGACCGGTGCCGGCCCGCAATGGCTCGTCGACTCGGCTGAGCGGATCCGCCAGTACGAGGTGATCGGAGCGAACCGCGGCCGCACACTTCGCGTCAATGTCGAGATTGACGTCGGACTGCATCGCGGCGGCTTTCGGAACGACGACGAACTGGCCGCGGCGCTCGATCTCATTCGCTCATCGCCTCATCTCTCGTTCTCGGGGCTGATGGGTTACGACCCGCACGTCCCCAAGGCTCCGCGCCCGGAGCACGCGTATCAGGCCGTCATCCGGCGCTATCGCCAGTCGGTCGAGGTCGTGCGTAGCCGATTCGGGAGCAGCGACGAGGCCTTCACCTACAACACCGCAGGGAGCCCGACGTACGCGCTGCACGTCAGCGATCCCTCGGCAACCGAGGTCGCCGTCGGGTCCGGGTTCGTCAAGCCGCACGACTTCGACACGCGCACGCTGGCGCACCACGTACCGGCAGCGTTCATCGCAACGCCGGTGTTGAAGGCGATCGAACCGACGCAGATCCCGGGGCTCGAGGCGCTCGCCGGGGTCATGACGTTCTTCGACGCCAATTCGGAAAGGGCGTTCTTCATCCACGGCGGTCACTGGTTGGCGGTGCCCGAATCGCCGCCTGGACTCGAGTTCAATTCGCTTTTCGGGCGTTCGAGCAACCAGGAGATGCTGAACGGGTCGAGGTCCGTGCCGTTACACCCCGACGACTTTGTGTTCTTCAGGCCGACCCAGTCAGAGGCCGTGTTCCTGCAATTTGGCGATCTGCTGGTCTACGAGGACGGCCGGATCACTGAGCGCTGGCCAACCTTTCCGGTTTCGGCCTAGCACGCCAGCGCCGCTCGCGACGCCGCACCGATGGCGGTTCGGGGGCAGTCTCACCGAACGGAGGTGCGCAGGAGTGCAGCCGATCTGGTACAAGCCCGAAGGGCGAGCACGCACCCGGCCGCGGCCGGCACTTGATTCTTAATTCCATTCCGACCCTACGGATCCGACCATGAGCTACGTTGCCCCGCTGGATCACATGCGCTTCATACTCGAGAACACCGCGGGACTCGATCGCGTTCGCGCATTGGGCGCGTTCGCCGAGCTCACGCCGGATGTCGTCGAGGCCGTCCTCGATGGCGCCGCCCGGTTTGCCGGGGACGTATTGGCACCACTGAACGCGCCCGGAGACCGCACTGGCGCAAAATTGGCACCCGATGGCGTCGTGACGCCGCCGGGATTCCGGGAGGCCTACCAGCGCTACGTCGCCGACGGGTGGAATTCCCTCGGCGGACCGGCTGACTACGGTGGCCAGGGGATGCCGTTCGCGGTGCAGGCGGCGACGATCGAGATGTGGGGCGCCGCAAACATGTCCTTCGCGCTCTGCCCCGAGCTCGGCAGTGGCGCGATCGCGGCGCTGGTTGCGCATGCGAGCGAAGCCGTCCGCGCGAGATACCTGCCGAAGATGGTATCCGGTGAATGGAGCGGCACGATGTGCCTGACCGAGCCGCAGGCCGGTTCGGACCTGTCGACAGTCACAACGCGCGCCGAGCCCGATGGCGATGCGTGGCGACTCACCGGCCGCAAGATCTTCATCACCTGGGGCGAGCACGACATGGCGGAGAACATCATCCACCTCGTGCTGGCACGCGCGCCGAATGCACCGTCCGGCGTCAAAGGGCTGTCGTTGTTCGCCGTGCCGCGCTACTCGATCGGCGACGATGGCCGGCCGGGGCCGGCGAACGACATTCGCTGCGTATCGATAGAGCACAAGATGGGGCTGCACGCGAGTCCAACCTGCGTACTCGCGCTTGGCGACGGTCCCGGCGCGCGCGGCCACCTGGTCGGGCCGCTCCATCAGGGCATCGTGTGCATGTTCACCATGATGAACCACATGCGACTTGGGGTCGGCCTGCATGCGCTCGGCATTGCCGAGCGCGCATATCAGGTCGCCGCGCTGCACGCCCGCGAGCGGGTTCAGGGACGTGACGCCGGCGGGCGGCCGACCGCGATCCTAGGCCACGCGGATGTGCGGCGCATGCTGCTTACGATGAAGGCGCAGATTCAGGCGGCGCGCGGGCTGTGCTACGCAGCGGCGGCTGCGCTCGACGTCGCCCACCACGCAAACGGCGAGCCGGGTGCAGCGGCCCAAGCCAGGGCGGATCTGCTGACGCCGATCGTAAAGGCATGGTGCAGCGACATGGCGATCGAGGTGACCTCGCTCGCGATTCAAGTGCTCGGCGGCATGGGATTCATCGAGGATGCAGCCGCGGCGCAGTGTTACCGCGACGTTCGAATCACGGCCATCTACGAGGGCACCAATGGGATCCAGGCGCAGGATCTGCTCGGGCGCAAGGTGCTGAAGGATGGTGCCCGCGCGCTCAACGCGCTGTTGGACGAGATGCGAGTCGCCGCTGCCGCACTCGAGGGTGGAGACGTGCGGGCCGCGGCGCTCGGACGCGCCCTGGCGGAAGGGATCGGCGAGCTCGAGGACGCGACGCAGCTCGCGCTCGCGGAAGGGATGCGGGACCCCGAGTTCGTCGGCGCAACGGCAGTTGCCTACCTCGCGCTGGCCGGGCTCGTGTGCGGGGCGTGGCAATGGGCCCGTGCGCTCGCCTCGGCGCAGGCGATGCCGGACCCGCGCGCGCGCGAGGCGCTGTTTGACACGGCGGCTTTCTATGCGGCGCAGCTGATGCCGAGGGCGTCGGCGAATGCCGCGGTCGTCCGAGCGGGCAGCTCGCCGGTTGCGCGCCCCGATCGAGAGCTCGTCTAGGCTGCCGGATTAGAACTCGTCCCACTCCTCGTCTGCACCGCCGGCGGCTGCGACCTTTCGCGGTGCCACGACAGCGGCAGCGGGCTGGGCCGGCGCCCGTGCTGCACTCGCCGGTTTGCTCCGCGACACCACCGGGCGCCGCTCGGCGACTGCGGCTTTCTGACGCGGGTCGTTCACGCGGGCCGACGTCGAACCGGCGCTGCGCGCCGCAGGCGTTGCGTCGGCACCGACCGTGTACTGCGCCACCAGCTCGGCCAGGTGGGTCGCCTGGCCGAGAATCGCCTCGCTCGCCGCCGACGCCTCTTCGACTAGCGCCGCGTTCTGCTGCGTCATCTCGTCCATCTGCGTGACGGCCTTGTTGACCTGCTCGATGCCGCTGGCCTGTTCCTGGCTCGCCTCCGCGATCTCCGCCACCACGTCGGTCACGCGCTTGACCGCGGCGCCGATGTCGTCGAGGGCCTTGCCCGACTGGTCGACGAGCTTGCTGCCTTCGTCCACCTTGCTGACGCTGTCCATGATCAGCGCCTTGATCTCCTTGGCGGCCGTCGCACTGCGGCCGGCGAGGTTGCGCACCTCGCTCGCGACGACAGCGAATCCGCGGCCCTGCTCCCCGGCGCGCGCGGCCTCAACGGCGGCGTTGAGCGCAAGCAGATTGGTCTGGAACGCGATCTCATCGATGACGCCGATGATGTCGGCGATCTTGCGGCTCGCCTGATTGATCTCGCCCATCGCCGCAACCGCAGACCCGACCACCGTGCTGCCCTTCTCGGCCTGCTGGCGCGCAGCAATTGCGAGCTGCCGCGCCTGGCCGGCGTTGTCGGCCGTCATCTTCACGGTGCTCGTCATCTCTTCCATGCTCGAGGCCGTCTCCTCGAGGCTCGAGGCCGACTCCTCGGTCCGCTGGCTGAGATTGAGGTTGCCCTTGGAGATTTCCTGCGCGCCGCTCTGCACCTCGCCTGCCGCGAGTTTGATCTCCGCCACGAGCTTCATCATGCTTTCAATCAGCGAGTTGACGCTGACGGTCAGCGCCTCGATTTGGCCGGTCTTGCCGGCCGCCGCGATCCGCTGCGTCAGCTGTCCGTCGATCGCGAGCTGCACGACGCTGCGCGTCTCCTTGACCGCAGCATCCAGCGCTTCCTTCATCCGCACCTGCTCGGTGACGTCCGCCGCGTACTCGACGATCTTGTACGGTTTGCCGGCCAGATCCATGATCGGACTGTAGGTCACGTGCAGATGGATCTCGCGGCCACCCTTCGCGAGCCGCTTGTGCTGCCCGGCGTCGAATTCGCCGCGCCGCAGCTTGTCCCACAGCGCGCGGTACTCGCTGCCGGCGCGCTCCGCGCTGTCGACAAACATGCTGTTGTGCTGCCCAACAATGTCCTCGAGGCGGTAGCCGAACAGCTTCAGGAAGTTGTCGTTGGCGATGCGGACCGTCCCGTCCAGGTTGTACTCGACGACTGCCTGGGCCTTGTTGATCGCTGCGATCTGGCCTTTCGCGTTGAGTTCGTTTTCGACCAACGCGTCCTGCATCGTCTTCAGCGTTGACAACACCTGGGCCGTCTCGTCACGGCCGCTCGTGTCAATGTCATTGTCGAGCTTGCCGCCGGCGACCGCGCGTGCGATTTCGATCGCACGACCGAGCGGGCGCGTAATCGAACGGGTCGAAACGACACACATCGCCGCGCCGAGCAGCACGCACAGCAGCGCGATGCCCATCTGCAGCATCGACGAGCGCGTGCGTGTCGCGGACAGTGATTCGTTCGCCGTATTGACGCGCGCGAGGGCCACCTTGCTCAGTGCCTCGCTTGCATCTTCCATTCCGTGGACCGCCGCCTTGAAGGTGCTGAACTCGTTGTTCGCGTCCTGGGTGGTCTTGAGCTGGCCGGAACGCACGCGCTCGAACGTCTTCTCAAAGCCGTCGCTGTACGAGTGGAAGGCCTCGTTGATCTGATCCAGTGTCTTCTTGTCGTCGCTCGTGAGCTCGAGCTTGTTCGCTGCCGCAAGCTCCTCAACCAGCGAGGCCTTCGTGGCGTCCCACTTCTTCTTGTACGAAGCGAGCTTCTCGGCGTCGGCGAGGTTGATGAACGCGTCCTTCTCGAACCGCCGTTCGTTCAGCACGAGCAGGTCGATCGTCGAAGCACGCTGCGCGAGTTGCACGTCGTTGACGACCGCATAGTGCGCGGTCGAATACAGCATGTTCAGGCCGATCACGCCGACCCCGGCACACGCGATCAGCAGCGCGAGCAGCGCGCCGAACGCTACGCCGAGCCGACCCATGATCGTCAGATTCTTGAACATCGCACACCTCTATTCTTCATGTTCGCGACGCGTCGTCCGTGGGCGCCTGGGAGTCGATATCCGCACACTCAGGGCCGGCGGGCTCCCCTCGGGGGCAGGTCGTCGCGGGCCGATGAAAAGCGCGTGGTCACCTTATTCAATGATCCGGCCCGGCGGCGGATTTCACCTCTTGAGGGAAGATCCGCTTGCGCCGTGCGGCCGAGACTCATTCGTAACCACGCCTGTTACCCGTAACGGCCCTCAACCGTGTCACTTGAGTAAGCAAAGGCCTGAATCCGCGCCGAAACGGTCGCTTTACGCGGCCGAAATCGTCGTTTTTTGGGCTTTGGCCCGGTCCGGACACGCGAAAGCCTGCCCGGAGGCTCGAACAGCCGCGATCGGACTTATGAGGTCGCGGCCGCCCCAGCAGCGCGCCACTCCTGTCAGATCGTTTGTGTTGCTGCGCATCACCCGTGACCTCGCGCTATGCGCGAGGCTCTGGTGCTCGGTTCCGGCGGGCTCGGCGGGATGCGCTTCCGCGCCAGCGGCCGCTTGCGCGTCCTCGTCACGCGAGCGACACGAGGCGAATCGACGCTTTCAGCCGACGTAGGAGCCGGCAAATCGCTCCCGGATCGAGCGCATCCGCGCCTCGATCGCCGGATCGAGTGGTGCCGGCGCATGGCTGGCAATGAGCCGGCGCAATTCGTCGTCGATCCGCGATCCCAGGTTCTTGTCCGGCCGGATGTCGGTGCTGAGCGGCATGTTCGGACCGAAATACCGGCTGTGCCACAACTGCTCCCGACAGTGACTCACCGTGTGACGGAGCGCGAGATAGTTGCCGCGCGGGCCGACTTCCTTGGCGAGGTCCAGAGCCAGCATCTCGGCGTCGATGCGTACGCCCTGCCACAGCGTGCGCAGCAGTCCAGCGAGGTCGTCGCAAAGCAAGAGCGCGTGCAGCGAGAACGTCAGGCCCTGATCGAGCGAGCCCAGGTAGTCGAGCGTCGCCGGACGACTGTAGAACGTCTGCATAAGACTCGTCGTCAGCTCCGCGACCGCATCCTCATTGAACCGCCGTGCGTTGGAGTAGCCGGCGGCGCCCGTGAATGATGGCAGTTCGAGCTGGCGTCGCACCTGACACATAACCATGTCGGCGAGCGACGTCTGTGCGAAATTGCCGATGCCTCCCGTCGCCGGCTCCATGAAGCAGACATCGGAGCTGCCGATGCAGAACGAACCGGGGCGCACCAGCTGCGCGAGCACCATTGCGCCGAAATCGGTGGCGAGGCTATTGACCATCGAGCCCGCTGTCGTGATCGGTGTCGAGGCGCCGCCGATCGGCAGCGTGCCGACACTGACTGGCACCCCGGCTCGTACGGCGGTGATCACCTGATCGATGTGCGCACGGTGGTAGTTGAGCGGCAACGGCGTGACGATCTGCAGGAAATACGGCTTGTCGAACAGTTGCCGGCGACCGCCGCGGATCTCGGCGGCCATGTCTATCACGACCTCGAGCGATGCGGCGTGCTCGCACAGGTATTCGAGAGGCTTGGTCGTGTTCGCGGCGAGAATCGCGAACTCCTCGATCTCACCATGGATGTCGGAGCGTTCGACGTTCTTGCACGCAATGCAGACCGCGTCGATGTTGGGCAGGCCGTCCGCGACTCGCGTAATCAACGCGAGATCCTGCGCCGTGCTCGACCTGGGCTCACCGCTCGCGAGGTCGTAGACCTTGATGCAGGTCATGCCGGGGATGAACCACGTGTGCCGGCAGTCGAGATCGATGAACCGCCCACCCGCGCGATCCCATACTCTGGCGCTCTTGGCGACCGACGCCAGCGCCTCGCGGACGAGATCCGGCTCGAAGCGCACGACACCATCGTCTGCAACTGCGCAGCCTGCGCCGCGGAACAGATCGATCGCCTCCGTCCCAGGTTCAAAGGCGACGCCCGACTCGTGCATCAGCGCGAGCGCCCCGTCGATGAGCTCGCGAACGGAGGTTTCAGGTAACGGCGAGTACGGCGCCGTCGCGCCGTCATGTAGGCCCCGGTCGGACGGCGCCGCGTCCTCCACGGACCGCCGTGCCCTTCTCGTGACTCTGGCTTCGCGCGGCATGAGTCGCCTCCCGCTGGCGTGACCTTGCGGTACGATCGTCTGGCGTCGGGCGAGCATACCGGGTTCGAAGCCTTATCGGGCGTTCGGGGTAGCCACGAGAATGACAACCAAATCGCGCTTTGCGCCGTTGTTTGAAAGCGTCCGGATCGGGCCGGTGACGGCGCCCAATCGCTTCTATCAGGTTCCACACTGCACCGGTATGGGCCACGCTTTGCCCAATACCCTCGCGGCGATGCGCGGCATGAAGGCGCAGGGCGGCTGGGGCGTCGTCTGCACCGAGTACTGCTCAATTCACCCGACGTCCGACGACCAGCCGCACCCATTTGCGTCGCTGTGGGACGATGGCGACGTACGCAATCTCGCCGCGATGGCGGACCAGGTACACGAGCACGGCGCGCTTGCCGGCGTTGAGCTCTGGCACGGTGGTAGTTTCGTCGCGAATCTCGCGACCCGGGTTCCGGCTCTCGGCGTTCGCTCGATGCTCGGGCGCATCGAGCCGATTCAGTCGCAGCGCATGGATCGTCGCGACATCAAGGCGTTCAGAAGCTGGCATCGCGCCGCAGCGCTGCGTGCCCGGCAGGCCGGCTTCGACATTATCTATGTCTATCCGACCCACGGTTACCTGGTGTCGGAGTTCTTGTCGCGCACGCTCAACGATCGCCGCGACGAATACGGCGGCTCGCTCGAGAACCGGGTGCGGTTGATGCGCGAACTGATCGAGGAGACGCGCGATGCGGTCGGCGACAAGTGCGCGGTCGCCGTCCGGTTTTCGGCCGACGGCCACGGTGACGAGCATCTGAGCGGATCCGAGGCCCGCGACGTAGTCGGGCTGCTGGGTTCGCTGCCCGACCTGTGGGACGTCGTCGTCGGTGATTATTATGGCGAGGAGATGGCGACGTCGCGCTTCGTCAAGGAAGCGGCGCTTGAGGAAAAGATCGCCTACGTCAGAGAGCTCACCGGCAAACCCGTGGTCAGCGTCGGTCGCTTCACGTCCCCCGACACGATGCTGCGGCAGATTCGCAGCGGACTGCTCGACTTCGTCGGTGCCGCGCGGCCGTCAATTGCTGACCCGTTCCTGCCGGCGAAGATTCGGGAGGACCGGCTCGAAGACATTCGCGAATGCATCGGCTGCAACATGTGCTATGCCTACAACTACCGTGGCGCCGCGCTGCGTTGCACGCAGAATCCGACGATCGGCGAGGAATGGCGGAGCGGCTGGCATCCCGAACACGTTCCCGCGGGCGACGGCAGCACCGTGCTCGTAGTCGGCGCCGGCCCGGCCGGGCTCGAGGCCGCACACGTGCTCGGCAAGCGCGGGTACTCAGTGGCGCTCGCCGACCGCGCGCACGAGGCCGGCGGCCGCGTCACCCTCGAGAGCCGGTTGCCGGGTCTCGCCGAATGGGCCCGGGTGCGCGACTACCGGCTCGGCCAGATCAAACGCATGGCGAACGTTACGCTCTATCTTGGCAGTGGCCTGTCGGCGGCGGAGGTGCGCGAATTCGGCGCGGCCCACGTGCTGATCGCCACGGGCGCTCACTGGCGCCGCGACGGCTCCGGGCGCTGGCACGCCGCCGCGATTCCCGGTGTCGCAGGTACCTCAGTGCTGACGCCGGACGATCTGATGCGCGGCGCGCGGCCCGCGGGCGACGTCATCCTGTTCGATGACGACCACTATTATATGGGGCCCGTCCTCAGCACCCTCCTTGCTCGCCTGGGCGTGCGTGTGACCTACGTCACAACGGCCGGTCGGGCCGGCGACTGGAGTCACTACACCGGCGAGCAGGAACGCACTCAGCAGCAGATGCTCGAGGAAGGCATCGAGATCATCGTCAATACGACCGTTGCGCGCTGTGACGGCGAGGAAATCACCCTCGCCTGCGTCTACTCGGGAAGGCTCCAGAGCCGTCGCGCACGGACGCTGGTGCTCGTGACCTCGCGCGAGCCCGATGACGGCCTTTATCGCGAGCTGGTCGGTGATGACGAGTCGGAGGTGCACGGCTACCGGCGCATCGGCGATTGCTGCCAGCCGGCGCCCATCGCTCACGCGGTCTACGCGGGCCATCGGGCGGCCCGCGAACTCGGGCGAACCGAGGAGCCGGGAGCGCTCATCCGCGACCGGGCGCTCGTCTGACCTCGTTCGCATCCACGGGCATGGGCCGCGCGAACCCGAGGTCACCGCGCTCCAGCGTCGACTGGCGGTTCTCGACCGGCCAGGCGCTAGAATGTTGAAGCCCTCTCGCGCCGCTGGATTCAACGACATGCCGTCGATCGGCCGCCAGTCTCAACATTCGCGCGGGGCTCGAGCTCTCGCGACTCTGTCGATCGCAGCGTGCATGTCCGGAACGTCGTTGGCGGGCGCCACCGAAGCGGCATCCGCCAACGGCGATACGGGCGAGCTTGCGGAAATTGTCGTCAGCGCGACGCGCGTGCCGCGACGCAGCTTTGACCTGCCGGTGTCGATCGATCGCGTGGACCGGCAAGCGCTGCGCGAGGGCCAGTTGACCGTCAACCTGTCGGAGTCTCTCGATGCCGTCCCGGGCTTGTCGGTCGAGAACCGACAGAACTACGCGCAGGACTTGCAGCTGTCGGTGCGAGGTTTCGGTGCCCGCTCGAGCTTCGGCGTCCGCGGCGTTCGTCTCTACGCCGACGGCATCCCCGGGACGATGCCGGACGGCCAGGGCCAGTTCTCGCATTTCGACCTGGGTTCAGCCGACCACGTTGAGGTCATGCGTGGCCCATTCTCGGCGCTCTATGGCAACTCGTCCGGCGGCGTTATCTCGATCTTTACCGAGGACGCCGCGCCGGGTACCGACGTTGCTGGCACGCTGGCGGCAGGTGGCCTCGGCACGCGCCGCTACGCATTGAAGGTGTCCGAAGGCGCCGACGCCGTCAACGTCGTGCTTGATTCTGCGCATTTCGAGACCGAGGGTTACCGCGACCACAGTCGCGCCGAGCGCAATACGGCGAATCTGAAGATCGGCGTGCCGATAGCAGGCGACTCCCTGCTGACGCTGGTCGCGAACGGGATTGAGACACCGGCCATCCAGGATCCCCTCGGTCTCACGCGCAGTCAGCTGACGGCGGATCCCGACCAGGCGGGCACCAACGCGCTTGCCTACAACACCCGCAAGAGCCTCGAGCAGGAGCAGGCCGGCGCGACGCTCACGACGCCGATCGGCGCCGCGGACGAGCTCACCGCGATGGTCTACGGTGGCCACCGGCGCACCACCCAGTTCCAGGCGATCCTGGCGTCGCTGGAGTCCAACCCGTTGCACCCCGGCGGCGTCATCGACCTGGCGCGCGACTATCTCGGCACGGACGTGCACCTGACGGACCGCCGCACGCCCGGTGACGCGCCGCTGACCACCACCGTCGGCGCCGCGTACGACTCGCTGGATGAGGCTCGCCGGGGCTTTCTGAACTTCATCGGCTCCGAGCTCGGGGTTGTCGGCGCGCTGCGTCGGGACGAGCACAACCGCGTCAATGCGGTTGACCAGTACCTGCAATTCGAGTGGGACCCCGGCGCCCGCTGGCGTGCACTGGCCGGGGTTCGTCACAGCGACATCGACGTGACCTCACGCGACTTGTTCGGCTCGGTGCCGCCAAGCGAAGTCCGCTACTCGGCCGTCGATCCGGTTGCCGGCCTCACCTTCCGAGCCAGCCCGGGACTCAACGTCTACGCGTCGTACGGCCGCGGCTTCGAGACGCCGACACTCAACGACCTCGCGTACCGATCGACCGACGGTACCCTGCCCGGCCTCAACATCGGTCTGAAGCCCGCGCGCAGCAACAACTACGAGCTGGGCGTCAAGTTCGGCAACGCGCACCTGCGCGTCGACCTAGCCGGCTTCTACATCACGACGCGCGACGAGCTCGCCGTGCAGGCCAACTCGGGCGGTCGCCAGGTGTTCGAGAACATCGACAAGACCGAGCGTCGGGGCGCCGAGCTCGCACTGAGCGGCCATTGGGGCCCGAATCTCGAAGCACGGCTCGCCTACACCTTCATGCGGGCGCTGACCGATGCCCCGTATCAGTCCTGCTCGCCGCTGCCCTGCACGCCGGTGGTGATCCCGGCTGGCAGTCGGCTGCCGGCCGTGCCGGAGAACGCAGTCTACGCAAGCCTCACATGGCACGTTCCGCGCCTGGGCTTCGCGGCCGGCGCCGAGACCACCGGCCGGTCGCAGATCTACGTCGATGACCGCAACAGTGACGCGGCCGGCGGCTTCTGGACGACGAACCTGCACGCCGGCTTCACGCAGCGCCGCGACGGCTTGTCGCTCAGCGAGACCCTGCGAATCGACAACCTTGCCGATCGACACTACGTCGACTCGGTGATCGTCAATGAATCGAACGGCCGGTACTTCGAGCCCGACCCCGGCCGAACCGTCTATTTGCTGCTCACCGTCGAATATCGCTGACGCGGCCGCGCCGTTCGCCCCGTGCCACGGTGCTAGACTCGCTTCGCGCCGGCGGAATCGCGGGTGCGCACGCGGTGAGGACGCTGCATGATCACGATCTACTCCGAGCAGCACCGGCTGCGAAATGCACGCACCGAGCTGCACGGTGGCCAGCTTGTCCCGCCGCACGAGTGCCCGGAGCGCGCACAGTTTGTCCTCGACCGCGTCCGCGAGGTCGCACTCGGCGAAGTCATCGCGCCGGCGTCCTTCGGTCTCGAGCCGCTGTTGCGCGTGCACGATCGTGACTTCGTTGAGTTCCTGCGCACCGCCGCCGACGAATGGGCTGCGACCGGCAGCCGCGGCGAGGCGATACCCGACTGCTGGCCCGCGCGGCGCATGACGCAGCGACGGCCGATGACCATCGCCGGCAAGCTCGGTTATTACGCGATGGCCGGCGAGACCTCGATCTCGCCGGGAACCTGGGATGCGGCGGCGGCTGCGGCCGACGTCGCTCTGACCGGCGCCGAACACCTGGGGCGCGGTTCTCGAGCAGCATTCGCGCTGTGCCGCCCGCCGGGCCATCACGCCGCGCGAGACCTCTACGGCGGCTATTGCTTCCTCAACAACGCGGCCGTGGCGGCCCAGTACCTTCGCGATCATGGGGCAGCGCAGGTCGCTGTGCTCGACGTCGACTTCCACCACGGCAACGGCACGCAGGACATCTTCTACGGGCGTTCCGACGTGCTGTTCGTGTCATTGCATGGCGACCCCGCCGAGGCGTTCCCGTACTTCTCGGGGTACGCCGACGAGACTGGCTCCGGCGAGGGCGCAGGATTCAACCTTAACCTGCCGTTGCCGCGTGCGACGGAGTTCGCCGCATGGCGCGTGGCGCTCGGCGCCGGTCTCGACCGCATTCGCGCGTTCCGGCCGGATGCGCTCGTGGTGTCGCTCGGGGTCGACACCTTTGCGGGCGATCCGATCAGCTTCTTCAAGCTGCAGTCGGCGGATTTCATGCGCTACGGGGAAATGATCGGCGCGTGCCGGATTCCGACGCTGTTCGTGCTCGAAGGCGGATATGCGGTCGCCGAGGTCGGGATCAACGTCGTCAACGTGTTGAGCGGATTCGAAGGCGCCTAGGAATCGTGCGACTAGCGGACGGGCGGCTTCAGCCGGAGGTCCGCGGCTGCGGACAGCGACAACGCACGATCGTGCCGCGACCCGGACGATCGCTGACTTCCAGATCGCCCCGCAAGGCGCCGGCTCGCAACCGCAGCGACTCCAGCCCGATGCCTGCCGACGGCGTCGCGCGGTCAAGCCCGACGCCGTCGTCCTCGATGCGGGCTTCGATCTCTCCTGGCGAGACCGAGAGCGAGACCTCGATCGCACTCGCACGTGCGTGCTTGAGGGCGTTCGTGACGCATTCCCTTACGATCTGGAACAGATGCTCTCTCAATTCGAGCGGTAGCGAGACCGGTGCCGATTCCGTAACCGTGACCTTCAGCTGGTGGCGCAGGGCCGGCGGCAGGTGCTCGGCGAGGCCCCGAAGGGCTGCGATCAGATCACCGTGAGTGTCTTCTAGCGGAGAGATGCCGCGCAGTACCCGGTCCGCGGTGAGCTCTGCCTGTCGTGCCGCGTCCGCGACGAACGCGACGTTCTTCGCCGCAACCGGCTCGCCGCGTTCGACAGCGCGCTTCAGGGCCGTTACACCAAGTTGAAGGCCGGTCAGGACCTGTCCAAGTCCGTCGTGCAGGTCGCGTGCGAGATGGCGGCGTTCACGATCGGTCGCCTCGAGCATCCGCGTTCGCAGGCGATTGCGTTCGCTGACGTCGATCGCGAAGCACAGTGCGCCGGGTGCCCCGTCGATGTCGACACTGGTGACCGTGAGCTCGACGTCAAATTCGTCGCCGGAACGGGCGTGGTGCCGCGCGAACGTGTGCGCGGGCTCCAGACTCGCCGGTACCAGCGGAACGCGCGCGTCCCGGTCCAGGTCTGCGACCGTCAGTCGCCCGATTTCGTCTGCGTCGTAGCCGTAGCGAAGTTGCGCGGCACGGTTGGCAAAGCGGATGCGCCCGTCGCCGACCAGGTAGGCAAACACCGGGTGAGGGATGGCGTCGAACAGCGCCCGATAGCGCCGGTTGAGCCGCTCGAGGTTGTCGGCGACCTGATTGTGTTCGGCGAGCGTCGTGGCGAGAAACAGTGACGTGATGGCAAGCAGAGCGATGTAGCCCCACAGTACCTCGATCCCCTCGCCGGGCCCGAGCGGCGCGACCGGGCCCACGCGAAAGATGAAGCCCGCGGTCGCCGCCAGCGAAAGCACCAGTGTCGCAACCGCCGCGACCGGAACTCCGAAGCGCACGGCCGCCCAGGTCATGATGACCAGCCCGAAGCCAAGCGTCGGCAGCCGCCAGCCGGTCAGCGGCACGATCACGATGGCCAGCGCGGCGGCTGCAAGCGCAACACACCACGCAGAAAGCTCGGGCATCCTCCCTTGAAGCGCCGTCGCAAAGCGCCAGGTCCACGGAGCGACCGCCGGCACAGTCAGCAGGACGCCGGCAACGCCGTTCAGCCACCAGCGCCCGCCCGCCTCGAGCGCGCTCTGGGTGATGCCGAACAGCGATGCCGCCGGCGCGAACGCCAGCCGCATCTCGTTGGTCATCGCCTGCGGAGTGAGGAATGCGGCGACGTTGACACCGATTGCGTCGCTGAAGAATACGATCGTCCGGCCAGCAGCAGCAGCGGCGGCAAGCAAGACTATGTCGCGCAGCCGGTCGCAGGCGAGCCGGAACTGGAAGTGACGAAGCAGCCGGACGGTCAGGAGTGCCGCCACCGTCTCTCCGCCGGCATCGAACAGCACGGTAATCCAGGGATCGTGCGCCAGCCCGCGCCAGACGCCGACCGAGCCGAGAAATACGGCCGGCCACAGGCGTTCGCCGCGCAACAGCAGGCCCGCAACGCCAATCCCGTTTGCGATCCATGGCAGCGCGAGGCCGGGGTTGAACGAGGCGTGAAAGCTGTCCGAGCGTTCGATCAGCCAGAAGCCGATTCCGCCGGTCACGACGTACGCCGCCACAAGGACTGCTGCGTCTAGCAGAGCGTTTGGCGATGGCCTTGCCATCGAAAGCTGGTCGCCAGCGCGCCCTAGCATTGCGGCGACCGACGAGGTCCACGGTAATGTGATGCCGACCGTCGGCGGTGCATCCGTGGCTCCGGCAGACTGCTGTGCGCACTCGAAGACGACCGCTGACCCGCCCGTGCTCGATGGCCCCATCTGCACCGTCCCCTGAGCGGCGACCGCACGCGATGCAATGGAGCGTAGACCGAGGGCAGCCGAGGCGTTTGCGGCGGCCGCCGGCGCGCCGTCGTCCTCGACCGCGAGCCGCACGCGTGCCTGGCTGACATCGAAGTCGACACGGACTTCTCGCACGCCGGGTCGCGCCACGGCTGCTCGCACGGCGTCCTCGGCCAGTCGATAGACGTGGTCGCGGCGCTCGATGGACAGATTGATCGGGAATGGCGAGTGGATGGTGGTGCGGATGCTCGGGCCGTCGTCGGCAAACGATGCCGGCAGGCGCCGCAGGGCTTCTCCGAGATCCCCACCTGCCTCCTGCAGCGGCGACGCCCCTCGGGTCAGCTGCCGGCAGAGCGCGCTGGCCGCGGTGACGTTCGTAGTGATGGTCGCGAGCAACTGCGAGTCGGGCGGTTCGCCGCGCGCGACGCGCGTTGCGAAGCTCTCCGCGCTCTGGCTGACGCGCACCAGTATCGGGTTCAGCCGATGGCGAAGGTCGCCACCGAGCCGAAACCGTTCGACGTCCCCGGCGGTCAGCGCCGCGAGACGCAGTTCGATGCGTTCCGACAAAGGCTCGGCGAAGCACGCGAGCAGAGCGCCATCCTCGAACTCGATTCGCACGCGCGTCACTTCGACGTCGAACTCGGTGCCGCTCGCGCTTCTGTGCCGCTCGATCGTCGTGAACGGCGCACCGGCCGCGGTTGCCGAGCTGGGCGACCGGCCGTCGCGCACCCGAAGCTCGTCGCTGCGCAGCGTGAGAAATCGCGCCTCGCTGTATCCGTAGGTCGCGAGCGCAGCGGGATTGACGACCTGGATGCGGCCATCGGCGGGATTCTCGGCCCACATCGGGAAAGAGTTTCCGGCGAACAGCTGCCGGTAACGCTCGATCGACGCAGTGATTTCGCGCTGGCCGCGCTCGCGCTGTGCCAGAACCGCCGTGAGCACCAGCCCGGTGCCGGTCAGCAGGGCCAGAAATCCCCACGCGACCTCGAGCTGTGCGCTCGGGCTTAGACCGGAAAACACCCCCAGCTTGAACGCAAATCCGCTGGCCGAAGCCATCGTCAGGATTAGCGTCGCCGCGGCAGCGACTCCGACTCCGAGCGAAGTGGCCGCAACGGCGACCAGTAGCAGCGCGGCGCCGAGCAGCGCGAGGCGCCAGCCGGCGATCGATACACCGAGCCCACACAGGATCCAGATCAGGAGCAAGGCCGCTAGCACCGGGACACCGAGCCGCCACCGACGGCGGATCGCGGACGTCGTAGTCGAAAGGGCCAGCAACGGAACGATCAGGACGCCGCCGGCGACGGAATTGGCCCACCAATGGCCGATGAACGACAGCAAGCGGACGTTGATCACCAGCGCGCCGCCCGACTGCTCTATTCCAATCGCCTGCAGCATGGCCCTGCCGCCGGTGCCCGGATCGCTGAGCAGCAGCGCCATAATGACGCCATCCACGGCGTCGATGCCCACGGCGATCAGGCGGCCCACGCCCAGCGCGCCCAGAAGGAGAAGCGAGTCCTGATAGCGATCGAGCGTCTGGCGGAATCCCCACGATCGCAGCAACTTCACGATGACGACGATGCTCAGCGTCTCTCCGACGGCGTCCGGCAGCACGGCCTGCCACGGGTCGCCCTGGACCCCGCCCCAAACCGCAATCGAACCGAGCAGGATCGCCGGCCAGGCGGCCCAGCCGTAGCGCAACACCCCGGCAACCCCAATGCCGACCGGCAACCACGGGACCGCAATCCCCGGCGAGAGTCCGGCTACGGTCGGATCGATCAGGCGGCGCAGCAGCAGTACGCCGAGCCAGCCCGTGCCGACGTACCCTACGAAGGTCGCGGCCGATCCGGCGAACCAAGGCCAGATACGACGGGCCATCACCACGAATCGATTGTCGAGGGTCGTCGGACTCACGAACGGGCCTTGGCGTCCCGGGATACGGAACGCACCTTCAAGCGTAACAGCACGGGTCAAGGCCCGCCGGCGCCGGCCCGCCAGGTCCAAGGGCGCACCGAAATGGACCTTAGCTCTGCAGGCGGCCGAAAAGTCACTTTCTTGAGCCCGCGCGCACCTTGAACGTGCATCCCGACGGGGTCGCAACGCGCGCCCGTGCCGGCGACCGGATGACCCGGCATACTCTTGGAGCCAGCTGGCGGCGTATACGGGTGCGACGGGTGAACGCGAAGTCGGCTCATGCGGCGACGGTATGCCGGGGTACGCTGCACGCGTCAGGGCCGTCTGTCGCGGGCCCGGTCCCGTGGCACGCTCACCTCGTGCTCGATTTCGAGCGACGCGGCGTGCGCAGCGTGCTCGCCAGCGCGCAGCACGTCGGGCCGCTGCGCGTGCAGAAGATGCTCCACCCGGAAGGCGACGATCCCTGCCACGCGATTATCGTGCATCCGCCCGCCGGCATTGCCAGTGTCGATCAGTTGGCGCTTGAGGTACGCGTCCGCAGCAATGCGCGCGTGCTGTTGACGACTCCCGGGGCAACCAAGTGGTATCGCTCCGCGGGTCCTACGGCGCGATGTGAGGCCCGTTTGTGCGTCGAAACGGGCGCAGCTCTTGAATACCTGCCGCGCGAGGCCATCGTGTTCGACGGGGCACGGGCGCGGTCCATGCTCGAGATGGACGTCGCGCCTGGTGGGCGACTGCTGGGGTGGGAGCTCTGGTGCCTCGGACGCACCGCATCGGGTGAGCGCTTCAGCGCCGGGCACCTTCAGCTCGAAACGCGCCTGACCTGTGCGGGGCGGATGCGATGGCAGGAACGAGGGGCGCTTGCGGGTGGCGCATCGCTGCTGCAGATGGCCGCGGGGTTCGACGGACAACCCGTGTTCGGAACGCTTTGGGCCGCCGGGCCGGAACCCGCGCGTGAACTACTCGATGAATGCCGGGCTGTTCCGCTCGACCACGGCGGGCGCGGCGCACTCACCGTGATGCCAGGCTTGCTTCTCGCACGCTATCTCGGCCCGTCGACGGAGCAGGGATTCGCATGGTTCACCGCCCTGTGGTCGCGCCTGCGTCCCGCGTATCTCGGGCGCGCGGCCGTGCCGCCGCGTGTCTGGTCGGCGTGACAGGGACAATCTCATGGAACTGACGCCGCGCGAGAAGGACAAGCTGCTGATCTTCACGGCCGCGCTCGTTGCCGAACGTCGTCGGGCGCGCGGACTGAAGCTCAATTATCCGGAGGCGGTCGCGCTGATCAGTGCGGCGATCCTCGAAGGGGCGCGTGACGGAAGGACCGTCGCCGAGCTGATGAGCTTTGGGAAGACCGTGCTCGGACGCAGCGACGTCATGGACGGCGTCGCCGACATGATTCCGGAAATCCAGGTCGAGGCGACGTTTCCGGACGGCACCAAGCTCGTGACCGTCCACCAGCCCATCGTGTAGGAATACCCATGCACCCCGGCGAATTTGACGTCCAGCCAGGACTCATCGAACTCAACGCAGACCGGCCTTCGGTGACAGTGCGCGTTGAAAACACCGGCGACCGGCCCATACAGATCGGCTCGCACTACCATTTCGCAGAGGTCAACGGGGCACTGCGATTCGATCGTGAGGCGGCCCGCGGACACCGCCTCGACATCGCCGCAGGCACGGCAGTCCGCTTTGAACCCGGCCAGAGTCGCACGGTTCGGCTCGTCGCATACGGTGGCCGGCGCCGCGTATACGGCTTCAGCGGTCGCGTTCAAGGACCGCTCTGATGCCCGCCCGGATCGAGCGGCGCGCCTATGCCGAGATGTACGGACCGACCACGGGCGACCGGATTCGCCTGGCGGATACCGACCTCTGGATCGAGGTCGAACGGGATCTGACGGTGTACGGCGAGGAGGTCAAGTTCGGCGGCGGCAAGGTGATCCGCGACGGCATGGGACAGGGCCAGCTGCCGAGCGCAAAGGTCGCCGATACGGTCATCACCAACGCCATCGTCGTCGATCACTGGGGGATCATCAAGGCGGACATCGGCCTCAAGGATGGTCGGATCTGGCGCATCGGCAAGGCAGGCAATCCGGACATCCAGTCCGGCGTCGACATTCCGATCGGCGCAGGAACCGAGATCATCGCGGGTGAAGGCCGGCTGGTGACGGCCGGAGGCGTCGATGCACACATCCATTTCATCTGCCCGCAGCAGATTGACGATGCGCTCGCTTCGGGAATCACGACACTCCTCGGTGGCGGGACGGGGCCGGCGACCGGCACCGCGGCAACGACCTGCACGCCGGGCCCGTGGCACCTGCACCGGATGCTAGAGGCCGCCGAGGCGTTCCCGGTGAACCTCGGATTCTTCGGCAAGGGCAACGCCAGCGATCCGCTGCCGCTGCGTGAGCAGGTGCAGGCTGGAGCGATGGGCCTCAAGCTGCACGAGGACTGGGGAACGACCCCGAAAGCGATTGATACCTGCCTCAGGGTCGCCGACGAGCTCGACGTCCAGGTCGCGATTCATACCGACACTCTCAACGAGTCGGGGTTCGTCGAGACGACGCTCGCGGCTATCGGCGATCGCACGATCCACACGTTTCACACCGAAGGTGCCGGCGGCGGACACGCCCCCGACATCATCCGCGCCGCGGGACAACCGAACGTATTGCCGAGCTCGACGAACCCAACCCGTCCGTACACCGTCAACACCGTCGACGAGCATCTCGACATGCTGATGGTCTGCCATCACCTCGACCCCGCCATCGCCGAAGACGTTGCGTTCGCCGAATCGCGCATCCGGCGCGAAACGATTGCTGCGGAGGACATCCTGCACGACCTCGGCGTCTTCTCGATGATGTCGTCCGACTCGCAGGCGATGGGCCGCGTCGGCGAGGTCGTCATCCGCACCTGGCAGACGGCGCACAAGATGCGACTGCAGCGCGGCAGCCTCACCGGGGATGCCGTGCACCGCGACAATGAACGCGTCAAGCGCTATGTCGCAAAATACACAATCAATCCGGCCATCACGCACGGGATCGCAGGCGAGGTCGGGTCCGTCGAACCTGGCAAACTTGCCGATCTCGTGATCTGGTCACCGGCGTTCTTCGGGGTCAAGCCGAGCCTCGTCATCAAGGGCGGCATGATTGCACTCGCTCCGATGGGGGACCCGAACGCATCGATCCCGACGCCACAGCCAGTGCACTACCGGCCGATGTTCGGCAGCCACGGCCGCGCGCTGGCGCACGCCGTAACGTTCGTCTCCCAATCGGCGCTCGCTAACCCTGCCGTCCGCGGCCTCGGTCTTGCAAGGACGCTGGTCGCGGTGCGCGGCACGCGTGGCCTCGGCAAGCGCGACATGATCCGCAATGACGCGACGCCGCGGA
>Ga0335080_10001351_pt1 | contig 23871 bp, 19 predicted proteins | sample Lox_Sample_34_FD_206720 | JGI IMG/M metagenome (GOLD analysis project Ga0335080, IMG submission 206720) | Soil microbial communities from Loxahatchee National Wildlife Refuge, Florida, United States - Lox_Sample_3.4 | ecosystem: Environmental > Terrestrial > Soil > Wetlands | place: USA...
TTTTTGACCCGCGACGCTCGCAAAGGGACTACGAAGTTCTCGAACTCCAGGAAGACCCCGGCTTTGCCGGCGGGGCTTACCAAGTGAAGTCTTCTTCCGCAAATGACGCGCAGTTGCTCCGGGAAGGCGAGTTGAAACTTGGCCCCAAGACCACCGGCGTCCTACCGCGCCTTTCCATCGCTAAGCGCTTTACCTTCGGCCCGGCCCCGCACGGTTGCGAAGTAGGCTGTGAAATCGGCATCAAGCTTCGGGAGCCTCTCGCTGAACCCTTTGCCGTGGGCATCGAGTCCGTCGTGAACCTGCTCGCTCCCAACGAAGGCGATCGCTTTTTCGAGACTCCGCAAGGCCCGCGCAATCTGCGCTTCAGCGGCGTCTTACCTGGTCCGCTGTTGCGCATGGAAGATGGCTGGCAGCATGTCCGCGTGGTCTTGCATGCTCCCGGCGCCAAAGAGTTCTGGGTCGCACCAATCGAGACCGTGTCCGAATCCGAAGAAGGTTTCGAACGCGTGTACCAGGGTTCGCAAATTCTCGCCATCTGGCACCCACAGCTTTCCGCGAACGATCCCTGGTTTGCCCGTCTGGTCTGGCGCGTTGAAAGTTTCTAAGCGCTGGTCCTGCTAAGAACGCGTCTAACCTATAAGTTCGAAAATCGCCGGCGAGGCGAGGTTCTTCCAAGACCTCTTCCTTCCACGCCGTGCTACCATCCGCTTGGAGGTGCACCATGCCTCATCGCATTCGCTCCCGCCGTGAATTCCTCAAGACCGGCTTGGCCGCCGGAGCTGTCGCCCTCAGCGTCCCTCCGGCGCACCCCGCGACTCGCCAAGCCGCTACCGATTGGGTAACCCTTGGCAAGTCCAACGTAAAAGTGACGCGCCTCGCTTTCGGCACCGGCAGCTTCAGTGGCGCGGTGCAGCGTAGCCTGGGACAGGAAGGTTTCAACAGGCTCGTCCGCCACGCCTACGACAACGGCATCCGCTTTTTCGAGACTGCCGAGTCCTACGGCGACATGCATCGCATGCTGGGCATCGCCCTGAAAGGCATTCCTCGCGACAGCTATCGGATCATGTCCAAGGTGACCACCTACGACGGCGGCAGTCCGCGGGAAATGTTCGACGAACTACGCAAGCTCGCGAACTGCGAGTACTTCGACATCATGCTTCTGCACTGGCAGCACACTTCCAGTTGGCCCACCGATACCGCACGCTGGCAGGACGGAATTCTCGAAGCGGAATCAAAAAAAGTTATCGTCAGCCACGGTGCCTCCGTCCACGGCTTACCCGCGTTGCGCCGCGTTCCGGAGAACAAGTGGCTGGACATCGCCATGATCCGCATGAATCACAGAGGTGTGGACATGGACGGCGAGGACTACGCGACGGAAAGTCAGGGCAATGTGCCCGAAGTTCTCACTCATGTGAGTGGCGCCCGCAAAGCCGGCATGGGCGTTATCAGCATGAAGCTGATTGGACAGGGCACTTTCAATCGCGAAGATCGCCAGGCGGCCATGCGTTTTGCTTTCAAGAAAGCCGGCGTCGATTGCGTCACCGTGGGCTACAAAAACACCGCGGAAATCGACGAAGCCATCGAGAACGTCAATCTCGCCTTCGCGTAAACATCTACAATGCTTTTGGGGGTCCGAGCTTGCTTGGCCTGACGCTGCGAAAGCCGCTCCGACAAAAACAACCCCGCAAGGCCGACCTTTCGATTTTGCTCGATGGGTAATCTTCGCGGGAGGGCACGACTTCAGTCGTGCCTCAAGTGCAGCAAGGTCACCGCGGCTTTAGCCGCTGCGGTGCGAACTCAAAGTCGCCCTCACAACTTCGGGTTCCAAGAAGATCGCTCTTACCCGTGTCGCAATTTACGGTCTAGAGCGTCAATACGCAATCGTAGACTAGCGAAATTACCGCGGCCGGTGTTTCTACGCCACAATCAACAAATTCTGCGCGAACGGCCATTCTTCATCCACCCACTGCCCCTCGCAACGGAACCCCGTCCGCTCCGCCATTTCCGCCGCTTCTCCCGAGCGGTATTTGTGCGAGCTTTCCGTCCAGATCGTCTCATCCTCTTCCAGCGTTATCCGGAGTCCTGCCACCGGAATATGCACGCGCTGCCGCGTCAGCGAACGCAAATGCATTTCGATGCGCCGCTCCTTGGCGTTCCAGCGCGCCTCATGCGCAAAATTGCTTAAATCGAAGTCCGCGCCAAGTTCGCGATTGATCCGCGCCAACAAGTTCTTGTTGAACGCGGCAGTCACCCCGGCCGGATCGTCATAAGCCAGCAGTTGCTCGTCGACATTCTTTTCTAGGTCGGTCGCCAGCAGCAACGCATCGCCTTCGCGCAGAATGTCCCGCACGCCGTTTAAGAAGCTCTCGCCCGCCCCGCGGTCAAAATTTCCGATCGTGCTTCCCAAAAACAGCACCAGCAAATGCTCGTCGTTTTCGCGCCGTTGCGCCACTTTCCGCAGCCCCTCTAGATATGTCTGCTCGTATCCTACGATGCTAACGAGATCAATCTGCCCCAGCTCCTTCTCACAGGCCGCCAGTGCCGACGGCGAAATCTCAATCGGGAAATAGAACGTCTTCTGCCTTTCCGAAAGCGCTTCCAGGATCCACCGCGTCTTCTTCCCGCTTCCGCTTCCCAATTCCGCCACATGCACCGGCGAAGGCAGCCGGTCCACAATGTCGTGCGCATGCTCCTGCAAGAGCCGCGCGTCCGCCCGCGTCAACCCATACTCCGGTAGCACGGAAATCGTCTCGAACAGTGCCGAGCCCACTTCGTCATACAAATATTTTGACGGCAGCTCGCGCTGCGCACTCTTCGTCAAACATTCCCGCACGCATCGCGCAAATTCGGACACATGAGTCGGCAAAGCTGTCTGCGTCGGCATGTCGGCGGCTCCCTTGGGCTGTAGGCTGTTTCAGTACTCGCGTGGGCTAGTCTTCTACGCAACGAAATGTGGCGTAGACGTACGGGTAATGCGGCTGGAACCAGTTCCGGAAGGAGCGCCGCAACATACACGCTGCCGTGCGCGGCGAACCTCCCTTCATCACGTAGTGCTTCCCATCGAAGAAGTTCGCGGAATATCCGGGATAGAAAGGCATGGAAGCGAAGCCCGGGAACGGCGCAAATTTCGTCCTCGTCCACTCCCATCCGTTACTGGCGAGGTCATGAATGCCAAATGCGCTTGCGCCTTCCGGATACGAACCTACGGGCGCCGGATCCCACTGCTGAAAATCGAAATTCCCATGTTTCTTCGCGGGCCGCTCTTCGCCCCAGGGATAACTTCGCTCCTCCCACCCGTCGCGCGTCCCGAATGCTGCGCGGTGATACTGCTCCTCAGTCGGCAGCTTGCGCCCAATCCAATTCGCGTAGGCCGCAGCTTCGGCGTGACTCGCATAAACCGGCCAATCCAGCGGCAGTCGAATTTCGCCGAACATCGCGCGATACATCCACAAATTTCCGTTGCGCTTCCAGAAGCCCGGATGTTCGATTCCTTCTTTTTCCTTCCAGTCCCATCCGTCCGCGCTCCACAGCGCCTTGTCTTGATATCCGCCGGCCTGGATAAATCGCAAAAAATCCTGATTGGTTACGTTGCTGTGGTCGATCGCAAACGGCGTCACGTCCACTTCATGCGCTTCATGCTCGTTATCCCAGCCAAACTCGTCTCCCGTCTGCCGCCTCAATCCCAGCGTCACGCGCCCGTCAGGAATCTCCACAAATCGAGACTTGAGCCGCCGTGCTCCCGTCGTGGCGCCAATCGGCCCGCGAACTTTCTTGTCAGCCGGCAGTTGGTGCAGCATATACGCCAGCGTTTCGGCGTGCATTAACCGGTGCTCGATCGCCACTTCCAACATGCTGACAAGTTGCGGATGTCCTTCTTCCGGATGCCGTAAAGCTTGCCCGATCGCGTGATCTAGTTCCTGCCGAACTCGGCCGTTGTAGCGGTCGACTTCTTCGCGCTTCGGCCAATCGCTCGGCACATCGTTCGGCAATCCTCCGCCCACAGGGTCAATTCCGAACGCAAACAGCTCATCGAACGTGCGCTGTCCCGAGTGCAACCCGAACGCCCTTTGTGCAAGTAAATTCCAGTCGAACGCTTCGACGTGACCCAAATAAAAAATGATGCGGTGTCTTTCGGGGATGGGCCGGTCGTACATGGCCTCTTCCCGCAAAGTACGGAACAGTTCGTCGCTTCGGGAACGCGCCTCGGCTAGGCGCTCTTGGAGGTCGTGACGGATACGGATAGCGGCAGCGCTGGCGGCCATAGGTCCCCCTTTTTCTTCGATGCGGCTCCGGCGGGAAAGATTCGACGGAATTCTGCCCGGGGGAGGGACTGGGGTACTATGGTCCCCTTCTGCTCTGTAGCTGTCAATCTGGGCTTTCATGAACCCAAAGTTCGCCACCGCCAGCGATACGGTCATCGAATTTCGGGATGTGACCTACCGTTTAAATGGTAGTGCCGCCCGCGCTATCGTTTCTCATATCTCTTTCAGCGTCGCGCGCGGCGAAACCTTGGTGCTGCTCGGTCGTAGCGGCAGCGGTAAGACCACCTTGCTGCGTCTCGTCAACCGCATGCTTGCCCCGTCCAGCGGCGAGATTCTCGTCAACAGCAACGCCACTACGCAGTCCAACCCCATCCAGCTACGCCGGGGTATTGGATACGTTATCCAAGAGGGCGGCCTCTTCCCGCACTTCACCGTCTCGCAAAACATCTCGTTAGTCCCTACCTTGGCAAACTGGTCGCCGGCCGACCGGGCGAAACGTCTGCGCGAAATGATGCAGCTGGTTGGTTTGGACTTCGCCTCTTTCGCGGAGCGCTACCCGCGTGAACTCTCTGGTGGCCAGCGCCAGCGCGTCGGCGTGGCTCGGGCTTTGGCCGCCGATCCGCCCATCCTGCTCATGGACGAGCCCTTCGGCGCCCTGGATCCCGTCACTCGCTCCGAACTACAAAAAGAGTTTCAGGCACTCGCCGCCCGCCTGAAAAAAACCATTCTCTTTGTGACCCACGATCTTCGCGAAGCATTGCTCCTCGGCAGTCGCATCGCTCTTCTCCAGGAAGGACAACTGGTCGCGCTTACCACTCCCGCCGAATTCCTTCGCCTCGACCAGCCCGAAGCTCGCGCCTTCGCTTCTTCCCTAAACCTCTCCTCCGGAGCGCCGCAATGAGCGCCTGGCAATTCTTCCTTTCTCATCGTGAGGAAATCATCGAAGCCACGCTCGCACATCTCTCGCTGGTCCTCCTCTCTATGCTCATCGCCATCGCCATCGCGATTCCTCTGGGCATGCTCGCGATTCATCATCGCGGAATTCGCGCACTGGCCCTTGCTGCCGCCAATATCTTCCAAACGATTCCCAGCCTCGCCCTCTTCGGCTTCTTGATTCCGCTTCCGTTTCTCGGCGGTATCGGCCGCCGTACCGCCATTGTCGCCCTCGTCCTCTATGCTTTGCTGCCCATTCTGCGCAACACGTATGTCGGCCTCACTTCCATTGATCCCGCTGTGTTGGAAGCCGCCGAAGCCATGGGCATGACGAACTCCCAGATTCTCTTTCGCGTGCGCTTCCCGCTGGCACTGAGCATCATTCTCGCGGGCATTCGCACCGCTACCGTCATCACCATCGGCGTCGCCACCATCGCCGCTGCCATTGGCGCCGGCGGCCTCGGCACCTTTATCTTTCGTGGCGTAGCCATGGTCTCCGACGCCGTCATTCTCGCCGGCGCCATTCCCGCTGCGCTCCTCGCCCTCCTTGCCGACCTCCTCCTAGGCCAACTCGAACGCCGCCTCCGCGTCACCTGATTCAACTCGCGTATAAAGGGGCCAAGTTCAGGAACCGAGCTTTAGAGTTCATATACCGACTGATTTTTTGGCGAGGAGGGCACGACTTCAGTCGTGCCGCAAGAGCAGCGAGATCAGCGCGGCTTTAGCCGCTGAGGTGCGGACGGAACGTGCCACGAAAACTTTGCGCGAAGAGTCAGCGCTTACCGAATCTTCTCCTCTTCTTCTCTGCGTTCTCTGTGCCCTCTGTGTTAAATTCCACATCCAACCCCCGACACCCACTTAACCATGCGCAACCATCGCCGCCCCTTCCTTTGCCTCCTCTGCCTCCTGAACCTCGCATTCCTCACCGCCGCCTGCCACAAACCCTCCCGACCTCACCTCACCATCGGCTCCAAATTCTTCACCGAACAAGTCGTTCTCGCCGAGCTTCTCGCCCAACACATCGAAGCCCGCACCGGTATTCACGTGGACCGCAAAACCAATCTCGGCGGCACCCTTCTAGTCCACAAAGCCCTGCTCGCCGGCGAACTCGATCTCTACGTCGAGTACACCGGCACTGCTCTCACCGCAGTCCTCAATGAATCTCCTGTTGCCGATGCCACCTCGGCCACCATCTATGAACGCGTCAAGCAGCACTATGCCCAACGCTTTCACCTCGCCGTCACCGAGCCCCTCGGCTTCGCCAACTCCTTTGCCATGGTCGTGCGTTCGAACGATGCCGCTCAAGACCACCTGCGCAACATGTCCGACCTCGCGCCCATCGCCTCCCGCCTCCGTCTCGGCGTCGGCTACGAATTTCTCGAACGTCCCGACGGCTTCCCCGGTTGGTCTGCTCGCTACGGCCTCCACTTCTCATCCGCACCCAAAGTCATGGACCTCGGCCTCCTCTATCGCGCCTTGGTCGATCATCAGGTCGACATCGTCGCCGGCAATTCCACCGACGGCCTCATCGACACTCTCCATCTCGTTCCCCTCGAAGACAATCTCCGCTATTTCCCGCCCTACGACGCCGTTCCCGTCGTTCGCGAAGATGCTTTCCAGAAATTTCCCCAGCTTCGTGCCGCACTCGCCGATCTCCACAACAAAATCTCCGCCGACGAAATGCGCCATCTCAACGCCCAAGTCGACGCCGACCAGCGCGACGTCGACGCCGTTGTCCGCGCCTTCCGCGCTTCCAAAAATCTCTAGGCTGATACATCAGAAACAGATTGGGGTCGAAGCTTACGCCATCTCCGTCCCCAATCCTGTTCGCTTCGCCGCCTCTTCTCTTTAGGAGGTGGGGGCTTCAGCCCCCACGTAACCGGATCCACAAACCGGGGCTTCAGCCCCTGAAGAAAGCTTATCCTCCTCTCTCACAGCCGAATTGCCGGTCGACGTGCTTTGGTCTCGGAAAAAACTAGACCCACGTCTTCACTCACGGAGGCTGCTCGCCCGTAACCATCCGTGCTTGACCTCGCGTCTAATCACCAGCATGGTTGTCTCTCAGGCTCCGTTCCAGGCGTGCCAGTTTAGGTGCTCGCGTTTCATAGCAACCTGAATGTCACATTTGGGTTTTATCCTTGTAGTCAGTTATTCGGCCAGAACCATCCGTAGCGCGCCAGCCCGCGCTGCCAAACTCGCATCTTCGGAGGCTTGCATGAAATCACTTTTGGCAATTCTCGCTCTTTCTCTGCTCTGGTCCGCTCCCGCGCTGGCTCAGGAAAAACAACACGGCGGCGGCGCAGGCCATCACGACGTCGGCGGCGGCTACGTTCCCAAGCACGGTCCTCCGCCAGTTCGCAATGCTCCCCACCCGGCTCCTGCCCCGGCGGAACATCCCAAATACAACGACAAGGAAGGACATCCCGAAGCGCCTCACGTCCACACCAACGGCAAGTGGGTCGGCCACGACACCGGCCGCGATGACGCGCGCTTTCATCTTGCCCATCCTTGGGAACACGGCCACTTCACTGGCGGCTTCGGCCGTGGCCATGTTTGGCGGCTGGAAGGCGGCGACCCGCATCGCTTCTGGTTCCACGGCTTCTATTGGATGGTCGCTGATCCCGACCTTGGGTTCTGCGCCGACTGGAACTGGAGCGGCGATGACATTGTGATCTACGAAGATCCCGACCACGACGGCTGGTACCTGGCCTACAACACCAGGCTCGGCACCTACTGCCACGTCGAATATCTCGGCAACGGCTAACCTCGCCGGTTCGCCTATGTCACGCGGCCCGACTCTGCTTCCGGCAGGGTCGGGCGCTCTTTCTCCTCTTCTCACCGAGCTTTCAGGTTTCCGCTCTCTGCCTCTCGTCCACCCACGACTCACTACCCGCTTCCCACTCCCACCTTTGACTCTTCCTGTACCCGCAACATACAATCGCGCCGTTCCAATGAAAGCAGGTCTATCTCATTTCGACAGGCGGAGAATGCAATGAAAAAGTATTCGTGGATTTTCGCGGCTGCACTCTTTCTCTGCGCCGCGCCGGCTTCGCGCCTCGCCGCGCAGCCTCAGGAACGTCCTGGAGGTGAAGCGCGCGCCCCGGAAGCCAAAGCTCCCGACAAGTGCGATGAAAAATCCACCAAGGAAGAGTGGTCCGTGACGGATCACTCGATCAGGATTGGCAGTCAAACCATTTCGTACAAAGCCAGCGCCGGCACGACCTTGCTCAAGAACGACAAGGGTGATCCCACCGGCCTGCTCTACTCCGTCGCGTACACCCGCAGCGACGTGAAAGATCTCACCACGCGCCCCGTCTCCTTCCTCTACAACGGCGGTCCCGGCTCCGCGACCATGTGGCTGCACATGGGCGCCTTCGGCCCGCGCCGGGCCTCGACGATTGATGGCGTGTTCACCCCGCCGGCTCCCTACAAGCTCGTCGACAACGGCGAAAGCCTGCTCGACAAGACCGATCTCGTCTTCATCGACGCGATGGGCACCGGCTATAGCCACGCCGTTTGCAAAGCCACCGAACACGATTTCTACGGAATAGATGAAGATGCTGCCGCGTTCGCGCAATTCATCGTCGACTATCTCAGCCGCAACGACCGTTGGAACTCACCCAAATTCCTTATCGGCGAAAGCTACGGCACCTTCCGCTCCGCCGTGCTCGGCAACTATTTGCAGCAGCATGACACCGTGCACCTCAACGGTATCGTGCTCATCTCCTCGGTTCTCGATCTCTCGACCATTACGTTCCCGACCGGCGACGATCGCTCTTACATCTATTACCTCCCGAGCTATGCCGCCGTCGCCTGGTATCACAAGGTTCTCCAGAATCGTCCCAACGATCTCCCAGGTTTCATCGAGGAAGCCCGCAAATATGCCGCGGGCGACTACGCCACCGCGCTCTTCAAAGGCGCCGAACTCAGCGCCAGCGACAAAGCCGCAGTGGCCAAGAAACTTTCCTATTTCACTGGCCTGAGTGAGGAATACCTCGTGAAAGCCGATCTGCGCGTAAATCTCGGCCAGTTCATGGCGGAATTGCAGCGCAGCAAGGGGCTCACCACTGGCCGCATCGATGCCCGTTTCACCGGCTATACCTACGATTTGCTCGAAGAAAACGCCCAGGGCGATCCCGAAGGTCCAGCGGTCGGCGGCGCCTTCACCGCGCTCATCAACGCCTACAATCACGACGAACTCAAATTTGGGAAGGACAAGATCTATCACAACACCAGCGGCGGAGGCGGCGGCTGGAATTGGACGCGCACCGGAGGCAATCGCCGCGGTGGCTTCTTCCCCAGCGGCCCCAATGTGGAAGGCGATCTCGCGCAAGCCATGATCACCAATCCCAAGTTGCTCGTGCAGGTTGAAAACGGTTACTACGACATGGCCACGCCCTTCTTCGCCACCGAATTCACGATGGAGCATTTGGGCCTGCCCGCCGAGCTGCAGAGAAACGTCAAGCTCGACTATTACAACGCCGGCCACATGATGTACCTCCACGACGAAGACCGAGTCAGCCTGCACAACCAGATCGCCAGCTTCATCGACCGCGCCACCCACCAGTAGCACAGGCACTCTTGCCTGTTTACCTTGAGCCGCGAAGGGTGCTCCGGCGAGCGAGGACACCGTCGCGAGGCTAACCATGACGGAGCGAGCACAAAATACTAAGATCTGAAGACTCCGTCAGAGAGCGCCGTGAAGCCCAACAACATGTCCGAAATCGCAGCGCACAGCGGTCAAACGCACGAAGTGCTGAACCAGCCGCCGCCGCTCGCGAATTACAACCTCTATCTCGGCGACGCCACGCTCCGCGAAGCCGTGCATCGCGAAGGTGCGGACTGGGCCGAAGCGCAACTGAGTGTGCTTGGCCAGTTCCTCGGCACCGAAGAAGCGCAACGCTGGGGCTTCGAAGCCAACGAAAACGAACCGGTGCTGCACACGCACGACCGCTTCGGCAATCGCCGCGACGAAGTCGAGTTTCATCCTTCGTGGCACAACCTCATGCGCACGTCGGTGGAAAACCGGCTGCACAGCTTGCCGTGGATCGAATCGCGCAAGGGTGCGCACGTCGCTCGTGCCGCGCTGCTCATGCTCACGGCGCAAAACGAACTCGGCCACACCTGCCCTGTCTCGATGACCTTCGCCGCGGTTGCTGCACTTCGCGCTGATGCTGAGTTGGCGGCCGAGTGGGAGCCGCGCATTTTCTCCTCCAGCTACGATCCGCGCTTTCTTTCGGCTACCGAAAAAGCCGGCGTACTGGTCGGCATGGGCATGACCGAAAAGCAAGGCGGCAGCGATGTGCGCGCCAACACGACTCATGCCGAACGCATCGCCGGCTCCCGCGAATACCTGGTCACCGGACACAAATGGTTCTGCTCCGCACCAATGTGCGACGCGTTTTTGATTCTTGCGCAAACGCCCAATGGTCTTTCATGTTTCTTGTTGCCGCGCTGGACGCCCTCCGGCGAAAAGAACGCATTTCACATCCAACGCCTCAAGCGAAAAATGGGCAATCGCTCGAACGCGTCATGCGAAGTGGAATTTCACGGCGCATGGGCGCGGCTCGTCGGCGAAGAAGGCCGCGGCGTGCAGACCATCATCGAGATGGTGAACTGCACCCGCCTCGATTGCGCCACCGCCTCCGCAGGCCTCATGCGCGCAGCCGCCGTGCAAGCGGTGCATCACGCCAAACACCGCCACGCCTTCGGCAAGCCGTTGATCGAACAGCCGCTCATGCAGAACGTGCTCGCTGACTTGATCGTCGAAAGCGAAGCTGCCACGCTGCTCATGCTGCGTGTCGCCGGCGCGTTCGATGCTCGCACGGCCACCGAACAAGAGCGCAGTTTCGCCCGCATCGCCACGGCCATTGCGAAATATTGGCTCTGCAAACGCGCGCCCATGCAAGTCGGCGAAGCGTTGGAATGCCTGGGCGGAAACGGCTACGTGGAGGAATCGATCCTGCCGCGACTCTATCGCGAAGCGCCGCTCTACTCGATCTGGGAAGGCTCCGCCAACGTGATCTGTCTCGACGTGCTGCGCACGCTAGCCAAAGATCCCGCGGCGATTTTCGCGCTGCTGCACGAAATGCAGCTCGCACCCGAGCTAAACAAGCGCGTCGAAAATTTCATCGCACGACTCGAAAGCAGCTTGCGCCGCCAGGCGCAACACGGCGCCGACGGTGGCGCCGATTTGCAACGCGAAGCCCGAACCCTCACGGAACGCGCCGCGCTGCTTCTCCAAGCTTCTCTCTTGGTTCGCTACGCATCGCCCGCGGTCGCCGAGGCCTTCATCGCCAGTCGCCTCGATGGCGAAGGTGGCTTGACCTTCGGCACGCTGCCGCAAACCGCTAACGTACAAGCGATCCTCGATCGCGTCAGCGCAGGCCTGCCGACCGCATAGCGAATGCTGTGTAGTGGCGCAGCACGCTGCGCCCTCAAGAAAAATCGAAGACGCTGAAGATCGCAGCAATGCGAGCCGTTCAACATCCGCCAACCGGAAGGTTGGCGTTCCCAGGATGTTAGTAGGAAAGCGCTTTGGATTTTTGCTTCGTCTTGGACTGGGGAGAATTGACGTTGGCTTGCGCGGCTTTGGCCTCCTGGTACGCGGAAAATTCCTCGTAGTTGCCCTTGAAGTCCTCGATCTTACCGTCGTGGAAATGCCAAATGCGCGTGGCCACTTCATCGATCACGTCGTGGTCGTGGGTAACAAATAAAACAGTGCCGTCATAGCGCTGCAAAGCAATGTTCAGCGCATTGATCGACTCGAGGTCAAGGTGATTCGTCGGTTCGTCGAGCACCAGGAAATTCGGCTTTTGCAGCATGAGCCGGCAGAAAATCATGCGCGCTCTTTCACCGCCGGAAAGCGTCGCCGTCGGTTTCATCGCGTCGTCGCCGCTGAAGAGCATTTGTCCCATCAGTCCGCGCAACTCCTGCTGGTTGGCGGCAGGATCAAATTGCCAGAGCCAGTCGAGCGCGGTCATGCCCTTGGTGATGGATTCGCCGTGGTCCTGGGCAAAGTAGCCGACGGCCACTTCGTGGCCCCAGCGCACTTCGCCGTGGTTGATCTGGAAGCTGCGGTCTTCCTCTTCAATGAAGCCGGGCGCGTTCAGCACCAGCGATTTCAGCAACGTGGTTTTGCCGGCGCCGTTGCGGCCCATCAACGCGATTTTCTCGTGGCGATGCACTTCGGCGGTAAAACGCGGAAAGATTTTATGCTCACCGTAGGATTTTTCGACGCTGCGAATCTCCAGCGGATGCTTGCCGGAATTGCGCTTCATGTCGAACTTGATATACGGGCGTTGAATGTTGGAGCGCGCCAGCTCGGTGGTTTGCAGGCGCTCCACTTCTTTTTTGCGCGAGGTGGCTTGCGCGGAACGCGTGCCGGCGGAAAAACGGGCGATGAATTCCTGCAACTGCGCGATCTTCTTTTCGCGCTGCGCGTTTTCCGATTCGATGCGCGTGCGCACCTGGGTCTTGGCGACCACCATGTCATCGTAGCCGCCGTTGTACATGATGATGGTTTCGTAGTCGATGTCCGCGATATGCGTGCAGACGCTGTTCAGAAAATGGCGGTCGTGCGAAATGACGATGAGCACGCCCTCGTACTCGGTTAGATATCTTTGCAACCAATGGACCGAATCCAGGTCGAGGTTGTTGGTGGGCTCGTCGAGGAGCAGTGCGCTGGGATTGCCAAACAGCGCCTGCGCCAGCAGTACACGCACTTTAACGCCGCCTTGCAACTCGCCCATTTTGCGTTCATGCAGGCTGCTCTCGACATCGAGGCCGTCGAGCAACATGCCAGCGTCCGATTCGGCGGTGTACCCGCCCTCTTCGCCGACGATGCCTTCCAGTTCGCCGAGGCGCATGCCGTCGGCATCGCTCAACTCTTCGTGGGGTTTGGCGTAGAGCGCGTCGCGTTCCTGCAAGGCCGACCAAAGCACCGCGTTGCCCATAATGACGGTGTCGATCACGCGAAACTCGTCGAACGCAAACTGATCCTGACGCAACACGCCCATTCTTTTGGGGCGGGAGACCGAGCCATTGGTCGGCTCCATTTCGCCGGTCAGGATTTTCATGAACGTGGATTTGCCCGCGCCGTTAGGGCCGGTAACGCCGTAGCGGCGGCCCGCGTTAAAGGTGCAGGTGACGTCCTCAAACAAGACCTGAGGACCAAAGCGCATAGACACATTGTTGACCGAAAGCATAAGCAATCTATTGTAGCGTGAAATCGAAGCATCTGCTTGCGGGCAAAAATCGCGGCGATTACATTAATCCACTACGAAATGAGGTTATGAGGCTTCCAACCGTACTACAAAAAATGGCGACGTCGCTGTTGCTGATTGTCCTCGTGGCGCTGGGGGCGCGAATGGGCTTCGCCTGGAGCCAGGCGCGAAAGATGCCGGCGCAGGCGCTGGGTGTGGTGCCCTTCCAGAATGAAGCGGGAAACATTGCGTACGCGCTGGCGCAGGCCAGAGGATTCAGCAATGTCTTCCGGATGGAGACGGGGCCGACGGCCTGGCTGGCACCGGTGTATCCGGTGATCCTAGGAGCGATCTTCCGGATTTTTGGAATTTTTACGCCCGCAGCATTTTTTGCTGCGGTGATGTTCAACATTTTGTGCTCGGCGGCGACCTGCGTGCCGGTATTTCTAATCGGAAAGCGCATGTGGAGTGTGGGCGTGGGAGCGGGAGCGGCTTGGCTGTGGGCGATTTTCCCAAATGGCATTCTGATTCCGTTCGAATGGATCTGGGACACGTCGTTGGCGACGTTTCTGGCGGCGACCCTTTTGTGGGCGACGCTGGAGTTGCAAGAGTCGGATCGATGGAGCGACTGGTGCGTCTACGGCGTGCTGTGGGGCGTCACGTTGCTGACGAATCCAGCGGTGGGTGCGCTGTTGCCATTCTTGCTGGGCTGGGCGGCGTTGCGCGGACGCAGCGAATCCAAGTTGCGGTGGAAACGAGCCGCATTAGCAGCGGGCGTCACTATTCTGTGTTGTTTGCCATGGAGTATTCGGAATTATGCGGCGTTTCATCACTGGATTCCATTGCGTTCGAACCTGCCGTATGAGCTGTGGTCCGGTAACAACGACGTCTTTGACCCGAACGCGCGCACCGGCCGCCGCGTGATGACGCGCATGGAAGAAGTGCGGCGGTACGCGATGCTTGGCGAGGTGGCGTTTATGAGAGAAAAACGCGAAGAAGCGCTGGCGTTTATGCGGTCGCACGCCAGGCTGGAAGTGCAGTTGACCTGGAGCAGGTTTTTGAACTTTTGGCTGGGAACCGATGCGCCGTGGAAGAACTTCATCGCGACGGATTCCTGGCTGATTCGCGTGATTCTGTTGGCAAATAGCTTGACGGCTTTGGGGGCTGTGGCCGGCATTGTAGTCCTGTGGCGAAGAAGCCGAGGACAGAGAATGGTTCTGCCGCTCGCGGTTTATCCGCTGGTGTTTCCATTGTTGTATTACGTGACGCACGCGCAGCTGCGGTTGCGGCATCCGATTGACCCGGTCGTGATGGTGCTTACAGTCTTGGTGATTGCGGGAGTAGTTGAGCGGCTTACCAAAAGAGCCGTGAGGCAAGAACAGGTCGCGGGCGGCTAGCGCGGAAGACCGTCGGGAGTTTCGATCAGGCCCTGGTTTGGAGGTGCGCCGCCATCTTGGCGGCTTGCGGAGCTGGCTAGAAGCCGGCGCTACGAAATAGAACAGCGCCGGAATTTGCGTGAGTGCGCTGGCCGATGCTAGCTTGGAGCAGTCCAAACAGAACGGAGATCGGCAATGGCGATTCCGAAAGAACTGCTGGAGATTCTGGTTTGTCCCGTGGATAAGACGCCGGTGAAACTTTTGAGCGACGGCAGTGGGCTGCGCTGCGAGAAATGCAAACGTGTGTATCCCGTGCGGGACGAAATTCCCGTGATGTTGCCAGAAGAAGCGAAGATCGAGCAGGAATAGCCCCCTCGGAGTCATGCCGAACAAACCGACAATTTCCCCACAACCCACTTCGCACTTGAGGAGGCTCATCCCCAAGCTGCGCGGGAAACGCGTCGCCGTGCTGGGCGACTTCATGCTGGATCGCTATGTGTTAGGAACAGCGACGCGCCTTTCGCCCGAAGCGGCAGTTCCAGTGATTGATTTCGAGAAACAGGAACAGTTTCCCGGTGGAGCAGGAAACGTCGCAGCGAACCTGGCGGCGCTCGGCGGAAAAGTGGAGGTGTTCGGCCTGACGGGTGCTGAGCAAAAGGGCGAAGATGAAGCTGGGCGCGCGCTGCGGGAGTGTTTGCGAGCGCTCGGCGTCGCAGAACGGGGCTTGATCGCCGAGCCCGGGCGCGTGACAACCGTAAAGACACGCATCATTGCGCGCCATCAACAGATTGTGCGGTTGGACCACGAACGGCGTGAACCACCAACCCAGAGTGCAGAGGACAAGCTGTTTCGGGCGTTTGCCCAGTCCGTGAAGCGATTGGATGGGCTGGTGCTTTCCGACTACGACAAGGGCGTGATTACCGATTCGCTTTCCGAGCGCGTGATGAGTCTATGCCACAAAGAGAAAGTGCCGGTGTTTGTGAGCCCGAAAAAGCCGCGGCTTTTTTCGCATCGCGGCGCGTGGGCTGTGACGTGCAACCTGGCGGAAGCGGCCCGCTTTGTGACACATGCGCTGACGGATGAAAAGGCGATCGAAGAGGCGGGCCGAACGCTGCTGGCGCATTTTGGAGCGAACGCGGTGGTCATTACGCGGGGCGGCGACGGGATGAGCGTGTTCGAAGAAACGCAGCCGCGGCATCTGCGGATTCCGGCGACGAATTTTGAAGTGACCTACGCGCGCGTGGGGAAGAGCGGTGTGGAGCGCGGCGCGGCGGGCCGCCAGGTCTTTGACGTGACCGGAGCGGGAGACACCGTCTTGAGCGTGCTGGCGCTGGCAGCGGCGGCTGGCGCACCCGTCGAAGATGCGGCGCGGCTGGCGAACGTTGCCGCGGGAGTAGTGGTAGGGAAATTGGGGACAGCTACGGTGAGCCCCGGCGAGCTAGAGCACGCGCTGGAGGAAATGGAGCGATAGCGGAACTAAGAGAGTGAGCAGTCACCCAGGAGTTGCGTTCCGGCAGAGAATTACGAGTCGTGGTGCGGTTGACACCATGGGACACGATGCCTTCGCGGCTCAGGCCAAGGAATCGTGCCCTACAAGTGCAAGATAAGGCGCTCGGTAGCGAGCTAGGGTGGGAAGCTGAAAGATTTGTCGTGGGTGTCGACCCAGACGTCGACGACTTTGGTTTTTTGGGATTTTTCAGGGTCGTTGCGGTCGGGCATGGGAGTGAAGGGGCTGAGCGCGACGCGAATGTCGACACTGGTGGTGGTGCCGTGCGGCGAGCGCGCTTTCATGATTTCGTAGCTTTTCACCGGGCCGTAGTAGCCGGCGGGACCCCAATCGGCGACAAAATCCTGAAACTTATAGCTGGGGCCGGGCTGCCAGAGTTGATACGCGTGGTTCATGTCGCCTGCCACCACGGCGTTGAAGAACGTTTCCGCAGCTCTTTTTTCAGGATAGAAGCGCAGCCAGAACCAAACGGCCACGATGGCGATGAGAATGGCGGCCACCGCAGTGAAGGTTAAAGCTCGCGGGCGTTTCTGTAGGTCCGGGGGCGGTTCGAGAAGTGACATGCCGATAGTCTCCTGCCCTGCGAGGCAGATTGTCGCGAAGCGACACTATATAAGTTAGCGTGTTCTGATTAGGAAGAGAAGCGAGCGGTGAGTAGAAGAGGGTCCGGAGCGCGAATATGGATTCGTCGTCATGTTCTTTTCTCGAACCATGGAGTGCGGTGCCTCTCGATCGGGCAGAGGCTTTTCTTCGCGAAGTCCAGACCGAGCTGTCGCCCGGCCATCCATTGTACGGCGCACAACTGAGAGCCATTGGGGCATCGCGCCTTGCTGACGATGTGCTTTTCTGGCTTGACAACGGCCGCGTCGCCGACGTGCATCTAACCTGGAGCAGAGTTGCTGAGCGGAATCCTTGGCCAAGCCATCGGATCTATGAGAATTTCAATGAATGGGCTAAAGAGGTCATGATCCCAGACCACGAGCGCGAATGACGAGTTAGGCTTCGAGGGCGCCCGCGGCACCGGCGGGGAGTTCGATGGCGTATTTGGTGCGGGCTTTTTCGGCGTGTTGTTCGAGGGCTAGCGCGATGAGCTTGTCGATGAGTTCGGTGAACGGAATGCCGCTCGCTTCCCACAGCTTGGGATACATGCTGATGCTGGTGAAGCCGGGAATCGTGTTCACTTCGTTCAAGTAAATCTTCCCATTGTCCTTGTCCAGGAAAAAATCGACGCGCGCCATGCCGCTGAGTTCGAGCGCTTGAAACGCTTCGACCGCGTACTTCTGAAATTTTTTGATTTGCGCGGCGGTGAGTTTCGCGGGAATGAGCAACTGCGTGCCCTGCTCGAGATACTTGGCAGCGTAGTCGTAAAACTCGCGATGTGGCACGATTTCGCCGGGAATCGACGCCTGCGGATCGTGATTGCCGAGCACAGAAATTTCGATTTCCCGTGCGTTGATAGCCTGCTCGACCATGATTTTCTGCGCGAATTCGCCGGCCAGATTGAGCCCGGGAGCAAGTTCATCATGCGAGTGGACTTTGGTCATACCCACCGATGAGCCGAGCGTCGCCGGTTTGAGGAAGACCGGATAGCCGAATGTCTTCTCGATTTGGTGCGTGACTTCAACCGGATGGCGTTCCCAATCGGCGCGGCGAACGGCGAGCCAGGGCACAACGGGAATTTTCGCGGCGCGCAAAAGTTTCTTCGCCACGTCCTTGTCCATAGCTACGGCTGAACCGAGCACGCCCGCGCCCACAAAGGGCAGGCTGGCGAGGTCGAGCAGGCCTTGAATGGTGCCGTCTTCGCCGAACGTGCCATGCATCACCGGAAAAACCACATCAAGGCGCTGGCCGCCGCCGCTGCCATCGAGGCGCACCAAAGCGGCATCGGTCGGGTCGGCAGTCATTGTGACGCGCTGGCCGGTGCGGAGCACTTCGGGAAGCATTTTTTGCGCGCCCTGCCCCACGAGCCAATGGCCTTCTTTGGTGATGCCAATGGGCACGGGTTCGTACTTATCGGGATCGAGCCCGCGAATTACGGAAGCGGCGGAAGCGAGCGAAACTTCGTGTTCGCCGGAGCGGCCGCCAAAGAGGACACCGACGCGCAGGCGTTTTTTATCAGGGGACATGTGGCAGGTCTCGACTCTCGAAGTTCTCGAATAGGAACGGCGGCTGGGGCCAGTTCTAGTTATAGGGTAAATGAGCAGGGAAGTGGCGGGAAAGTGGCAGAGAAGTGCGCGAGAGGCAATGCGGCGTGCCGTTCGTGAAAGGAATGTGCGCCGAGCAACGGAACCTTTGCGAAATTGCATCGTCTACTTCAGTGCGCGAGTGCGGGTACGGGTGTCGCAATCGCGCTGGAGGGCGAGATGTCTTTCCACGGACAAGTTCCCGAGGTGGCCAGCGGCCGCTCAAGCAGCGGCTCGTTTACAGACCATTTCAGCCGGGATTTGCGATACGCGTTGCGCACGATGCGCCGCGACTACGGCTTCGCGATTTTCGCGATCCTGATTGTTGGCCTGGGCGTCGGCGCCAGTTGCACGATTTTCAGCGTCGTGAACGCAATTTTGCTTCGCCCCCTGCCCTTTAAGGATCCCGCGCGCCTGGTGTGGATGGCCAATCACAGCGACGACACCAACGATATGTCCGGGAAGACGGTGCAGGTGGATTACCTGCTCGAATACCGCGAGAAGAACAAGTCTTTTGCGGATTTGGCAGCGTACTTCGCGTTCTATGGATTGGGCGATGCCAAGCTGATCGGCGACGGCCAGCCCGAACGCCTGACCAGCATCCCGGTGACGCAGAGCTTTTTCTCGCTGCTTGGCGTTGAGCCGCAGATTGGGCGGCAGTTCACCGAGGACGAGTGCAAGTGGAACGGTCCCCGAGTGGCCATGCTCAGCGATGCGTTGTGGCGGAGAAGATTCGCTGCCGATCCCGGAATCGTGGGTCGCGCGATTCCGTTTGATGGCGGGCCGATGACCATCGTCGGCGTTTTGCCCGCGTCCTTTGATTTCGGCACGATCTTTGCTCCCGGAACGAAAGTGGATTTGTATGTGCCGTTTCCGCTTTCGCCCGAAACGAATCGCTGGGGCAACACCATTGCGGTGGTGGGGCGTTTGAAGCCGGACGCTACTTTGGGCCGCGCGCAAGCCGAAGCCACCATCTTGGGCAAGCAGCTCCAGCAGGAACATCCCAAGATGAACGATTTCGATCCGCACTTGTCGATGCTGGCGCAGCACGTCAGCGGACGGCTGCGACCGGCGTTGCTCGTGCTGGCGTGCGCGGTCGGCGTTGTCATGCTGATTGTGTGCGCGAATCTGTCGAACCTGTTGCTGGCACGCTCGGCGGCTCGCCAGAAAGAGATTGCGATTCGCGTCGCACTCGGCGCAGGCCGGCGGCATTTGCTGGGCCAGATCCTGACGGAGAGTGTTTTGCTGTCATGCAGTGGCGCGCTATTGGGCGTGGGCTTGGCGTTTCTCGGCGCGCGCGTTTTAACGCAACTCAGCGCGATGAAGATACCGCTGCTTGCCGATGTGCGCGTGGACGGCACATCGCTGGGATTCGCCATGCTGATCGCGATTGCCACGGGGCTTCTCTTCGGTCTAGCACCGGCCTGGTCCGCATCCGAGTTGACCTTGCACGATGCACTGAAGGATTCGAACCGCGGCTCGAGCCAGGGACGCGGCCATGCCTGGGTGCGCAGCGTCCTGGTCGTCGCGGAGATTTCACTCGCCTGCGTCCTGCTGGCGGCCGCAGGCTTGCTCATTCGCAGTTTTCTGCGTGTGCTGGACGTAAATCTCGGATTCCTGCCCGACCGCGCCGTAGCGCTGCGCATCGATCCGAGCGATACCTACAAAACGCAGGAACAACAAAACGCCTATTACACCGAAGCGCTGCACGACGTGCTGAACATTCCCGGCGTGCAAGGCGCGGGCTTGACGGATGCGCTGCCGCTCGGGAAAAACCGCAGCTGGGGGCTTGCCGTGAAGGGCGTCCAATACACGCCCGAAACCTATCCCTTCGGATTTCCGCGAATCATCAGCGACGGCTACTTTCGCGCGATGGGAATCCCACTGAAGGCCGGGCGCGATTTTACCGAGCGGGACACGAAGGGTGCGCTACCGGTAGTGATTATCAACGCCAGTGCGGCGCGTAACCTATTTCCGGGCGGAGAAGACCCGCTGGGCAAAGTGCTGCTTATTGATCCGGAGCGCACCATCGTCGGCGTGGTCGGCGATGTCCGCCACATGGCCCTCGAGGAGGGCTCCGGAAACGAATTTTACCTGCCGATCCGGCAAACCCAAGACTATGGCTCGGTGGATTTGGTCGTTCGCAGTTCGCTGCCCGTTGCCGAACTTACCTCACGGCTACGCGAAGCACTCTCGGCGATTGAGCCCAATCTGCCCATCTCCAATCTGCGCACGCTGCAGACGCTCGTCGACCGTGCCGCTTCGCCGCGCCGATTTACGGTGATGTTGTTGGCGGGTTTCGCCGGCTTCGCGCTGATTTTGGCGTCACTGGGAATTTATGCCGTGATTTCCTATTCGGTCAGCCAGCGCAAAAATGAAATTGGCATTCGCATGGCTTTGGGCGCGTCTCCTGCAACGGTGCGGCAACTCATCTTGAGCGAAACGATGCGGCTGGCCGGCGTCGGCGCGGCGATTGGAGTTGTCGGCGCCTTGCTCACCACTCGCTTGGCCGCTTCGCTGCTCTACGGCGTGACCGCGACCGACCCGCTCACGTTTGCTGCGATGCTCGCTGTGCTCGCCGCTGTCGCGTTGCTCGCCGGCTATCTGCCAGCCTTGCGCGCCGCGCGCATTGAACCGGTGACGCTCCTGCGCTCGGAATGATCAACGAATGACCGCTTCTACGTCAGTGCAGTCTAAAGTCTTGCTGCGGTCAAGCTGCAGTCTCTGCCAGAGCACGAGTACCCAAGTGACGCGCCAGCGTTGAAAGCCAGGTCCAAGCGAGTACGACGGCGAACGAGAACGCTATATTCACTGTCGCTCTGGTGACTGCGCCTTTTTGGGAAAGCGTAGCGATTCCGAAGAATGCCGCGAAGAACAAAACGCCGGTCAAAGCCGAGAAGGCAGACCAGCCGCGCTCTCTGGCCCGCACAAAGTGCCGTGCAAAAACAAAGCATGCCGCTATCAGTCCAAGGAAACCGATTCCGCCACACACAAAATGCATCATCCCGTGCCAACTGAAGGGATTCCCCTTGAGCGGCGTGCCTGGCGGAAAACCAAGCGCGGGGTCCGCCGAGAAAAACCCAGCACCGACAAGCCCGAGCCCGTAAAGGAAGAGTAGTGCGGGTCCCCACAAAGCATTTCGCGTTCCACGTAGCGCTTGATGGATACCGACGGCGCCTGTGATGGTCAAGAGACCCGTCGTCACCATCATGAGACTATGAACCCAGCCCCATTCGCCGTTGGCCAGCAGGCTGAGAGCGTGGCGGCGGATGTCGAATCCCTGCCGGGCCAGCATTTCCGCCACGCCCACCAGAATGTAGAGCGGGCCCGCAACTTCCGCGCAGACAAGCAGCCAATTCCGACTCGCTCGAGTATGCAAGGCGACCTCCAACCTAGCAATTCGGGACAGCCAATTCTCGGGCCTAATGCTTGCCAAGCTGGCGATAAGCTGGATGCACGCTTGGCGTCATCTTTTGCTGCGAAACGATTCGAGTCAGCACATCGAACAATTTCTTTCTCTCCCTTTCGGTCAAAGCCGCAAGCAAATGCTGTTCAAGCTGGACCGTCAAATCTCCAATTCTTTGCAGGGCCGTGCGGCCCGTTTTTGACAGATACAAACAGTGGCGCCGGCGATCGGTTGGGTGATTGCGCCGGTGAATCAATTTGCGGCTTTCGAGATCATCCAACAACACAACGAGGCGGCTCGGAAACATTCCCAGCATGCCGCTCAACTGTTGCTGCGTGATGCCGGAATTGCTCCCGAGAATGCGGAGTATCCCGGCGTGATGCGGCTCAAGGCTAAGCACTCGGAGCTCCTCGGCGAAGCCAAGCGCGGCGTGCGCCCCCACCTGAGATAACAGAAACGCCACACCGACGGTCGGAGCCTGCGGTACCATACCGGGTTTTTGAAGGTCGTTCATCACAAACATAATTAATCTGATTAACCATTCTGCATGAAGACATTCCTATTTGTAAAGGGAAAGAGTCGCGGAGGAAGGAAGAAGCAGGCCTCGCCTGGTCCAGGCCACCGGGTTCCCTTTCCAGACGAGACGAATTCAACCCGAAGCACCGCTATGCGCGCGCTCCGGTCGCGCCATCTCTAGGCCAACGCCTGCTTAGGGAAAAATCTGAACCGTCGTCCCTGTATCAACCAGCGCAAATATCTCCTCGATCTCGGCGTTCGTGACCGCGATACAGCCATCGGTCCAATCGACTTGCCGATGCGCCGCGCCCAGAAATCCCCATTTCGGGCCTAGGCCATGAATTTCGATGTCGCCGCCCGGGCGAACGCCGAGCCTCCGGGCTCGTTCGCGGTCGACTGCGTTGGGATAGCTGATATGCAGCGCTAGATGAAACTGGCTGTGCGGATTCTTCCGGTCGACAATGTACTCGCCCTCCGGAACCTTGTGATCGCCTTCGCGTTCCTTGGCCCCGACGGGAACTGTGCTTAGCGCGACTTTGTAGGTCTTGATCACCTTGCCGGCGTGAAACAAGTTCATGACGTGCTCGGCCTTGTGAATTTCGATGCGATCGGCTTTTTGTTGCGTGCCTTGAGAGAGGAATGCGCCCGCTGGCCAGAACAGCACCGCGAACAGAATCGCGAGCGCGCGTTTCGCTCCGCTCCGGCGGCCGCACATCGCTAGAGGATTTTTTTGCCTAACGCGGAGAGTACAAGCTCTACACCGAGCAGCGCTGTACGATTGTGCTCATCAATGATCGGATTGATCTCCACCACTTCGAGCGAAACCATCGCCTCCGTGTCTGCAATCATCTCCATCGCCAAGTGCGCCTCGCGATAGGTCACGCCGCCACGCACCGGCGTGCCGACGCCCGGCGCGTCGCTCGGATCGACGAAATCCATGTCCAGACTCACGGCGATCCCGGCCGTATCATCCATCGCGTACTTCAACGCGTCAGCCATCACTTCGCGCATCCCACGCTCATCAATATCGCGCATCGTGAACACGTGAATGCCCGACTTCTTCACAATCTTGCGTTCCTGCGCATCGAGATCGCGGGCGCCGACAATCACGATATTCCCCGGCTCAGCCTTGGGTTTGAACCCCATCAGTTCGACGAGCTCCGGCGCGCCGTACCCCATGATCGCCGCGAGTGGCATGCCGTGCACGTTGCCCGAGGGCGAGGACTCCGGCGTGTTTATGTCGCCGTGCGCATCGAGCCACAAATAGCCGATCTCTTTTTTGTCTTTGCGAAAATGCGACGCAACGCCAGCGGCAACTCCTGCTGCAATCGAGTGGTCGCCACCGAGCACCAGCGGTAGAAACCCTTCGCCCAGCGATTTTTCCACGGTCTTGCCCAAATCGAGGCAGGTTTCCGCAATTTCCTGTAGATACTTCGCGCGTTTCTCGCCAACTTGCATTTCTTCGGGCTGTTTTACTTCGAGAT
>Ga0335080_10001356_pt1 | contig 23845 bp, 19 predicted proteins | sample Lox_Sample_34_FD_206720 | JGI IMG/M metagenome (GOLD analysis project Ga0335080, IMG submission 206720) | Soil microbial communities from Loxahatchee National Wildlife Refuge, Florida, United States - Lox_Sample_3.4 | ecosystem: Environmental > Terrestrial > Soil > Wetlands | place: USA...
TCGACGGTCGTGTAGCGCAGCGCGGCGACCGCGCGTGTCTCGAGCTCGATCCCGTCGAAGCTCCAGCGCTGTGACTGCCAGCTCGACTCGAGCGCCGACTCGCGCTCGCGCCACGAGGCGTGGTCGCGGCCGCCCGTGACGATCGGCCGCACGAAGCCACAGGCGCCGCCCGGATCGTCGAGCAGGCTGTCCTCGGCGCGAACCGACCCCGCGAGCTCGAAGGCGCCGCTCAGGAACTGCTGATTCACCAGGCCCAGTCGGGCGATCCCGCGGCGGTAGCTCTCGTCGCTGGTGGTGCAAGACAGGTCGTCGCTCGTCGAGTGACTGATCGGCTTGCCGAAGACGCTGCCCGGCTGGCCGCCGTCCTTCTGGTAGAGGTCGACAGTGGCGTCGAGCTGCGCGTCCGGAGAGAGCCGCAGGCTGCCGCGCAACAGCCCCGCGTCCTCGGCGAAGTCGGCATTCAGGCGCTGGAAGGTGTAGGTCTGCTGCGGCGACCGGGTGGTGGTGAGGTCGAAGTGGTAGTCGTTCTCGCTGGAGAGGCGCGAGTAAGTCAGGAGCGCGCTGCCGCGGTCGCCGGCGGCCGAGAGCGATACGTCGCCGCCGCGCAGCTCGAGCCCGCCGCCGGTCAGCGCCGCGTCGGCGTGCAGGCCGTCGTTCGCCGCCTGGCGCGTGGTGATCACGACCACCCCGCCGACCGCGTCGCTGCCGTAGCGCGCGGCTCCGCCGCCGCGAATCACCTCGATGCGCGCGACCTGGCGCAGCGGGATCGTCGACAGATCGGCCGAGCCGCGCGAAGGCGAGTTGAGCCGCACGCCGTCGAGCAGCACGAGCACCTGCTCGGCCTTCGCGGCGCGGATCGAGATCGTGCTGCGCGCGCCGATGCTGCCCGAGCGAGTCACACGCGCGCCGGGCACCTGGTCGAGCAGCTCCTGCACGGTGGCGAAGCGGTCGTCGAACTGGCTGGCGTCGATCACGGTCGAGAACGCCGACGGATCGTCGACCGACTCGTGCAGCTCGCCGGCCGAAGCCAGCCCGGGCAACGCCAGCGCACAGGCGCACAGCCAACGCCGCGCCGCGCGAAAACGACCTGCTCCCACCAAGTGACTCCCTCCTCGGAGAGCGGGACTCTCGTCCCGAACACTCGGCAGGTCTCCTGGCTCAGGGGTCTTGGGTCACCCGCCTTCCCAGGAGCCGTGCTCCCAGTGGCTTCGTCGGTGACTCGTCGGGAACCCCATTACAGTGGCGGGACCGCGGCCGACTTTCACGGCCTTCCCTATTTCCGTCCGCAGCGCGGACACCGAGTTCGTCGGACGGATATCACCCGCGGCGCGACGGTGTCAACCGGATGGAAGATTTGACGCGCCGACCGCGAGCGAGGTAGAAAGCCACCGACAAGAGTCGCGTCAGGTGTCGGGAAGCCGGTGAGAGTCCGGCGCGAGCCCGTCGCTGTGACCGGGGACGAACGCCGAATCACGCCACTGGGATTGCTCGGGATCCCGGGAAGGCTCGGCGCGAGGGTGATCCGGGAGCCAGAAGACCGGCCTGCCGCGTGTGGAACAACGCTCCGGAAAGCGAGCAAGGAGTTCGTCATGCGAGCCATCGCGCTCACCCTCGTCTTTGTCTCGGCCGCCCTGTCTTTCGTCTCTCTCTCGCCCCGCGCCGCCTCGGCCTCTTCGTTCGCGACCGAGGTCGTGAGCTACAGCGCCGGCTCGAACGTGCCCACCGGCTACGACAACCCGGCGGCCGCGCTCGGCTCGCCGGGCCGCAGCACCGGCAGCGGCCCGTTCGACGGCGACGTGACTCCCTTCAACGCCCCCTATCAGGCCAGCGACGTGGTCACGATCGGCGCCGGCGGATCGCTGGTCGTGAAGTTCGACCACCCCGTCGTCGACGACGCCGCGAACCCCTACGGGATCGACCTCTTGGTGTTCGGGAACGCGTTCCTGGGCATCGACTTCGACAACGGCCTGGCCGACGGCACGATCTTCGCCGAGCCGGGTCACATCGCGGTGAGTCAGGACGGAGTGACCTGGTTCGAGACCACCGTGACCGCCGACGGGCTCTACCCGACGTTCGCCTACCAGGACCCGACCGGGCCGTTCTCGTCGGGCGGCACGATCCCGACGAGCTACACGCGGCCGGTGAATCCGGCGCTCGGGCTCGCCGACTTCGCCGGCAAGAGCACCGCCGAGCTCGCCGCGCTGTACGTGGGCTCGGGCGGCGGCGCGGGCATCGACCTGGCGCCGCTGGGCCTGCCCTGGATCCAGTACGTGCGCGTGTTCCAGGACGCGAGCGACGGCTTCGCCACCGACATCGACGCCTTCGCCGACGTGCCCGAGCCGTCGCGGGCGGCGCTGCTGGCGGCGGCGCTCGTTGGACTCACTTGCTCTCGAGCGCGAACACGGCGTCCCAATCGTCGGCCGGCGGAGTCCGCTCGAGCTCGCTAGCGCGAGCGCGCAGGAGCCGGCCCGGGGCATCCTCGGGCTCGGCTGCGAGCAGCTCGTCGAGCAGCCGCAGACACTCTGCGAACGCGCGCGCGCGGTACGCCGCCAGCGCGCGTTCGTAGAGGTCACAGGCGCGGCGGGACTGCGGCGTGGCGCGCGAGTCGAGCCCTACCAGCTCGAACAGGCGCACCGGCGTCCTGCGCCCGACCACGCGCACCAGGTCGAGCTCGCGCAGCAGGAACGCCGGCCCCAGCGCCGCGCGCGTCGCCTCCGAGACCAGCACGCGCGTGCCGTAGAGCTTGTTGGCGCCCTCGATGCGCGCGGCGAGATTCATGCCGTCGCCGACGATCCCGTAGGTGCCACGCTCGGCCGAGCCGATCTCGCCGGCCACCAGGTCGGCGCTGTGCAGGCCGAGCCGGTAGCTCGGGGCAGTCACTCCGCGCGCCACCCAGCGCCGGCGCAGCTCTTCGAGCCGACTCACGGCGCCGAGCGCGGCGCGGCCCGCGCGGGGCGCGTGGTCGGGCTGCGGGATCGGCGCGCCCCAGAACGCGATCACGCCGTCGCCCTGGAACTCCTTCACCGTGCCGTCTTCCTCGAGCACGGCGCCGCACACCGCCTCGAAATACTCGTTCAGGTACGCGACCACGATCTCGGCCGGCAGCTCCTCGGCCAGCGAGGTGAAGCCGCCCAGGTCGACGAACAGCACGGTCAGCTCGCGCCGTGCGCCGGCCAGCGTGACTCGCCCGGGATCGCGCAACAGCTCGGCCGCCACCTTCTTGCTGACGTAGCGCTCGAGCGTGCCCTTGATCAGCTCGCGCTCGCGCAGCCCGGCCGCCATCTCGTTGAAGGCCTGGCCGAGTGACTCGAGCTCGTCGCCGGTGGCGATCGAGACGCGCGCGTCGAGGTCGCCCGCGCCGACCCGGCGCGCCGCGCGGCCGAGGTCGGAGAGCGGGTTGGTGATGCCACGCGCCAGCGCGTAGCCGACGGCCAGCGCGCCCGTGAGCACCAGGATCCCCACGCCGAGCAGCGTCGCGCGCAGCTCGCGATACGCCGCCAGCTCGCCCGAGAGCGAGGCCAGCAGCAGGAAGCCCGCGTCGGCTTCGGGCGTGCCCGGCTCGAGCTCCGAGCGCTGCGCGAGAAAGCGCTCCTCGCCCAGGCTCACCTCGTCGATGCCCTTGGGCTGGGGCCCGGGCCGGGACAGACGCTCGAGCGCGCGCGGCAGCGCCGACTCGTGGGCGGCGGACAGCGTGGTGGCGATCACGTTGCGCTGCGACAGGAGCGCGAGGTCGACGCCGGTGATACCGCGGAGTGACTCGAGCAGCTCCCGGTCGAGCGGCTCGCCCAGGAGCACGATCCCGTGCACCTCGTCGTCGAACACCACCGGCTCCCCGCGCACCAGATACAAGGCCGGCGACGGATAGGCGGGCGCGAGCCGGGCGCCGTCCACCACCGCGTCGCGGTCGAGCCAGAGCCAGCTCGCACGCGCGCCCTGGGTCACGCTGGCCACGCGGCCCAGCGCGCGCAGGTCCTGGCCGTAGCGCTCCGGGTCGGCACGGCTGAACAGGAGCCGCCCCTGCGCATCGGCCAGAGCGAACACCACCAGCTTCTCGTCGAGCGCCAGCGACGGCAGCGCCGACTGCAGGCGCAGGTTCGCGTCGTGCAGTGCGTCCTCGTGCGCCGCGCCGCCGAAGCCCAGGTCGGCGCTCGCGAGCGACGCGGTCGACAGCACCGTGCGCAGCTGTGAGTTGGCGCGCGAGAGCGCGTCGATCTCGGCCGAGGCGAAGCGCTCCCGCAGCCGCTGCAGCTCGTGGAAGGCGGCCAGCGTGTGGTCGAAGCGCGCGCGCGACTCTTCGCGCACGCGCCGGACCGCCGCCCCCTGCGCGACCGCCAGCGCCACGGCCAGCGCCACGCCGACCACGCCGCACAGCGCGATCCAGATCTTGGTGCGGAAGCGCAGGCGCAGCCGCGCCATCAGTTGCCCTCGTAGCTGGGCGGCGGCGGATAGGGCGTCCCGTCCTTGCGCAAATGGGACGGGATCGCCTGGGTCTCTTCGAGCACCAGCTCCTGAGTCACTTCCGCACCCGCCGCCAGGTCGAGCTCCTGACTCACGCGCTGGGCGCCCGGCATCCAGGCGTTCAGCGCGCGGTGGCCCGGGCGCACGCGCAGCTCGAAGCGGCCGTCCTCGCCGGTGAGTGCGAAGGCGCGGTTCTCGAGCACAACCACGTACGAGATCATCTGCGGGTGGATGTTGCAGTACACCGGCACCAGCCCGGGCTTGTCGAAGGTCTGCGTGCGTGGCGGGTCGCTCGACTTGTACTGACCCAGGTCGAAGGACAGCGTCGGCGAGACCGAGAACACGTTGTGGTAGAAGCGGTCGCGGTTCGGGAAGCTGACGGTCTGTCCCGCCACGATCGGCAGGATGCGCGGCGCGAAGCGCTCGTTCTGCTGCTCGAGCTGAGCCACGCCCGGCGGCGCGGGCTCGTCGTAGCCGGTCACGTACACCAGCACGCCGCTCTTGTCGTCGGCCGGGCCGATCCGGCCGAAGAAGCCCTTCTTCAGCACCTTGACGCTGCCGCGAATCACTCCGCTCGCCGAGTCGGCGCGCGCGCTCGCCACCGGCGAGAGCGCGAGCCAGACGAGCGCGAGCGCGACGGCGCGCACGGCTCAGATGACTCCGCGCTCGCGCAGCGCCGCGCGCTCCTCGCTCGAGACTCCGATCTCCTCGAGCACGGACGCGGTGTGCGCGCCGAGCGCGGGCGCGGCGCTCCGCACCGCCACCGGCGTGCGCGAGAACTTCGCCGCCGGGCCGACCACGGGCGCAGACTGGCCGTTCTCGAGCTCCACGGTCTGGAGCATGTCGCGCTCGCGCACGTGCGGATCGCCGGCGGCGTCGGCGTAGCGCCGCACCGGCGAGGCGGGCAGGCGCGCTCGCAGGAGTGCCTCGACCACTTCGTGGACGCTGCGCTCGCGCACCCAGCCGTCGACCAGCGCGTTCAGCTCCGCGCGCCGGGTGACTCGCAGGCGGCCGGTCGCGTAGTCGGGGTGGTCGGCCAGCTCGGGTCGGCCCAAGAGCTCGGCCAGGATGCGCCAGTGCGCGTCGAGCAGGACGCCCATCATCACGTAGCCGTCGCGGCAGCGGTACACGCCGGCGGGGGCCGCGACCACGAACTGACTGCCCATGCGCGGCAGGTCGACGCCCAGCGCCGCCAGCATCGGATAGCCGTTCGACTGGAACAGGAGCGCGTCCTGCAACGCCACGTCGACGTGCTGGCCTTCGCCGGTGCGGTCGCGGTGGCGCAGCGCGGCCAGCGCGCCGAGCGCGCCGTGCAGCCCGCCGACGTCGTCGCCGATGAAGGTCGGCGCCTTCACCGGCGCGCCGCCCGGCTCGCCGTTCAGCGACAGCCAGCCGCTCGCGGCCTGCGCCATCGGGTCGTAGCCCGCGCGCTCGCGGTCGGGGCCGAACTGACCGAAGCCACTGATCGAGACGTAGACCACGTCGGGCCGCACCGCGCGCACGTGCTCGTAGCCGATGCCCCAGGCGTCCATCGTGCCGGGGCGGAAGTTCTCGACCACCACGTCGGCGCTGCGCGCGAGCCGCAGGAACAAGTCGCGACCCTCGGGCTCGCGCAGGTTCAGCGTCACGCTGCGCTTGTTGCGATTCACGGTCGTGTGCATGAACGAGAGCGCGGGCTCGCCCTCGCCCGGCAGGAACGGCGGCAGGCGGCGCGCGACCTCGCCTTCGGGCAGCTCGACCTTGATCACGTCGGCGCCGAAGTCCGCCAGCACGCAGGCGCACATCGGCCCGGCCCAGGTCGTGGTCGCCTCGATGACTCGCACGCCGGCGAGCGGGCCCGCAAGATCGCCGCGCGCGCGCCGGAAGAACTCGTCCTTCGTCAAGACACCGCGAGACACGAGGCGGCGCGGCTCGAGATCCCGACCCCGCGCCGGCCCTGGCGCATGTTGTTGCGGTCGTGGCCGTCGGTGCAGTAGCCGATCGAGATCCCGGTCTTCGGGTCGGCCCAGGCGATCTGTCCGCCCGCGCCGCCGTGGCCGAACGCGAGCTCCGAATTCGTGTGGCCGAAGCCGCGGTAGGTCCGGTCGGAGTCACCTGCGACGATCACGCCCAGCGCGCGGTTCGCCAGCTTCCTGAACAGGAGGTCGCGCAGCTCGCCCGAGCGCACCTGGCACGCGCCGGCCAGCGTATCCGGCTTCCACAGCTCGCGGCCGGCAAGTGACTTCCCGCCGTCGAGCAGCGACTGGTAGAACAGCGCCAGCTCGGCCGCGGTCATCGTGCCGCCGCCGCCCGGGATGCCGGCGGTGCGCACCTCGGGCCGGTTGAAGCTCGTGATCGCCTCTTCGGTCACCTCGGTGACCGGCGGCTGCGGGATGCCGAGCTTGCGGTAATCCTCCTCGGTGAGCGCCTCGCCCACGTGCACGCAGTCGGCGAGCCGGCCGTGCAGCTCGCGCGGCAGGCCCACCCACAGGTCTTCGAGCCCGAGCGGCTTGGCGATCCGCTGCCGCACGAAGTCACCGTAGGTCTGGCCGGTGATGCGCTCGATGATGTCGGCGATCACGTACATGGACGAGCTCGGGTGGTACTCGAACTTCGTGCCCGGCTGCCAGTTGAGCCGCCAGGCGGCGAAGCGCTCGCGCCGCTTCTTCGGGTCCGGGAAATCCGCGGGCACGAACGGCGCGTGCGGAAAGCCCGCGGTGTGAGTGAAGAGCTGCTCGATCACGACCTGCTCTTTGCCGTTCTCGCGGAACTCCGGCACCAGCTCCGAGACCTTGCAGCGGACGTCGAGCGATCCCTCCTGGATCAACAGCCAGGCCGCGGCGGAGGTGATCGCCTTGGTCGAGGAGAAGACACAGTAGAGTGTCTCGTTCGTGGCGGGCTCGCTGCGCTCGCCCTTGCGCACGCGCCCGAAGCTGCGCATGCCGGCGATCCGGCCGTTGCGCGCGATCGCGATCTGCGCGCTCGGCAAGAGCCCCTCGGCCACCTCCTTCTCGGCGCGCTCGAACAAGGCCTCGAGCTGCTTGGAGTCGATCCCTACGTCTTCCGGCGACTTGGCGACGAGTCTTTGGTCGAGCATCCCGGGAGGATACCATCAGTCTTCGAGATCGAGGTCTTCGCCGCGTTTGATCTGGAATGACAGGCCGGCGCGCGTCACTTCGCTCTCGGCGCGCTCGAGCGCGCGCGGTCCGAAGCGCGCGCGAATCTCGTCGAGCGCGCGGTTCAGGCGGCTGCGTCTCTCGCGCGCGGTCCGGGTCTCGGCGAGCAGCGAGAGCTGCTCGGAGCCCGCGGCCTCGAGTCGCTCGGCGGCCAGACCGACGAGCCGGATCGGCTCCTCGAGCGCCGCGCGCGCGAGCAGCGCGCAGCCGGCATCCGCGAGCGCCTCGCCGTCGTCACTCGGCTCGCGCAGCGTCTGTGAGCGCGTGAGGATGGGGAACCTCCCCTGGCCCAGACTGCGCGCCAGCTTCAGCTTGAGCCGCACGCCGCGCGCCTGCAGGCCGTCGTGGCGCAGCCGCCGCGCGACCGCGTCCGCGTGGGCGCGGATCGCGTGCTCGATCTGCGAGGTGACGCGCACGTCGTGCTCGAACGTGTTCTCCTCGGAGTACGACTTCGCCTCGCGGTACGGCTCGACCTCGCGCGCGTCGTCGCCGCGCGCCAACCGCGCCGCGGCCGGGCCGAAGCTGCCCAGGAGCTCCAGCAGCTCTCGATCGTGGCGCCGGCCGAGCTCACCGATCGTGTGGATGCCCGCGCGCTCGAGCCGCGCGCGAGTCACTGGCCCGACGCCCCAGATGCGTCCCACCGGCAGCGGCGCGAGAAACTCGGGCACGCGGCCCGGTGGCACGACCAGGAGCCCGTCGGGCTTGGCCAGGTCACTCGCGATCTTCGCGACCAGCTTCACCGGCGCGAGCCCGACCGAGACCGCGAGCCCGGTCTCGGCGCGCACGCTCTCGCGCAGGCGCATGGCCGTGCGCTCGGGCGGTCCGAACAGTCTCTCGGTGCCGGACAGGTCGAGAAACGCCTCGTCGAGTGAGATGCCTTCGACGGCCGGCGTGAAGCGGCCGAAGATCTCGAAGATGCGCCGGCTCTCACGCCGGTACACCGACATCCGGCCGGGCACGAACACCGCGTGCGGACAGAGCTTGCGCGCCTGCACGGTGGGCATGGCCGAGTGGATGCCGAAGGCGCGCGCCTCGTAGCTCGCGGCAGACACGACGCCGCGCGTGGACGAGCCACCGACCACCACGGGACGGCCACGCAGCTTGGGGTCGTCGCGCTGCTCGACGGACGCATAGAACGCGTCCATGTCGGCATGGATGATGGAGCGTACGTCGCCCATGCGGGCGAGCTTGGCGCGCGGGCAGCAGGGGCGCTAGCGGGCGGCCTTCTTCTTCAGACCGAGGGCGGCGATCAGCGCGCCGAAGGCGTACAGGCCCACGGTGCCGGGCTCCGGGATCGGATTCACGCGCGGCGGAAACACGAGCTGGTCCTGGTAGCTCATGCTGACCGCCCAGATCGCGCTCGGGTCGTAACCCGAGAGATCGGCGCCGCCGAGCGAGGTCAGCATGCTGTTGGCCAGGTTGATCACGCCGCTGCTCGCGCCGCCGGGAGTCAGCGCGAAGGCGCCGCTGAACAGGTCATAGGGGCCCGAGCTCTCACCCATGACTTCCCAGAGCGACACCTGCAGCGCGGCGATCTCGGTCTTGCGCAAGAGCGGCGCGCTGTCGAAGGTGGGGTGGAAGGTATCGACGAGCCAGGCCGCGCGGATGATCTGGTCGTTCGCGTCGGCGCTCATCGCGCGCCAGCCCGTGGTGGTGCCGACGCCGATCGACTGCGCCAGGTCGACGCAGTAGGCGTAGCCCGAGACACCGCCGATCGTGACGTTGAGCTCGGCGGTCGGGACGCTGCCGGTGTCCGCGCCGTTGGCGATGTCGACGTACTCGCCGAGCGTCCAGCCGCTCACGGTCAGCGACGCGGCGTGCGCGTTCGCGGCCAGCGCGAGCACACACAGGAGTGTAGAGAGGGCCAGGGTTCGGGCAGGGAGGTAGGGCTTCATCGCGCGGGCGGAAATGCAACGCACGTGCCCGCCGCGGAGGACGCTCCGCGACTCTCACGAACCGGCAAGGAAAAATCTCGGTGAGATGTGCGCGCAAGTTGCGCCCGCGCTGCCGATAGAGAGGAAAAATGGCGCCCAACTTGGAGCCGGACGACGTGGAGCTCGCGACCCTGGTGGCGGGCATGGCGCACGAGATCAACAACCCGATCACCTACGTGATCGGCAACTTGAACGAGCTCGCCCAGACCTGCGCCGCGATGGCGGAGACACTCGCGGGCTACCGGCGCGAGCTGCGCGCCGTGACCGGTGAGACCGCTTCCGCGCGGATCCGCGACATCGAGGGCAAGCTCGGCGAGCTGGGCGGCATGGCGCTGGCCGAGGAGCTCCTGGCCGACGCCGCCGAAGGCGCGCGTCGCATCCGCGACCTGGTGCGCGATCTCCTGTCTCTCTCGCGCTCGCCCTCCCCGCCGAGCGCGCCGCTGCGCATCGACGACGTGATCGAGCAGACGCTGCGCCTGATCTCGCGTCCGGCGGCGGCGCGCGCCGAGCTCGTGCGCGACTTGTCCGCCAGCCACACCGTGCTGGGCGACGCGCAGCGCCTGGGTCAGGTGTTCCTGAACCTGCTCACGAACGCGCTCGACGCCTGCGCGGAAGCTCCCGGCCGCGCTCACACCATCTGCGTGCGCACGCGCGACCTGGGACGCGGGGTGCGGATCGAGATCGACGACACGGGCATCGGCATCGAGCCCGCCGAGCGCGGGCGCGTGTTCGCGCCGTTCGTCACCACCAAGCCGCCCGGCGCGGGCACGGGTCTGGGGCTCTACGTATCGAGGCGCATCGTGGCCGCGCACCGCGGTGACATCGGCTTCGAAGACCTGCCCGGGGGCGGCACGCGCTTCTGGGTCGAGCTCCCGGCCAGTCCCGTCCCGAAGTGAGTCACTCGGACTCGGCGCTCTTCCAGAAGGCGAAGAAGTTGAACCACTGGAACGGCGTCTCGAGGCAGCCGCGCTCGAGCTCGGCCGCGAAGCGGTGCGCGAGCTCTTCGGCGTGCTTCAGCCGGTCGACGCGTGGCACCACGCCCGCAGGCGCGAACGGCAGCGTGCGCGCGCGGTAGGTCGCGGGAGCGACCCGCACGCAGGTGGTCATCAACATCGGGCAGCCGAGCGCGCCCTGCAGCAGGTACGGGTCGAGCGGGAAGCGCGCGCGCCGGCCGAGAAACGGGATCGACACCGTGCGGTGTCGGTCCGAGTACCAGCTCCGGTCACCCAGGATGCCCACGAACTCGCCGCGCGCGATCGCCGCGCGGATCTGGAAGGCGGCATCGAGCGAGCCGGGATCCACGTGGATCAGCCGCAGCTTGCGCCCGACCTGCAGCCGCTCGAAGAACGAAGTGATCATCTGGACGTGGCGCGAGAACATCAACACGTTGAGCACGATCCCGGTCTGGTCCGAGAGCTCGCGCAGCATGTCGAAGCTGCCCAGGTGGCTGCTCAGCAGGATCGCGCCGCGGCCAGAGCGTGCGAGCTCGTCGAGCCACTCACGGCCCTGGTTGTGAATGGTCATCCGGTGACCGTCGCCGCCCCACAAAATCATCCGATCGAGCAGATTCTCGGCGAACGAGAACAGGTGCCGGAACACGTGGCGGCCGCGCGGCGGGCCGCCGAGCCGCGCGCGCCCCTCGGGCGTGGCGTGGAGCGTTTGTAGAAAGTCGCGCGAGGCGAGCTTCTCGCGCCGGCCGGTGAGATAGAAGTAAGTCACGATCGGCACGAGCAGCGCGACCGACATGCGCCGGCCGAACAGCCGGTACCACCCGCGCAGCAGCGCGAGCGCGCGAATCGACCCGCGCTCGGCCATGCTGGCCCAGGCGCTTGGTTCGCTCATTTTTTTCCCTTCCCGGACGCGCTCCACTATGCACGAAGTGCGCCTCGCTTATGCTCAGAGCGATGCCGGGGCTGTTCACGTTCGGGCTGGTCGCGTATCCGGTGCTGGTGTACGTGGCGCTCGGCGTCGTCTCGCCGCGCACGATCGCGCTGGGTACGCTGGGGCTGTTCGCGCTGCGCGCGGTGCTGACGAAGCCCGGACGGCTCTGGACGTACGCCGGCGTCTTCTCGCCGGTAGGTGTCGCGGTCGCGGCCACCGCCGTGTGGGGCGCGTGGTCGGGCGATCCGCGACCGCTCCTGCTCGAGCCCGCGGCCAGCAACCTGGCGCTGCTCGGGGCGTTCGGCGCGTCGCTCTTCCGCGAGCAGAGCGCGATCGAACGCCTGGCGCGCGCCCAGGTCGGCGAGCTGCCGCCATACGAAGTGACTTACTGCCGGAAAGTCACCGGGGTGTGGTGCGCGTTCTTCGCGGCGAACGCCGCCGCCTGCGCGGGGTTCGCGCTCTACGGCTCACGCGAGAGCTGGGCCGTGTACACCGGCGCGGTGTCCTACGTCCTGATCGGGGCGTTGTTCGCGAGTGAGTACGTCTATCGGCACTGGCGCTTCCGCCGCTATCACGGCGCGCGGACGGACGGGCTGCTGAAGCGCTGGTTCCCGCCGCGAGCCTAGGGCGAGGACGTGCACTGAGCCGTTGCGAGCGAGTGGCTGCAGAGCTCGGCGCGGAAGGCGCGCAGCTGCGCATCGCCCGTGACCGCCGATCTCACGAAGCTGTCGCCTCTGCGCAGATAGCGATCGGTGACCCAATGACCGGGGTCGTCGTCGTTCATCTGCTCGCGGCACGAGACTCCGAGGTCGGTCGGCTCCCCGCGCGCGTTCGCAACCACGCCGACCGAGCACTGGTCGACCGAGCGGTCCTCGACGGCCATCACGTCCAGTGGCAGGCCGGGACGGGACTCCGGCGTCTGCCAGCTCAATAGCGACCAGCGCCGCGTCTTGGAGTCCGGTCGGAACGCGAGCAGGTATTTCGTCGCCTCGCACTCGCGGCACGAATAGACGCTGAAGAGCAACGTGACCGGCAGCGGCGGGACGTCGGGCAGCTCGCGCTCGAAACGCAGCTGCGCCTCGCCCGGCGAGAGCGCCAGGCGCCTGTGTGAGTCACACGCGAGCGGCAGTGTGAACACCTTGGAAAGCGACTCGATCTCGTTCTCGACGTCGTGAATCTCGACCGTCGCCAGCACCGCGCCGTCTGCGACGCCCACCCACTCGAGCTTGCGCGAGGCGTCCCCCTTTTCCAGGACGAGCTCCGGCGCGAGCTCCTGCTCGACCTTCTTCCAGAGCTCCGGGTCGCTGGCCTCGGTGACCAGCCGGAAGGCGCTCTCGGCGCACGCGAGCTGCGGAGCGGCAAGCGCGACGACCCAGACGCAGAGCGCCACCGCGCTCGATCTCACGGCTCCTCCGGTGCGGCCAGCTCGAGCGCCAGCGCATGGATCTCGGGGCCGATCTCGGCGGCGAGCGCGTCGTACACCATGCGGTGTCGCGCCACGCGCGCGGCGCCGCGGAAGCGCTCCGAGACGAGGCGCACGCGGAAGTGACCCGCGCCGCCGGCCGCGCCGGCGTGGCCGCGGTGCTTCGCGCTCTCGTCGGTCACCACGAGCTCGAGCGGAGCGAAGGCACCGCGCAAGAGGATCTCGATCCGCTCACGACGGTTCATCGCCCGAGAGGATCGCGCGGACTCAGTCGGCGCGCGAGCCCTCGGAGAGCACGCTGCGGATCTGCGAGACCTGGCTGTTGATCTCGGCGATCGACTGCGCGGCGCCGGTTGCGAAGTCACGCGTCTTGGTGGCGGCCGCGCGCACCGAGTCGACCTTGCGGCGCAGCGAGCCCGCGCCGGTCGAGGCGTGCGCGGCGTTGCGCGCGATCTCGTTCGTGCCGCTCGACAGCTCGTCGGTCGTGCGCGCCACGTTCTGCGTGGTGGAGGCGGCCAGCTGCACGGAGCTCGTGATCTCGTCCGCGCGGCCGGCGGCGGTGCCGACCGACGACGAGATCTCGGCGCTGGTCGCGGTCTGCTCCTCGACCGCGGTCGCGATCGTCTGCGTGGCCTCGCGCATGGTCTGGATGATCGCGCCGATGCGCTCGATCGAAGACACCGCGCCCTCGGTCGTGCGGCGGATGCCGTCGACCTTGCTCGCGATCTCCTCGGTCGCCGCGCCGGTCTGGCGCGCCAGCTCCTTGACCTCGTTCGCGACCACCGCGAAGCCCTTGCCCGCCTCGCCCGCGCTCGCGGCCTCGATCGTGGCGTTCAGCGCCAGCAGGTTGGTCTGGTCGGCGATGTCGTTGATCACGTCGACCACGCGCCCGATCTCGCGCGCGGCGGTGCCGAGCACCGCGACGGTCTGGTTCGTCTCTTCGGCCAGGCGGGCCGCCTGCACCGCGACGTCGGCCGAGTGGTGACAGCTCGAAGACACGTCGCGCAGCGAGGCGCTCATCTCCTCGACCGCGGTGTTCACCGAGCGGATCGAGTCGTTGAAGGTCTCGATCGCCGACACTGCCGAGCTCATGTGCTCGGAGACCGCGCCCGCGCCCTTGGCCACGTCGCGCACGTTGACGCTCGACTCCTCGACCGCGGCGGCCACCGCCTGGATCGCCGAGATCGTGCTCTCGCTGGCGTCGTGCATCTCCTCGGTGTCGCGCAGGAGACCGGTCGCGGCCTGCTCCAGCGAGTCGGTCGCCGGGCCCAGTGCGTTGCACACGCGCGCCAGCGCGTCGGCCGCGGTACGCACGCTGTGCGCGTCCGCGCGCAGCGGAGTGATTCGCGCCTCGGCGCCCTCGAGCAGGCTGCGCACCTCGCCCGGCGCCAGTGAGCCGAGCAGTCGGCGCACCGCGTCGTCGTCGTCCGAGCGCAGCGCGCGCGCCGCGTCCTCGAGCGGAATCAGGAGCGCGCTGCGCGTCCACAGCCACAGCCCCGCGACCGCGCCCAGGGCCAGGAGCCCGAAGCCGAGCTGGAGCGGGTCGCTCCAGGCCGCCGGCCCGAGCTGGCCGGCCGCGAACAGCGCGCCCAGCGCCGCCAGGCAAACGATCGCGAACGTGCTCAACCTTCGGGATTGAGTGGCGTGCGAATTCACGAGCCGCCCTCCACGCACTGCAGGATCTTGGTCGCCAGCGTCTCGGGCTGGAAGGGCTTCGTGAGATAGTGCTTGGCGCCGGCCTCGATCGCTTCGATCATCTTGCGGCGCTCGGACTCGGTGGTGAGCATGATGACGGGGATGTTCGAGAGCCCGGGGCGGTCCTTCACCGCGCGCAGGAACTCGATGCCGTTCATCTCGGGCATGTTCCAGTCGAGCAGGATCAGCTGCACGTCGTCGTGCTCTTTGAGCCGCTCGAACGCTTCGATGCCGTTGCCCGCGGGCACGGCCTCGTGACCCAACATCTCGAGGATCTGCTCGATGACCTTGCGCATGATTGCGGAGTCGTCGACGACCAGCACCTTCATCTCACGTTTCCTTCAACCGGTAGTACGTGGACCGGCCATGGCGGACCACGGTGAAGTCACTGCTGTAGAGCTCGAGCGTCTCGGTCGCGCCCGCGGCCAGCGTGGCCTCGGAGCGCATCACGTCGCGCGCCTTCGCCAGGATGTTCCGCTTCCAGGCGGCGGCGAAGTAGATCAGCACGTTGCGCAAGAGCACCACGTCGAACACGCCCAGGTTCCCGAACGAGTCGAGCAGGTTCATGCGCTTGAAGCGCACCAGCTTGCGGATGTCGTCGCGCAGCACCGAGATCCGGCCGTCGCGCGTGAAGTAGTCCTCGCGCAGCCGCAGCGGCAGGCCGCGGCGCATCGAGATCGGGTCGTAGCGGCCGGCTTCGGCGATCGCGAGCGCGTTGCGGCTGATGTCGGTGGCCAGGATGTCGAAGTGCTCGGCGCGGAAGCCGCGCAGCTCGCCCGTGCGCTCCATCTCCTTCAAGAGCAGCGCGATCGTGTACGGCTCCTGGCCGGTCGAGCTGGCCGCCGACCAGATCGAGACGCGGGGGCGGCCGTCCTGGCGCGCGCGCTCGACGGATTCGGGGATGATCACCTGGCGCACCGTCTCCCAGAAGGGCATGTCGCGGAACCACGAAGTCTCGTTCGTGGTCATGTCGTCGATGATCCGGTCGCGCAGCGTGGGCCCCGCGACCTTGGCCTTCTGGTAGAACTCGCCGAAGCTCGCGCAGCCGGTCTCGACCACCACCTCGCGCAGACGTGTCTCGACGAGATACATCTTCGCGTCTTCGAGCGAGATCCCGCACCAGGTCTCGATCAACCCGCGCAAGAGATCGAACTCGTGTCGTTCGAGACTCGGAACGTTCATGAGCCCTTGGCGATCACCTGGATGCGGGTGGCGAGATCGTCGAGCGCGATCACCTCGTCGGCCTCGCCGCCCTCGATCACGGTGCGCGGCATGCCGTACACGGCGCAGCTCGCCTGGTCCTGCGCGATGCACCAGCCGCCGCCCTGGCGCACCGTCTTCGCGCCCTCGAAGCCGTCGGAGCCCATGCCGGTCATCACGATGCAGAGTGACTTGCCGGGGACGGCCTGCGCGATCGACTTGAACAGCACGTCGACCGAGGGCCGGAACGCGTTCACCGGCTTCTGGGTCGTGAGTCGCACGAACGGCTCGGAGTCCTGCATCGCGACCTCGAGGTGCTTGCCGCCGGGCGCCACCAGCACCTCGCCCGCGCGCAGCGGCCGGCCTTCCTCGGCCTCGCGCACGCGCAGCTTCGAACGGCGGTCGAGCGAGGTCGCGAGCGACGCGGTGAAGCGCGCCGGCATGTGCTGCACGATCAGCACGGGCACGCGCAGGTCGGCGGGCAGTTTGGGAATGACTTCGGCGAGCGCGCTGGGGCCGCCGGTCGAGCTGCCGATCGCCACCACGTCGATCAGCGGCGCCTTGCCGCGCGCCTGCTTGGGCTTCTGCACCTTGGCCGGGCGCGCGCGCTGCACGCGGCCCTCGCGGAACGCGTCGATCACCGCGCCGAGCGGCTCGCGCAGCGCGGCGAAGCCGTCCTCGCCGGCCTTCACCTGCGGCTTGGTCACGAAGTCGAACGCGCCCGCCTGCAGCGCGTCCATGGTGATGTTCGCGCCGTTGGTGGTCAGGCTCGACACCATGATGATGCCCGCGTCGGGGAGTAACTGGCGCAGCTTGGGCATGGCTTCGACGCCGCCCATCACCGGCATCTCGACGTCGAGCAGGATCAGGTCGGGGCGCAGCTCGCCCGCCTTGGCGATCGCGTCCTTGCCGTCGCCCGCGGTGCCGACGCACTTGATGTCGGGCATCTCGCGCAGACAGCCCTGGACCAGGCTGCGGTAGATCGCGCTGTCGTCGACGATCAGAACTTTGAGCTGCTCGGCCATTCGTTACTCCGTGTCGCCTTGCCGCAAGAGCGCGCTGGGATCCACGATGCGAATCACTTGATCTTTCTGCTGCACCACCGCCGACAAGAGGTGGTCGTTCTTACCGGACTGATCGGGCGGGGCCGGTGCGATCTGATCCTCGGACACCGTGATCACGTCGGAGATCCGGTCCACCCAGAAGCCCGCCAGCTCGTCGTGAGTGGCGAGCTTGCCGAGTCCCAGGCTGGCCAGGTCGGCGTTGGTCTTCAGGATCACCAGCCGCGTGCTCTTCTTCTGCTCGCGCGCCGGGTAGCCGAGCCGGACGGCCGGGTCGATCACCGTCACGATCTGTCCGCGCAAGTTCATGAGTCCGCGCACCGCGGCCGGCGCGCCGCGCGCGGGCGTGATCTGCACCTGGCGGTTGATCTCGCGCACGGTCAGGATGTCGATGCCGTAGCACTCGTCGCCCAGATAGAAGGTGCAGAAGCGGCGCTCGCCCGAGTTGGCGGTGTGCGCGTTCATGCCGTCCTCTCGATGCCGGCCGCCTCGAGCAGGCGCGGCGCGTCCAGGAAGAGCGTGAGTCGGTCTTCGATGATCGCCGAGCCGGCTAGACCCGGCGCGTTCAGCTGTGACTTGTCGGGCTGCGCGTCGGACTCGAGAGTGTCGACGATGCGCGCGGCGATGATCCCGGCCTCGAGGCCCTCGAGCCGCGGAATCAGCACGAAGAACTCGTCGGCCTCCTCGCCGCCGCCGCGCACGGGCAGCACGTCCTCGAGCCGCACCAGCGGAATCGTGCGCCCGCGGTGCTTCAGGAAGCGGCGCGAGCCCACCCACTCCACCTGCGGCTTCTCCACGCGCTCGAGCCGCAGCAGCTCGCGCAGCGGCATGGCGAAGCGCTCGTCCGCGGAGTTCGAGAACAACACCAGCGAGCGGCGCTCCGCGGCCGCGGCCGCGGGCTCGACCGAGTCACGGTTGCGCAGGTTCTCGTCGGCGACCTCGTCGAAGCGGATCTGCGCGCGCTTGGCGATGCCCAGCGTGTCGAGAATCATCGCCACGCGGCCGTCACCCAGGATGGTGGCGCCGGCGTACCAGCCGCAGTCCGACAGGTAGGTCGAGACCGGCTTCACCACGATCTCCTCGCTGTCGTGGAGCTCGTCGACGACCAGGCCGTAGAGGTGCGCGCCCGAGCGCAGGATCACCACGTTCGCGCGCGTGCGCTTCGACTCCTGGGCGCGCCGGATCTCGAGACACTGCGCGAGCCGCACCAGCGGCAGCAGGTCGCCGCGCAGGCGCAGCACCTCGCTCGAGCGGATGCGCTCGATCTGCTCGGCCTCGCGTTTCAGGCGCACGACCTCGACCACGTTGAGCTGCGGGATCGCGAAGCGCTCGCCCTCGACCGAGACGATCAGCGACGGGATGATCGCCAGCGTGAGTGGCAGGTGGATGCGCAGCCGCGTGCCCTCGCCGATCGCGCTCGAGACCTCGATCTGGCCGCCCAGGTTCTGGATGTTCGTGCGCACCACGTCCATGCCGACGCCGCGGCCCGAGACGTCGGAGATCTCGGTCGCGGTCGAGAGACCCGGCTGGAAGATCAGCGCGATCGCGTCCTTCTCGGAGAGTGACAGCGCCTGCTCGCGCGTGATCGCGCTGCGCTGCACCGCCGCCTCCTTCACGCGCTCGGGGTCGATGCCGCGGCCGTCGTCCTGCACCTCGATCACCACGCGCCCGCGCTCGTGGTAGGCGCGCACCGAGACCTTGCCGACCTCGGACTTGCCCAGCACCACGCGGCCCTTGGGGTCCTCGAGGCCGTGGTCCACGGCGTTGCGCAGCATGTGAGTCATCGGGTCGGCGAGCGCCTCGATGATCGAGCGGTCGAGCTCGACGTCGCCGCCGGTGACTTCCAGCTCGACGCGCTTGCCGAGCCGGTGGGCGATGTCGCGGACCAGGCGCGGCATGCGGTCGAACAGCACGCGGATCGGCTGCATGCGCGTGTTCATGATGTTCTCCTGCATCTCGGTGGTCACGAGATCCAGGTTCTGCAGCACCGATTTCACGCCGGGCGTGTTCGAGCTCTCGAGCAGCTGGCGCATCTGGTTGCGGCCCAGCACCAGCTCGCCGGCCAGGTTCATCAGCTTGTCGAGCAGCGTGAGTGACACGCGGATGGTCTCGGCGCGGCGCTCCGAGCCCGCCATGTGCTCGTCGGCGGCGTCGGCGGGATCGGGCGCCTCGGCAGTGGCCGGGCGCTCCTCTTCCTCGAACGGATGCGCCGGCAGCTCGGCATCGGCGAGTCTCTGGGCCTGGGCCGCGGCGATCGCCTCGGCCTGCTCGACCGTGAGCAGCCCCAGCGCGATCGCGGTCGCGCTGAACGAGCGCCGCAACAGCGACCCGCGCTGGGCGCGCAGCACCTCGCGGCGCTGCGCGTCGTTCAAGAAGCCGAGGTCGACGGCGATCTGGCCGAAGTACAGCGGCAGCGGGCGCGCGTCGTCGGGCAGCGGGAACTCGTCGATCGCGCCGTCGACCGGGGCGCGCACTTCTTGCAGCGCTTCGGCGGGCATGCCGATCGCCTCGGCCAGCAGGTCCGGCTCGAGCGGCGAGGCGAAGACCACCGTCTTCTTCTCGCCCTCCTGCACCACGCGCTCGCCGTAGCGGGTGAGCGAGCCCAGCAGCCGCTCGCGCTCGCGCTTCTTCGCGGGCAGCGCGATCCGCACCAGGTGATTGCCCTTGCGGCGCTGCGCGGCGCAGGCTTGCTCGAACGGATCGGCGACCGGGTCGGGCGTCGCCGAGTGAGTCGCGCCGCCGCGCTCGACCAGCGCCGTGAGCGCGGCGCACAGCGCGTCGGCGGGCTCGCCCTCGCTGTCGGGCAGCGAGCCGAGCATGCGGCGCAACGCATCGATGCCGCGCAGCAGCGGGTCGGCCATCGCGGGCCGGAACTCGAACTCGCCGTCGCGCAGCCGCATCAGCAGGCTCTCGAGCGCGTGAGACAAGGCCGAGATGTGCTCCAGCCCGAGGAAGCCGGCCGCGCCCTTGATGCTGTGGATGGCGCGGAAGATCTCGTTCACGCTCGCCGGGTCACCGGCGGCGCGCTTCTCCATCTCGAGCAAGAGTGGCTCGGCGGTCTCGAGGTGCTCGAGTGACTCGGTGACGAACTCCGAAATCAATGCGGGATCGGAAACCAACGCCTGGACCTCGCCCAAGGGCCGTGCGGATCGCGCACGGCACCAGGGCATGCATCGGCGCCGGCCCCGCGCGGCTTGCGCGAGTCACTCTGGACGGCTGCCGCCAGGAGCGACTCCTGGGGAGCTACGGGTCAGGCAAGCTGTCGGAGGACGTAGGGCAGGATGCCGCCGTGGCGGTAGTAGTCGAGCTCGCGCGGCGTGTCGATGCGCACGGTGACACGGAAGCTCTTGTCGCCAGCCTCGCCGCGCGCCCGGACCGTGAGCAACTGCCGCGGGCGCAGGCTCGCCAGGCCCTCCAGGTCGTAGAGCTCGCGGCCGGTGAGGCCGAGCGACTGCGCGGTCGCGCCATCGGCGAACTCGAGCGGCAGGACGCCCATGCCCACCAGGTTCGAGCGGTGGATGCGCTCGAAGCTCTTCACGATCACCGCGCGCACGCCGAGCAGCATGGCGCCCTTGGCGGCCCAGTCGCGCGACGAGCCCGAGCCGTACTCGGCGCCGGCGATCACGACCAGCGGCACGCCCGCCCGGGCATAGCGCTCCGAGGCCTCGAAGATCGAAGTCACGTCGCCGTCGGGCAGGTAGGTGGTGACTCCGCCCTCGGTGCCCGGAGCGAGCTGGTTGCGCAGGCGCACGTTCGCGAACGTGCCGCGCACCATCACCTCGTGGTTGCCGCGGCGCGCGCCGTACGAGTTCCAGTCGTCCTGCGCCACGCCCTGGTCTAGCAGCCACTTCGCCGCCGGCCCCTTGGCCGAGATCGAGCCCGCGGGCGAGATGTGGTCGGTGGTGACCGAGTCACCCAAGAGCGCCAGCACACGCGCGCCGCGGACGTCGCCGATCGGCTTGGGCTCGCGCTGGATGCCGTCGAAGTACGGCGGCTTGCGGATGTAGGTCGAGGCGTTCGACCAGGCGTAGCGGTCGCCGGCCGGCGCCTGGATGCCGCGCCAGTGCGAGTCTCCCTGGAACACGTCGGCGTAGCGGCGCTGGAACATCTCGCGCTTCACCGAGCCGGTGACCGCGCGCTGCACCTCGTCGGGCGAGGGCCACAGCTCGGACAGCATCACGGGCTTGCCGTTCTTGTCGCTGCCGATCGGCTCGCGCGTCAGGTCGAGGTCGATCCGGCCCGCCAGCGCGTAGGCGACCACCAGCGGCGGCGAGGCGAGATAGTTGGCGCGCACGAGCGGATTGATCCGGCCTTCGAAGTTGCGGTTGCCCGACAGCACCGAGGCCACGACCAGGCTGCCCTCGCTGACTCCGTCGGCGACCGGCTGCGGCAGCGGACCGCTGTTCCCGATGCAGGTCGTGCAGCCGTAGCCCACGATCCCGAAGCCCAGCTTCTCGAGCGGCGCCAGGAGGCCCGACTGCGCGAGATAGTCGGCCACCACGCGCGAGCCGGGCGCGAGGCTCGTCTTCACCCACGGCTTGGTGGTGAGTCCGCGTTCGACCGCGTTCTTGGCCAGCAGGCCCGCGGCAGTGAGCACGTGCGGATTCGAGGTGTTGGTGCAGCTGGTGATCGCGGCGATCACCACGCTGCCGTGAGTCAGCTCGGCGTTCGCGCCGGCCACGCGCACCGGCACGCGCTTCGCGAGCGCGGCGGCGTCGGGCGTGCCCTTGCCGCCGACCAGGCCCGGCAGCGCCTTCGCGAACGCCGCCTTCACGTCGGGCAGGAGCACGCGGTCCTGCGGGCGCGACGGACCGGCCAGACAGGGCGCGACCGTGCCCAGGTCGAGCTCGAGGATCGAGCTGTACTCGGGGTCGGGCGAGCTCGCGTCGGCGAAGGTGCCTTGCGCGCGCGCGTAGCTCTCGACCAGCGCGATCTGCTCGTCGCTGCGGCCCGTGAGCCGCAGATACTCGAGCGTCTTCTCGTCGATCGGGAAGTAGCCGATCGTGGCGCCGTACTCGGGCGCCATGTTCGCGATCGTGGCACGGTCGGCCACCGAGAGCGAGCGCACGCCCGGCCCGAAGAACTCGACGAACTTCTCGACCACGCCGTGCTTGCGCAGCATCTGAGTCACGGTGAGCACGAGGTCGGTCGCGGTCGCGCCCGGCGGCAGCGCGCCGGTCATGCGGAAGCCGACCACGTCGGGGATCAGCATCGACTGCGGCTGGCCCAGGAGCGAGGCCTCGGCCTCGATCCCGCCCACGCCCCAGCCGACCACGCCCAGCCCGCCCACCATGGTGGTGTGCGAGTCGGTGCCGACCACGGTGTCGAAGTAGGCCAGCCACTCGCCGTCGACCTGTTCCGTGAACACCACCGGCGCGAGATACTCGATGTTGACCTGGTGCACGATCCCGGTCGCGGGCGGCACCACGCGCAGCCGCTCGAACGACGACTGACCCCAGCGCAGGAACTCGAAGCGCTCGCGGTTGCGCTCGAACTCGAGCGTCGAGTTCTTGGCCAGCGCGTCGGGCGTGCCGAAGTAGTCGACCTGCACCGAGTGGTCGATCACCAGGTCCGCCGGCCGCAGCGGGTTGATGCGCTTGGGATCGCCGCCCAGCTGCGCCATGGCGTCGCGCATGACCGCGAGGTCGACGACCGCGGGCACGCCGGTCAGGTCCTGCAGCACCACGCGCGCGGGCCGGAAGGCGATCTCGCGCTCGTTCTTGCCCGAGGCCGACCAGCTGGCGAGCGCCGCGATGTCGTCGCGAGTCACGGTCACGCCGTCTTCGTGGCGCAGCAGGATCTCGAGCAGGACCCGGATCGAGCGCGGCAGCCGCGCCAGCTTCCCCAGCCCCGCCTCTTCGACGCTCGCCAGCCGGTGATAGCGGAAGCGCCTGGCTCCGACGTTGAGAGTCCCTGCGCCCGCTGCTCCCGGCATGTCGCGATCCTCCGCGGACCAACTTAGCCAGGGGTTGCCGCGGTCGGAAGTGCGCGCGGGAGCGGGTCGCAGCTTCGTGGGAGGGAGGAGGGAGCGGTGGGAGTGCCCGCGGCTCCGCTCCCGGCGCACGTTCCGATTGCGGTCGGCCCTGGCTTGAGCAGGATCCGTACCAGAATCGGACTCAGGCCCCGAAGCCGCAGTCCGAACGGGCACCCAGGTCGGCGAGCTGCGCGCGGGCGATCCCGCGGCCGCGCGCGCGGAATGTGAAGCTTCTTACCCAGGGTGGAGAACTACGGGCCGACGTTGCTGCCGATCTTCGTCACGCCGCCCACGGTGTTGCCGGTCACGCTCACGTTGTTGGAGCCGGTGCCCGCGGTCACGGTGAAGTCTTCGCCGATCGTGAAGCCGGTGATCGTGCCGTGGTTGGCGCCGTTCCCGATCTTGATCGTGCAGTCCTCGCCGACGGTGACGTTCTGCAGGTTGAAGGTGTCGGCACCGGCGCCCGCCGTCAGCTGGAATGACTCGCCGATCAGCGTCTGATCCGGGCCCGCGATCAAGATGTTGGCGCCATTGCCCGCATTGATCTTCGCGGCTGCACCGACGTGGGCGCCATTCAGCCGGATGGTGTCGGCACCCGAGCCGGAGCCCACGCTGAGCGCCTCGCCGATCAACGTGCCGGTGAAGATCACGGTGCCGGCGCCATTCCCGTGACTGAGCTTGGCGTTCTGGCCGATCGAAGCGGCGCCCACGTTGATCTCGTCGAAGGCGCCGTTGGCCTTCAGCGTGAAGAACTCCGCGCTCGCGTCGTCAGTCACGTTCAGCTGGTTGTGGCCGGAGCCGCTGAACGAGGCCTTCAAGTTGCCGGCCGCGTTGCAGCCGAACGTGAATGTCTTGAGCCCGCTGCCCGAGCTCTTCAGCACCGCATCGCGGCCGATCTCGATGTCCTGACACTCCACGGTGTCAGCCCCGTCGCCGCCGTCGAGCGTCAGAATGCCTCCCACGAAGCCGCCGCCGAAGGTGAGCTCGTCGGCGCTGGCGCCCCCCTTCACGGCGAAGTTGCCGAGCACGTCGATCTCCTCGCCGCCGACTGAGTTCGGGCCCTT
>Ga0335080_10001358_pt1 | contig 23824 bp, 21 predicted proteins | sample Lox_Sample_34_FD_206720 | JGI IMG/M metagenome (GOLD analysis project Ga0335080, IMG submission 206720) | Soil microbial communities from Loxahatchee National Wildlife Refuge, Florida, United States - Lox_Sample_3.4 | ecosystem: Environmental > Terrestrial > Soil > Wetlands | place: USA...
GGCATCCGCCCCGAGGCCGTCTCCGCACACATCCGCTTCCTCGCCGACGACCTGCTCGAGGGCCGCGCCGCCGGCGAGCGCGGCTTCGACATCGCTGCCGCCTACGTCGCGAGCCAGCTCCAGGGGATGGGGCTCGAGCCCGCCGGCGACGACGGGGGCTGGTTCCAGGCCTTCACCCTGCGGGGCGGGCGGACGCGGGCCGCGCGCCTCGAGGTGCGCGCTCCGGGGGGGGAGGCGATCGCGCTCGTCCGCGACCGGGACTTCCTCGCCCGCCCGACGCTCGCGGAGGGGCTGGCCGACGTCACCGGGCCGGTCGTCTACGTGGGACACGGCATCGTGGCCCCGGAGTACACGTGGGACGACCTCGCCGGCCTGGACCTCCGCGGCAAGGTGGTGATGGTCCTCTCCGGTGCGCCGCTCGGCACCACGCGCGACTTCTTTCCCCCCATCCCGAGCGCGGTCTACGGCTCGCCCCGCACCAAGCTGGAGCGGCTGCTGGCCCGCGGCGTGGTCGGAGTGCTCTGGGTCCAGACGCCGGTGCGCGAGCGGGTCAACCCCTTCGCCAACCAGGTCTCGCACGCCTCGCAGGGGGCGATGGCGCTGGTGGAGAACGGCCTCGTTCCCGCGCGCGAGTCCGTGGCCCAGGCGGTGCTGTCCATGCCGGGGGCCGATGCCCTGCTCGCTGCCGCCGGACGTCCGGAGCGGGTGTCGACGCTGTTCGCCGCCGCCGAGCGCCGCGAGCACGGGCCGTTCGCGCTCGGGACCGAGGTGCACCTCCGCGTCGAGGCCGAGCTCCGCACGGTGCACACCGCCAACGTCGTGGGCCTGTGGCGGGCTGCGCCCGGCTCGCCGGTGGCGGGAGAGCGGGTGGTGTTCACCGCGCACCTCGACCACCTGGGAATCGGCAAGCCCGAGAACGGCGACGCCATCTACAACGGCGCCTCGGACAACGCCGCGGGCGTGGCCAACGTGCTCGAGGTCGCCCGCGCATTCACCCGGCTCCCGCAGCGGCCCCGGCGGGGGGTGCTCTTCGCGCTGGTCAGCGCCGAGGAGGAGGGCCTCCTCGGCTCGGAGTGGTTCGTGGCCCACCCGCCGGTCCGGCGCGAGGCGCTGGTCGCGGACGTGAACGCCGACTCGGGGCTGCCGGTCTTCCTCCCCCGCGAGGTGGGGGCGCTCGGCGCCGACGAGAGCACGCTCGGGGACGATGCGCGGCGCGCGGCGGCGGCGCTGGGCCTGGCGCTGGGCGGCGACCCCGATCCGCAGCAGGCCTTCCCGGTGCGGAGCGACCAGTACAGCTTCCTCCGGGCCGGAATCCCCGGGACCGCCACCCGGGTGGGCATGGGTGGCGCGACCGAGAAGGAGCGCGCCGAGGCGGTGGCCTACCGGCAGGCGCACTACCACCGCGCCGCGGACCACTGGGAACCGGGTCGGGACTACGGGCCGGCCGCCCTGCTGGCCCGCTTCCAGTTCCTCCTCGGCCTCTCGGCGGCCGAGCGCCCCGACCGCCCCAGGCTCCTGCCGGACAGCTTCTTCCTGCCCCGGCCGGGCAGCTGACTGCAAACAGGGGATGGCTGCAGGCGCGGTCCGTGCTTGTCTCCGCCCCTTCATGCGCCATCCGTCCCTGCTCGTCTGTCTGGGCTGTCTCTCCCTGGCCTGCGCCACCTCCGCGCCGCGGTCCACCCCCGCCGATACGCAGGGTTTCGCCGAGGGCGCGCGCTCGGCCGCGGCGTCGATCCGGCCCGAGGCCATCGCCAGCCACATTCGCTTCCTCGCCGACGACCTGCTGGCCGGCCGTGACCCGGGGATGCCCGGCTACGACGTCGCCGCGCGCTACGTGGCCAGCGAGCTTCAGGCCCTCGGCATCCAGCCGGCGGGCGAGGGCGGCAGCTACTTCCAGAAGGTTCCCCTGGTCCGCGGGACGCCGGTCGGCGGGGCGCTCGAGGTGACCGGCGGCCCCGGCCCGCACACGGTGCTGGTCCGTGGCGAGAACCTCGTGATCCACACCGACCTCGACCAGGGGCTCACCGACGTGAGCGGGGATCTGGTCTTCGCCGGCTACGGTCTCAGCGTCCCCGAGTACCACTACGACGACTTCGCGGGCGTCGACGTTCGAGGGAAGATCGCCATCGTCTTCGTCGGCGCCCCCCGCTCGAGCCGCGCCGACTTCTTCCCCTCCCTCGCCTCGGCGGTGCACGGGCAGAGCGAGCGCGTCGCGCGGGAGCTGATGCGCCGCGGTGCCCGGGCGGTGATCGGCGTCTGGCCGCCGGCGAAGGAGGCCCTCACCCCCTTCAAGCGCCTGACCCGCCACTACGCCTTCGATGCGATGCGACTGGCGGATTCGCCGGCGCTCCTCCCCCGCGCCGGGATCAGCAGCGCGGCGTTCCAGGCGCTCCTCGTGCAGGCCGGACGGACCGAGACCGTGGCCAGCCTGGTGGAGGCCGCGGCGCAGGGGAGGCCACGCAGCTTCGAGCTCGGGCTCCGCGCCCGGCTGCGCACCGAGAGCAAGCTGCGGAAGGTCGTCTCCGAGAACGTGATCGGGCTGCTCCCCGGAGATCCGGCGTCCCCCACCGGCAAGGAGATGGTGGTCTACGGCGCGCACCTGGACCACATGGGGATCGGCCAGCCGGTCGACGGGGACAGCATCTACAACGGGGCCTCGGACGACGCCGCCGGGGTGGCGAGCATCCTCGAGACCGCGCGGGCGTTCACCCGCCTCGGGAATCCCCCGCGGCGGGGCGTCCTCTTCCTCTTCGTCACCTCCGAGGAACGCGGCCTCCTCGGCTCGGAATGGTTCGCCCGCCATCCCACCGTCCCGCTGGGCGACATCGTGGCGGACATCGACGTCGACGGGGCCTACCCGGTGCATCCTCTGAAGGACGTGGTGGCGCTCGGGGTCGACGAGAGCTCGCTCGCTGCGGACGCCGCCCGCGCCGCCGGGGCCCTCGGGCTGCAGCTCTCTCCGGACCCCGAGCCCGAGGAGGGCTACTTCGTCCGGTCCGACAACTTCAACTTCGTCCGGAAGGGCATCCCGGCGGCCCAGACGTTCAACGGGGTGGCCGGCCTCACGCCGGAGCAGGTCGCCGCCGAGCGCGAGTTCTGGCGCAAGCGCTACCACGAGCCCCAGGACGGCTACGAGCCCGGGCGGGACTGGGAGCCCTTCGCGCAGCTGACGCGCTTCAACTTCCTCCTCGGAATTTCGATCGCCGAGGGGTCCGCGCGGCCGGCCTGGAACGCGAACAGCTGGTTCCGCCGCTTCCCCGAGCCGAGACGCGAGGGCGAGCCCGACTGAGCAGCGCTCTCTAGCGGAGCGCGTCGGGCACGGGGTGGAGCAGCGGGCGGCCCGGCCGAACCTCGGTCCGGATGCCATCCACGAGCACCGGCTGTCCATTCACCACGACCGTCTCGATTCCCTCGGGGAAGCGCTTCGGCTGCGCGTAGCTCGCGACGTCCCGCACCTTCGTGGGGTCGAAGACCACGATGTCGGCCATCATCCCCGGGCGGAGAAGCCCACGGTCCGAGACCCCGAGCCGGCGCGCCGCTCCCGAGGTGACCTTCCGCACCGCTTCTTCCACGGAGAACAGCTTCTCGTCGCGGGCATACGTTCCGAGCAGCCGCGCCATCGAGCCGAAGGCGCGGGGGTGGGTGGCCTCGGAGCCGAGCGGACCATCGGGGGCATCGGCGCTCGCGTCGACGCCGATGCTCACCCAGGGCGTTCGGAGCGCTGCCCGGAGGTCGAACTCGCTGGCCAGGAAGCGCAGCACCTGGGTGCTTCCGCCGTCGAGCAGGACCAGATCGACCAGCGCCCCCGCCGGGGTGGTGGCCCGCTCCTTCGCGACGTCGGCCAGGCTCTTCCCCTCGTACCGCTTCGCGTCGGCCGAGAGCGCGAGGAGGATGACCACCCGCTCCGGCTCCGAGGGGTCCTTCCAGCTCGCGGCGATCTCCCGCTCGACACGCGAGCGCTGCTCCTCGTCCCTGAGCCGGGCGAGCATCGCCGTCACCCCGCCGGCCTGCGCCCAGTCCGGGACGTCGGCGTGGAGCATGTTGGCGCCCGCCAGGTAGGGGTAGACGTTGGCGGTGACGTCGAGCCCCTCGGCTCGCGCGGCGGCGATGCGCTGGAGCACCTCCGGCATCCGGCCCCAGTTCTGCTTGCCGGCGACCTTGAGGTGCCACACCTCGACCGGGAGGCCGGCCTGGCGTCCGATCTCGATCGCCTCGTCGAGCGCCTGGAGCACCTGGTCGCCCTCGTCGCGGAGATGGGTGGCGTAGAAGCCGCCGAACTTGGCCGCCGAGCGTGCGAGGAGCACCAGCTCGTCGGTGGTCTGGAAGCGCGAGGGCGGATACCAGAGCGCGGCCGCGACTCCGAACGCGCCCTGCCGCATCGCCTTCTGGACCTCGATCTGCATGCGGAGCAGCTGATCCGGCGTGGGAGCCTCGGATCCCTGCCCCATCACCACCGCCCGGACCTGGCCGGTGGAGACCAGCGTCCCGAGATTGATCGCCGGGCGCGCCGCACGAAGCCGCTTCCAGTATCCGTCGAGGTCCTTCCAGTCGATCTTGATCTCGTGCAGCGACAGCCAGCCCATGACGCCGCCGAGGATCTCGTCGCGAACCGGGGCCACGGTACCCAGCTCGCCGGTGAGCTCGGTGGTGATGCCCTGGCGAATCTTCGACTCCGCCCGCGCGTCGACCAGGAGCGAGAGCTCGCTCTGCCCGAGCAGGTCGATGAAGCCCGGCGCGACCACGTGGTCGTGGGCGTCGATGCGGAGCTTGGACGGCACGTCGCGGAGGTCGCCCATCCGGACGATGCGATCGCCCTGGATGCCCACGTCCGCGCGGAACCACGGGCTCCCCGAGCCATCCACCACCCGGCCGTGCTCGATGACCAGATCCAGCTTCTGGGGCGCGGTGGCGGCCAGCAGTGCAGCCAGCTGCAGGGCGAGCATGGACCACGGATTGTCGCATGCCGGCCCGTCGCCGTGTGAGAGGTGCGGGTGTGCGATGCGCACGCTCCTCGGCGTCCTCCTGCTGATGCTCGGTGCAGACGCCGGTTCACTCCTCGGTCCGGGAAGGGCGACGGCGTACACCGAGGCACGGCGCTCCTTCGCGCGCGCGTTCGGCTCGGGCGCGTTCGACGAGGCGCGCCAGGCGCTCGTTCGGCAGCGGGCCGCTGCGCCGGGACGGGTCGACCTCGGATACGACCTCGCCTGCGTCGAGGCCCGCGCCGGACGCATCGATGCCGCGTTCGGGGCGCTCGGCGCACTGGTAAACGCCGGCCTCGCGATCGATCCGTCGGCGGACGCCGACCTGAACGGGCTCCACGGCGACCCTCGCTGGGCGGCGCTGCTGGCGCGGTTCTCGCGCGGCCGCGCTTCCCCGTCCGCCGGACGGGCCGGCCCTCCGGTTCCGGCCGAGCTGGCTCCGGTCGAGGATCTGGCCGTCGATCGGCGAGGGGGTACCGCGTTCGTCTCCAGCGTGCGGACCGGCGAGGTGTGGCGCCGGGTGGACGGCAGCTGGCGCCGGTGGGCGCACCCCGCGCCGGCCGGACAGGGCGCCCTGGCGCTCGGACTCGATGCCGGGCGGCGCGTCCTCCACGTCGGGGTGGGCGCGATTGCCCAGGCCGCGGGCTTCCGGAAGGCCGACGAGGGCCAGTCTGCCCTGGTGACGCTCGGTCTCGAGGACGGAAGGGAGCTCGCGCGCCACGTGCCGCCCGAACCGGGGCCGCACCTCCTCTCCGACCTCACCGTCGGGCCCGACGGGACGGTGCTGGTCTCGGATGCGCTCGCCGGAACCGTGTACCGCCTCGCGCCGGGCCAGGGTGCGCTCCAGCCTCTCTTCCCGCCGCACACCTTCCTGAGCCCGCAGACTCCGGCGCTCGGCGACGACGGGCGGTCGCTCTACCTGCCGGACCACGCGCTCGGCCTGTTCGTCGTGCCCCTCGCCGGCGGGACGCCGGAGCCGGTGTCCGGCCCGGAGGACCTCGTGACCGGGGGGATCGACGGCCTCGCTCCCGCTCCCGGCGGCCTGGTGGCGGTGCAGAACGGCATCGTGGAGAACCGGATCGTCCGGCTCTGGCTGAGCCCGGACGGCCGGCGGATCACCCGCTGGGAGGTTCTCTCCCGCGGGCCCGGGCTGGGCGAGCCGACGCACGTCGTCCGGACCGCCGAGGGAGTCGTGGCGCTGGTGGACAGCGGCTGGAACCGCTTCGGCGACGACGGTGCGCCGAGGCCCGGAGCGCCGCGGGCTGATCCGCGCCTGGTGGCGCTGGACCTTCGTTGAGGGGGCTGGCTCAATGGCGCCGATGCCCCGCTCCAGCCCGTTGACCGAGCTGCGCCGGATCTGCCTCGGCCTGCCCGAAACGACGGAGACGCTCACCTGGGGCGAGCCTCACTTCCGGGTGCGGGGGAAGATCTTCACCGGGCTCGGCGACCACGCCGGCATCTCCAACATCGCCTTCAAGCTCGAGCGCGAGCACGCCGACGCCGTGATCCAGGACCCGCGCTTCTACCGGGCGCCCTACGTCGGCGCGCACGGCTGGGTGAGCATGCGCGTCGAGGGCATTCGCGACTGGGGCGAGGTACGTGCCCTCGTCCTCGAGAGCTACCGCCTCATCGCCCCGAGGCGACTCTGGGCGCTGGTGCAAGGTGGCGCTCCGCCTCGACCCGCGCGCCGGGCGGCCGCTCCCCGCCGGGGACGCCGGAAGCGCCCCGCTCCTGCACGGCGCTGATCTCGGCAGGTTCGCTGCCAAGCTCCCCGACCCTCGCGGGGCGGCAACGATCCGCTCGAATCCCGGGAGACCCTCGGCGTCATCCGCTCCGCGATCGACGGTTTCCCCTCGGCCCAGCGCGCGGTGATCGTGGCCGGGTGCGAGGTGCGCCAGGCCTGCACGACGCTTCGCGTGTCGGAGGTGAATCAGCGGGTGCTGCTGCACCGCGCCCGCTCCCGGGTGTGGGCCGCCCTGGTCGAGTACCTCTCGGGAGAGGAGGCGTGAGGGGCCCCGCGGGGGGCGAGGGGTCAGGCGATCTCGTGCAGCCGCATGCTGTTGATCTTCCCCGGCTGCCCCACCGGCGCGCCGTAGACGATCACCACGCGGTCGCCACGATGGGCGAGGCCGCGGCTGAGCAGCTCCTCCTCCACGCGGCGGACCATCTCCTCGGTGCGGTCCACCGGCTCGAGCACCCGGGGCACCACCCCCCAGAGGAGCGACAGCTTCCGCCGGACCTCCTGGTTCGGGGAGAAGGCGACGATGGGCACCGCCGGGCGGTAGTGGCTGAGGAGGCGCGCGGTGTGCCCGGAGAGGGTGAAGGCGGCGATGATCACCGCCCCCGCGGCGCGGGCGGCCTCGCAGGCCACGCCGGCGATGACGTCCGGGAACGACGCCGGGAAGGTGACCCCCCCGATCCGCGCCGGTGCCTTGCCGTGGGTCCGGGCCGCGCTCTCGGCAGCGAGGATGATCCGCTCCATCATGCGGACCGACTCGACCGGATAGCTGCCCGAGGCGGTCTCTCCGGAGAGCATGAGCGCGTCCGCGCCGTCGTAGACCGCGTTGGCCACGTCCGAGGCCTCGGCCCGGGTGGGACGCGGGTGCTCGATCATCGAGTTGAGCATCTGCGTGGCGACGATCACCGGCAGCCCGCGCAGGTTCGCCCGGCGGATGATGTCCTTCTGGATCGCCGGGACCTCCTCGGGCGGCAGCTCGACCCCGAGGTCACCGCGGGCCACCATCACCCCGTCGCTCTTCTCGAGGATCGCATCCAGCCGCGCGATGGCCTCGGGCTTCTCCAGCTTGGAGATGATCGGCACCTGGCGGCCCGCCTCGGCCATCGCCGCGCGGCCCTGGTCCAGGTCGCTGGGCTGACGGACGAAGGACATGGCGATGTAGTCCACGCCCGCCTTGATGCCGAAGACGAGGTCCTCGCGGTCCTTGGGGGTCAGAGCCTCGGCCCGCAGCGCCACGCCGGGCAGGTTGATGCCCTTGTTGTTCCGCAGCGTCCCGCCGTGCACCACCTCGGTCCGGACCAGCGACTTCTTGTCGGTCTCGAGCACCCGGAGCTCGAGCAGGCCGTCGTCGAGGAGGATGCGGTCTCCCGGGTTCACGTCCGAGGCCAGGAAGGGATAGGTCGTGGAGACCAGCTCCTTCGTCCCGGACACGGACTCGTCGGTGGTGATCGAGAACTCCGCGCCGGGAACGAGCTCCACCTCAGCGTCGGTGAGCTTGCCGGTTCGGATCTTCGGTCCCTGCAGGTCTCCGAGGACGCCCACGGCCTTGCGCACCTTGAGCGAGGCGGTGCGGAGCATGGAGAGCGTCTGGGCGTGCTGGGCATGACTGCCGTGGCTGAAGTTCAGCCGCGCCACGTCCATCCCCGACTCGAGGAGCTCCTCGAGGATCTCCGGCTTCAGCGAGGCGGGGCCCAGCGTGCAGACGATCTTCGCGCGTCTCATGGCGTGCTCAGCGCTGGAGGAGCGCCCTCAGGTTCTCCCGCTCCCAGGCGATGGCCGCCTCGTAGAGAGGAAAGGCCCGCTCGCGGTGCCGGAAGGCGCGGGGGTGGTGGACCCGACGGCCGGGGCCGTTCGAGCTGGGGAAGAGCTGGTGGAGCATCTCGTGGAAGACGATGAACTCCACGAAGAAGCGGGGAACCTCGGGGTGGTCGAGTGCGGGATGGATGCGGATCTCGCGGGTCTGGTGGTCGTACACCCCGAGGCGGATCGACTTCCGGCGGCGCCGGCCCGGCGCGCGTCCCCATCCGATGATGGCCCTCACCCCGCCCTGGAAGAAGCGCTCGTTCAGGGCGTCGCGGATCTCCTCCAGGTGGAAGAAGCGGCCCTCGGGCGAGAAGCGCTCGTCCGAGGCGTCCCGCTCCTGGCGGATGCGGGGCTGCTCGCGCTTGATGAACTCGTCCAGCACCTGGCCGGCCTGGGACCGACCGCGGCCGGCGTAGTCCGCCACCGCCTGGACCACCGATCCCGGGGCGTCGAGGAACATGTGGTGGAGCCGCAGCCGGAGCGCCGAGGGCGCGCGCCGGAAGCTGATCATCGTGCTGCGGTTGTCGGTGACCGAGAGGCGGACCGGCATCCCGAGATCGCGGGCGAGGTGCTGCGCCAGGGAGGCCGCCTTGTGGACCGCGACCTCGCGGGCGGGGACACGGGCACGAGAGCGTTGCTGGGGAACGAAGAGGAGGAGCTGCCGAGGAGACGAATCACTCACGGGAACGGGAAGGACACTCTACCGCAGCCTCAACCCCCGCTGGCGAGTCGGCCGCTCGCGGCCCGCCGGCCCGCCGACGCCGCGGACGCCGCGTGACTTGACTCCGGTCGGGCGGTTCCGGGTGGGCCTGCACCTCGGCCCGCAACCGATCGATCAGCGCAGTCAAGTCCTCGACATCGAGATGGAAGACGTGCAGCAGCCCGCCGCGGCTCCGCGCCTCCTCGGCGGCGAGACAGCGTGGCTCGCCCGAGCGAGCCGCGAGCTCCACCGACGCCGAGCGCTCGACGGCGAGCGTCCAGCCGTGCTCGGTGGGCTCGAAGGGATAGAGGCGGCAGGCGGTGGGGCGGGCCGCCGCGTCCAGCGTGCATCCCTCCGGCCCGAGGAAGACGCACGCCCCGCGGTGCGCCCGCAGTCCCCAGCGGACGGGCGTGCTCCGGAAGTACCCGCGATAGCCGGGGCGCCGCGCCTCGTAGGCCAGGACCTCCGCGGAGGAGAGCGGCTCGTGCTCGACGAAATGCTCGCGCCGCCAGCCGGTGGCAGCCTGGATCCGATCGACGTCCGCGCGGGTCAGCGTGGCCAGGCGCTCCTTCGGCCCGGGTTGACAGCACGACCGGCCGAGCGTCTCGGCGCAACGTGCGCAGGGTGAGCGGTCCTTGCCAGCGGACATCGGCCGAGCAAGGTTATCGCCGTGCGCTCGCAGGTGACACTCCGGACGGCCTTCACCGTCTGCTTCGCGGTGGTGGCCACCGCGGGCCTGGTGCTCTTCGTCCTCGAGACCCGGGTGGCGCTGACCCTCACCGCGGCGGCAATGATGGTCGCCATCGCCTTGGATCACGTCGTGCGCCGGATGGAGGCCCGAGGAATCCGCCGGAGATGGGCGATCGCCATCACCACCCTGGCGGTGGTCCTGCTCCTCACCGGTCTCTTGCTGCTCGTGATTCCGACGGCGATCCACCAGCTGCGAGACCTGATCTCGTCGGCCCCACGTATCATCGCCAGCCTCCGCGAGTCCGCGCGCTTCCAGTCGCTGAACCAGCGCTTCGGGATCGAGGAGCGCCTGAAGGAGGCCATCTCCGGAGCCTTCGGCGCGGCTCAGACGGCAGTGAACCCGCTGCTGGCCGCGGTCACCTCCGCCCTCAGCGCCCTGGCGGGGTTCGCGACGGTGCTCGCGCTCACCGTCTTCATGCTCGTGTTCGGCGGAGACCTCGTGCGGCGTCTGCTCGTCCTGGTGCCGCCGGAGGATCGGCCGCGGTGGGAGGGCGTGCTCGCCAAGTCGTACCGTGCGGTCGGTGGCTACCTGGGCGGGGTGCTGTTCATCTGCTCGGTGAACGCCACCCTGACCACGACCTTCCTCGCCATCACCCGGACCCAGTACTTCCTTCCCCTCGGGCTCCTCAGCGGCTTCTCCAGCCTGGTGCCGTACGCCGGGCCGATCGTCACCGGGGCCACCATCACGCTGGTGGTGCTCGTCACCGGGGGAGCGATCAAGGCACTGATCACCCTCGGCTACTTCCTCCTCTACGGGCAGCTGGAGGGGAACGTTCTCGGGCCGGTCGTGTTCCGCCGGACGGTGCACCTCGACCCGCTGGTCACCCTGCTCGGCGTCCTCTTCCTGGCCGAGCTGCTCGGGGTGGCAGGCGCGGTCGTCGCGGTCCCGGCGGTGGCCCTGGCGCAGATCGTCGTCCGGGAGCTGCTCGCCGCGCGCCGCGAGCGCCTCGCCCCCGAGGGCGCGTCCACCGGCGTCGGCTCCGCGGAGCACGCGCCGCCGCCCCGTCCGGCGGCCGTGGGCGACCGCTCCCCCTCTCGCTAGCGGGGAGCGCCGTCGTCACGCGAGCGAAGCAGGCGCTCGATGCGGGCGGGCTCCACGCGGACCGCGAGCACCTTCTCTCCACTGTAGGTCACCTGTCCCGGCGCGCCGCCCTTCACCCGCTTCACCAGGCGGGCACGGGTCCAGGCCACCTCGCCGCGCGGCTCCCTCGCCGCCCGGGAGAAGTGGAGCGCCAGGTGCGCGGCATCGAGCAGCGCCTCGGGAGGAACGGGCTTGCCGCGGTCGAGCGGGACGACGACGTGCGCCCCCGGAACGCCCCGGGCGTGCATCCAGACGTGGTGGGGGCGGGCCACCTGGAACGTCAGCACGGCGTTGTCCTCGCCGGCGCGGCCGACCCACAGCGGGTGGCCGTCTGCGGAATGGAAGACGCGGTACGGCCGGTGGGCAGAGGCCGTGCGCTTTCTTGCCCTCGGTGCGGGGAGCGGAGGCGGCTGCCCGGCGGCGTCGCTCGCCGCGCTCGCCTCGGCGGCGGCCAGGGCGCGCTCGGCGGAGGCGATCTCCTCGTCGAGGGTCCGGAGCCGCTCGCGAGCCAGGGCGCTTCCACGCACCAGTCGCCGGTACTGGTGGAAGTGGCGCTCCACCTGCGCGCGGGGAGCCAGCGTCGGCTCCAGCGGCACCTCCACCTCCCGCGGGCCGTCCGGGGTCCACTCGGTGAGGCGGACCGAAGCGGCGCCGCGGGGGACCTGGTCCAGCGCCCGGGAGAGGAGCTCACCCCAGCGGCGGCGCTCCTCGGCGGCCTGGTCCCGGCCCGCCTCGGTCTCGACCTTGGCCCGGGTTCGCCGCAGGCGCTGGAGCGTGGTGCGCAGCGGCTGGATCCGCGACCGCCGGAGTGCCTCGAGCCGCAGCGTCGACTCGCGCGCCGCGACGAGCGCCTCGGCCGCTCGACCGGCGTCGAGACCCCGGGCCTGACCGAGCCGTGACGGAGGACCGCTCTCCTCCTCTGCCCCGGGCGGAGGTGGTGACCTCGCCGGACCGTGCGAGGCGGCGAGCGGGGCATCGGCGTCGCCGAGGAGCAGGAGGAGGCCTGGCGAGCCGAGGATGGCGACGAGCGTCCGGAGCGTGCCCGCCTTCTCGAAGCCCAGGCGGAGCTCCCTCGGCCCGGTGAAGCGAAGGGCAGACAGTCGGCGACCGGTCAGCTCCTTGCGCAGCCGCAGCAACCAGGGCGAAGGCCGGGTGTCCGTCGGGGCGAAGGCACGCGCGTCGATGATCGAGAGCCTTCCGAGCCCCGCCTCGACCGAGACGAGAAGGCGCACCGTCCGCCCGGGCTGGCGCAGCTCGAGCTCCAGGCGCTCGGGCCAGGGAGCGCGCACCTTCTGCACGACCGCGCCCCGGAGCTCGGGCTCGAGCGCGGCAGAGACGTCTCGCAGCTCGCTCGCTCTCAGCGACACGGTGCTCCCCGCTTTCCCCACAAAAGCGAAACGGCCCGGCGATTTGCCGAGCCGTCCGATTCTCCCGGGGGAGGATGACCGCTACCTACGCTTGGTCTTCCTCTTCGCAGTCCGTCTCTTCCCAGCCGACTTCTTCTTCGCCGCCTTCCTCTTCTTCGGCGCCATCAGTCAGTCCCTCCGGGTGCGTGTTCGTCACTCGATCCGAGTGAGCGAGGACGGATGGTAGTGACGTGAGCACCTCCATGTCAACGAATCGACCCCGACCTCCGACGCGCACGACGACGCGTGCACACTGCTAGGGTCCGCTCCTCTCGCTCGTGATGAACGCACGACCGCTCCGGTTCCCTCCCGACTTCGTCTTCGGCGTCGCCACCGCCGCGTACCAGGTCGAGGGGCACATCGAGAACGACTGGAGCGAGTGGGAGCGTGCCGGACGCATGAAGCACGTCGCCGGCGCCGGCGTCGATCACTGGAACCGCTGGAGCGAGGACTACCGGCTGGCCCGCGACCTCGGGGCCACGGCGTTTCGCATGAGCCTCGAGTGGGCACGCATCGAGCCGCAGCCCGGCCGCCTCGACGAGCAGGCTCTCGACGGCTATCGCCGCCGCCTGGTGGCGATGGTCGAGGTCGGCCTCCGTCCGGTGGTGACGCTCCACCACTTCACGCATCCGGCCTGGTTCCATCGCCAGACGCCCTGGCACCTGCCGGAGAGCGTGGAGGCTTTCCGGCGGTACGCGCGGGCCTGTGCGCAGGTGCTCCGCGGTCTCGATCCGCTGGTGCTCACCTTCAACGAGCCGATGGTGCTGCTCCTCGGCGGGTACGTGCAGGGCGTGATCCCTCCCGGCATCGCCGACCCGCGACTGGCGATGCCCGCGCTGGGGAACATCGGCCGGGCGCACGCAGCGGCGCGCGAGGAGCTCCTCACCCATGGGGGGCGGTTCCCGATCGGGACCAGCCAGAACATGCTCGCCTTCTCCGCGGACCGGTCCTGGAACCCGATGGACCACGCGCTGGTGCGCCTGGCGGACCAGGCCTACAACCACACCTTCCTAGAAGCGCTGGTCACCGGTGAGCTGCGGATGTTCATGCCCGGGCTCTTCACCACGCGCCAGCGCCTCGAGGGCGCCCGAGACAGCCTCGACTTCGTGGGGGTCAACTACTACACCCGCGCGCACCTCCGCTTCGTGCCCCGCCCGCCGTACCTCGAGTTCCACTACCGCGATCCGTTGCACCGCGGCCTCACCGACATCGGCTGGGAGGTCTATCCGGAGGGCTTCACCCGCATGCTGCTCTCGACCCGCCGCTACGGTCTCCCGGTGTGGGTGACGGAGAACGGGATCGACGACCGGGTCGGGGACCGGCGCACGGACTTCCTCTGGAGGCACTGGGGCTCGGTGCTCCAGGCCCGGGCGGCGGGGGTCGACGTGCGCGGCTACCTCTACTGGTCGCTGCTCGACAACTTCGAGTGGCTCGAGGGCTGGGGGCCGCGCTTCGGCCTGTACCACGTGGACTTCGTGACGCTGGAGCGGCGCGCGACCCCGGCCTGCGACTACTTCCGGGTGACGGCGCTGGAGCGGGAGCTCAGGCCTCCGGGGGCGCTCGCCCTGCCGCTCCGCCCGCCGGCACCGATCGCCGCCACTGGCTGACCCTCCGGGCGGTCAGAGGTTCGCCCGGTGCCAGCGGGCCTCCTGGGACAGGCCGCCGTAGCCGTAGGCGTCGCCGGTGGCTTCGTGCACGTGGACGTACGACTCGGGGTGGAGCGGGCCGAGCAGCGCCTCCATCCCCTGGAAGACCTCGCGGAGGTAGGCGGCCTTCTCCGCCTTGACGTTGGTGCCGGCGGTGACCCGTACCTCGACGAAGAAGGTGGCCTTGCGGTGCTCGGCCAGGGACCGTCCGGCGATGAACCATGCGTCGACGGGGACCTGCTCGAGGGCGACCGAGGTGAGCTCGGCCTTCTTTCCCAGCAGGCGGGCGGTGGCGTCGGTGATGAAGGTGGCGAGCGGGGCGTGCAGGTCGCGCTCGATGGGGGTCGAGTACCGCAGGTGGATGAAGGGCATGACGGGCTCCGTTTCGCGTCGGACCGGCCGGGGCTGGCGCGGCCACCCCCACCTCGTAGTCTCGAGCCGTGCTAAAGAAAATCTCGAAGTTCTTGAGATATGGTTGAACTCTGCGCGAAAGAAGGTGTCTGGCACCTTCGTCAAGCCCGGACGAAGGTTTCTGGTACCCTCCTCGAGGCGCCTTCAAGCAACGCCGAAGCCCTTCCAGGAGCATTCCGGTGGAAACTCTCGATCTGGAGCTGATCCGAACGCTGGCGGCGGTGCAGGAGCTCGGGACGCTCGCCCGTGCATCCCGGCGGGTCGGCCGGACGCTGTCCGCGGTGAGCCTGCAGCTGAAGCGGCTCGAGTCGCAGTGCGGACGCCCCCTGTTTCACAAGGTCGGACGGAACCTCCAGCTCAACCCCGACGGCGAGTGGGTCCTCGCGGTCGGCCGGAGAATGCTCGCCCTGAACGACCAGCTCCTCCAGGTGCTCCGGGAGGACGCCGGAGGAATGATCCGCCTCGGGGTCCCCCAGGACGTGGCCGAGCGCTGGCTCCCCACCGCGCTCGCCCGCTTCACCCGTGCGCATCCCCACGTCCAGCTCGAGGTCCGCGTGGAGCGGAACCTCGTCCTCCAGGACCTTCTCGCCCGGGCCGACCTCGACCTCGCCATCGTCTTCGACGCCGACCAGGGTCGCCCCGATCCCGACGACACGCAGCTCCCGGTCCGCTGGCTCGCCGCGCCCGGGTTCCGCTGGGACCCCGGGACTCCCCTCCCGCTGGTGCTCTTCCAGCAGCCCTGCACCTTCCGCCGTCTGGGAATCGAGGCCCTCGACCGCGCAGGCATCCCCTGGCGGGTGGCCTTCACCAGCCCCAGCCTGTCCGGACTCTGGGCGGCCGCGTCCGCCGGCCTCGGAGTGACCGTCCGAACCGAGCTCGGGCTCCCACCCCGTGTCGTCCGGCTCCAGGACCGACGTCTCCCCCCTCTCCCCTCGATGGCGTTCAGGGTCGTGGGCGTGGCGGAGGCGGGACCAGGCAGGGTGGGCGAGCTCCGGGCGGCACTCGTCGAGATGCTCCGCGAGGCGGCGGATCGTTCGGGCGTGCGCAGCCGTCAGCATGCACCCGGGGGACGCCCGCGGAGCGGCGCAGGGACGCCGCGCCGCCAGGCTCAGCCCAGGGCGGCCCGGTAGTCCACGTCCTGCTCCTCGCCCGAGCCCGGGTCCGCATCGGCCTGCGCGAAGAAGCGACGTACCGTCAGCTCCACCTGCTCCGGCCGTACCAGCTGGTTGACCTCGGCCCGGAACGCCGCGGCCCCCCTGAGCCCGTGCGCGTACCACGCGAGGTGCTTCCGGAAGCTGCGCACCGCGGCCAGCGCGTCGCCCACGAACGCCACGTGGGCCCGGAAGTGGTCGAGGACCACGTGGCAGCGCTCCTCGGCGTCCGGAGCCGGTCCGCCCTCCAGCTGGCGGAAGATCCACGGATTTCCCAGCGCGCCCCTGCCGATCATCACCAGGTCGCACCCGGTGCTCTCCCGCATCCGCGCCGCGTCGGCCGGGGTCTTCACGTCGCCGTTGCCGACGAGGGTCATCGCCCGGACGTGCCGCCGCAGGTCGGCGATCACCGACCAGTCCGCCTGACCGGCGTATCCCTGCGCACGCGTGCGGGGGTGGACCGCCAGCCCCACGCAGCCCGCGTCCTCGAGCGCTCCGGCCATCTCCAGGTAGTTCCGGTGCTGCGCATCCCAGCCGCTGCGGATCTTGGCCGTGACCGGAAGACCGGTGGCGTGGTGGATGGCGCGAACGATGGCCGCTGCCCGACCCGGATCGCAGAGGAGGGCCGACCCCGCACCGTTCTTCGTCACCTTCTTCACCGGGCAGCCCATGTTGACGTCGATGATCTGTGCCCCCCACTGCTTCCCCACCAGTGCGGCCCGGGCCATCACCTCCGGCTCGCCGCCGAAGATCTGCAGCGAGTAGGGCTGCTCCACCTCGGCGTCGTGGCGGAGGTAGCGCACGGTCCTCGCGTTCGCCCGGATCAGCCCCTGCGCGCTCACCAGCTCCGTGGGGCACAGCGCCGCCCCCATCCGGAACGCGAGCACGCGGAAGGGCTGCTCGCTCACCCCGGCCATCGGGGCGAGCACCCAGGGGTTTCTCAGAGCGTACGGACCTAGGCGGAGCATGGGATCGGTGGCGTGCGAATAGCACGGAGGCCGGGTCGCGCGCAGGACCGGCCCGGAGTGTTAGGGGGTAGGCCGTGCTCCGCTTTCGCATCGGCCGGATCCCGGTCCTGGTCCATCCCGGCCACCTCGTCTTCGGGCTCGTCCTGGGGCTGTCCGCCGTGCCCGGTGACCGGACCGGCGCGCTCGGACCGGCGGCGATCGTCCCGATCTGGGTCGCGCTGGTCTTCGTCTCGGTCCTCTTCCACGAGCTGGGCCATGCGGTGGCCTTCTCCGCCTTCGGGTACCGCTCGACGATCCAGCTCCTCATGTTCGGAGGACTGACTACCCCGGAGACGGACCGACCGCTCCCCTGGGCCAGGGACGTGGTGACGACGCTCGCCGGACCGGTCTTCGGCGGGGCCCTCTCGCTCCTCTGCGCCTGGCTCGCGGTGCGGACGACCGGAGACCTCGCCCGGTACGCGCTCGTCTGGGGGGCGCGGACGAATGCCGTGTGGGCCATCTTCAATCTCCTCCCGGTCCTTCCGATGGACGGGGGCCGGGTGAGCCGCGCCGTTCTGGGCCGCGTCTTCGGCAGGTCGGGAGTCGTCGCGGCGCACGCGTTCGGCGTTCTTTCCTGTGCAGCGATCGCCTACGGGCTCTACCGCATCGGGTGGGCGGCGCCGATCACCCTCGTCTTCCTCCTGATCTTCGCCGTGCAGAACTTCCAGGCGCTCATCGCGTTCTGGCGGACCGAGCCCGGCGCCCCGGCGCCACCCGGGCTCCTCGAGGCCGAGTCGCTCTTCCGCGCCGGGCAGCTCGCCCCCGCTCGCGAGCGAGCCACCGCCCTCCTGCGCGGAGAGCTCCCGGTCTCCATCCGCTCGCGGGTCCACCACCTCCTCGGCTGGATCGCCCTGAAGGAGGGCGAGGGCCGGCTCGCCCTCGATGAGTTCAGCCAGGTCCAGGGCCGGTCGATCGAGCCGCAGGCCATCGCCGCCGCCTTCAGCCTCATCGGCGACGACGCGCGCGCCATCCCCATCTGGGAGCAGGCTGCCCGCCTGTCCCGCGACCCCAACGTCCTCCACGAGTGGGCGGGCGCGCTCATCCGCCACGGCGACGTGGCGGCGGCCTCGGCGATCCCGGGAGTGGACCTGGCCACGGCCTACGGGTGTGCGGAACGGGTCGCCTTCCTCAGAGGTGCGTACTCCGAGGCGGCCCGCTTCGGGGAGGAGTCGTTGGTCCGCCGGCCCACGGCCGGCCGGGCGTACGACGTCGCCTGCGCCTACGCCCGCGCCGGGGACCTCCGCCGGGCGATGACGCTCCTCGTCCGGGCGCGGGAGCTGGGCTACTCCGACCGAGAAGCTGCCGCCACCGACCCCGACCTCGCCCCCCTGGCGGGGGACCCGGCCTTCCAGGCGTGGCTCGCCTCCCTCGGGAAATCTGCCGCGTCCTGACAGAGCCCTGACAGGGAGTCCGCATCCTCGGGGACGCACTCTCGCCAGAGGACTCGATGCCCACCGCCGCCGCACCCGTCAGGGACCACCGCATCAACTGGGTCAGCTCGATCCCGTTCTTCGGCGTGCACCTCTTCGCGCTGGTCGCGGTCTTCTTCGTCCCCTTCCACTGGTCCTACCTGGCCTGGGCCGTGGGCCTGTACTACGGGCGGATGTGGTGGGTGACCACCGGCTACCACCGCTACTTCTCCCACCGGTCGTTCAAGACGTCGCGGGTGGGCCAGTTCGTCCTCGCCTTCCTGGCCGAGACCTCCGCCCAGAAGGGCGTGCTCTGGTGGGCCGCGAACCATCGCCACCACCACCGCGAGTCCGACCTCCCGGCCGACATCCACTCGCCGCTCCAGGACGGCTTCTGGTGGAGCCACGTGGGGTGGATCCTCTCCGACAAGTACGTGGAGACCCGGCAGGAGGCGATCCGCGACTTCGGCCGCTTCCCCGAGCTGCAGTTCCTGAACCGCTTCTACCTGCTTCCACCCTTCGTGCTCGCGGTGGTGGTCTTCCTCATCGGCGGCTTCCCACTTCTCGTGTGGGGCTTCTTCGTCAGCACCGTGCTGCTCTGGCACGGCACCTTCACCATCAACTCGCTGAGCCACGTGTTCGGCTCGCAGCGGTACCGCACCACCGACACCAGCCGGAACAACTTCCTCCTCGCGCTGGTGACTTGCGGCGAGGGCTGGCACAACAACCACCACTACCATCAGAACACGGCCAACCAGGGGTGGTTCTGGTGGGAGCTGGACGCCAGCTACTACATGCTCCGGGCGCTCTCCGTGCTGGGCCTGGTGTGGGACCTTCGGCTTCCCTCGCACTCGGTGAAGTACGCCTTCGAGAAGTACACCGCCGACGAGCGGGCGGAGCTGCGGAGCCTGCCGCCGATGTTCGGCCGGGCCCGCCTGGCCGCGCTCGCCGCCCGAACCAAGGTGGCCGAGGCGGTGAAGGGCGCGACCGAGCTCGCCGGTCCGGCCCCGATGCCGGTCCTCAAGCGGCGCTGAGCGGCCGCTCCGCAACGCGACTTCCGAGCGGAACCGCGCGAACGCCGCGACGGGTGTCTGCCGCTGGCGGCATTCCAGGGGGCGACTCGCGGAGTCTGCTGCCGAGCTCGCCGCGCCCATGCTAGGCGAGGCGACTCCTGGCGGCTGTCTCGGGCCGTCCGGTGGAGGTGCATGGACATGCTCCGCAAGGTGCTCATCGGCCTCGGCGCCGTCATCGTCGTCCTGCTGATCGTCATCGCCACCCGCCCGTCGAGCTTTCGCGTCGAGCGGAGCACGCGCATCGCCGCACCTCCCGACGCGGTCTTCGGGCTGGTGAACGACCTCCACGCCTGGGACCGCTGGTCACCCTGGGCGAAGCTCGACCCGAGCATGAAGGTCACCTACGGCGGGCCCCCGGCCGGCCTCGGCGCGACGTACCACTGGACCGGGAACGACAAGGTGGGTGAGGGGAAGATGCTCATCACCGAGAGCCGCCCTGCGGAGAAGGTCGCCCTCCGCCTCGAGTTCCTCAAGCCGATGGCCTCGGTCAACCAGGTCGATTTCAGCCTCCGGCCCCAGGGCGGCGGCACGCAGGTGAGCTGGGCGATGGGGGGGCCGCTCGACTTCATGGGCAAGGCGATGGACCTGGTCGTCGGCATGGACGCGATGATCGGCAAGGACTTCGAGAAGGGGCTCTCGTCGCTGCGCACCGAGTCCGAGGCCGAGGCGAAGCGCCGTGCGGAGGCCACCGCGGCGAGCGCCACGCCCCCGGCGGCCGGGGCCCCTGCCGACTCCGCCACGCCGGCGAAGTGAAGCTCCCACGAACGGGCGCCGCTCAGCGCTCGATCGCGCCCAGCCGCCCGGCCTGGAAGTCCACGATGGCCTGGTGGATCTCCTCCGGGCTGTTCATGACGAACGGCCCGTAGCGCGCCACCGGCTCCCGGATCGGAACGCCTCCGAGCAGGAGCATCCGCGCCGGCCGGTCGGCGTCCGCGGGCACCGCGAGCTGCACCGCATCACCCGGGCCGAAGAGCGCCGCCTGGCCGTTGCGCACCTCGCGTCCCTCGGGACCCGCGTGGAGCGCGCCGCCGAACACGTACGCGAACACCTGGAAGTCGGCCGGGAGCGGCACCTCGATCCTGGCTCCCGGCGACAGCGTCCAGTCGTGGAGCAGCACCGGGGTCCGGGTCTCGATCACCGCCTTGCCGCCGAGCGCCTCGCCGGCGAGCAACCGCACCCGGGCCAGCCCGTTCTCACTGGTGCGCTCGGGGAGACGCGCGCTCGGGATCTCCTGGTAGCGCGGGGGCATCATCTTGTCCCGGCGCGGCAGGTTCACCCAGATCTGGAAGCCGTGGACCCGGCCGCCCTGCTCGCGGATCCGCTGCGAGGGCAGCTCGGAGTGCACCACGCCCTGACCCGCCGTCATCCACTGCACGTCGCCCGGCCCGAGGTGGCCGCGGTGCCCGGCCGAGTCCTCGTGCTCCCAGTCGCCCTCGAGGAGGTAGGTGACAGTCTCGAAGCCGCGGTGCGGGTGATCCGGAGCCCCCACTGCCTCTCCGGGCCGGTACTCGACCGGGCCCATCTCGTCGAGCAGGAGGAAGGGATCGACCTGCGCCAGGCCCGGCGCAGGGAACGGGCGGCGGACGACGAAGCCGCCGCCCTCCTCCTGGGTGTGGGCCTGAAGGACACGGGTGACGGGACGGGGAGTGGGCATCTCTGAGGATTCTCCTGTCCCGGGAGCTTCACCGGCCTCCCGCGACCTGCAACCCCACCAGGCTGGAACCGACCGTTCGCCCCGGAGCAACTGCGGGACGCGCCCCGCTCACTTGGTCATCGAATCGGCGGCAGCCTTCGCGTCGGACGAGGCCTTCTTGGCGCTCTTCTTGGCCTTCTTCGTCGAGTGGCTCGCGGCGGCCTTGGTGTCCGCGGCGGCCTTGTCACCCGTGGCCTTGGTATCGGCGGCGGCCTTCTCCCCCGCTGCCTTGGTGTCCGCGGCGGCCTTGTCCGCAGCCGCGCCCATCTTCTCCGCGGACTGGGCGAGGCCCACGGCAGGCAGGGAAAGGGCGAGCGCTGCAATCAGCGTCTTCATCGGGAGAGTCCTCCGGCACGGGCGACCGGGCCCATCCCGGGCGGCCGCGGCGGGTACGGACCTACCACGAAACCCCCGCCCCGAGCCGCGTGCTAAGCCAGCGACCGTCCCGGTGAAACCCGATCCCTCCGTCCTGCGTACACCCTCGGGAAGCACCGAGACCGATGAGCAGCTGATGGATCGATTCGTCCAGGGCGAGGAACAGGCGTTCTCCACGCTCTTCACCCGGCATGCCGGCCGGTTGCAGGCCACGCTGCGCCGCATGGTCGGGGCCGCGGCCGACGACGTCCTGCAGACGACGTTCCTCTCCATCGTCCGCTCGAGGGGACGGTACGAGCGGGGGGCGCCTTTCCGGCCCTGGCTCTACACCGTGGCGGTGAACGCGGCCCGGGACCACCTGCGCCGGAACCGCTGGGAGGAGCCGCACGCCGCCGAGGACCTGCCCGAGGCGCCCGCCGAGCCGGCCCCCCTTCCCGACCCCGGGCTCTCCCGGACGGTCGAGGCCGCCCTCGCGCAGCTCCCCGGGGCCCAGAGGGAGGCCATCGTGCTCCACCGGTTCGAGGGGTTCTCCTTCCGCGAGATCGCCGATCTGCTCGGCGTCACCGAGACCGCGGTCAAGGTGCGCGCGCACCGAGGGTACGAGCGGCTGCGCGTGCTCCTCGCCTCCCAGAGGGGGACGGCGTGAACGAGTGCGACGCCTTCCTCGATGCGCTCGCCTCCGATCGGCTCGAGGCCGCGCACCGGACCCACGCCCGCACCTGCCCGGTCTGCGCGCCTCTGCTGCCCGAGGCGTCCGGCGCCGTGTCGCCGGCCGCCCTCTCGCTCGACGAGGTACACCGCCGCGCGCTCCAGGCGCTCCGGACCACGCCCGCCCGACCTTGGGCGCGTGACGCGGCGATGCTCGCCCTCCTCCAGGGGGCGATCGCGCTGGGCGTCACCGTCACCCTCGGGACCGGCAACTGGAACTCCCCCGGCGCACATCGCACGGCGCTGGCGCTCGTCGGCGCAGCGCTCCTCGGAACGGTGACCCTCGGGAGTATCCTGGCGCTCGCCCCTGGCCGGCGCCGCCCTCGGGCCCTGCTCTGGCTCGTCCCGGTCGTGCCGCTGCTGCTCGTCCTCTCGGGCAACGGGGTGCACACGGCGACGACGATGGGTGCAGCGCTGCCCTGTGCGCTCACCGTGGTCCTCACCGCCGTCGTCCCCCTCGCGGTGGGCCTCGCCCTCCTCCGGGGGATGGCGCTCGACGCGGCGCGGACGGTCGCGCTTGCGCTCTGCGCCGCGGCCACCGGCCTCTTCGCGCTCCACTGGCACTGCCGTGACGGCAGCGGAGCCCACCTCCTCGCCTACCACGCGCTCCCCTGGGTCGCGCTCGCCCTCCTCGCGATTCCGATCCGGCGCGCGCTCCCCACGCGGAGCCACGTCCCCTGACCTCTTCCATGCGCCGCCTCCTCGCCCTCGCCGCCCTCGGTCCTTCGCTCGCCCTCGCCGACCCCCGTCCACCCGTGCTGGTGGAGCTCTTCACCTCCGAGGGCTGCTCCTCCTGCCCGCAGGCCGACGCCGCGCTCGCCGCCCTCTCCCGGGACCCGGCGTTCAAGACCGCCGAGGTCATCCCGCTCGAGCTCCACGTCGACTACTGGAACGACCTGGGCTGGGTGGACCCGTTCTCGGCGCCCGAGTTCACCGCGCGCCAGGAGACGTACGCGCGGGCCCAGGGAGGGGAGGGGCTCTACACTCCCCAGATGGTGGTGGACGGATGGCTCTCCGGAGTCGCGAGCCCCTCGTCGCTCCGGCGCGGCGCGGAGAAGGCAGCCTCGCGGCAGAAGGCGCGGCTCGAGGTCGTGGTCACCAGCGCCCGTCCCGGCCTCGACGTCGTGGTACGTCCTCCTGGCGGGCTGTCCGGTCGCCTGCACGTGGCGCTGTCGGAGGATCGCCTCTCGAGCAAGGTGGAGCGGGGCGAGAACCGCGGCCTGACGCTCTCCCATGCCCCGGTGGCGCGTCTGCTGGTCGACGACGGGCCGGTCGCGACCGAGCACCACCTGCGCCTGGGACTGTCGCCGGCGTGGCGGCGCGATCAGCTCCGGGTCGTCGCCTTCGTCCAGGAGGACGGCGGGCGCGTCGTCGCCATCGGGACCGCTCCGGTTCCTCCGGGCAGGAGCTGAGCAGCCCCGGTCGAGGCCCGCTCGCCAGCCTGGGTTCGCCTCGCGCCGGTCCGGCGAGCGAGGCGGATCGCCGCCGTCCCTCGGGCGCGGAGCCCATCGTCGTTGCAGGATCGGCGCCGCCGGGTTACCCCGAACGGCACCGGTGGCCGAGGACGTCACGCGATTCCGGCTCTCCGTCCTTCGCGAGAGCTTCCAGCACACCCGGGCGACCCTGGCGCTGGTCTGGGCCGCCTCGCCGCGCCTCACCCTCGCTCTCGCGGCCCTGACGGTGGTCTCCGCCATCGTCCCGCTCGCGGTGGCGTACGTGGGGAAGGAGATCATGGACGCGGTGGTGGCCCGCGACGCGGGTCGCACCCTCCGCTGGGTCCTCGTCGAGCTGGCCGCGGTCGCCATCCAGGCCTTCGCGCTCCGAGGGCTGGGGCTCATCCGGCAGCTGCTCGGCGCGCGGCTCGGGCTGGAGATCAACGGCCGGATCCTCCAGA
>Ga0335080_10001359_pt1 | contig 23820 bp, 18 predicted proteins | sample Lox_Sample_34_FD_206720 | JGI IMG/M metagenome (GOLD analysis project Ga0335080, IMG submission 206720) | Soil microbial communities from Loxahatchee National Wildlife Refuge, Florida, United States - Lox_Sample_3.4 | ecosystem: Environmental > Terrestrial > Soil > Wetlands | place: USA...
CGGAGAGCTGCCACACCGTATAGAACATCCACCGTAAATTGTTGCGAGAGCGTGTTCGGCTGATAACTCATAATAACTCGCATCCCGAAGTTTCCAAGATCCGCGTATTCCGCAATGGCGCCCGTGCCTGGAAGCGGCTGCGGAAGGCGTCGAATCACAAGACCAATCGCATCGCGCACAAAAGCAAGATTGTGGGTTGTCACGGGGGAACTGCCTGTTTTCGCGACCAATTGCGATCTGAACACAAAGAAATCTTTGATCTTGCCCACAGTTCCGTCTATGAGAGCCCTTAGACCCGCTTCGCCGGCCGTCTGAAATTCGCTGAACCGAGAAATTTGCCTCATCTGGGAGTACGTGCCTGAATCGACAATCAGGTGCTTTGCCTGGGTCGAGGGTACCTTGGCCTGGAAGAGTGCAGTCTCAGCAGCATCAATGACAGCCTCCGTAATTGGCGTCCCCGCAATACCGACAGGAGTATTTGCAGAGAAACTAGCGTACAGCCCAAGAAGGTCTGACTCAATTCTCTCAGCGATTGCGACGACTGCCGGTTGCATGTAGACCCTCAGCAGGTCGGGAATGGCCAACACCTTGGTAACGTCCGGAATCTGAAAAGTCGCTTCTGCATGAGTATTCAAAACAATTTGGGCGTTTCCTAGGCTGGGATTCTGTGTTGTGACTGTTCCGCCCTCAGCAATGTTGTTCGCGACGAGTGTGGGCGGAATTGGTATGTTGACCGTGTCGCCCGCCTGGGCGAGCGTCGGCTCATAGTCACGGTTGACGAGATTTCCCATGATTAGGTTGCTTACGAGTGCCGGTAAGGCATCGGCCGCGACGAGCTTTACGATCGCGGTAGCGACATTTGTCGAAGTAATTGCTGGCATTGTTATCTCCTGTAGTTGTCGAAGTGTCAGCTTGTCTTTAGAGTTATGACCCGCGCAGGACCTGAGCGGCGACTCGTGCGATCTCCTGTCGCGCGTTCTCCATGTCTTCATTACTCATTCCAGGTCGGATTTTGTCAAGGTCGATCGTCATGCGGCCGCTCGCTGACAGCCTTTGTGCCGGTGATGTCCCAGAGCCACCGGGTATACGAGCGGGCAGAAACTCCGGATTGGAACTGACGAAAACCGAAAGGTAGTCTTTCAATGGTACGTCGCCGGAATCGGTCTTGGCCACCAGTCTTCCCTCTTCGGTCCTAGCAATGTCATCCTTTACTGCTTTAAAGGCCAGATCTACTTTTCCCACGCCCAGCCGTTGGAGCTCAGCCCTGATAGCAGCATTCCGCTCCACTTCCTCGGCGATCTGCCGACTTCGCTTGTTTTCTTCTATCAGGTCGTTAAGCCTTCGCTCGAGCTCCTCCCGGCGCTTACGTTCTTCTTGTAGCTCGGCCTTGTAGGCAGGTTCCGCCCCAGTTTGCTGAGTGCGCGTAAACTCTTCGATCGCCTGTTTAACCAACCACTGTACCTCAACGTGCCGTGGTTCCGTCGGCATTACCCCCTCTGGTTTCAGTTCCTCCATGGTTCTCCTTTTCGTTGCTATTCGATGCAAGCGATCGATCTACCTCATCAGCTATCTGATCCTTGATGCTCTGACGCACGTCACAGAAGTATTTGAATGCCAGTTTTTTGAAAAGTTGTTTTTTTAGGGTCTGGGAGTGTATGCCTAAGTCGAGCAGTTTTCTCGCGTCGTCCAACTCAACGCTGAAGTCTCCGATATCAAACTCGTCCAAGCCTGACACGTCAATCGCCAGACCATCCTGCCGTGCAATATTTATCGCACACAGCACTTGCTTAATCGTGTGCTTGACACTGTCTCCATAAGCTCGCAAGACCTCTTGCGTGATGCTGAAATCGCGCTGTTTGCTGAGACCAGATTGGCTGATCTGGGTTGAGCTGGTGCCACCGGCCTGCACCATTAGATGGCAGACCCTATAGATTTCGTCTTTCAGACGCTCTAGATTGTCGGCGGCGATCTGAAATACGTGTCCCTCAGGCTCAGTCCAGCCGAATCGGTCGTCTGGTCCGAGTTGAATGTAGTAGGATTCGCCGACAATTTGGCTCCACTCGCGCTCGGAGTATATGACCGGAGTGGCAAAAAGTCCCATTGTTAATGCCCAGGACAAAGCGTTAGATTTGTTGAAATGTTCCAACTGCAACAGAGCCGCTTTGTTCATCAACCACAGTCCTTCGGAGACCTGTAATCGGAACAGGGGCACCCTCGCTTGACCGGCCAGTCCATGGCGTCCCTCATCGATCAACTCAATTTTGTCCGCCTTCCCTGTCGAATCTGTGGCGCATTGATAAATCTTGAAGATTTCCCGGTTATAGTACATCCATCGGGTTTGTGTGGCCCAAGTGTTCCTTGCAGGGCTGGCCTGCCGCAGTGACGAAGTGCGCAGGACAACCCACTCGAGTTGGCCGTCATTGTCATAACTCCAGTTAATCACTTCGTCTGGGGAATAATCGACTAGAAACGCACGAGACTTGCCAACCGCATCTTCCTGTGCTCGGTTTGAGACCGGGGCAGTGACGCGAGGAAAATCGACTATGATATAGCCAGTCCCGGTGATCAGAGCTTGGACCAGCTGATTGCGGAAGAATTCTGTGATTGTCGTTCCTCTCAGGTCGCAATCCTCGGAAAATGCCGCGAAAAAATCTTTGCCAGCTTCGTTTGACCCGTCACAGCTTATAATTGGCTCCCGTCGCATGAGCGTGGCCGCGTACCAGTCAATGATCGAGCCGATGTAGTTTTCATAAAATACGCGGCTCAAACGTTCAAAATAGACCTCGTTCGGCTCCTTGCTGCGACGCACCAAATATTCGGATGCATGCTCGCGGAGTTGTTCCCCACCGACATAGAGATCCCGGTATTTGCGCCAGATCGGTTTGAAGCGAACGTAATCGGGATGTTCGACATTAATATTGTGCATGCGGGGAGGGCTCCTACAACAACCTTTGTGAGCGATCTCCAATCTGCTGGAGGGGCCGGCACTCCTGCCAAAGCAAGTATCCAAGCGCATCAGACACGTGGGTTCTTCGACGGTCTCTGTCTTTATCGGGAATGTTGCTGTCTGCCTTGTAGCAGACCTGTTCAAAGTCTTTAGTCAACTCTGTACATTTGGAAGCGATGTAAAGCTGAATCTCACCGGAAGCGGTTTTCAATCGCGCATTTGTTAAGGTAATCCGATCGCGAACGCTCGGATTGGCCTTAGGAATCTTGTATTGCAAAGAGCCGGCATACGTTGCGGCGAAATATTCTCGGACGATGTGATAATCTGACGTACCCGTTGTATGCATGTTGTTTCCTGATGCATCACCATACACGACGATGCCCCGTGCGTGAGAGGGGAAGCGGCGGGTGAATTCCTCGCACGCCTGCAGGGTACTTGCGTGCCGCAGGATAATTTCGTCCAGAACATATACAGTGCCCTTAATGACCTGAGCGACCACAGAGCACATGGGATCGACGTTAAAATCGAGCGCCCAGAGGAGGGGCGCTTCGGGTCGAACGGCGAGGTCCTTCAAATGCTCCTGGCGGTTGAATGCGTAATAGACCAGGCCGGCCTGCACGTTGAGGTACTTTCCCAGAACCTCTTGCTGGAAGAACGAATCGTCGTAACTGCTCTTCAGGAGATCGTAGAAGTCCGGGATCTGCTCGAGGAGGTACCTGTTTTCGAACGGCCGGGCGATAGTAGTGTAGTAGCTGCGGCGGGGTTCGGAAATGAACTTGCGATAGACCCAGTCGTAGCCTTTTGGGGTCCAAACCGCGAAGCCGCACAGTCTGGTGGCTTTGGGATCCCGCAGCCGGCCTTCGAGCACCAGCCAGGCGGCCTCCGGACTATAAGTGAGTTCGTCCAAGGCGAACCAGGCGAGGTTGGTGCCGCGCAAGCGTTCGAACTCGTCGATGGACCGGCAAAGGACGCGGGAATCAGTGTCGGTGATCGTCAGCACGTTATCCCCTTTGCTGTACTCGTACGGGATCAGGTTCGTATTCAAGATGTCAAAGAGCGTGGCCAAGGTTGCGTCGCGCAACATTGGGTAAGTTGGGGCGCCGATCAGCCCGACCCTGCCCGCGTTTAGGTAACTCAACTTGATGGCTTCGTGACACAGTGCCTGGCTCTTGCCGGACCCGATGGGTCCTGAGAATCCTTTGAATCGCGCCTGGGAGCAATGGAACTTGCTTTGCGAAGGAAGCGGCGAGTATTTTATTCTTCTGACACAGACTCCGTCTCGCTGGGATCGATCCATGTAACTGTGATTTCCCGTGGTTGCTCTACCTGCATTTCCTTCTGCAACTGCAACAGCTTGATCAAGTCACCGAAGGTCGCTTTTACGTCCGCCGATCCCAACTTCTCCTCAATGCGTTGAATGGCTTTGTCCAGGAGCTCGGCCCGGTTGGCGGACCGGCGATCTGAAGCGTCCGGCCGGCCTTGTGTTTCTTCGTCGCGCATCGGATTTACCGGCTCAACGCTACTTTCAATCTCAACGCTACAGCGGGACATGACGGGAACCGCGACCCGCCGGCCGTTATTTGATTGATGAGAAACGCAGATAGAAATTTCGACCGGCCGTGACGGGTGAAACCTACTTGGACGATTTGCCGGCGTTTTCAACAATACTGCGGGCTAAGTAATTGACGACTTTAGCTTCGTTACGCGCCATCTCATAGTACGCGGCCTTGAGCAGTTGGTCCTTGCGGTTGAGCAGGGTCTCGCGAATGGTCTGTTGCACGCGCGGGTCGGTGAGCTCGCGCTGGCCGGAGGGCTCCTTGGAGATGACTTTCAAGATGCGGAAGCCGTCGGTGGAAGGGAGCACGGGGGAGATCTCGCCGGGCTTCAGGCCGAGGACGGCGCGACGCAATTCGGGGCTGGTCTTGTCGAACGCGGACTGCGGAACGAAACCGAGATCGCCGCCGTTCTGCGCCGTATTCTGATCTTCGGAGTAATTTTGCGCGAGCATGGCGAAGTCTTCGCCGGCTTTGAGGCGCGCGTCGATCGCCTGGATCTTGCGTTGGGCTTCCTCGGGATTCCGGGCCTTGTCGTTTTTCAGATTGTGCACGTTGGGGTCGGGCGCGGGCGTGACGACGATCTGGGCGAGGTGAACCTGGGGCTCGGCGAGGTTGAAGCTAGACCTGTTCGCGTTGTAGAAATTAGTGACGTCGGCATCGGTAATGGTGATGTGCGAGGTGATCTCTTTGTTGAACAGTTTTTGAATGCTCAGGTCGCGCCGCAACTGCGCTTTGAGATCGTCGGCGGTCATTTTCCGGTTGTGGAGCTGCCGCTCGAACTCCTCTTTGGTGTACGGAGCTTTCAGTTCGTTGAACTTCGCTTCCACGTCGGCGTCCACAGCCATCAAGCCCATCTTCTCGGCGCGCTGGAGCATGATTTCGTTGTCGATGAGGTTGCGTAGCAATTCCACCTTCTGGATCATGACCTGGTCTTCGGTGGATCCTTCCGCGGGCGCCGTGACCTGGGTTTGATAATTCTTCTCCAACTCCGCGTAGGTGATGACGCGGTTGTTGACCATAGCGGCGACGTTGGCGGAGGGCGATTTCCTGCAGGCGGCGGACAGAAGCAGCAGGAGCAGCGCGCCCGAGGCGAGCGCTAATTGTTTCATGATGAAACTATTCATTTTACTGGAAGCGGGCGGCACGATGAGGCTATACTGTTTCGTCCAAGGAGAACACGGCATTGAGAGTGGGAATGATCGGGACGGGTGCGATTTCCAACTTGCACGCCCGCGCGTATCGAAACATCGGTTACCAGATCACAGTGTGCACGGACATTTTCGAAGATGCGGGACGGCGTTTCGCGGATGCGAACGGCGCGGAATTCGTGAAGACGTACCCGGAAGTCTGCCGGCATCCCGAGGTGGATTACGTGGACGTGTGCACGTTTCCGGATTTCCGGCTCGAGCCGGTGCGCCTTTGCGCGGAGGCCGGGAAGCACATTCAGGTGCAGAAGCCGATCGCGACGAATCTGGAGACGGCGCGGGAGATGATCGATGTGGCGGCGAAAGCCGGGATCCAGTTGGGCGTGGTGAGCCAGCACCGCTTCGACGATTCGAGCCAGTTTCTGGCGAAGGCGATTGCGCAAGGACGGCTGGGAAAGCTGCTGCAATGCGATTGCTACGTGAAGTGGTACCGGTCGCCGGCGTATTATTCGCGGTCGATCAAGGGAAGCTGGGCGACGGAAGGCGGCGGGGCGCTGATCAACCAGGCGATTCATCAGTTGGATATTCTGCGGTGGCTGGCGGGTCCCGTGGCGGAGTTGTTCGGCTACTGGCAGCTTGGCGCGCGGCACAAGATTGAATCGGAGGACGTCATAAACGCGGTGGTGCGGTACGCGTCCGGGGCGACCGGGGTGTTTCAGGCGTCGACGGCGTTCTGGCCGGGCTACACGGAGCGCACGGAATTTCACGGGACCAAGGGAACCGCCATCATCTCGGGCGACAAGCTGACAACATGGGACGTGGAAAATGATTCGGGCGAGCCGGCGCCGGTTTCGACCGAGGTGGCGTCGGGGTCGTCGGATCCGATGGCGATTTCAGTTACGCCGTTCGAGCGGCAGTTTCGGGATTTCGGCGACGCGATCCGGACGGGTCGGAAGCCGCTGATTGGGGGCGCCGAGGGGTATCAGGCGCTGGAGATTGTCGAGGCGGTTTATCAATCGTGCCGGACGGGGGAGAAGGTGCGGTTGGGTGGGCGGTGAGTGAGCGGGCGCCGGTCTCGTCGGAAGGCCAGAAACCCGGAAACATGCGGGCTGTCCACCAATCCGTCCCCAATACAAGTCCACCAAGATCAATCCAAGTCAGCTTAGAAAAGCACCACCGGCTGTCATCGCCTTCTTCACGCGCGCATCAAGAACCTCGCGTACCTTGCCAGCGATTTCGCGCATGGTGAACGGCTTTGTGAGGGAAGGTAGTCCAGGCTCGATACCGGAGTCAGCGCGTCTCGCGGATTCGTAGGACAGGAAAAGTACCGGCACGTAGGGGTGTTTCTGTTTCAGCTCTTCCGCGAGCTGCCGGCCGCGTCCTTTAGCCTCCAGCAGCAACAGATCTATCTCTCCGGCTAACCGATCGAACACTGCAATAGCGTCGGCACGGTTCCGCGCTTCCAGTACGGTGTAACCCTGCTTTCCGAGCATGAAGGCTGCAAGTTTGCGAGTCTCAGGATCAGTATCCATGAGCAAAATGGTCTCTGATCCTCGTGGCGCTGCGTCTAAGCTGGGCAGCATCGCAAATATATTACGCCGGTTTCCCAAAACATGACAAGCGCATTATGTCGGATTCCGTACGGTACTGTCGAACAGGTCGACAGAGGGCGGGGAAGCTTCTGTCCCCGCCAGCTATTCCCATGCTCATCATCGTTTTTGCAGCCGGCGGCCCGGGTTCGCTCCGCGCCGGCGGGTTGGTGTGTCGGCCGGCTTGCGGCTGGTGACCCATACCATTGTCGACGACGACTTCGCTATCCTCTCATCGTCCGCCGGGGGGCCGGATGTGCGCCCCGCGTCAGGCGGTGCGGGTTGCTTCGATGTTCACGCGGCTATTCGCAATTTGGGTAAGCTTTTCATCGGCGGCCGCCTCTTCATCGAGGGTCTGCTTGAGCAATGCAGCCGCGCGCTCATGACCCAGTTGCTCGGCGTAAGTGCGCACTGTTCCATATCCGGCCATCTCATAATGTTCCACGCGCTGGCATGACGAAATAATGGCGGCATCGCGTACCGCGGGTGTGGCGTCCTTGCCAACCAGCTCGTCGCCCTCGTCGAGCACGCCTTCCATCCCCTTACACTTCTCCTTCTTGGCCTGTTCGCCGTGCATCTGGAACACCTGCTCGAGCCGCGTCACATGATTGCGCGTCTCTTTCAGATGTTTTTCCAGTGCCGCGCGGAGATCCGGCGAGTTCGCCTTCTCAATCACTTTTGGCAGCGCCTTGATTATTTGCTGTTCGGCGCTATATAAGTCTTTCAATTCGAGTAGATATAAGTCCTGTAGTGTTTCTAGTTTCATTGGCTGTAAAAACCTCCGCTTTCAGCTTGGCGCGAAGAGCGCATGCAAGCAAGGTTGCCGGCTTAATTGTCGTATCCGGCGGTACGTTTGCTCCGAAGCAGTTTGCGTAGCAGCTAGGCTGTAGCTTAGCGGAATTGAAATCTTCGGCGAACGTTCCACCACAAGAAACATCAGGGCTGGACGGCCAATTGCAAACGCATATGAGCAGATTACCGGAGCCGAAGGAGGCGTTATGTGCAGCAGATTACATATTGCAGGCGCCGCAGCGACGTTGCTGTTCGGATCGTTGATAGCGCAGGCGTTTGCGCAGGTACCACCCAGGAGCCCTCAATCAACTTCTCCAGGCATGCCTGATACAAACCGCCAGCCCAATTACCCAGGTACGATGGAGGATCAACAGCGAAACAGCGATTCGCTTGCTTCCGACAAGGCGTTTGTAAAGCAAGCCGTTGAAGGGGGCATCGCTGAAGTTGAACTGGGAAAACTCGCCCAGGAAAAAAGTTCCACCGACGCCGTGAAGGAGTTCGGGAAGCGAATGGTGGAAGATCATACCAAAGCCAACGAAGATCTGAAGGCGGCGGCAGCGAATCTCAACTTAGAGACGGGTGCAGAAGCTTCGCGAAAGGTCAAAAAAGACGAAGCGAAGCTCTCAAAACTTTCCGGCACCGAGTTTGACCGGGCATATGCCAAGATGATGTTGAACGAGCATAAAAGCGACGTGAAGCAATTCAACGTTGAAGCGCGCCAAGGCAAGATACCGGAAGTCAAAAAATTCGCAGCAAGCCAACTCCCGACGCTTCAGCAGCACTTGCGGATGGCAGAACAATTGGAGGCCACAACCAAGAGTGGGACGGGAGGTGGACAGTAAGCGCCAAACCGTATTCGTCCAGGACTCCTGAGAAAAAAACGCACAAAATATTCGTGGCAATATGGCCGCGTTGAATAGGAGCGTCGAGTAGTTTTTCACTTTTCCAAGCCCTAGAGAGGGCTTGGCGTCCCGGTTGTGGCCGGGGGAAATGAGGTTCCCTCCAGGGCGCTGTGCACCTCAGAGGGAACCCAGAATGCTGCCGTTGGTTACTTCTGCCTACTTTCGCAGGACGCAGAAACGGTTTTGACTCTCTCGGGTCGAACGTCTTTTCTCTGTTCCGATCCACCATTTTGCCAGTAAGCTCCACAGTCTGGTTCACGTACTCGTCCAGCTTAGGGGGCCCGGAAACGTAACCTTCTCACCTGACGTTTGTTCGCTGAGCGTGTATTGGCTCGGTGCGCTTGCTCTTGTCAGGCCACCGGTCAAAGTAACTGAGCGGTTGTCATCCTGTTGGGAAGGTATTTGGGTTGTGAGCGTAACAGGCGCACCCGAGGCCAATAAACATCGCAAATACAGCTTGGTTCATCGCAGTGGAAGCCAGTCTCTACTTTCCGTGTTTCAGCTCAATCGTGCATTCCTATACATTCCCGGTTTCTAGAGTAGAAAGCTGGTTCCCTTAATGGAATAGAGCTGCCCTCGGAGTAACCGGAAGGCCTGATGCCTGGGCAGTGAACAGGCCGGGGACTTCTTCAGTTAGCACAGCTAACGTTTCGCGAAGAATGTTGGCCACTTGCTTGCTCTCAAAGCGTTTCATGAACTATGCAGTAACCCTCCTGGAAGAGTCAAGATGACCACTCATTGGGTGTCGACAGCCGTAGCCATAGCCACGCTCGCAGTAACAAACTCGGTTGCTGCGGCTCATCCGGTCACGATTACGTTTGCGGGTAATGGCAGCGGCTCTATCGGAAGCAGCAGCTTTACGAACGCGAGCTTCACTATCACATTTACGTCGGATACGAGCCGCCTGACGGTGCCATCGTGCTGTGTAAACGACTTGACCACACCCGGTGGCACACCCGCGACAATCTCTGTAAGTGGCGTCAACGCCGACTTCTCAGAGGACCAGGCGGTGTTCGTGAACCCGAACGAATTGGACGTGGGGATTTGGCATCTGGGAGGTCCCGATTTCCTGACCATCGGGAACAAACAATTTGCAACCTACAATCTAGCCACCAACATCGGTCCGATCGATGGGACGACGAGTATTCTCAGTGACACCTTCTCGACTTCGGAAGGGATACTGGCGATGTCGTCGGTCAGTAATGTAACCGTAACGGTCGTTGTAAGTGGGCCAAATCCTTGGCGGATCGTCGGGACGGCGGACTTCAACCGCGATGGCATGCGCGATACGGTATGGCAAGACCCCGAGGCTGGCGCCGCCCAGGTTTTCTTTATGAACGGCGCCGACATCACCGGGTTCGCTGGAATCACGGGCAGCAATGCGTGGCGCATTGTTGGAGTTGGGGATTTTAATCAGGACGGGAACCCAGACCTGGTCTGGCAGGACGCATCCAGTGGAGCCGCTCAAATCTGGCTCATGGGTGGCGCTGATGGGACTACTCGTAGTTCAGCTAAGACTGTGAGCAATGGGAACACATGGCGGATCGTAGCCATCGCGGACTTTAACCGGGATGGAGTTCCGGACTTGGTCTGGCAAGACCCGTCCAGCGGAATGAGGCAAGTCTGGTTCATGGGCGGCGCTGAGGGCACCACTTTTACAGAGTCTGCGCAAGTGAGCCGCGGCAATGCCTGGCGAATCGTTGCCGCCGCCGATTTCAATCAAGACGGAGTCCCGGACCTGGTTTGGCAGGATCCATCCACCGGAAGTAGCCAAGTCTGGTTCATGGGTGGCACTCAAGGCACCACTTTAACCGGAACTGCCAATATAAGTGAAAGTAACTCGTGGCGCATTGTGGCAGCCGGCGACTTTGACGGTGACGGTATCCCCGACTTGATCTGGCAGGATCCGTCAACCACAAACGCTCAAGTGTGGCACATGGGTGGGGCTCAAGGTGCCACCAGGATCAGCGTGGCAGCGGTGAGTGGGGCCACACCATAGCTAACAAGGGTTATGCGGACTTACTAAAGAGCCACGTAGTCCGCGCCGCTCGGCAGTACATCAAAGGCGAAAAATCCGTCGGATGCATGTACGTCGAGCCCACTGTTTCCACCAGCTTGTCGGTTTGCGCGTATTTTCCCATCTCTTGAAATCCCGGGTCGGCGTGCATTGCGCTCCGAGTTCTTTTTCGCTTCCTCCCGGCCGGGGGGGAACGGAGGACAGTCGAGCGTCATGTCGCCGAGGTGCGACACCCGCGAGGATGAAAATTCGGCGGAGGCACGAGCGAGGGCCAGGGGCGAAGCCGGGGCAGGCAACTGCGTCCGCGGAGGGCGGGTCGGCAAGGTTGGGATTCGATGCGTTGGGGACGCAGAAGCCAGTCCCGGTTTCGCGACGTACGGGCTTTGCGAATCGGGCAGTTACAGCTCTTTTCAAGAGAGTACACTCAATACACGATTATCCGCTCAGCAGAAATGCGGCTTGAGTGCACTGTCCCGGATTTCCCCGAGCCTCTGACGCGCGCAGCGGAAGAAAAGCGGCGAGCGAGAGAGTTCCAACATTCCTGAGAGATTCGTGGGACCGCCGCACTATACGGGACGTACACACTGAAAGGCTTGCCGTGAACTGAGTCAGTCTTGCGGCGGACTGGCTGGAGCACAGATGCGCTGCCCTCCTTGTTTCGGCCATCGATGAGAAAGGAAAAATCGTTTATGCGAAGTATCCGCGTGTTGTTGAGTCTGGGTGCGTTTGTTTTCGCGGCTACGCAGTTGTGGGCGATCGGGCCACAACATTACTATGTGTCCAGTGACGGGGCTGGCGTTCTTTGCACGTTCGATTCTCCTTGCCTCCATTGGCAGGATGCGATTAACATTGCAGCGACTGGCGACGAAATCACCGCACTGACCGGGGGGGATTTTGGGCCGATCGACCTTGAGGGTGACCTGGGCCTCACCATTGACGGCGGCGGGCTAGACGCCGGCGTTCTTGGGTATGACTCAACGAGTAAAGCTGCCGTATCAGTTGGTGTTGGGAAGGATGTATCCGTAAGATTGCGCGGCCTGCACCTCAACGCCGGGGGGAACGCCGATGCCGCGTCGGTTGGCATTGAATTTGGTAACGGCGTCAGTTTGGTTATCGAAGACTGCAAAATCGAGAATTACGGAAAGCGCGGCATCAGCGTTGAGAGCAACGTCGATGGCGCTAAGGTATTTGTTACGAATACGATCATTGCCGATCAAGGGTTTAACGGCATCGTTGTGGTTCCACCATCGCCGAAAACGACGTATGTCTTTCTGGATCATGTTCAAATCCTGAACAGCGCACACGCGGGTGTCGGCGTCAATCCCAACAGCGCGGTGCAAATTCGCGATTCCGTTATCAGCAACAACGGTGCCTGGGGCCTGCTGGCACAGGGCCCTCCCGCACTGGTGTCTATGGAGAGTACGTCTCTGTTTAATAACCCCGTTGCGATCCAGGCTAACGGTGGTGCGGTCGTCAACCTGTCGGATGACAACGTGTGGGGCAACGTGACCGGTCTTATCGTCAGCAGCGGAACCATCAATTCGTTCGGAAACAACCGGATAACCGGTAACGTCACCGACGGCGCCGGCGTTCTGGCTCCGAAAAGCCTCAGATAATAACGAGAGCACGAGACTTATTGCGGGTTGATGGATTCCTGAAGGAGTGCCTGCGCGCTAGATCCAACGGGTCGCAACGGTTTTAGAACGGGGCGGGTGAAGCGGAGATGGGCCGTGCTGGCGAGCCAGCGCGGCTCATCCGTCGTGTCCTGTGGCGGGCACTTTCCGGCAAGAGTACGAATCGGCGCGGGGATCGATTCGGTATTTAACAAGGGTTAAGTTACAGGGAGCATGATCGGCGTGTCCGCAACATATCGACACAAAATGTTTTACTCCCACCGGCCCGGTCGTCGTCCCTGAATATCCAACGAGCCAAGTTGCTGATTTCGTGGGCACTTTGCTAATACCAAAAATCGACGAAAAAATAGAACATTCTGCTTTTGGGGTCGATATGTGACGTTGAGGCGTATTTGTGGGCTTTATGATTCTGGCAACTACGGGTGTGCCGGCCCTGGATCGGGGTCTTTCCGGCCCCCTGGTGGCGCCGGCTGCGCCGAGTGATCTGGCGGAGGCGGACGGGGTATTCGGCGATCAGGGCGCGGTTGGGCCGGTCCGTTCCGCATTGAATCCTGGCGCTCCCAATATTAACCCTAGTAATGCTCTGGCCGCGATAGATGCCCTGCTGTTCGGTTTTACGCCCACGCATGCAGTGGTGGCTCCTGCGCCGGTGAGCGCTGCGGCGTCGCCGTCGATTTCTCCATCACCCGAGCCGCCGCCTTCCGCGCCAACCCAGAAGCTCGACGCGATTTTCAGCGTGGGCGCGGGGACGGCGCCGAAGAATCCATCGGTGAACGTTGTTGCGTGATGCAACTCGGGCCGTGCGCATGCTCGGCCTCGACCACGCTCTCCTAACGATTCTTAATCTTGTAAGCTGCAACCGTATGTCGCATCATGGCGTTAGATAGATTGGAGGCATGTAATGCGACTGTTCGTGGCGGGGATGCTGGTTGCTGGTGCGGCGACCATGTGGGCGCAGGGAGATCCACCCTCGCGCGTGGCCAGGTTGAATTTTCTGGAAGGCTCGGTTTCTTATCAAGCGGCAGGCCATGACGACTGGGCGGCTGCCGCTATTAACTATCCGTTAACCGTCGGCGATCACCTGTGGGCCGATGAAAACTCGCGCGCCGAGCTGCATATTGGTTCCACGGCGATCCGGATGGATGCGCACACCGCGCTCGCGTTTCTGAATCTCGACGATCGCATCACCCAGGTGCGATTGTCGGATGGCAGCATCAATGTCTCGATTCGCTATCTGGACGAGAACGAAAGCTACGAGGTCGACACGCCGAATGGCGCGGTGACGCTGTTGCGCCCCGGCCGCTATCGCATTGATGCCGACCCGGACCGCCAGCTCACCACGGTAACCGTGCGCGGCGGCGAAGCCGAAGTGACCGCAGGCGGGCAGGCGTTTCCGGTGCATCCGCGGCAGTCGGCGTACGTCACCGGCGAGGAACAACCCAATACCGAGGTGGCCAACGCAGGACCGTCCGACGATTTTGATCGCTGGTGGGAAACCCGTGATGATCGCGAAGACCGCCGGCCTCCGCCGCGCTATGTATCGCGGGACATGATCGGGTATGAGGATCTCGATGAATACGGCACGTGGCGTGATTATCCCGGATATGGCCCGTGCTGGGTTCCGCGCGTACAGGCTGGCTGGGCGCCCTATCACTACGGCCATTGGGTTTGGGTGGAGCCGTGGGGCTGGACCTGGGTGGATGATGCGCCGTGGGGGTTTGCGCCTTTCCACTACGGCCGGTGGGCGTTCTATGGCGGCGGATGGGTCTGGGTTCCCGGCGCTATGGTGGCGCGCCCGGTGTACGCTCCGGCGCTGGTCGCCTGGGTTGGCGGACCGCACTTCGGAGTCGCGATCGGGATTGGAGCGGGTGTCGGCTGGTTCCCGCTGGGTCCGCGCGAACCTTATGTACCGGCGTATCGTGTGAGCAACACCTACATCAATCGGGTTAACGTCACTCACGTCACGAATGTCACCAACATTACGAACGTGACCAACGTTACTTACGTGAATCAGAGAGTGCCTGGAGCGGTTACCGCGGTTTCACGCGCTGACTTTGCGGCGTCGCGGCCGGTGTCGAGATCTGCGATTGCCGTACCGCCGAGCGCCGTGGCTACCGCGTCGGTGACGACTCGGGAGATGCCGGTGACGCGGCAGGAAGCTTTTGCGGCGCGGCCCGTATCGAACGTTGCTGTTGCCCGTCCGTCGCGGCAGATTCTGAGTACGCCGGTGGTGACCAAGACGCCGCCGCCAGCCGCAACCGCGTCGCTGGCGCGGCCGGCGAATGCGTACCGGGCCCCCGCAGTGTATGAACGGCCCAATCAGCCTGCGACGGCGCGTCCACAGACTCAGTCCGAGCCGGCGTACCGGCCGCCGACAACTTACTCGACACCCAGCCGGCCGCAGACTCAGCCTCAAGCTCAGCCTCAGCCCACATACCGCCCGCAGACTCAGGCGCAGCCGACTTATCGCCCGCCCGCCGGGCAAGCGCGGCCGGAGAGCGTGACGCCGCCGCATCAGCATGGGCCTGATCGGCCGCCCGCTGCGGAGCGCCGGCAGAACACGGAGGAACGCCGCCCCGAACGTGCGCGCCCGGAGAAGGAGAGGAAAGAGCACTAGCCCGCGGCTTCGCGGATCAGGCGGTCGATGTCGGCTGAGCCGGGGCACGTTTTCGAAGCCCGGATTTCCCGGTGCATGATGACGTGATCCCGGTCCAGCGGAATTTTCCAGCGGGCGGCAATTTCGCGCACCAATGCTGCACTGGCGCGGTACTGCTCATCCGGCCACGCGTCTTGCGGCTGGCCTTCATGCTCAATGCCGATGGTGTAGAAGTTGGGATTGACTTTCGGGTCGATGAGCCGCCAGGTGGGCCGCACGACGATGCCGGCGTGAAAGGCGGTGTCGGTCTCTTCGACGAACTGGTGGACACTTCCCGTCTTGCCGACGCCATAGTGTGCGGAAACTGAAGATCGCGGATCACGAAAGGTCAGCCCGGCGCTTTGGAGCGAGCCAACGATGATGTGAATCACGATGGCTTTGGGTTCGAATCCGTGGCGTCCCTTGCGGAAATTTTCGGCGGCGGCGCCGACCCAATCAGCCGGCATTTACGGAGAGATCGCCCTTTTCGCCAGCCGTTGAAAGAGCAGGCGAGACAGCGGCGGCGGGCGGTGACTGCCGCTGCTCGCGATGCGCCTGCTCCTTCCGCGCGAGAACCGGCCGGAAACCCACCAGGTCCTTCAGCGCGTTATACCAGAACGGCGCTCCCAGGCTGAGCAGCATGGCGGAGAGCGCGATTCCGGGAAGCTGGGTCCAACTCCAGGATTGTGCCGGGATGACGTAAGCTGCCGTGCCACCGGCGGCGAGGCGGCGCAACAGATCGAAAGCGTCGAGTTGCAGACCCGCGGCGACCAGCAGCGCGATCACTGCCGTAACCATCTGCGTGTGCCGGGCAAAGCGATGCGATACGCGATCCATGGTTGCGTCGAAACTGGCGTGCAGACGCGCGGCGAACTGGCTCGGCGCTTCAGTGACCACGGCGATGCTGTGGCGCACGGGAGACGGCAACTCAGGATGCAGGGCCTCGAGCTTCAGCGCCAGCAGGTGAATGTTATCGAGCACTTCCGAGGGGTTCGGAATTCCATTGGCTTCAAGCGCTCGCTGCAGGGTGGCGCGCGCGTACTCGTCAAGCAATTTCCCGCTGGGTTCCTGGCCGGCGGCCAGTTCCAGCAGAACACGCGTCAGTTCCTCACGCTGGATGACCGTGCCGATTTTTCCCGCAGACCGGGCGATGAGCGGATGGCGAAGCGCGGCCGTGGCGATCTGCCGCAAGCAGAACGAAGTCATTTTAGGGTCGAGCTGATTCAGAATCTTGGCAATGCCGCGAATCAAATTTCGGCCTCGCCAGCCGAGGGCTCCGGTGACCGCCTGGGTTAGCATCGTGACCGCCATGCTGACCGGCGCCATGACGGTGCAGAATCCAATCAGAATATCGAGGTATTTGAGCACTACTAACCCGATTATAGAAACCGGTGTCAAGACAAACGGCCGGTTCGCTTGATAGGATGCAGGGCATATGATGACCCGGAGATCCGTTATGGAAACGCTGGCCGTGAGTGCGCTGGCTGCATCCCCGACGACGGCTGCGCCGCTGAAGGGCCGGCTGAAACAATCGGTGTCGCGCTGGTGCTACGAAAAATACAGTCTGGATGATTTGTGCAAAGCGGCGGTGCGGATTGGGCTCAAAGGAATCGATCTCATTGATTCCAAAGACTGGCCGACGGTGCAGAAGTACGGCCTGGTGCCTTCGATGACGCCCGGCGCGGGCACCATTCCGGACGCGCTCAACCGCAAAGAGAACCACGATCGCCTGGAGAAAGAGTTCCGCGAAAACATTGCGAAGGCGGCCAAGGCCGGGGTGCCGAACGTGATCACGTTCTCCGGAAACCGCCGCGGATTACCGGACGATGTGGGGATTGAGAACTGTGTGACCGGCTTGAACCGGGTGAAGAAAATCGCCGAGGATCACAATGTCATGATCTGCCTGGAGCTGCTGAACAGCAAAGTGGATCATCATGACTATCAATGCGATCACACGGCCTGGGGCGTGGAGGTGATCAAACGGGTAGATTCGCCTAAGGTGAAGCTGCTGTATGACATCTATCACATGCAGATCATGGAGGGCGACGTGATCCGCACCATTCGCCAAAACATACAGTACCTGGCGCACTTTCACACGGGCGGCGTTCCCGGCCGGCACGAGATCGACAGCACGCAGGAACTGAACTACGGCGCGGTCGCCAAGGCGATTGTGGATTTAGGATTTCAGGGCTACCTGGCGCACGAGTTTGTGCCGGCGGGGAAAGATCCGATCCAGTCGCTTGAAGACGCGGTGAAGTTGTGCGATGCGTAGATCTGCGTCCGTGTTCTTCGCGAACACATGCTCCGCGCTCGTGACATGAGCTGGAATCGAAAGCTGTGGGCGTCTGCCATCCCCCGCAATCCCGCACGGCGAAAGCCTAACCATTATGCAGAAATGCTGCGCGTGGCCTGGAGGAACCGCGATCAGCTTCCCTACGCCTGGCGGATTCTGAATCACGGGGTGTGCGACGGATGTGCGTTGGGCACGGCGGGCTTGAAGGACTGGACGATTGACGGAGTGCACCTGTGCATGGTGCGGCTGGAACTGATGCGGCTGAACACGGCGCCGCCGCTCGATCCCGGCCGGCTGGCGGATGTCGCGCCGCTGGCGAAGCTGGGCTCCGGGGAATTGCGCGAGCTGGGCCGTCTGCCCGAACCGATGATCCGGCGCCGCGGCGAGAAGGGCTTCCATGTGGCGACGTGGGATGAGGCATATGCCGCAGCGGCGGAAAAGATCCGCGCCGCGAAACCCGAGCGGTTTGCCGTGTACCTGACCTCTCGCGGGATTCTGAACGAACATTACTACGCCGCGCAGAAGGCGGCGCGAGCCATGGGAACGAACCACGTGGACAACTCGGCGCGGCTGTGCCACGCGGCCTCCACGGCGGCAATGAAGAACACGTTGGGCTGCGGCGCCACGACGTGCTCGTATCGCGACTGGATCGGCGCGAGGCTGGTCGTCTTCTTCGGATCGAACACGCCCAACAACCAGCCGGTGACAATGAAGTACCTGTACCATGCGCGGCAGGCGGGTACCAAGGTGGCGGTGGTGAATCCGTACACCGAGCCGGGATTGGAGAGCTACTGGATTCCCTCGGTTCCCGAGTCGGCGATTTTCGGGACGAAGATGGCCGATGAATGGTATGCGGTGGACACGGGCGGCGATCTGGCGTTTCTGAACGGCGTTTTCAAGGTGCTGGTTTCCGAAAAATGGGTGGACCGCGAGTTCATCACGAACTCGACAGTGGGCTTTGAGGAAGCCAGAGAGAGCGTCCAAAACCAGGATTGGGAACTGCTCGAACGCACAAGCGGGACGACTCGCGCGGAAATGCGGCGGTTTGCCGGGATGCTACGCGCCGCAGGAGGAGGAATTTTCGTATGGTCCATGGGTCTGACGCAGCATGCCCACGGCGTGGACACGATTCGCGCACTGATCAATGTCGCGCTGGCGGTGGGCTGGGTGGGACGAGAAAAGTGCGGCTTGATGCCGATCCGGGGACACTCGGGTGTGCAGGGGGGAGCCGAGGTGGGCTGTGTTCCGGTTCTGGACGACAAACAGCGGGGGCGGTTCGAGCAGGTGTGGGGATTCGTATTGCCGCGTTTTCGAGGCCTGGACGCGCCGGCCATGGTGAAGGCGGCGCACGGGGGACAGATCGACGTGTTCTGGATGACGGGCGGGAATTTTCTGGAGACGCTACCCGATCCGGCGGCGACGGCGCAGGCGCTCGAGCGGGTGGGGACGCGCATCCATCAGGATGTCGTGCTCTCGTCCATGATGCTGCTGGAACCGAAGGACACGGTAGTTCTTTTTCCCGCGACGACCCGGTACGAGTCGGCGGGCGGGGGAACGGAGACGTCGACTGAACGACGGATTATTTTTTCGCCCGAAATTCCGGGACGGCGCGTGGGATCAGCCAAGCCGGAATGGGAGGTGTTTGGCGAGGTGGCTGCGCGCGTGAGGCCGGAACTCGGGGAGAGAGTCCGATTTCGATCTTCCGCCCAGATCCGTGAAGAGATCGGAAAGACGGTGGCGCTGTATGGAGGGATTGAAAGGCTCAGTCAGGAAGGAGACAGCCTGCAGTGGGGCGGCAAGCGGTTGTTTGCTGACGGCCGCTTCGCCACGCACGACGGCAGAGCGCATTTTTCCGTGGTGGCTCCGGAGGAGCGGCGAGCGGGGATACTGTATGTTTCCACGCGGCGCGGCAAGCAATTCAACTCAATGGTGCACCAGGCGTTGGATCCATTGACGGGCGCCGCGAGGGACAGCGTTTTGATCTCGCCGGAGGACGCGGCCGGGCTAGAAGTTCGGGACGGCGATCCGATCCGGCTGATTTCGAGCCACGGGTGTTACGCCGGGATCGCCCGGATCGACAGGATCAAGCCGGGGAACCTGCAGGTCCACTGGCCGGAAGGCAACGGTCTGTTCTCGCAGGCGGATACGGATGGCGTGTCCGGCGAGCCGGACTACAACGCGGAAGTAAGGGTGGAGAAGGCGCGCGACGCGCGAGAGGATGACGCCGCCAAGGTGATCGTGGATTCAGGATCGACCTGACGCGGGCAAAAATCCAGCGTCCTGGTGACGCGGTAAAGTTGTGCGACGAATGAACAAGTGGCCGGACATGTCCGGCCACTACAATCCCGTAGCGGGTTAAAACCGGTACTTCAATCCAAACTGAATCTGGCGCATGGGGACGGCCAGCGAGGTGATCACGCCGGCTGAGCCGGGACCGTCGTCGATGTAGTTGTCGGGCTGGGCGAAGTTCGGATGATTCAGCATGTTGAAGAACTCGGCGCGAAATTCCAACCGTTGTCTTTCCGTGATGGCGAATTCTTTGCGGATGGAGCCGTCGAGGATCTTTTGGCCGGGTCCTTCGAGAATGTTGCGGCCGGCATTGCCAAACGTGAAGTCCGCGGGAAACGGGAAAGCGTTGATATCGAACCAGAGAGAGGGATCGCGCTGGCCGCTTGGGAGGTTGCCATTGGCGATGCGATCTGTGCGTACCAGGCCTTGCGAGCCGGTGTTCGAAGGATCGTACCCGAGTGTGGGTGTGAACCAGAATCCGCTGGCCATGGAGAGGATGCCGCCGAGGTGCCAGCCACCGAACGCAAGATCCATGGCGCGGCTGCTGGTGAGGTACTTGCGTCCTTTCCCGAAGGGAAGCTCGTAATCGAAACTAAAGACCCAGCGTAGGCGCTGATCGAAATCGGCCAGCCCTTTTTCGGGGATGAGATCATGCGTATTCTGCGGAAACGGCTGGGCACAGCAGATTTCGGGAAGGTCGTTGATGGCTTTGCTGAAGGTAAAGGCGCTCAGAAAGGAAAGGCCGTGCGTGTAGCGCTTTTCGACCTTGAACTGCAGCGAATGATAGGTGGAGTTGCCGCGATTCTGAATCGATGAGAAGGGGCCGAAGTCAGGATACGGCCGGCGCGATTGGACATCGCCGGGACCCGGCAGGACCACCTGGTTCTGATCGGTCAGCACCTGAAGATGAGTGCCCTTGGAGCCGGCGTAGGCGAGCTCCACGGCCACGGCTGAAGGCAGTTGCTGTTGGATGGCGAAATTCCACTGCTCGTAATAGGGCGTTTTCAGGCGCTGGTCGGCGCTCGTGACCGGCGGGTCGACGGCCTTTGTAGGATCGAGCGGCGGGAACCCCTGGGCGACGGTCACCAGCGGCGTGATCCCGTCACTGATGAAGAACGGCTGATAGTAGAACGGGACGTTATATGCAAGCTGGAGAGGCGCGGCGGTGCGGATTTCCTGGCCGCTGTAGAACATTCCAAACGCGCTGCGGATGACAGTGTGGGCATTGCCAAAGGGGCTCCAGGCGAAGCCGATGCGCGGCGCGAAGTTGAGGTGATCCACATCAATGAGCCCGCGGGAAGCGCCATTCTGGTTGGCGACGATGATGCCGCCCGTCGAGTAATCGAAGTTGCTCTGCTTGTTGTTGACTTCGACCAACGGCGAGACGTATTCGTAGCGTAGTCCCAGGTTCAGCGTGAAATGGCTGCTGACTTTGAAATCGTCCTGCACGAAGAAGCTCGGCACGTGCTGCCGGTTGCCCAGATTCATCAGAGAGGAAATCGTGGTGGTCTGGGGAATGCCAAGCAACTCGTCGGCAAGCGAAATGCCGCCGTCGCCGTCCGCCGGGTTCTGTGTGAATCGCCCGGTGAACGTGAAGGTTCCACGAGGAGAGGCCAACTGAAAGATGTTGAACTGGCTCCAACGAAATTCCGCGCCGAGCTTGATGGTGTGGCGCCCGCGTATCAGGCTGACCACGTCGGTGATCTGGCGCTCTTCACTGGAGAGAATTGTGGGCGCGTACTGCGGATCGCCGACGCGGCGGTACCCGTTGGGGGCGAACAGGGTGAGGCCGTTTGTGGGCGGGTTGTCGGGAACTCCAGCGACGCGCAGGTCATCCGGGGGGAGTTTGTTGCCGCCGAGCGGGACTCCGCGGCGGATGTGCACGTAATTGAACCCAACGCGGAACTCATTCAAGGTGGAAGGCGTAAAGCTGCGGGTGTAGCCGAGAGACGCGCCCATGGTGTCTTCGAAGCCGTTCCCCGTGCTCGAACCGCCTCCGTTGGCCAAGCCGGGCAGAGGCGCGGGGCGCACGTCGGTGCGGCCGCTCATGGAGTAACGCAGGAAGAGCTGGTCGGCAGTGGACATGTTGTAGTCGCCGCGGAAGTCACCTTGGTCGATGCGATCCTGCTCGATGGGAGAAGTGACGTAGTTGTTGCGGAGCTTGCCAGGCTCGGTCGGCAAGGGATAGAGGTTCATGATGCCCTGCGCCGTGGGATCGATGCGGTTTGAGGGAACCATGTTTCCTGCGAAGGGCTGGCGCGTGTTGGTAGCCGGATCGTACGTGGACGGATCGTAAATGGTGGGGTTGCCGGCGCCGGAGAAGTCGCCCGTGCGTTGCGCGGCATCGGGAACGGAAGATACGAAGGTCAACGGATTGCGGATGACCGTTCCCTGATAGTCTCCAAACCAGAACAGCTTGTTTTTGCGGATGGGGCCGCCGACGGTGGCGCCGAACTGGTTCTGCTTGAAGGAGGCTTTTTTAGCCGACGGATCTTCAAAAAAGTCGCGCGCGTCCATGGCGGAGTTGCGGAAAAACTCAAATGCCGAGCCGTGATAGGCGTTGGATCCGGATTTAATCACCGCGTTGATAGCGGCGCCGCCGCTGCGCCCGAACTCCGCGGAGAACGAGTTGGTCTGGATTTTGAACTCTTGTAAGGCATCTACGCTGGTGCGCAGGATGACGCCGCCGTTGTCATTGGAGTTGTTGTCAATGCCATCGAGAATAAAGTTGTTCAGCGTGCCACGGGCGCCGTTGGAGACGAAGCTGTTCAATCCTCCGGTGCTGGCGCCACCTGTATTGCCGTTTGTGCCTGAGCTGGTGCGGACGACGCCCGTGGTCAGGGTGGCGAGCTGAATATAGTCGCGCCCGTTGAGGGGGAGTTCGGTGATCTGGTTCGAGGAGATAACCTGGCCAAGGGACGAGGTTTCGGACTGAACCACGGGGGCTTCGGCTGACACCACCACGTTTTCACTCACCGCGCCGACGGCCATTTCGAAATCGAGATTGATGCGGTCCTGAACGCGCAGCAGAATGTTCTCGCGAGTTTCGGTCTTAAATCCCGCAGCTTCGGCGATGACCTTGTAAGTTCCGACGCGAAGGGGCGGAGAAGCGTAATTGCCGCCCGCGTCGGGGTGGACAGATGCTCGTATACCGGTAGACGTCTCCAGGAAGGTGATCGTCGCTGAAGGCACGGCCGCGCCGCTGGGGTCGCGCACAGCGCCGACGATGGTCGCGGTATCCACCTGAGCGAAGGCAGATGCCACCAGAAAGCACAGCAAGAGAATCAGACAGGCTACGGAGCGGTTCATTCTGATATCCTCCTCGAACGGACAGTCGCTTTTGGCAATCATTCTATCGCAATAAAGAGATATCAGGAGTGTTAAATAGTGTATAGATTTTGCCGGCTGAAATCGCCGGACAGCCAGCCGCAGGTCTCGGACATGGATGGCAGAAGATACCCTTGAAGAGATGCGTCGTAGCGTGATGGGGGTCAAGAGCGCCGGGGCCGGATTCATTGTGTGGCTGGCGCTGTGGGCGCCGGTTCCTTTCGCGGGACGCGAGCCCGGACTCATCGACCGGCTGTTCCTGCTGGGGCCGCTGGTGATCGTACCGCTGGGGCTGCGGCTCTGCGAAGTCCGTGACGGCGCGGTGCTTCAGCGAGTAACGACAGCGGCACAGCCGGTATGCGCGGCCTTGGTGGTGGTTTCCGTGCTGACTCGTACGGGAATCGCGGCAGCACTATTGGCTGTGCCGTGGCTGGCGTTTGGTGTGATGTGCGCAGTGATCGGGCTGGTTCGTGTTCTGCGGGGAGGTCTACGGCACGTGGAGGATGTTTGCCTGGATGCTGCGCTCATGTTTTTGCCCGTCGGGTGCGTTTGGCTGGTGATTGCGCGGCTGGGGATTAATCCATTGGGATTCAGCGACGATATCGTGCTGCTGACGGCGGTTCACTTTCACTTTGCCGGGTTCGCGGCGCTGGTGATGCTGGGCATGACCGGCAGGTACGCGGGAGGGATGTTG
>Ga0335080_10001360_pt1 | contig 23817 bp, 20 predicted proteins | sample Lox_Sample_34_FD_206720 | JGI IMG/M metagenome (GOLD analysis project Ga0335080, IMG submission 206720) | Soil microbial communities from Loxahatchee National Wildlife Refuge, Florida, United States - Lox_Sample_3.4 | ecosystem: Environmental > Terrestrial > Soil > Wetlands | place: USA...
CGTCGACCGGGCCGACCCGTCGCTCTTCGTCCGGCTGCCGCTCCTCGACCGGCCCGGCGAGTCGCTCGTGATCTGGACGACGACTCCCTGGACGCTGCCCGCGAACGTCGCCGCCGCCGTGAACCCGGACGCCGACTACGGGCGCCGGCTGAACGGCGAGTGGGTCGCCGCGCCGCGCTACCCCGACGAGAGCTTCGACGAGATCCTGCGCGGTTCCGAGCTCCTCGGCTGGCGCTACGAGGGCCCGTTCGACCAGCTCGCCCCGGGCGCCGCCGTCGAGCACCGCGTGATCCCCTGGGACGAGGTCTCGCTCGACGAGGGCACCGGCATCGTCCACATCGCGCCGGGCTGCGGCGGCGAGGACTTCGAGCTCTCGAAGGAGCACGACCTGCCGGTGCTGATGCCGGTCGACGAGTCGGGCCGCTTCTACGACGACTACGGCTGGCTGCACGGGCTCTCCACCGTCGAGGCGTCCGAGCAGATCATCGGCAACCTCGAGGAGCGCAACCGCCTCGTCGAGGCCGGGCTGTACGAGCACCGCTACCCCGAGTGCTGGCGCTGCCACACGCCGCTGATCTTCCGGATCGCCGACGACTGGTTCATCTCGGTCGCCGACATCCGCGAGCCGATGCGGGAGGCGAACGCGAAGGTCGAGTGGGTGCCCGACTACTTCGGCAAGCGGATGGACGACTGGCTCGTGAACATGGGCGACTGGAACATCTCCCGCCGCCGCTACTACGGGCTCCCGCTGCCGTTGTACCCGTGCTCCTGCGGGCACCTGAACGTGATCGGCTCGCGCGAGGAGCTCGAGGAGCGGGCGCTCGGCGGGCTCGACCAGCTCCGGGAGCTCCGGCGCCCGTGGATCGACCGCGTGCCGGTGCGCTGCGAGTCATGCGGCGAGGAGGTGACCCGGATCCCGGAGGTCGGCGACGTCTGGCTCGACGCGGGCATCGTCCCGTTCTCGACGCTCGGCTGGCAGAACCCGGAGTGGAAGGAGCAGGGTTATGCGACGGGTGCCGCCGCCGGCCTGACGAAGGCGGACCTGCCCGACCATGCCTACTGGGAGAAGTGGTTCCCGGCCGACTGGGTGACCGAGATGCGCGAGCAGATCCGGCTCTGGTTCTACTCGCAGCTCCTGATGTCCGTCGTGCTCACGGGCGGCGCGCCGTTCCGGCGCGTGCTCGGCTACGAGAAGATGCTCGACGAGCGCGGCCAGGAGATGCACGGCTCGTGGGGGAACATGATCGACGCCGAGGACGCGTTCGCGCGCATGGGTGCCGACGTGATGCGGTGGCAGTACTGCGCGCAGCCGCCCAACCAGAACCTGCTGTTCGGGTTCGGGCCTGCCGAGGAGATCAAACGCCGCCTGCTGACGATCTGGAACTCGGCCTCCTTCTTCATCCAGTACGCGGAGATCGAGGGCTTCCGGCCGACCTACGCCGACCTCGAGCGCGGGCCCGACTGCGAGCTGCGGCCGCTCGACCGCTGGCTGCTCGCGCGCACCGACAAGCTCGTCGCCGAGGCGACGGAGGCGCTCGAGGCGACGCTCACCTTCCAGCTGATCGGCGCCTTCGAGCGGTTCGTGGACGACCTCTCGAACTGGTACATCCGCCGCTCGCGCCGCCGCTTCTACTCCTTCGACGAGGCCGCGTTCCGCACGCTCTGGGTCGCGCTCGCCCAGGCGCTGCGCGTGATCTCGCCGGTGGTGCCGTTCCTCGCCGAGCACCTCTGGCGGAACCTCGTCGCGGAGGCGTGTGAGGGTGCGCCGGAGTCGGTCTTCCTCGCCTCCTGGCCGGAGGAGAGGGAGCTGGACGAGGCGCTGCTCGCGGAGATCGGCGCCGTGCGCCGCATCGTCGAGCTCGGCCGGCAGGCGCGCGCCCAGGCGGAGCTGAAGTTGCGCCAGCCGCTGCGGCGGCTCGTCGTCCAGGGCGCCCCGGGCGCGGCCGAGGCGCATGCGGGTGAGATCTCCGAGGAGCTGCGCGTGAAGGAGGTCGTGTTCGGGACGGTCGAGGCGACCGAGGTGCGCGTGAAGCCGAACCTCCCCGTGCTCGGGCCGAAGCTCGGCAAGGAGCTCGGCGCCGTGCGCGCCGCGCTCGAGGCGGGCGAGTGGGAGCAGGAGGGCGACTCGTTCCGCGTCCTCGGGATGCTGCTCGGCCCGGACGAGGTGCTGGTCGAGCGCCGCGCGCGCGAGGGCTGGGCACTCGCCGAGGACGACTCGATCACCGTGGCGCTCGACACGACGCTCGATCCCGAGCTGGAGCTGGAGGGCCGCGTCCTCGACCTGATCCACAAGCTGAACACGATGCGGAAGGAGCAGGGCCTCGCGCTGACCGACCGCATCACCGTCACCCTCCCGGAGAGCGACGCCGACCTGCTCGCGCACGCCGACTGGATCAAGGACGAGGTGCTCGCACTCGCGATCGAGACCGACGGCGGCACCGAGCCGCGGATCGCGAAGGCCTGACGATGCGGGCCGCGCTCGCGTGCCTCGGAGTTGCGTTCGTGGCTCTGGTCGCGGCCTTCCCCGCCGCAGGGAAGGAGGGCGTGAAGGCGACGCTCACAACACCCGTACCGCTGGCCTCTCCCGCGGGAACGGCGCTCCATGTCAGCTGGACGCTGACTTACCGCGACGAGGACGGCCGCCTGCGCCCGTTCGGCGGTGAGGGCATTTTCGTACGGCTGCTGAGCGCCTCGGGTGGGCCCTCGACGACGGCCTTCGCGCGCGGGACGACGGGCGGCTACGCGGCGACGGTGCGGGTGCCGGAGGGCGGCATCCGTGCGATCCAGATCGGGATCGAGGGCTGGTCGAGCGGGCCGAACGGCACCCGCCGCGCGGACGAGCTGTTCCCGATCACGAACGTCCCGAAGCGCCGCTAGGCGGCCGACGAGCTCTGCGCCCGGCGCAGCTCGATCGGCAGCTTGAACACAACGTCCTCGAGCAGCGCCGCGAACGGGCGGATGTCGGTGACGCCGCTGTCGCGGAACCAGTCGCAGACCCGCGCGACGAGCGACTCCGGCGCCGAGGCGCCCGAGGTGATCCCGACGGTCTCGCGTCCGACCAGCCAGTCCGCGTCGATCCCGGTCTCGTCGTCGATCAGGTGGGACTCGACGCCGCCGGCCCGGCCGACCTCGACCAGCCGGTTCGAGTTCGAGCTGTTGCGGGAGCCGATCACGAGCAGCAGGTCGAGCTGCGGCAGCATCTCGCGCACCGCCCGCTGGCGGTTCGTCGTCGCGTAGCAGATGTCGCTCTTCGCCGGCTCGCGCAGCTGCGGGAAGCGGCGGCGCAGGACGGCGACGATGTCGGCCGTCTCGTCGACCGAGAGCGTCGTCTGGGTCGAGTACGCGATCCGGTCGGTGCCCGGCAGCTCGAGCCGCTCGGCGTCCTCGACCGTCTGGACGAGGACGACGTGGGCGGGAGCCTCGCCCATCGTGCCGACCACCTCCTCGTGCCCTGCGTGGCCGACGAGGATCACGGTGAATCCCTCGGCCGCATACCGGATCACCTGCGCGTGGACCTTCGTCACGAGCGGGCAGGTCGCGTCGATCGTCCTCAGCCCCCGCGCGGCCGCGCCCGCGTGGACGGACGGGGCGACGCCGTGCGCGGACAGCACGAGCGTGCCGCCGAAGGGCACGTCCTTCTCGCTCTCGACGAAGATCGCGCCGCGCTCCTCGAGCTCGCGGACGACGTGGAGGTTGTGGACGATCTGCTTGCGGACGTAGACGGGTGCCCCGTAGAGATCGAGGGCTTGCTCGACAGTTTCGACGGCGCGCTCGACGCCGGCGCAGAATCCGCGGGGCGAGGCGAGAAGGACTCGCTTGACCAAACCGGGGTCGATGGTAGCTGGGCCGCCGAGGCTGCGCATCGGCCAATGTGTCCAGAAGTGGTGGGAGAGGCCCGCCGCTCGGGGGGTCGTCGCGATGGGCCTCTCCCGTTGCTCACCGCGGTCTCCTAGGCCAGGAACGCGCGCCGCGGATCGCATTCGCCCAGGGCGACGACGCTAAACCCCGCGCCGCGTTTCTCCAATAGGCCGACCGGCCCATCTTTGCAACTCGGAACCGAGCTCAGCGGGCCGTCTCGGCGAGCGCGATCGCCGCGATCACGATCAGCCCGCCGACGAGCTGCGACGGGCCGAGCGACTCCCCGAGCCAGGCCCAGCCGACGATCGCGGCCGCGACCGGCTCCGCCATCGCCGCGATCGCAGCGCGGGTCGCCGAGATGTGCCGCAGCGAGCCGATCACGAGCAGGAACGGGATCACGGTGCCCGGCACGATCACCCAGAACAGCAGCGCCCAGGCGGGCAGCTCGTGCGCGGAGAGGTGGCCGAGCAGCGAGATCCTCTCCCCGGCGAACGAGAACGGGAAGCTCCACCACGGCTGGATCAGGGCGAACAGGAGCGACGCGAAGAGGAAGCCGTAGCAGGCGAGCGACACCGGGTCGCGGCGGCCGACCTCGTGCTCGGCCATCAGGATGTAGGCCGCGAACGACACGGCGGTGATCGCGCCGAAGGCGAGCCCGACTCCGCTCAGCGTGACCCCGGTCCACACCTGCACGACGAGCGAGAGCCCGAACAGCGCGAGGCCCAGCGCGACCCAGAGGCGCGGCCGCACCCGCTGGTGCATCACGAAGCGGGCCCAGAGCGCGACGAGCAGCGGCGCCGTGTACTCGAGCAGGAGGGCGATCCCGAGCGGGAGCCGGTGGATCGAGAGGAAGTAGAAGAGCTGCACCGACGCGAGCCCGATCGCACCGAACGCGGCGAGGAACGGCAGCTCGTCGCGCCGGACGCGCAGCAGCCGGGGCGCCGCGACGAGGAGGGCGACGAGGAGGACGAGGAACGCGCCGGTCGAGCGCACCTCGGTCAGCCGCAGCGACGAGAGTCCGGAGCCGAGCAGAACCTTCGCGACCGCGCCGTTGAAGCCGAAGAGGACCGCGCCGGTGAGCACCATCGCGTAGCCGAGGCCCGGCCGGCGCCTGTGCTCCGGAGCGGTCAGTTGGCCGCTGCGGCTTGGAGGATCGCGGCGATCGAGCGCTCGACGTCCTCGTCGCTCGTCGCCCAGTTCGAGACGGAGATCCGCATCGCGCCCAGGCCGTGCCAGTTCGTGCCGCCGAGCCAGCAGGTGCCCTCGTCCTGCACCGCCTCGATCACCGCGGCGGTGCGCGCGTCGTCGCCGAACCTGACCAGCACCTGGTTCAGCACGATGTCGTTCAGCACCTCGACGCCCGGCGCGGCACCGAGCTCCTCGCCGAAGCGGCGCGCATGGCGGCAGCAGCGCTCGACGAGCTCGGCGATCCCCGCGCGGCCGAGCGAGCGGATCGCCGCGTACACCGGGAAGCCGCGCGCGCGGCGCGAGAACTCGGGGTTCCAGTCCATCTGGTCGCGCGGGCCGCCCTCCTCGGCGTGGATCAGATAGCTCGCGCGCACGCTCATCGCGGCGCGGTGCGCGGCCGGGTGCGCGCAGAAGGCGATCCCGCAGTCGTAGGGGACGTTGAGCCACTTGTGGGCGTCGGTCGCCCACGAGTCGGCCCGCTCGGCGCCCGCGACGAGATGGCGGAGCTCCGGGCTCGCCGCGGCCCAGAGGCCGAACGCGCCGTCGAGGTGGAACCAGGCGCCGGCCGCCTCGGCCGCGTCGGCGACCGCCTCGAGCGGGTCGAACGAGCCGGTGTTGACGTTCCCCGCCTGGGCGCAGACGATCGTCGGCCCGTCGAGCCCGGCGAGCGTCTCGCGCAGTGCGTCGGGGATGATCCGGCCCTGCCCGTCGGCGGCGACCGGGACGATGCAGGCGGTGCCGAGGCCGAGGAAGCGCAGTGCACGGTCGATCGTGGTGTGGCGCTCCTCGCCGACGACGACGTGGACCGGCGGCGCGCCGATCAGGCCGCCCTCGTTCACGTCCCAGCCGACCCGCTCGAGGACGGCGTGGCGCGCGGCGGCGAGCGCGGTCACGTGCGCCATCTGGCAGCCGGTCACGAAGCCGAACGACACTCCTTCGGGAAGCCCGAGCAGCTCGGCCGTCCAGGCGCCCGCGACCTCCTCGACCACAGCGGCCGAAGGCCCGCCGACGTAGAGCCCCGCGTTCTGGTCCCAGGCCGACGAGAGCCAGTCCGCGGCGACCGCGGCGGGGACCGCGCCGCCGATCACGAAGCCGAAGTAGCGGCCGCTCGGGATCGCGACGAGGCCCGGGTCCGCGGCGGTCGCGAGGTGCGCGATCACCTCGTGCGGATCGGTCGGCGCGTCGGGCAGCGGCCCGCCGAGGCTCGTCCGCAGCTCGTCGACGTCGGCCGACCAGGTCACCGGCCGGTCGGGGATCCCCTCGAGGAAGTCGGCGGCGTAGCCGGCGGTCTCGTCCAGCAGCTTGCGGATCGTCATCACAGAGAATCTACAGAGGCCCGCCTGCGCCCCCTCTACACTTGGAGCACGGGACGTGGCGCAGCCTGGTAGCGCACCTGCTTTGGGAGCAGGGGGTCGCGAGTTCGAATCTCGCCGTCCCGATACCGACCGTCCCCGGCTGAGGGACGGCTCCGTCAAGCCCGCGGGCCGCCCGGCCGACTACCGAGTCGAAGGCGATGGGCACGCACTACGACACGCTCGGCGTCGGGCGGACGGCCGCTGCGCGCGAGATCACGCGGGCATACAGGCGGCTGGCGCGCCTGCACCATCCCGATGTCTCCGACGATCCCGTCGACGTCTTCCTCTCGATCCAGGCGGCATACGACACGCTGTCGGATGCTCGCCGTCGTGCCGAGTACGACACGGAGCTCCGGCTGCGAGAGGAGCCCATCGCGCCGCCGCCCGTCTCCCCGCCGACCGTCGTCCCGACCGTGCGACGGTCGAGCCCGGCTCAGCATCGCGTCCGGCTGCCGAGCGGTCGGCGTGCCGCGGCGGCGGTGGTCATCGCGGCTGCGTCGGTGGCCGTGCTTCCGGCGTCGCTCGTCCTCGCGGGAACGGCTCCCCTGACGTCGCGCCTTCTCTGGGTCGGGGTCGGCTCCCTGCTGGCCCTCGTCGGCAGCTCCTCCGCCCACTCCGTCGCCGAGCGGCAGATCGATCGGCTCCGGCGCCTTTCGCTGATCGGCGCCGACGGCGACCTCACCCTCGAGAGCCGGAGGCGGATCCGGCTCGGCGCGAAGGCCGCGATGCTCGGACGGCCGCTCGTGCTGCTCGCGATCCTGCTCGCCGTCTTCGTCGTCCGTCGTTGAGCCCACGGGTACCTTGCCCTCATGGTCGAGAGCCGCGACGGCCGCATCGAGCTACAGGGACTGACCAAGTCGTTCGACTCCCCGCAGGGGCCTGTGCATGCGGTGCGGGCGATCGACGTGACGATCGGGCGCGGCGAGACCGTCGCGCTGCTCGGGCCCAACGGGGCCGGGAAGTCGACGACTCTCGACATGCTGCTCGGGCTGACGGAGCCCGACGGCGGCACGGTGTCGCTGTTCGGGATGCAGCCGACCGCCGCGGTCGACGCGGGCGCGATCGGCGCGATGCTGCAGACCGGCGCCCTGATCCGCGACCTCTCGGTGCGCGAGCTCGTCACGGTGATGGCGTCGCTCTATCCGAACCCGCTCGGCGTCGACGAGGTGATCGAGCTGACGGGGATCGGCGAGTTCGCGGGGCGGCACACGCACAAGCTCTCGGGCGGCGAGACGCAGCGTGCCCGGTTCGCGATCGCGCTCGTTAGCAACGCGGAGCTGCTCGTGCTCGACGAGCCCACCGTCGCGATGGACGTCGAGGGGCGGCAGGCGTTCTGGCGCGCGATGCGCGAGTTCGCCGCCGGCGGGAAGACCGTCGTCTTCGCGACCCACTACCTCGAGGAGGCCGACTCCTACGCCGACCGCGTGGTACTGATGGCCCACGGCCGCATCGTCGCCGACGGGCCGCCGAACGAGATCAAGGCGATGGTCGGCTCGAAGACGATCCGCGCCACGCTGCCGGGAGCCGATCTCGCCGAGCTCGCGCAGCTCCCGGGCGTGACCGCGGTCGACTCGCGCGGCGAGGCGGTCGTGCTCGCGTGCTCGGACTCGGACCAGGCGATCCGCGCCCTGCTCGCGCGGTTCCCCGAGGCACGCGACATCGAGATCACCGGCGCCGGCCTAGAGGAAGCGTTCCTCCAGCTGACCGGAGACGAGGCGGACGAATGAGCGCCGCGACCTACATCCGCTACGAGCTGCTGCGGACGTTTCGCAACAAGCGCTTCATGATCTTCTCGCTCGGGTTCCCGCTCGCCCTCTACTACCTGATCGCCGCCCCGAACCGGAACGTCGGCGACCTCGGCAACTCGGGGATCTCGGCCCCGCTCTACATCATGTGCGGCCTCGCGGCCTTCGGGACGATGAGCGCGATGCTCTCGAGCGGCGCGCGGATCGCCGGCGAGCGCGCCGTCGGCTGGAACCGCCAGCTCCGGATCACGCCGCTCACGACGCGCAACTACTTCCGGGCCAAGGTCCTCACGGGCTACGCGCTGGCGCTCACCAGCCTCCTGCTCCTCTACACCGCCGGGGCGACGCTCGGCGTCTCGATGGCGGCGGGCGACTGGGTCCAGATGACGCTGCTGATCCTGGTCGGGCTGATCCCGTTCGCCGCGGCCGGGATCCTGCTCGGGCACCTGCTGACCGTCGACTCGATCGGCCCGGTGATCGGCGGGCTGACGGCCCTGCTCTCGATCCTGGGCGGCGCGTGGTTCCCGATCGCGAGCTCCGGGACGATGCACGACCTCGCACAGCTCGTCCCCTCGTACTGGCTCGTCCAGGCGAGCCGGATCGCGGTCGGCGGCCAGGCCTGGGGTGCGACCGGCTGGATCGTGATGGGAGCCTGGGCCGCCGCGATGATCGTCCTCGCCGGCCGCGCGTACCGGCGCGACACGAAGCGGGCATAGAGAGGGACGGGGCGCTGGCACGCCCCGCCCCCTCTGCGAGCGGCCGGTGCTAGCGCCGCTTGTTCTGGCGCACCTGGTTCGACCCGTGCTTGTGATGTTTCTTGGGCGCGGGGCAGCTGCCGGTCGAGCTCGGCATCACGTCGCCGTGGCGCAGGTACCAGTTGGCGCTCTTCTGGCTCACGGTGATCGGCACCCACTGGCGCTTGCCGTTCGTCCTGTGGCAGATCGTGATCTTGGGCGGCGGCGTCGTGGAGACGCACTGGTGGCTCGACTCGCTCGCGGTCGCCGTGTCGGAGCGGCCGGCGGAGTTCACCGTCCACTTGAGCTTGGTCCCGGTCGGGATCCCCTTCACCGTGAAGGCGCTCTGCACCTTGCCCGGCTGGAAGGTGCTCGTCTGGCCACGGTCGCTCGGCGGCGGCGAGAAGTAGTTGTCGCTTCCGACCGGCACGGTCTGCGCCGTCGCATTGTCGTTCTCGTAGCCGAACGTCGCGTCGTAGCTGCCCGAGCTCCGGGTCACGCACTGGACGAAGACCTCGATCGGCTTCGCCGTCGGCGTGCACGAGCGGTTCGACGAGCTCGCCGTCGCCGTCCGGGTCGAGCCGCCGAAGGCGACCGTCCACGCGAGCTTCGACGTGAGTGGTATCCCGGTCACCGTGAACGCGGCGTGGTGGAGGCCGGGCTGGAACGTCGTCGTCTGGCCGCGGTCGATCGGCGGCGGGGAGAAGAAGTTGTCGCTCCCGACCGGGATGGTCTGTGCGGCCGCGTTGTCGTTCGCGTAGGCGAAGGTCGCGTCGTAGCTCGTCGCGTTCTTCGTCACGCAGTCGACGGAGACGTGGATCACGCCGGTCGATGCGGGCGTGCACGGGTGGTCGGACGAGCTCGCGGTCGCCGTCCGGGACGAGCCGCCGAACGCGACCGTCCAGGCGAGCTTCGTCCCGTTCGGGATCCCCTTCACCGTGAAGGCGCCGTGGTGCGACCCCGGTGCGAACACCGTCGTCTGGCTCCGGTCGATCGGCGGCGGCGAGACGAAATTGTCGGTGCCGACGGGCACCGTCTCGGGGACCGCGTTGTCGTTCGCGTAGGCGAAGGTCGCGTCGTAGGTCGTCGCTCCCTTCGAGACGCAGTCGACGGAGACGTGGATCACCTTCGCCGTCGAGCTGGGCGCGCAGGACTTGCCGGACGAGCTCGCGGTCGTGCTGTGCGAGAGCACCGTCCAGACGAGCTTCGTCGAGCCCGGGATCGACTTCACCGTGAAGGCCGCGTGGTGCGACCCGGGCTGGAACACGGTCGTCTGGCCGCGGTCGATCGGTGGCGGGGCGAAGTAGTTGTCGGCCCCGACCGGCACGGTCTGCGCGGCGGTCCCGTCGTTCGCGTAGGCGAAGGTCGCGTCGTACGTGTTGTCGGCGTTCTTCGTCACGCAGTCGACGGAGACGTGGATCGCCGGCGTCGGCGGCGTCGTGGTGCACGAGTGCGAGGACGACGAGCCGACGCTCACCGATTCGGTGTGCCCGTTCAGCGACACCGTCCAGGTCAGCTTCGTCGCGCTCGGGATCGCCGTCACCGTGAATGCGTCGTGCACCGTCCCCGGCTGGAAGACGGTCGTCTGGCCGCGGTCGATCGGCGGCGGCGTGAAGTAGTTGTCGCTCCCCACGACGACGGTCTGCGCCGTGGAGTTCTGGTTCGTGTAGCCGAACGTCGCGTCGTATGAGCCCGACCCCTGGGTCACACAGTCGACGAACGGATGGACGTAGGTCATCGTGCGGTGGGTGCCTGCGAGTGCGTTCGGGGCGAAGGCGCCGAGCGCGAGCAGGAGCCCGGCTACTAGTGCGATTCGGTTTCGCATGCTCGGCCTCCTTGGAAGGTTGGGTGACGGCGGAGGGGCGGCCTGGCGTGCGGTCGAACGCATCCTCGGCGGGCGGCGTAACGCCGTCGTCCCGGGTGTGTAAGGAGGCCGTAAAAGCCGAGATGGCTCTAGGCGCCGGCCGCGCGCAACTCCGCGTCGGTCAGCTCGTAGCCACGTGCGATCAGGCTGCGCACCGCGGCCTCCGTCCACGGCTTCTGGGAGCGCAGGCCGGGATCGAGGCTGACCTCCCCGAGCGAGCCGAGCACCGCGATCCGCGGCACGTGCCGGTCGTGCCGGAACGGGAACCGGGCCGCCGCGAACCGCTCCTCGACCTCGCGCACGGCGGCCGCGCGCTCGACCGGGTCGTGCACCACGGTCTCCAGCAGCCGGTGGATGTCGGCGCGTAGCGACTCGAGCTCCACTATCGACTCGTCCTTCTCCTGCGCCGTGCGCTCCTCGAGCACGGTGTTCCGGAGGATCGAGACCCGGCCGAGCCGCGCCAGCATGTCGGCGAGGTGGGCCGGCTCGCCGCGGTCGGCGCGCTCCTCGGCCTCCTTCAGCTCGGCGATGAACGCGCGCACCGGCGGGACGCGGCCGAGCCGCTCGAGCCGCCGCCGCATCGCCTGGAGCGGGAGCGCCGTGAACTGCGGGTAGCGGGGGAGGTAGCGGAAAGAGACGATCAGCTCGACCTCCGGGCGCTCGTACGCGTAACCGAGCGGGAAGTTGCGCACCCAGCCGCCGTCGGAGGCGATCCGGTCGCCGACGCGCAGCGGCAGGACGAAGGCGCTCACCGCCGCCGAGGCCATGAGCGCCTGCGCCATCTCCTCCGGCGGGGTCGTGCGCGACGAGTACGCGAGCTCGTAGCTCTCGTTCGCGCGGTCCTCGACCTCGACGCTGAGGTCGGTGGCGAGCACGACGAGCTCGATCGGCGAGTTCTCGAGCCCGAGCACGAGGTCGAGCGGAGGCTCCATCTGCTCCGCGATCGTGCGCGGGAGCGCGTAGTCGTGCAGCCCGAGCAGCGGGAGCCGCCAGAGCCGGTGCGGACGGAAGACGTCCTCCGGGCGAAGCGTGAGGAGGAACCGCTCGAGGTCGTCGAGGCGGTCGAGCGCCGCCATGACCCCGGCGAGCGCGCCGGCCGAGGTTCCGAAGATCCAGCCGACCCGCGGCCAGAGCTCGCTCTCGCGCACCCGGCGCAGGAAGCCGAGCTCCATCACCGTCGCGTTGATCCCGCCGCCGGAGAGGACGAGCGCCACGTCGCGTCTCTCGTTGTCGGTCATCCCCACTGACGGTACTCTCCGCCGGTGCGGGTCGCCGACTTGAACTGGATGCAGCTCGAGTCGCACCTCGAGAGCGACGATCGCATCGTGCTCCCGCTCGGCTCGACCGAGCAGCACGCCTACCTGTCGCTGGCGACCGACTCGATCCTCTCCGAGCGCGTTGCGGTCGAGGCGGCCGAGCCGCTCGGCGTGCCCGTGCTGCCGGCGCTCGCCTACGGGATCACGCCGAACTTTGCCGCTTATCCCGGCAGCCCGAGCGTTTCGGAGGAGACCTATCTCGCGCTGCTCCGGGACCTGCTCGGCTCGCTGCGCGGCCAGGGGTTCGGCCGGATCCTGCTCCTGAACGGCCACGGCGGCAACGTCCCCGCCGAGTCGCTGGCGGGCGGCGGCGTCCTCTTCCACAGCTGGTGGAACGGGCCGCGGGTGACGGCGCTGATCGAGGGCCTCGACCCCGACACGAGCCACGCCTCGTGGATGGAGAACTTCCCGTGGACGCGGCTGCCCGGCGTCGAGCTCCCCGCGGAGCGCAAGCCGATGGTGGAGCGCAGGGCGGTTGATCCCGTCGCCGTCCGCGCGGAGCTCGGAGACGGCTCCTTCGGTGGGCTCTACGAGCGCTCCGAGGAGGACGTCCTGCGGCTCTGGCAGACGGGTGTCGAGGAGGTCCGGGATCTCCTGGAGCACGGCTGGGGCTAGTGCCGCGTAGACGCCGCCGTCGTCGGTAGTGTCCAGATCGTGTCGAGCCGGGGGGTCTTCGTCTGATGCGTGACATCGCGCGCGCCGTCCTGCGGCACCGCCGGCTCGTGCTCGTCGCCTGGGTGGTCGTGCTCGTGGCCGGCCTGCCGAACCTCTCGCGCGCCACGGGCGCGTTCTCGCAGGAGTTCTCGGTGCCGGGCCGCGAGGGCTTCGAGACGAACGCCGGGATCCTGCGGCTCTACGGCATCGACCAGACGACCGACGTGATCGTGCCGGTGCTGACGCTGCCCGCGGGGAAGACGGTCGACTCGCCCGGCGTGAAGGCGCAGCTCGCGGCGGCCGACGCGAAGATCGCGGCGGCCGCGCCCGGCGCGCGCATCGCCTCGTATGCGTCCACCGGAAACCGCGCGTTCGTCTCGGCCGACGGCCGGACGACCTTCGCGCTCGTCTATCCGCAGCGCCGACCGGGCCAGGGCTTCAACGCCGGCGCGATCGAGACGAAGGCGATCCGCGCCGCCGTCGCCGGCGAGGGCTTCCACGTCACCGGGATCGGCGCGCTCTCCGACGCGGGCGGGTCGGGCGGCGGCACCGCAGGCGTGCTCGTCGAGGCGCTCGTCGGCGGGCTCGGCGCGCTGCTCGTGCTCGCGTTCGTGTTCGCGTCGTTCATCGCGCTCGTGCCGATCCTGATGGCCGCGTTCGCGATCGTCGCGACGTTCATGCTGCTCTGGTTCGTGACGACCTTCGCCCAGGTCTCGTTCATCGTCACGTTCCTCGTCGCGCTGATCGGGCTCGGCGTCGCGATCGACTACGCGCTCCTGATCGTGATGCGCTGGCGGGAGGAGCGCGACAAGGGGTTCGACAACGACGAGGCGATCGAGAACGCGATGGCGACCGCCGGCTCCGCGGTGGTCTTCTCCGGAACCACCGTCGCGATCGGCCTGCTCGCCCTCGTCGTGCTGCCGGTGCCGTTCCTGCGCAGCATCGGCTACGCCGGGATGCTGATCCCGCTCGTCAGCGTGATCGTCGCCCTCACGGCGCTGCCCGCGATCCTCTCGACGGTTGGGCCGAAGCTGGAGTGGCCGCGCGCGCGGCGCGAGGACAAGGCGAGCCGGTCCTGGACTGCGTGGGGCCGCTTCGTCGTGCGCCGCCGCTGGGTCGCGGCCACGGTCGGCCTCACGATCCTGGTCGCGCTGGCCTACGCGGCCACGGGGATCCAGCTCGGCAACGCGAAGGCGGACTCGCTCGCGAAGAGCGGGGACGCGCGTCAGGGCCTCGTCGCGCTCGAGCGGTCGGGGATCGGCCCCGGCGCGCTCACGCCGTTCACCGTGCTCGTGCCCGACGGCGCGCGCGCGCAGGAGGCGGCGAAGCGGCTCACGCAGGTGAAGGGCGTCCGGGCCACCGTCGCCCCCGCCGACTGGACGAGCCAGGGCACCGCGCTCGTCACCGTCTTCCCGGACCGCGACGCGAACACGTCGTGGGGCCGCGGCCTCAACACGCGGCTCAAGCAGGCGGCCCACGAGGTCGGCGCGTCGGTCGGCGGGAGCCCTGCGCAGAGCGCCGACTTCGTCGCGGCGGTCTACGGGAGCTTCCCGTTGATGATCGCCCTCGTCTCGCTGCTGACCTTCCTGCTGCTCGCCCGCGCGTTCCGCTCGCTCCTGCTGCCGCTGAAGGCAGTGCTGCTGAACCTGCTGTCCGTGGCCGCGGCGTGGGGCGTGCTCGTGCTCGTCTGGCAGAACGGCTGGGGCTCGCACCTGATCTGGGGGATCCGCGGCACGGGCGCGATCACGGAGTTCATCCCGCTGATGGTGTTCGCGTTCCTGTTCGGGCTCTCGATGGACTACGAGGTGTTCATCCTCGCGCGCGTGCGGGAGGCCTACGACGAGACAGGCTCGACCGACGAGTCGATCGTGCTCGGCATCGGCCGCACCGGCCGGCTCGTGACGAGCGCGGCGCTGATCCTCTTCCTCGCGTTCTCGGCGCTCGCCTCGGGGCCGGAGGTGATCATCAAGATCTTCGCCACCGGCCTCGCCGCCGGGATCATCCTCGACGCGACGGTCGTGCGGGCGCTGACCGTGCCCGCGCTCGTCTCGCTGTTCGGCCGCTGGAACTGGTGGCTGCCGAAGCTCCCCGCGCGCCTGCTACGGGTACGGCCGTCCGAGGCCGTGCCCGAACGTCCCTGATCCAGGCGGGCCAAGGCTCGAGCGAGAGGACGCTCGGGCAGCCGAGGTGCCTGTTCCCACGGTTTGCGCGGGTGACTCACCCGTCAGGGGGACAGCGACCTCGGCGAGCGTTCCGATACTTAGATCGCGCAGTTGCGGTGCTGCCCGAAGACGTCTATTGCCATGACAGCCGCCGCCCGCCCAGCACCTCGCGATCTACCGCTCCTGCCGACGCTGCTGTGCCTGTTGGGGGCCAGGACGGTGACTTCGTTCGTCGTGGCAGGCCTTCTTGGCGACGGTGCGAACCCGTCGTTCACCCACTCCTTCTTGACGTATCTCGTCATGGAAGGGTTCGTTGCGGCACTCCTCGGCTCGCTCGTGATTCGTTTTCTGTTCGAGAAGGTGCTTGAAGTCGGTATCTCCTATCGCGATGCGTTCATCGCACTGGCGGCGGGCTCGCTCGTCAGCATCGCTTTCATCTGGGTGACGAGCAGCGCCGCTCAGCGAGGCGGAAGCCCGTACACGGTGCCGACGAGTGGGCTTCTGTTCGTCTTCGTGCCGATGGTCGGCAGCGTCGGTGTCACCTACTGGCTCCTGCAGCGCGGTGTCCGCGGACCCACCACCGCCAGACCCGCTACGGGCCGGACTTGGGTTCCTGGCGAGGAGTCGGATTCATGGGCCGACGAGATTCCAGGTGGGCGGCCTTTCCCGGACACCACGGAGTTCGATGGGGCGGGCTACGACGAGCTGGTCTCCGCAGCACGCGAAACCTCGCTCGGCCTCGTTGACTCAGTCTCGCGTATCAGCCCGGAGGACGTCCCCGACCTGATCAGCGAGAGGCTCCCAGTGCTCCAGGCGATCACCAAGAACCTGGAGAAGACGACTCCGCCGATCGCAGTCCCGACGCACGTTCATACGAAGCTCATCACCGGCATGAAGCAGCTCCAGGAAGACCTCGTCGACACGGCAACCAGCGCCGTCGCAACCGCAAGCCAGCGAGTTACCCAGCGTGGGGTGTTTCTGCCGGGCACGGCCGATGTCTCCGATGGCGGCGCTCGATACCGCTGGGAACTCTCACTCTCCCAAGGCTTGAAGATGAGCAAGGAAGCTTTCATCGAACTCGCCGCGTTGGGCATTGCCACAAGCTGGTAAACGCCGACGTCGTCGCTCTATCCCTCGACGGCGACTAAGGACTACACCCCGCCTCCCTGCGCTCAGGTGACATTCCTGAACACTGGGGCACGGCACAGAGCACTACCCACCCAGGCTTCGATGGCTCGGCTGGCTCTTGTCGCACTTCGGGCTGAACGCACCACGAGCCCTCACGGCCCGCGACGGCCGGTTTGGGGCTGTCGGTGCTCTTCCTGGGCCAGAATCCGCCGTGCGCCCACCCGTCGAGGCTCGAAGGCCTCGGCCTCTTGACCTACGGCTAATCGGGTATCGCCGCCGTGCCCCGCTGCCAGGAAGGATCGATGTCGCTCGTAGGCGAGTTTGTGAGTCGGACTTTGTTGTGGCCGTCGGCGTCGATCACGTAGATGTCGCCGTTGCCGGTTCGGTCGGTGGCGTAGGCGATCGAGCGCCCGTCGGGTGCCCAGGTTAGAGCGCCGAACTCGACAGGCCGGGGCGAGTCGCGCGTCACCCTGTGGTTCTTGCGCCCGTCGGAGCCGATCACGTAGATGCCCTGGCGGTTCGCCCTGCCGTAGAGAATCCACCGCCCGTCCGGCGACCACGCGAAGCCGTACTCGTTGTACGCATGACTCGTGACGAGGTGAAGGTTGCTTCCGTCCGCGTCAGCGACATAGATCGCGTCATACCAGTCGCCGGGGTCGATCCGCCCGTACAGAACATGGCCCGTGAACCCGACGTGCGTTCCGTCCGGCGACCAGGTAGCGATCCCTGTCCCACTATTTTGTGGACGGTTGAAGAAGGGCCGTGGCTTGGTCCCGTCGGTGCGGATGATCCGTTGCCTGCCAGCCCCGTTTCCATAGACGATCTCGTCTCCTCGCGGAGACCAGTCGAGGCTCTGCACATCGCCGGACGGGAGACGGCGTGGCTCGCCTCCGTCGGTCGGTATGACATAGATCCTGAGGTCTGAATCCAAGTTCTTGGCCGAAAGCGGTGTGCCTGGGTCGCGGGCGTCCACCGCAATCGCCTTCCCGTCCGGAGACCAGCTCAAGAACCAAGGACTTCGCAGAGGCGTACCCGCAGCGAGAAGCACACGCCCAGTACCGTCAGGCCGCACCAACCGGAGAGCGCCTTGCCGATCCAGGTAGGCGATCCGGCTCCCATCCGGCGACCACTCGAAGGAGCCGACATCCAAGCCAATAGGCGTGAGACGCCGAAGGCCGCTGCCGTCCGCCCCGATCACGAACAAGCCGGACGGCCCATCTCCGACGGTGCGGAGGAACGCAATCGTCCCCGAACGGTTCCGAATACCCGCACGACCCGTAGTGGCTCCGGCCAGCACGGACGAAAGCGCAACGACTGCTGCGGCAGCCAAGAACAAAGAGAGCTTCTTCAACGCGCTCCTATCCTCGGTGTCAGTCGAGAACTGGCCCGGCTCCGTCCTAGGTCTTCTGAGGCGGAACCTTCATAGGACTACGATAAGAAGTCAATACCAGACGGCCTCGCAGGTCCCAACGGCTCGTGTCGCGCTTCCACCAGAACGCGACAGCGGCTCTCAAACGGAACATTCCGCAACACTCGGGCAGCTGAGCGACGACCACAGATCCCCCCCAGGAGACAGCCCGTTCCGCCCGACGATCGCGGCTCGTTTCCGATCCCGATCGGGAGCCCTGGGCGCCTGCGTGGAAGGATGAGTCGCGATGAGAGCGGTCGAGCTCGTCTTCGCGGTCGGCTGGGCGGCGTTCTGGCTGTACTGGCTCGCGGCGGCGTTTTCCATGAAGAGGGGCCGCGTGCCGTGGTCGCGCGAGCTGCGTATCAGGGCCGTGCTCGTTGTCGTCGTGATCCTCCTGGTTCGCGTGGGAGCGTTTCGGGGCCACAGCCTCAACACCGATCCGTGGCGCGCCGGCATCGGGCTCGTTCTCTTCGCCCTGGGGTTGGGGCTGGCGATCTGGGCCCGCGTGCACATCGGGCGCAACTGGGGTACCCCGATGTCTCGGAAGGACGAGCCGGAGCTGGTGACCAGCGGCCCCTACCACCTGGTTCGCCACCCGATCTATTCGGGCATCCTGGTTGCGGGGGTCGGCACCGCGGTGGCGCTGAGCTGGATGTGGCTGACGGCCGTGGCCCTGGCCGGCGTCTACTTCCTCTACAGCGCGACGGTCGAGGAGCGCTACATGACCGAGCAGTTCCCGGACACCTACCCGGCGTACAAGCGCTCGACCAAGATGCTCGTGCCGTTCATCTTCTGACCTGGAGCCGGTCGCGCAAGCGGCCCGTGCCCAAGTCGGCTCAGTCCCCTACGCCGGTGCTGACGTCGGCTGGAAGTCGACGTCCTTCGTCTCGACCGTCCCGGCCGTCCGCCCCGGCGCGCTCTGGTGGGTCCAGTACAGGTTCGTGTGCGCGATCACCTGCTCGGGCGGCGGCGCTCCCCACGCCGTCTGATCCTCCGTCGTGTGGGCGTCGCTGACGAGCGTCGCGTCGTACCCGCGGGCGAAGGCGCCGTGGAGTGTCGAGCGGATGCACGCGTCGGTCTGGGCGCCCACGACGACGAGCCGCCCGACCCGGAGGCCCGAGAGCACGGTCTCGAGGTCGGTGTCCTCGAAGGCATCCCCGTAGTTCTTCTCGACGAGCGGCTCGGCGTCGTCCGGGCTCAACTCGGGGACGATCCGCCACTCGTCGCTCCCCCGCACGATCTGCTCGTCGGAATGCTGCACCCAGACGACCGGGACCTGCTCCCGCCGTGCCTTGTCGACGAGGCTGCCGACGTTCGCGACGACCGCGTCGCGCCCGGGAGCCCCTTCGACGACGCAGTTCTGCACGTCGACGACGAGGAGCGCGGTGTTCGGCCGGTTCTCGAGTGTCGTCATGATCCCCTCCTGGCTCCGAGCCGGACACCCCGGCGAGAAAGCGGGCGGCGGGAATCGAACCCGCATGACTAGCTTGGAAGGCTAGGGCTCTACCATTGAGCTACGCCCGCGTTCCTGCGAAGGGTACTCAGTCCGCGAGCTGCTCGATCCGGTCGACCGCGACGGCCAGCACGGGGTCGTCGAATAGGTAGGGGGTCGCGTTCGGAATGTCGTGGAACGGGTGGTCGAGATCGTCGGAGCCCGCCGCGGTGTTGAGCGCGTAGCGGATCGGGAGCTCGTGGCAGACGACCAGCACGGACTCGAACGGCAGCGCGAGCACCCGGCGGAGCGCGGCGACGTAGCGCCGGGCCGTCTCTTCGAGGCTCTCGCCGCCGGGAAAGCGCTCGTCACGGCGGTGCGACGCCTTCCAGCGCCGGTAGTCCTCCAGCGTGCCGCCCTCGAGCTCGCCGATCTCGACGTCGTCCAGGCCGGGCTCCTCGAGGAAGGGCACGTCGCGGCCCGCGAGCGCGAGCTCGGCCGTCTGCCGCGTCCGCCCGAAGCGGGTGTGCACGCAGACTCCGAACGCCGCGCCGGCCAGCTGCTGCCCGAGCCGGCGGGCCTGCTCCTCGCCCGCAGGAGTCAGCGGCACGGGCACGGCCGGGTCGCCGTTGACGCGACCCTCGAGGTTGAAGGTCGACTGGCCGTGCCGCGCGAGGACGAGCCGCTTCAGGCCAGCTCGACCCGCTCGATCGTTACCTCTTCCTCGGGACGGTCCATCCCGTCGCGCGGCAGCTGCGAGATCGCGTCGACGACGTCCATCCCGTCGGTGACCTTGCCGAACACGGTGTGCTTGCCGTCGAGCCAGGAGGCCGCATCGGCGGTGACGATGAAGAACTGGCTGCCGTTCGTGTTCGGGCCCGCGTTCGCCATCGCGAGCGCACCGCGGACGACCTTGTGGTCGTTGAACTCGTCCTCGAACTGGTAGCCCGGGCCGCCGCGGCCGGTGCCGGTCGGGTCGCCGCCCTGGATCATGAAGTCGGGGATCACCCGGTGGAAGATCACACCGTCGTAGAAGCCGTCGCTCGCGAGAGTGACGAAGTTCTCGACGGTCTTGGGCGCGTCCTCGGGGTAGAGCTCGAGCACGATCGCGCCGTGGTTTGTGTGCAGCGTGGCTGTGGTCATGGGCGGCACGCTAGCGCACTCGTACACTTCACCTGCTGCGCGCCCGTAGCTCAGTGGACAGAGCGACGGCCTTCTAAGAACCTCTAACTCAATGAAGGGACCCGTTCGGCGGTGGCGAAGTCCGTCGGCACCTGTCGTCAAGGTCGGGGGGTGTCGATGATGGCGAAGCCGTGGGAGGTCTCGGATCGCGTCACCTGGCGCCGACTCGAAGCGTTGTCGAGCTAGACGGGCATGGAAGCAGTCGTTACTCGGCCGAGCGACCGTGCTTCACGAGCACGCGCACGGCTGCAAAGGCGACGATCCACACCGGCGCCATCGTGAGCAGGAAGGGACGCAACGTGTCGCTCGCCGAGTGCGAGTAGCGATCAAAGGCACGGAAGACCAGAACAGTCCCGACGAGCAGGAGGAACGCACCTATCCCGACCAATCCGCGCCGCACGACAGGAAGCCTACCGCGAGCCGGTGCCCCTGCTCATTCAGCTAGAGGTTCTAAGCCGTTCCGCCGGAGAAAGTGCTGGGCGCACTTTCTCCGGGTGGGAGCCCTCGTACACTTCGCCTTCGGGCGCCCGTAGCTCAGTGGACAGAGCGACGGCCTTCTAAGCCGTTCCGCCGGAGAAAGTGCTGGGCGCACTTTCTCCGGGTGGGAGCCCTCGTACACTTGCGATGTTCGCGCCCGTAGCTCAGTGGACAGAGCGACGGCCTTCTAAGCCGTTGGTCGCAGGTTCGAATCCTGCCGGGCGCATAGGCTCGAGCCGTGAGGGCTCTGCGCCGTCTCTACCTGCTCGTCTGGGGCTCGGATGTCGTGCCCGCGCTCCGGCCGCTCCTCGCCGTCTCCCTCGCGGGTTCGCTCGCGGGCTCGGCCGGCTGGAGCTTCCTCGGGATCTGGGCGATCAAGCGGCTCGATGCGAGCTCGCTCGAGATCGGGCTTGCCTATCTCGCAGGCGCGCTCGTCTCGGCGGGCGTGGGCTACTACGGCGGCCACCTCTCGGACTACCTGGGCCGGCGCCCGCTGATCCTGCTCGGGTGGGGAGGGCAGGCCGCGTTCGGGCTGCTCTTCCTCACGGTCGGCACGCAGACGCTGTACGGGCTCGCCCTGCTCGCGGTGATCCCCGCCTTCGGTGCGCTCGGCGGCGCGGCCGACCAGGCGCTCGTCGCGGACCTCGTGCCGACGGAACGGCGCGAGGCGTCGTACGCGGCGACGCGGGTCGCGTCGAACCTCGGCACCACGCTCGGCCCGCCGATCGGCGGCCTGCTTCTGCTCGTGGGCAGCTGGACGGCCCTCTTCCTCGGCGTCTTCGCACTGTCGGTCGCGGCGTTCGCCGTCGCGTTCCGCTGGCTGCCGCGGCGCGGCGACTTCGCTCCCGAGTCGCCTCCCGCGCGCGGCTCGTTCGGCGTGATCCGCCACGACCGGGTCTTCCTCCTGTTCCTGGTCTCCGGCGTCCTCGCCTTCATCGTCTACGTCGCGTTCGCGGTGGTGCTGCCGATCTCGCTCGTCTCGTCGCACGGGTTCTCCGCCTCGACCTGGGGCTTTCTCGTGGTCGTCAACCCGCTGCTCGTGACCCTCTTCCAGCTGCGCCTGACGAGGCGGGTGACCGGGATCTCCCCGGCCACGAAGCTGTTCGTCTCGATGCTGCTGATGGGGCTGCCGTTCCTGCTGCTCTCGCTGAACGCGTCGATCTTCGTGGTGATCGTGATCCTCCTCGTGTTCGTGCTCGGCGAGATGCTCTGGGTGCCCACGTCGCAGACGGTGGTCGCGGCGATCGCGCCGGAGGACCTGCGCGGCGCCTACATGGGCGCGTTCGGCGCGACCGCGGCGGCCGGGTTCGCGCTCGGCCCGCTGCTCGGCCTCCAGGTGCGCCACGCGCTCGGCGACACCGCGATGTGGATCTTCTTCGCCGCGGTCTCGGTCGCCGCCGCCTTCACCGGCGCCGCGGCCGCGCGGCGCGTGAAGACGAGTGAGGGCCCGGCCTGAGCCGGGCCCCCGTCGTACCGTCGGATCGGTGCGCTACTCGTCGTTCCCCCGGCTCACGTCGGCGAGCGTCACTTCCCACGTGAAGTTGTCGCCGTGCTGCTGGGTGTAGAACCAGCGCCACTTCGAGCTCCCCTGCTTGAGGCTCGGCGTCTTCGCGCCGAGGATCCCGTTCTCGGTCGGGTCGCCGTCCGAGACATGGATGCCGGTGATCTCGTTGTCGCCCTCGTTCTTGCCGAAGCCGCCGTTCGCGGAGTCGAGCGTGGCCGACGGATCGCGGCCCTCGGCGAGCCAGCGCAGCGGCTGGATGCCCGTCGAGTAGTCCTTCGTCACGTCGAACACCCACGCCGAGTCGAGCGCGTTGCGCTGGGAGTGCAGCCCGTCGCCCGCGTCCTCGACGAACGAGATCAGGTTCCGGGACAGGAAGGCCACGTTGTCGAGGCCTGCCACCGACTCGTTCCCCTCGTAGAAGAGGGAGAGCTTGCCCGTGCTCGAGGAGCCGCTGCGCTGGGTCAGCTTGAAGATCGACGTCCAGCCGCCCGCACCGCCCGCGCCGGTGGCCGGGTCGCCGTTCTCCGGGCTGGTCGCGTTCGTGTCGCCGGTCTCGTCGAAGTAGAACTCGCCGAACTTCGAGCCCGGCCGGAACTGGCCGTTCTCCGGCCGCTTGAACGGCGTGCCGTGGAACTGCTTGGCGAGCGTGTTGGCGTTGAACGGCGCGGTGCCGTCGACGCCGGTGTCGTGGATCGTGATCCACTTCGTGTTGAACGACTTGCCGTAGGTGCGCAGCGCGACCTGATCGGGTGCGTCGATCGCGGCCTGCGACTCGAAGGTGACGGGAGCGCCTGCGTCGTTCAGCACCTGGAGCACCTGGAGCTTGCCCGTGTGGAGATCGTCCGGCCGCGTCGGGACGAAGCGGAAGATGAAGCTGTTCGGCCGCTTCGCCGTGGTCGTCCCCTTGGTGGCTCCGCCCTGGTCCTCGACGATCCAGACGTCACCGTCGGAGTCGTTCTGGATCCCCTCGTAGCCGCCCCGGCCGATCGAGCCGGAGATGTCCTCGACCTGCGACGGGACGCCGAGCGTCGCCGCGTAGGTCGGCGCCGAGGCGTTCTCGGTCGTGAACAGCAGCCGCTGGGCCCAGGGATCCCACGTCGAGCCGTCGATCGGCGCGATCGGCTTCCCGCTCGTGTCCTGCGTCGCGAGCAGCGTGACCCGGTGGGCCGTGTCGGCGTCGAGGTTGATGCGCGTGATCAGCCCGGGCGAGCCCGCCTCGTGGCCCTGGAAGAGGAAGTGCGTGCCGTAGTCGTACTTCGGGTCGGCACCGTGCTGGTTCCTCAGGACGAGGTAGGTGTTCTTGTCGGGCTCGGTCTTCTGCGCCTCGGTCGCGCTCCCGGCTGCGGGCACGAACTGCGGCAGCGCGGGGTTGTCCGGGCTGGGCGTGTCGTTCTCGTACCCGTACCAGCCGACGATGCCCTGCGGGTTCTCGAGCGGCATCGAGCCCTGCGCGACGACGACCTGCCGGAGCTCGGGTGAGAGCTGCGACACGGGCGCGTAGCCGGCGGCCTTCGGGTTGGCCGATGCCACGTTCGTCAGGTCGGAGATGTCGTTCAGCGACGCGCCGACCGTCGCTGCGAAGATCGTGGCGCCTGCCACCAGGACAGCGCCGAGGATGAGCTTTCCTCTCACGGTTTCCCCCTATCCCCCTGCCGCCAGCCCGATGCCGGCGGCTCTCGTGAGCGAGGCTAGGTGCGACCGCGGTTTCAGGTGGGTGACCGTTTGGGACCGGCCCGGTGAAGGGTGGCGGACGGGATTCGAACCCGCGACCACCCGGACCACAACCGGGGGCTCTACCAACTGAGCTACC
>Ga0335080_10001362_pt1 | contig 23812 bp, 24 predicted proteins | sample Lox_Sample_34_FD_206720 | JGI IMG/M metagenome (GOLD analysis project Ga0335080, IMG submission 206720) | Soil microbial communities from Loxahatchee National Wildlife Refuge, Florida, United States - Lox_Sample_3.4 | ecosystem: Environmental > Terrestrial > Soil > Wetlands | place: USA...
CAACGCCGGTTCCGAGCGAAAGCAAGACGAGGTCTCGTGAGCCCCGCCCGGCTCCGTGAGTGAACTCGGCCAGCGCCGCCGCGCTGCCGTCGTTGATCGCCGCGACGCGCATTCCGAGCCGCTCTGTCAGCACCTCGCAGAAGGCGACGTTGTGGATCGGCGTGTTGACGGCACCGAGTGCGACCCCCGTTCCCGGATCGACCCGCGCCGGGACACCGAAACCGACTGCCTCGAGATCCGGCGCGCGCATCGCCTCGACGGTCTCGACGAGGGCGTCGAGCAACTCTTCCTGCGAGACCGCCGGCGTCGCCTGCTCACTCACGTCCTCGAGACGCCCGTCTTCGTCGAGGATCCCGGCCAGGATCTTCGTCCCTCCGAGATCGACTCCGATCACCCGCCGGCCACTCACCGGCGGGTACCCTACTGTGCCGGATGGCGCCGAAGGACAAGCCCTACCGCGTCTACCGAGGTGGTCGCGTCAAGGGGAAGGTGCCGGCGGTACCCGGGAAGCCGAGTCCCGAGCCCAGGAAGCTCGTGGCAACCAGCGCTTCTCCTCGGCGCTTCCCGCGTCTGAACCTCGGCCGGCTGAGCTGGAAGCAGATCACGCTTTTCGTGGCACTGACGCTTGTCGTGCTGCTTCTCGTTTGGGCGATCACCGGCTTCCTCTCCTTCCAGAGGGGCGTCTCGGCGGCGAACAAGCGCTTCGACCAGGCGCGCGGTGCCCGGGCTGCACTCGCCCCGAGCAACGGCTTCCTGCTGAGCCACGGCACGACGATCCTGCTTCTAGGTACCGACAGCTCGACTGCTGCAGGGCGGAGCGGCGACCGGCACTCGGACTCGATCATGCTCGTCCGCACCGATCCCTCCCATCACAGGCTCGCCTATCTCTCGATTCCGCGAGACCTGCTCGTGAACGTTCCGGGCGTCGGGAACGCCAAGATCAATGCCGCCTACCAGGCCGGCGGTCCTGCGCTCGCGATCAAGACCGTTCACGACTTCACCGGAGTCGCCGTCGACCACGTCGTGATCGTCGACTTCAACAGCTTCAAGGACCTGATCGACGCCGAGGGCGGGATCACGATCAACGTGCCCGAGGCGATCCTCTCGAATCGATTCGACTGCCCCTACCCGACGCAAGCTCGCTGTCAGGAGTGGAAAGGGTGGCATTTCCGCCGCGGCACTCAGCACATGACAGGCGAGCAGGCGCTGATCTACTCGCGGATCCGCGAGAACCAGCTCAATCCAGGTGACAACGACCTGACCAGGGCGGCGCGCCAGCAGGCCGTGACGCAGGCGGCAACCGCGAAGCTGACCTCGACGTCCACGCTGCTCGACCTGCCCTTTGACGGCAACTCGCTGATGAAGCCGCTCACGACCGACCTCTCGACCTGGCAGCTGATGGAGCTGGGCTGGGTCAAGTTCCGGGCATCCGGCTCGCACACGCTCTATTGCCGCCTCGGTGGCGACGTGACGACGGTTGGCGGCTCCTCGGTGATCCTTCCGTCCGAGGAGAACCGGAACGCGCTCGCGATGTGGGCCGGTCTCTCGGCCCCTCAACCGCCGACGTCGACCTACGGTCCCGGCTGCAGGACCGGGCACCCCCTGAACTGATTCAGTCCGAACTGGAGGCCGACGGGGAGCTGTCGGTAGAACCGCCGCCCGACGAGTCGCCGCCGCCGGAGCTACCTCCGCCGCCCCCGCTGGAGTCCGTGGAGCCCGAGTCCTTTGCGGCCTTCCTGCCTCCCCGCCCGTAGTCGGTCGAGTAGAAGCCGGAGCCCTTGTAGTGGACGGCAACCGGGTGAAGCACCCGCTCGAGCGGTGCGGCCCCGCAGACCTCACACGTTCGAGGGCCCGGCTCGTTCATGCCGTGGAACACCTCGAGTAGGTGCCCCTTCGGGCACTTGTACTCGTAGATCGGCATGGACGCGGAAGGGTAGCGCGGAACAGCTACGCCGTGGGCGGCGCGCCGGCCTCGCCTGCATGCCCGGGATCGTGGAGCTTGTCGAAGCAGGGTGCGTCCTCGAAGGCCGAGAGTCCGGCAATCGCCCTGGCGCCGTGCGAGCGTCGGAGGCGCCGAGCGGTGGCAATGGCTCCCGCAGCGCCGACGACTCCGCCGAGCGCGAACGACCGCAGCCTACTTCGCCGCCCTCCCGTCGCCTGCCGCCCACGAGCGTCCTGCATGAGACCATCGTACGCGTGCGTCTCGTCTCGCTCGGAGACCTGATCCTCGACGTCGTCGTCTCGCTCGAGCAAGCCCTCGTGCCGGGCGACGACCAGGCGGCCCTCACCCGCGTCGGCGCGGGCGGGCAGGCGGCGAACGTCGCGGCGTGGGCAGCGTCGCTCGGCGCTGAGGCACGCTTCGTCGGCAAGCGCGGCGCCGACGCCGCCGGCGAGCTTGCGGCACGAGAGCTCGCGTCGCGGGGTGTCGAGCTCGCCGGGCCGGTCTCGGGACGATGCGGGGTGGTGGTCTCGATCGCTTCGAGCGGCGAGCGGTCGATGGCATCCGACCGGGGCTCGGCGACGGAGCTCGCCCCGGACGAGCTCGACCCGGGGTGGTTCGACTGCGACGTGCTCCATCTCTCGGGATACGCACTGCTACGTGACCCCGCCGCGTCGGCGGCAGAGCGCGCAGTCGAGCTCGCCGGAGCCGCAGGGGCGCGAATCTCCGTCGACCTCTCCTCGTGGAGCCTGATCGACGATGCGTATCGTGCGCGAGTGCGGAGCTGCGGGCCGGAGATCGCATTCGCCACCGAGCGCGAGCGCGAGACGTTCGGGCGACTCGACGCGAACTGGATCGTGAAGCGCGGCGCCGCGGGCGTCGTCGTCTCGGGCGTCGAGCACCAAGCCCACCAAGCCGAGGTTGTCGATTCCACCGGAGCGGGCGACGCCTTCGCAGCGGGTTTTCTCGTCGGCGGTCTCGAGGTCGGGCTGGCGGCAGCCGCCCGGTGTTGCGCGAAGCTCGGGGCGATGCCGTGATCAGGATCGCGGAGGAGGTTCGCGACGCGCTGCTGCGGGGCTCGGGCGTGGTCGCGCTCGAGACGACCCTGGTGGCACACGGGTTCCCGCCCGGAGAGGGCGTCGAGGTCGGGCTGGCCGCTGAGCGCGCCGTTCGCGACGGCGGCTCGGTGCCCGCCACGATCGGGGTGATCGATGGCGAGGCAGTGGTGGGACTCGACGGCGCGGAGCTCGCGCGATTCGGCGCCGAGGCGCGCAAGGTGGGGCCGCGTGACCTCGCCGCGGCGGTGGTGCAGGGCGCGGTCGGCGCGACGACCGTAGGCGGAACGCTCACCCTCGGTCGCGCCGCCGGCATCGCCGTGATCGCGACGGGAGGCCTCGGAGGCGTACACCGCGGCTGGCCGGACCCGCCCGACGTCTCCGCCGATCTCGAGGCACTCGCGCGCACACAGGCTCTGGTCGTCTCCTCGGGGGTCAAGTCGCTGCTCGACGTGCCTGCCACCGCGGAACTGCTCGAGACCCTCGGCGTCCCCGTTCTCGGCTGGAGGACCGACGAGCTGCCGCTCTTCTACGCGGCACGCGGAGGACCGCCCGTCTCGGCCCGGGTCGAAGGTGTGACCGAGGCGGCGCGAATCGCCTCGGCCCACTGGGAGCTCGGCGGACGCGGGCTGCTGCTCGGTCGCCCGCCCGACGAGAGCCTCGACGACGTCGAGCCTCTGATCGAGCAGGCTCTCGCCGAGGCCGCTGCCGCCGGGATCAGGGGCGGCGCGGTGACACCGTTCGTCCTCTCCCGCCTGCACAGCGAGAGCGGCGGCCGGACGCTTCGCGCCAACCGTGACCTGATCGTCGGCAACGCCGGGCTCGCGGGCGAGATCGCCGCGGCCTTCTAGCCGATTTCGCCGAGCCAGCGGCCGTTTTGCTGCACGAGCGTGTCGTCGGCGTAGATGCGGCCGCCGGAGCGGAGGTCCTTGACCATGTCCCAGTGAACGCTGCTGACGTTCTTGCCGCCGTTGGCCGAGTAGGAGTTGCCGATCGCGAGGTGGATCGTCCCGTCGATCTTCTCGTCGAAGCCGACGTTCTTCGTGAACCGCTGGATTCCGGGATTGCAGCCGATTCCGAGCTCGCCGAGGCGGCGGGCGCCCTCGTCGGTGTCGAGGGTCCGGAGGAGCAGCTCCTCGCCGTACGACGCGCTCGCATCTTCGATCCGGCCCCGGCGGAAGCAGAAGCGGACGCCGGAGACCTCGTGGCCGCCGTAGACGGCCGGGAACTCGCAGAAAAGGACCTCACCCTCGGCCGAGTCCTCGACCGGAGAGTAGAAGACCTCTCCTCCAGGCATGTTGATGTGGCCGTCCTCGATCGCGCCGGCCCTGCCGGCGAGGGACAACGTCAGGTCGGTCCCCTCCCCCACGATCCGTACCTGGTCGGCAGAGTCGAAGATCGCCGCGATGCGCTCCATCCGCTCGACCTCGGCGTCCCAGTCGAGCAGGACGGCGCCGTAGACGAACTCCTCGTACTCCTCGAGCGTCATCCCGGCCTCCTGCGCCGCCGCGTTCGTGGGGTACTCACAAATCACCCACGGCACCTCCATCGCCATCTGCCGGCGCCGGAGCGGCTCGATCCGCCGCTGGAGGATCCGGCGGCGCTCGTCAGAGAGATCGGAGCCCTCGCGGGCGTTCTCCGGGGCCGTGATGGTCATGAACGCGTCGCACTCCTCCCAGACGCGCAGCTGGAGAGGCGCCGGCCGCGACAGCAGATCGAGAGGAGCCTCGCGCGCGAACGGGCCTCCGACCGACTCCCAGGCAAGCTGGACGAGAGGGTAGGCGCCGCGGCGGGCGATCTGCTCCTGAACCGCGTCGACGAGCGGGCGGGCGAGCGGGGTCGAGCGGACGAGGACCTGCCAGCCCGGCCGGACGCCGACCGAGCGATCGACGAGCAGGCGCGCATATTCGTCGATCCTAGGGTCGCGCATGGGACTGCGAAGTTCTACCGCCGTTGCTGCATGCGGGCAACTGTCCGGAACGGCCGATCCTGAGTCTTTCTAGAAATTTCTCAGGAACTCGTCGATGTCGAGCGCCGGCAGCGTCTCGATCCTCACCGAGCCTCGAGCCGCGATCGAGATCGACGCCCTGGCGATCGTCTCCACATCGGGCGCCTCGACGACGTTGACGAAGTCGAACTCGCCGAGTGTCGCCCACTGGTGGAGCACGCGCACGCCCAGCTCCTCGATGTCCTTGTTGACCTGGAGGAGGCGCTCAGGAGTGGCCTTCAGGGTCTGGACGCCCTGCTGTGTCAGCGTCGAGAGGAGGATGTAGGTCGGCATGTCGGCGTCTCCTTCGCTGGTGTCGCGGCGAGCCTACCCGGGCAACCTGGTCCTCGTAGAGGAGCGCGCCGCCCAGGTAGAGGAGCGGGCTCAGCACCAGGTCAGCGAGAAACACCGCGACGCGGAGCCCGCTGTCGCTCTGCGAGCGAAGGAGGAACTCGAGCGCGTACTCGGCCACGCCGACTCCGATAACGAGGGCGGCGAGCGAGCCGAGAGCATGGAAGTAGTCGGCCGTTCCGAGCTCGCGTCCTCTCACGAGCGCGTCGCGGAAGCGCCGTCTCTCGACCAGGGCGGCCGGCACGGCGAGCCCGATGAATGCGAACCACGCGAGCCCGGGAATGAGGTAGGCGGCCCTGAGCGGCGGGAACACGGCATAGATCAACAGCCCGACTCCGAAAGCCGTCCACTTCCAGCTCGCGTCGTAGACGATCACGCAGCCCTGCACGAAGGCGGCGACGAAGAGCGGGGCGGCGGCCCAGTAGATGAGCACCTGGGCGCCGAGCGGCTGTCCCGCACACGCCTGATCGACGATCGCGAGAGGGAGGCCGAGCGGGAGCACCCTCCAGAATCGATTCCCGTAGGCACGGATCGCCTCAGCGATCAACTGACCGATCGTCCGCTCGCGCGGCGGCAGCGGTGGCGGCAGGTCACGCATCGAGAGCCTCGAGCACGCGTGGCACGGCGAGCGCGAGTGCGGCGATGGCATCGTCGATCCGCCATTCAGCCCTTGGGTCGTCGAGGCGGTTCGAGATCGCGCGCAACTCGAGCGCCGGAACGCCGGCCATCTCGGCCGCGCGCAGCACGCCGAAGCCCTCCATCCCCTCGACCTCGCAGCAGCCCCTGCCGCCGCCAACCCTCGCAGTCGTCGCGATCGGCACGACCTGAGCTTCCGGAAGAGCGCGCGCAGCGGCGGTGAGAAGCGCCGGGTCGGCAGTCACGCGGTCGATTCTGGGGAAGCTGCTTCCGGGATCGACGAGATCGCAGTAGACAGCCTCGGTCCCGATGACGATCGTCCCCGGGGAAAGCCTTCGCGCGCCGGCGATTCCGATATGCAGGACGGTGTCGTACCGGCGGGTCGCGAGCGCCCTCGCAGTCGAGACGGCGGCCTCGACCGGGCCGAACCCGCAAACGAACGTATCGGCACCACCGACGAATTCGAGCTCCGCGGGAGTCGCAGCAACCACAAGCACGGAACGGACGGTAGACGAGGCGCGAGCTCTGTAACGGCTTCGAGACGATTCTGTAACGCCCGGCGGCGAGCTCTTGCGCGCTCGGGTACGGCGAAGTATTCTGTTGTCTTTCTTGACAACTTACGGAGGGAGCCCGAGATGAGACCTGGATCGATCCGGCCGCTCGCGATCGTGGTGGCGGCGCTCGCAACTGCCGGCGGGGTGGCGTTTGCAATACACGGAAGCGGAACCACTGCCGTAGCCGATTCCGCCGCCCTGTGCGGGATCCCGAGTTCTTTGCCCGCAACCCCATCGTGCCGTCGTACCGTCGCTTCGGGCATCCGGCTGGCTGACCAGCGTGAGCTGCGCGGGCCCGTGGGACCGCGTGGTCACGTTGGGCGACACGGCGCACGCGGTGTCGCCGGAACGCAGGGCCCCGCAGGGCCGCCTGGGCCAACCGGCCCCCAGGGGCCCACCGGGCCCGCCGGACCCGCGGGACCGGTCGGACCTGCAGGACCGGCGGGTGCGACCGGTCCCGCGGGCCCGGTCGGGCCCGCCGGACCGGCTGGACCCGTCGGGCCGTTGGGACCCGCTGGGTCGACAGGCCTTACCGGTCCGGCCGGAGCGGTGGGCGCCACCGGCGCGACCGGCGCCGTCGGAGGAGCGGGCCCGGCCGGACCGGCCGGGGCAAGCGGCAGCCAGGGACCCGCCGGGCCAGCCGGTCCGATCGGCCCGGTGGGACCGAGAGGCGAGACGGGAACCACGGGCGCGCAAGGGATCCCCGGACCGCCCGGGCCCGAGGGACTGACCGGCCCCGCGGGCCAGGCCGGGCCTGCCGGACCGGCTGGCCCGCAGGGGCCGAAGGGCGACACCGGGCCGAAAGGCGACCAGGGCCCCAAGGGGGATCCCGGGTCGGGGCTCTCGTCGCTCGACGATCTTTCCGGAGTTCGCTGCGGCGCGAGCGGGATCGTTCGAATCGCCTACGACGCGTCGGGCACGGTGACGCTCACCTGCGCATCCGGCGACGGGCCGGGGCCGTCAGGGCAAGCGGTCGTCCGTATCAACGAGGTCCAGACGGGAACCTCGGGATCAGCAGCCGACGAGTTCGTCGAGCTCGCGAACACCGGGAACGCGCCGGCCGACATCAGCGGCTGGAAGGTCGTCTACCGGTCGGCAGCGGGCACCTCCGACACGTCGCTCGCCACGATCCCTGCCGGGACCACCCTCGCAGCCGGAGCCTTCTACCTGCTGGCCGGCAGCGCCTACGCAGGGTCGAGCCCGCCCGACCAGTCTTTCTCCACCGGGCTGGCCGCCGGCGGCGGAGGGGTCGGGCTGCGGGACGCGTCCGGAGCTCTCGTCGACGGCGTCGGCTGGGGCACCGCGACCAACGCGCTAGTCGAGGGCTCGCCGGGGGCTGCGCCTCCTGCCACGGCCTCGCCTGGATCGAGCCTCGCCCGAATCCCGGACGGCCACGACACCAATGTCAACTCCGCCGACTTCACCGTCACCGCGACCGCGACGCCGAAGGCGGTGAACACATGACGCCAGCGGATGCCGATGTGAGGAGACTGGTGTGAGAGGAATCCGTGTGATTGGATCCGGCCATGTCGTATTCAGTCGTATCAGGCTCCGAGCACTCGTGGGAGGAGCGGCCCGACATCGGAGGCGGGACGCCGCGTCACACCGCCGACATCACGACCGCGGCGGAGCTCGCCGAGTCACGTGCGCGGATCTGGCGGATCCCGGCCGGGTCACGCGGCCGCCGCCACATCGAGAAGACACAGGAGGAGGTGTTCGTGGTTCTCGAGGGGACGCTGACGGTGCTCCTCGGCGACCCGCCCGAGCGCTTCGACCTCGGGCCGATGAGCGTCGTCTCCGTGAAACCGGGAGGCACGGGGATTCAGCTGCGGAACGAAAGCGACGTCGACACGGTCGTCTTCGCCTACGGCGCACCGCCTGTCACGGGCGAGGCCGAATTCCTCGACGACGTCGAGCTCGGGGAGCTCTAGGCCGGCTCGGCGGCCATGGCGGTGGCCCTGGCGAAGACCAGGTCGCCGTTCTGAGCGTCGACGAGGATCACGTCGCCCGCCGCGAAGTCCCCCTCCAGGAGCCGGATCGCGAGGGGGTTCTCGAGCAAGCGCTGGATCGCACGCTTCAGCGGCCTCGCCCCGTATGACGGATCCCAGCCGGCCTCGGCGATCGCCTCCTTCGCGCCGTCCGTGAGCTCGAGCTCGAGCTCGCGCTCGGCCAGCCGCTCCCGAAGTCGCGCGAGCTGCAACTCGACGATCTCCCCCAGCTGCTCACGTGAAAGCGGCCGGAACTCGACGATCTCGTCGATCCGGTTCAGGAACTCGGGGCGGAAATGCTCGCGCATCGCCTCGACGCTCCGGATGTTCGAGGTCATGATCAGCACGGTGTTCCGGAAGTCGACGGTGCGGCCCTGGCCGTCGGTCAGTCGGCCGTCGTCGAGGACCTGCAGCAGCACGTCGAACACCTCGGCGTGCGCCTTCTCGATCTCGTCGAGGAGCACGACCGTGTAGGGCCGGCGGCGCACGGCCTCGGTGAGCTGCCCGCCCTCGTCGTAACCGATATAGCCAGGCGGGGCGCCGATCAGGCGGGCGACCGTGTGGCGTTCCTGGTACTCGCTCATGTCGAGCCTCACCATGGCGTGCTCGTCGTCGAACATGAATTCGGCGAGGGCGCGGGCAAGCTCCGTTTTCCCGACACCGGTGGGACCGAGGAAGACGAACGAGCCGATCGGCCGGTTCGGATCCTGGAGCCCGGTGCGGGCGCGTCGCAGGGCGTTCGCGACGGCGGAGACCGCTTCGTCCTGGCCGATCACCCGTCCGTGCAGGCGCTCCTCCATATGGATCAGCTTCTCGGTCTCTCCTTCGAGCAGCCGGTCGACCGGGATGCCGGTCCAGCGGGCGACGACCGTGGCGACGTCGTCCTCGTCGACCTCCTCCTTGACCATCGGATGCTCGGGCCCCCGGTGCTCGGCGAGCTCGCGCTCGAGCTCCGGGATCTCGCCATACCGGATCTCGGCGACGCGCTGGAGGTTGCCCTCGCGCTCGGCGCGCTCGGCCTCCATCCTCAGCTCGTCGAGCCGTCGGGTCGCGTCCTTGATCCGCTCGAGTGCCTCCTTCTCCGTCGCCCAGCGGGCGGCCAGCGCATCCCGCTCTTCCTTCGCCTCGGCCAACGCGCGCTCGACGGGCTCGCGAACATGCTTCGACTCCTTCGTCATCGCCGCGAGCTCGATCTCGAGCTGCATCACGCGACGGTTCGCCTCATCGAGCTGTATCGGCGAGGAGTCGATCTCCATCCGCAGGCTCGAGGCGGCCTCGTCGACGAGGTCGATCGCCTTGTCGGGCAGGAACCGGTCGGCGATGTACCGGTGTGAGAGCACGGCCGCGGCGACGAGCGCCGCATCGCGGATGCGGACGCCGTGATGGGCTTCGTAGCGCTCTTTCAGGCCGCGCAGGATCGCGATCGTGTCCTCGACCGACGGCTCGTCGACGAAGACCGGCGCGAACCGGCGCTCGAGGGCGGCGTCCTTCTCGATGTGCTTGCGGTACTCATCGAGCGTGGTTGCTCCGATGCAGCGCAGCTCTCCCCGGGCGAGCATCGGCTTCAGCAGGTTCGCGGCATCGACGGCGCCCTCGGCGGCGCCGGCGCCGACGATCGTGTGCAGCTCGTCGATGAAGAGGACGACGCGTCCCTCACTTTCCTTGATCTCGGTCAGCACCGCCTTGAGGCGCTCCTCGAACTCGCCCCGGTACTTGGAGCCGGCGAGTAGGGCGCCGATGTCGAGCGACCAGACCTTGCGGTCCTTCAGTCCCTCGGGAACGTCGCCGGCGACGATCCGCTGCGCGAGCCCCTCGGCGATCGCCGTCTTGCCGACACCCGGCTCTCCGATCAGAACGGGGTTGTTCTTCGTCCGGCGCGACAGGATCTGGATCACGCGGCGGATCTCCTCGTCGCGCCCGATCACCGGATCGAGCTTGCCCGCCTCGGCGGCCTCGGTGAGGTCGCGCCCGAACTTCTCCAGGGCCTGGTAGCTGCCCTCCGGATCTTGCGAGGTGACGCGCTGACCTCCTCGTACCTTCCGGATCCAGGCGAGGATGTCCTCTCTCGGGACCGGCTCGAGTGCGAGGAACAGATGCTCGGTCGAGAGGTAGTCGTCCTCCAGCTTCGCGCGCTCGTCGTCGGCCTCGTCGAGGACTTCTGTGAGCGAGTTCGAGATTCGCGGCTGGACGTTCCCCGCGCCCGTCGCGGCAGGGCGCGCTGCGAGCATCTGCTCCGCTTCTGCCCGCAGGCCCTGCCAGTCGGCGAAGAGCTCCTGGTCGAGCAGCGCCAGCAGCAGATGCTCGGGATAGATCTCCGGGTTCCCGCGCCGCCGCGCCTGCTCCTGCGCAGCGCCGACCGCTTCCTGTGCCTTGATCGTCAATCTGTTGAAGTCCATCTGCGTCAGCTCCTGGTAGCCGGGGGTTGCGGCGGCCGGTAGAGGACGAGGTCGCGCCGGTACTGGCGGTGCACCTCGTCGATCGTCTCGCGCATCTCGCGCTCCATCCGGTCGAGACGGCGGCGCATGCGCACGAGCTCGTCCTCGAGGTAGAGCACGCGCTCGACCCCGGCGAGATTGAGTCCGATCTCGGTGGTCAGACGCTGGATCAGGCGCAAGCGCGCGACATCCTCGTCCGAGTACAGCCGCGTGTTGCCGGCAGTCCGCCGCGGAAGCACAAGGCCCTTCTGCTCGTAGATCCGCAGGGTCTGCGGGTGCATGCCGACGAGCTCGGCCGCGATCGAGATCATGTAGCGCGGGCGTGACGCGTCGGGCTCGGTCACAACCGCCTCCGGCGGCGTCGCGCGAGGCCGGCGATCACGAAGACGTGCTCGGTCGTCATCCGAACAGCCTCTCGCGCGGGTTGGAACGAGACGCTTTGCCGAGGCTCTCCAACGCCTCGCGCTCGGCCTTCGTCAGTTTCGAAGGCACGCTGATCCGCAGCCGTGCGAGCAGGTCGCCCTGCCCCGAGCCGTTCAGCTTCGGCGACCCGCGACCCTTCACCCGGAGCAGCTTCCCGTCCTGAGAGCCCGACGGCACCTTGAGCGAGACGCGGCCCTCCGGCGTCGGAATCTCGACCGTCGCCCCGAGCGCGGCCTCGCTGAAGGTGACGGGAACGTCCAGCACGAGATCGTCGCCGCGACGCTCATACAGCTTCGAGGGCTCGACCCGAGTCACGACGTAGAGGTCGCCCGCCGGCGCTCCGCCCCAGCCCGCCTCGCCCTTGCCCTTGAGCTTGATCTTGGTTCCGTCCTTGACGCCGGCCGGGATCCGGACCGTGAAGCGCTTCGTGCGTCGCTCACGACCGGAGCCGTGGCAGGTCGGACACGGAGTGTCGACGATCGTCCCGTTGCCGCGACAGTTGGGGCACGGCTGCTGGAGCGCGAACAGCCCCTGCGAGGTCGCCACCACGCCGGTGCCGTTGCACTGGGGGCAGCGCTTCGGCGCCGTCCCCGGCGCAGCGCCGGTCCCGTGGCAGGTGTGGCACGCAAGCTCGAGCGTCACGGGCACCGTCGTCTGAAGGCCCTTGAGGGAGTCCTCGAACGAGACACGCACCTCCACCTCGACGTCGGAGCCGCGCTGGCCCCGCTGCGCCTGCTCGCGACCACGGCCACGGCCCCCGAACAACCCGCCGAAGATGTCGCCCAGATCGAAGTCGCCGAAGTCGACGTTCGTCGGCCCGGGTCGACCGTTCGCCGACCCGAACGTGTCGTAATCCTTGCGCTTCTCGGGATCGGAGAGCACGTCGTAGGCCGCCTGGACGTCCTTGAACTTCCGCTCGGCCTCGGCATCGCCCGGGTTCTTGTCCGGGTGATACTGCCTGGCCAGCTTGCGGTAGGCCTTCTTCAGCTCGTCGGCCGACGCGTTCTTCGCGACGCCGAGTGTCTCGTAATAGGACTCGGCCATGGATGGGTGAGCCAAGGGGGAACTCCGGGTTCCCCCTTACACCCCCTCCCCTGGTCCGCTGTCGCGGACAGGCGGCTTCGCCTCCGGCAACCCCGAGCTGACGACGACGCGGGCGGGGCGCAGGACGTGATCGCCGAGGCGGTAGCCCTTCTGCAGCACCTGGATCACGGTCCCCTCCGGCTCGTCGGAGGGCTGGCTCAGCAGCGCCTCCTGCGTGTGGGGGTCGAAGCTACCGTTGGTCTCGACCTCGACGAGCCCCTCGCGCGTGAGCATGTTCGCGAGCGAACGCTGCACGAGGCGCACTCCGTCGGCGAGCTTGATCTCACCGTGCTCGACGGCGGCATCCACGGCCCGCTCGAGGTCGTCGAGCATCGGCAGGAGCTGCTTCACAAGCCGCTCGGAGGCGCGTGCGACGAGCTGCTGCTCCTCGCGCGCGACTCGCTTGCGGTAGTTGTCGAACTCGGCCTTCAGACGCTGAAGCGCCTCGAGGTACTCGTCGCGCTGGCGTGCCGCCTCGGCCAGCTCGTCGATCTCGACGGGCTCCTCGACCGTTTCCGCCTCCCGGCGGACGTTCGCCTGCTCGTCGGTCAAGAGGTCTTGGCCTCCTCGCCCTCGTCGACGACCTCGTAGTCGGCATCCTCGATCACCTCGTCGTCAGATCCGGGGGAGCCGCCGTCGGACGGGGGCGTCGACGCGGAGGCCGATGCGTAGATCGCCGACGCGGCTTCGGTCCACGCCTCCTGGAGAGCGTCGCGCTTGGCGCGGATCTCGCCGACGTCGCTCGACTCGAGCACGCCGCGTAGCTCCATGATCCGACCCTCGACGGTCGAGGCGACCGAGCCGTCGAGCTTGTCGCGATGCTCCTTGAGCGACTTCTCGGTCTGGTAGGCGAGCGCCTCGGCCTCGTTGCGCGCATCGGCGAGCTCGCGCAGTTTGTGCGCCTCGCCGGCGTGCGCTTCGGCCTCCTTGATCATCTTCTGGACCTCGTCCTCCTTCAGGCCCGAACCGCCCTCTATCTTGATCTGCTGCTCGTTGCCGGTGCCAAGGTCCTTGGCCGAGACGTTGATGATCCCGTTGGCGTCGATGTCGAACGCGACCTCGACCTGGGGCACGTTCCGCGGCGCCGGCGGGATGCCGACGAGCTGGAACTTGCCGAGCGTCTTGTTGTACGCGGCCATCTCCGATTCGCCCTGGAGCACGTGCACCTCGACCGAGGGCTGGTTGTCCTCGGCAGTCGTGAACGTCTCCGCCTTGCGCGTCGGGATGGTCGTGTTCCGCTCGATCAGCCGGGTCATCACGCCGCCCTTGGTCTCGATCCCAAGCGACAGGGGCGTCACATCGAGCAGCAGGATGTCCTTGACCTCGCCCTTGAGCACCCCTCCCTGGATCGCGGCGCCAACCGCGACGACCTCGTCGGGGTTGACGCCCTTGTGGGGCTCCTTGCCGATCAGGTCCTTGACCTTCGCCTGCACCGCCGGCATGCGGGTCATGCCGCCGACCAGGATGACGTGGTCGATCTTCGAGGCATCGAGGCCGGCGTCGTCGAGGGCCTTCCGGGTCGGCGCCACCGTGCGCTCGAGCAGCTCGTGCGTCAGCTCATCGAGCTTGGCGCGGGTCAGCTGCAGGTCGAGGTGCTTCGGGCCCTCGGCCGTAGCCGTGATGAAGGGCAGGTTGATCTGCGTCGACATGGTCGAGCTCAGCTCGATCTTCGCCTTCTCGGCTGCTTCGTACAGGCGCTGGAGCGCCATCGGGTCGGCGGCAAGGTCGATGCCCTGGTCGCGCTTGAACTCGGCGACCATCCAGTCGACGATCGCCTTGTCGAAGTTGTCGCCCCCCAGGTGGTTGTCGCCGTTGGTGGACTTGACCTCGAACACGCCGTCGCCAAGCTCGAGCACGGACACGTCGAAAGTCCCGCCGCCGAGGTCGAAGACGAGGATCGTCTGCTCGGCGCCCTCCTTGTCGAGGCCGTACGCGAGCGCGGCCGCGGTCGGCTCGTTGATGATGCGCAGGACGTTGAGGCCGGCGATCTTGCCGGCGTCCTTCGTCGCCTCGCGCTGGGCGTTGTTGAAGTACGCGGGCACGGTGATCACCGCGTCGGTGACAGGCTCGCCGAGGTACGACTCGGCGTCGGTCTTGAGCTTCTGGAGGATCATCGCGCTGATCTCCGGCGGCGCGTACTCCTTGCCGCCTGCCTTCACGCGCACGTCGTCGTTGGGGCCCTTGACGACCTCGTAGGGGACGATCTTCATCTCCTCCGAGACCTCGTCGAACTTCCGGCCCATGAAGCGTTTGATCGAGAAGATGGTGTTCTGTGGATTCGTCACCTGCTGTCGGCGGGCCGGGGAGCCGACAAGCCGCTGACCGTCCTTCGCGAAGCCGACGACGGACGGAGTCGTCCGCCCGCCCTCGGCGTTCGCGATCACGGTCGGCTCGCCGCCTTCGAGCACCGCCATACACGAGTTCGTCGTACCGAGGTCGATACCGATCGTCTTCGCCATCTGCCTGTTCTCCTCCCAACGTCTGTTGTCACTGAGAAAATCTAAGCGTCTTTATAGCAGATCCTAGGAGGTCGCCGTCAGGCCGATCAGGATCCCGCCCGCGACGATCACAGCCCCGCCGACCACGACCCGCACCCCGATGCGCTCTGCGCTCCCGAACACGATCGCCGCGAGCCCGATCCCCCACAGCGCCTCGGTGGCGATCAGCGGCGAGACCACCGAGACACGGCCTCGGAAGTAGGCCGCGAACGTGCAGAGGTACGAGACTCCGAAGAGGAGTCCGGCGGGCGTCATGTCGAGGAGCTCGCGCCGGGTGGGCAGCGCACGGATGGTCGCGACTCCGACGAGGACACCGGCGAGCATCGCCGCTGCGGCCGCCGCTTGCGGATTGGCGTGGGCATGGAGCGCCCTCACGATGTTGTCGCGGGTGGCGAACATCGCGGCGGCTGCGACCGCGTACGAGAGCGCGCGGGCCGGCACCCGGCCGGGCCGGTCGCGCTCGCCGATCAGCAACGTCCCCCCGGCGACGATCAGTAGCGCGCCCACGATCAGCCCCGCCTCGACCGGCTCCCCGAGGAAGGTGAACGCGATCACGAGCGCGAAGAGCGGCGCCGTCCCGGCTGCCACAGAGGTGCGCGAGACACCCACCTCCTTCACCGAGCGGGTGAAGAGGATCTGCGACAGTCCCGGCGCCAGAAGGCCTGCGAGGAAGAACTTCCAGGCGTTCGCGTACTCGTGGCGCACGAGCGAGGCGGTGAACGTCAGCGTGAACGCGACGATCAGGGTTGCGAGCGAGGCGCGGACCGCGCTGCCGCCGTCCCGCAACCCGAGCCGGATCGCAACGGTCATCGCCCCGAAGGAGGCCGCTGCGGCAGCCGCGAGGAGGACGGGGATCACGAACCTGGCTCGACGCGGCCGGAGAGCAGGGCAGGACCCCGGTCTCCCCGACCCGCAACGACGATTCCCGCCATGATCGCGAGGGCACCCGCCCAGCCCGCCGCTCCCAGCCGGTCGCCGGCGAGCCAGTACCCGAAGAGCGCGGCCCAGACAGGCTCGAGCGTGAACACGAGCGCCGTCTGCGTCGCGCTCGTCCTCCGCTGCGCCCACGTCTGGACGAGGAAGGCAAAGGCGCTTGCGAAGACGCCGGTCACGAGCAGAGCGCCCCACACGGTCCAGCCGCGCGGCGCCTCGAAGGTCGGAACGGCGAACACTGCGAAGAGGCCGAAGGCGACGAGCATCTCGAAGAACGTGAACCCGAGCACGTCGTAGCGCGGCGCGTACCGCTCCATCAAGACGATCTGGAGCGAGTAGACCGCTGCGCCCGCGAGCACGAGCAGGTCGCCGCGGAGCCCCCCGCCGTGGACGCCGGCCAGAAGCCCGAGCCCGAGGGTGGCGAGCGCGACGCCGATCCAGACCAGGCGAACGATCCGCGCGTGGAAGAAGGCAAACGCGATGAGCGGGGTCAGGACGACGTAGGTGCCGGTGACGAACCCGGCGCTCGAGACGGTCGTGTGCTCCAGCCCGAGCGTCTGAAGCGTGTAGCCGCCGGCGAGCAGCGCTCCTGCGATCGCGGCCGCCCCGGCTCCGCTCCGGCCGATCCGGCGCAGCCGGCGTGCCGCGAACGGCGCCAGCACGAGCGACGCGATCGCAAACCGGAGCGCCAGGAACGGGAAGAGCGGGTAGACCGCGACGGCGTCCTTGACCTGGACGAACGTCAGCCCCCACACCGCGGTGACGGCGACAAGGGCCGGCAGGGCCGGCGCCGACGTAGTGGTCAGCCTGTGAACATGGCGTGACATCGGCCGCACGCTAATCTGTTCACGGATGTCGCAGGCTCTCGACGCCTTCGACCGGCCCCTTCGAGACCTCCGTATCTCGGTCACGGATCGCTGCAACTTCCGTTGCACGTACTGCATGCCGAAGGAGGTGTTCGGACACGACTACCGGTTCCTCGACCGCAAGGAGCTCCTCGACTTCGACGAGATCACGCGGGTCGCCCGCGTTTCGGTCGGACTCGGTGTCCACAAGCTCCGGCTGACCGGCGGCGAGCCTCTCGTCCGTCGGGACGTCGAGGTGCTGATCGCGATGCTGTCGGAGCTCGACGCCGAGATCACGCTGACGACCAACGCCTCACTGCTCCCTCGGAAGGCCCAGGCGCTGAAAGAGGCCGGGCTAGATCGGATCACGGTGAGCCTCGACGCGATGGACGACGCGACGTTCCGCTCGATGAACGACGTCGACTTCCCGGTCGAGCGCGTGCTCGAGGGGATCGAGTCGGCGCGCACGGCGGGACTCCCGGTCAAGATCAACTGCGTCATCAAGCGCGGTGTCAACGAGGATCAGATCGTCCCGATGGCCCGTTACTTCCGCGAGACAGGCGACACGCTCCGCTTCATCGAGTACATGGACGTCGGCGCGACCAACGGATGGCGGATGGATGACGTCGTCCCGGCCGCCGAGATCGTCTCCCTGGTCAACGCCGTGTTTCCCGTCGAGCCGGCCGAGGCGCAGTACCCGGGCGAGGTCGCCAAGCGCTGGCGCTATGCCGACGGCAAGGGCGAGCTCGGCATCATTGCTTCGGTGACGCAGCCGTTCTGCGGCGACTGCACCCGCTCACGCATCTCGGCCGAAGGAAAGCTCTATACCTGCCTCTTCGCCGTACGGGGCCATGATCTGCGCGGCCTCATCCGAGGCGGCGCCTCCGACGAGGAGCTCGCCGACCACCTCGCCGGGATCTGGAAGGGCCGCGGCGACCGCTACTCCGAGCTCCGTTCGGCGGCGACGAACCTCGACGGCACACCGCGCGTCGAGATGTCGTACATCGGCGGTTGACCCTTCCGACCCGGGCTCGCGACCCTGGAATCCATCGTCTGAACGAGCTTGGACGTAGAGTGCGTCGCCCGTTCGTTTCACGAGAGGAGAGATCCAAATGGCCGTCGGCATCCGAATCAAGCTCCCCGGACTCAGCCAGGAAGCGTTCGACACTGCCCACGATCACATCAACCCCGGTCGCGTGCCGCCACCAGGCCTGCTGTTCCATGCATCCGGGCCGATCGACGGCGGCTGGGGGATCATCGATTTCTGGGAGTCGCGGGCAGACTTCGACGCGTTCCAGCCACGGATCGAGGCAGGCATGGCCGCCGCCGGCGTCGAGCTGCAGGGGCCTCCAGACGTGAAGGAGTTCCCGGTTCACGAGCTCATCGAGCCGTGAGCGGGTGCGGCACGTCCTGCGGCTGAGCTGCGAAGCTCGGAACATCTACCTACGTCCTAGTCGTCGAGCTGAAGGAGGAACGTTCCTTGAACGCTCTCCTCAGCTCGACGTTCCATTCGGACCGGCATAGACCGACACTACGAGGCAGCGGCCGCTCCGCTTGAGTCTTCTAGATCGACGATCTGACCTTGCGCTGCGCCCGGCGCGCCTGGTTCAGGTTCCGGTCGGCGACGATGAGCGCGCCGACCGCGTCGTCGGCCTGCTCGGGCAGCACGGCGATGCCGAACGACGCCCGGATCAACGTCATCGCCCCCTCCCGCCGCAGTGCGATCGCGGTCGCGGTCAGGATCGGCCAGACCGAGGTGAGCGGCAGCCCGAAGACCGCGCAGAATTCGCGGCGCCTCGGCGTGAAGCAGACTCCTTCGGGCGTGACCATCCGCTCGAACTCCTCGGCAAGCCGCGCGATCACGTTGTCGGCGCTCGCGACGCCATACGTCTTCTCGAACTCGTCCAGACCGTCCAGACCGAAGACCGCCAACACGGACGGGTCGCTCGCCGGGTCGACGGCATCCTCTAGACGTGTCGTCAGTGCGACGCGGTTGCCGAACCCGGTCAACGGATCGACGGCAGGCCGAAGGTCGAGCCCCATGGCAGTTATGTCGAAGCGAAGCCCGGTGCTCGGCAATCACTCGTCCGAGTGACTCTTCGGAGCCGCAATTTGCGCTCTCGCCGCAGCAAGGCCACCGGTAGCCCCGATTAGTCCGTTCGAGCCATCTAGTAAACTCACAGCGTGTCGTCGGTGGTGGCAGCTGGGCGGCGCGTCTTGCCGCGTGGGTGGGCAGACCTGGGACGCCAGATGGCGATCTGGTTCGGCTTCGCCTTGGCCTATCAGGTCGCACGTGGCTTCAGCGACCGTCATCCCGGGAGGGCCTTCTCGAACGGCCTCTGGGTCCTCCACTTCGAGACCGGCGTCACCAACCGGCTCTACGAGCTCACTTTCCAGCAGTTCGTCGACCAGCGCCACTGGCTCGCGCAGCTCGTCTCATGGACGTACTGGAACTCGGAGTTCACGGTTGTCGGGCTCACGCTCCTCTGGGTCTACATCCGGCATCACGACCACTTCATCCGCTTCCGTAACTCGATCCTGCTCGCCAACCTGCTCGGCCTCTTCGGCTACGTCTTCATGCCGATGGCGCCGCCCCGGCTGCTCGGGGTCGGCTTCGTCGACAGCCACACCGACGGACTCGTCCAGCTCGCCGCAAACCCGTACGCGGCGATGCCGAGCCTCCACGCCTGCGACTCGCTGATCGTCGGCGTCGTGCTCGCGAGCACGGTCAAGCACTGGTGGGCGAAGGCGTTCTGGATGGTGTGGCCCGCCTGGGTCTGGTTCGCCGTGATGGCCACCGGCAACCACTTCTGGCTCGACTGCCTGGCGGGGATGCTCCTCGCGCTCTTCTCGATGACGATCGTCTACAAGTGGGAGACCATCCGCTCGATCATCAACGGCGGTCGCGCAACCCGCACGGCCTGATCCGCTGGTACGGTCAAACGGAGTGACCAAGGCCGCCGCGATCAAGCAGGGCTATACGAGCGGCGCCCGTTCGCTTGCCGGCCGTTCGATCCGCGGCCTCGCGCGAACCCGCGTCACCCCGAACGCGCTCACCGCAACCGGGGTAACCCTCTGCGCCGTCGCCTCGATCCTCGTCGCCTTCGAGCAGCACAACCAGATGCTCTTCTACTGGCTCGGCGCCGCGATCTTCGTCGCCGGCTCGATCCTCGACATCCTCGACGGGGCACTTGCCCGCGCCGGCGGCAGGTCCACGCCGTTCGGGGCCTTCCTCGACTCCACCACCGATCGTGTCAGTGAGGGGTTCATGCTCGCGGCGATCGCGTACGTCTTCGCGATCGAGAACAAGGACGTCTTCGTCGTCGTCGCGGTCGCAGCCGTTGCCGGCTCGTTCCTCGTCTCCTACACCCGCGCCCGTGCCGAGGCGCTGGGTCTCAGGGGAGACGTGGGAATCGGCTCACGCGCCGAGCGCGTGGTTGTGATCACCGCAGGGCTCGTGCTGGCGCCCTGGGGCGTCCTCCCGTGGGCGATCGTTGCGCTCACCGCTACCGCATGGATCACGGTCGGTCAGCGAGTGCTATCGGTCCGTAGCCAGATATTGTCCCGATAGGGCCCAGTGCGATAGCACTTCTGTGCTATCACTCCACGGATGGCTGAGCTTCGCAGCGACGTGCTCGTTCGCATGCCGCCCACTCTAAAGCGCAGACTCGCACGCGAGGTCGCCTCGCGTAAGGCAAGCCTGAACGATGTCGCGGTCGCGATCCTCGCCTCCCGCTTCGGAGTTCCGTTCCAGCCGAGCGGCCGTCGAGGTGCGCCTCCACGCCCGGCCGGCGACGTGCTCCTCCGCATGCCGCAGGAGTTGAAGGACAGGCTCACCCGCCGCGCCGGGGAGCGCCGGAAGACCACCAACGACCTCATCGTCGAGACCCTGTCCGAAGGTCTCGGGCAGCGAAAGGAAGCCATGACGACCAACGGAAAGCACACCCCGAGCGGAGACGGACACGCGGCCGACAAGGTGCGCGTCGCGATCATCGGCGTCGGCAACTGCGCCAACTCGCTGCTCCAGGGCGTCGAGTACTACAAGGACGCACATGACGACCAGTTCGTTCCGGGCCTGATGCACGTCAACCTCGGCGGCTACCACATCTCCGACATCGAGTTCGTGGCCGCTTTCGACGTCGTCAAGGGCAAGGTCGGCGTCGACCTCGCCGACGCGATCTGGGCGCATCCGAACGACACGATCAAGTTCGCGGACGTCCCCAGGACGGGCGTGAAGGTCTCCCGCGGGATGACCCACGACGGGATCGGCAAGTATCTCTCCCAGGTCGTCGAGAAGGCGCCCGGCGAGACCGACGACGTGGTCGGGATCCTCAAGCAGCGAGACGTCGACGTCGTCGTCAATTACTTGCCCGTCGGCTCGGAGATGGCCACGAAGTGGTACGCCGAGCAGATCCTCGAGGCCGGCTGCGCGATGGTGAACTGCATGCCGGTCTTCATCGCGCGGGAGGCCTACTGGCAGCGACGGTTCGAGCAGGCCGGCGTCCCGATCATCGGCGACGACATCAAGTCTCAGGTCGGCGCGACCATCACCCACCGCGTCCTCACCTCGCTCTTCCGCGAGCGCGGCGTGCATCTCGACAAGACCATGCAGCTGAACGTCGGCGGCAACTCGGACTTCCTGAACATGCTCGAGCGCGAGCGCCTCGAGTCGAAGAAGATCTCGAAGACGAACGCCGTCACCTCGATGCTCGACTACGACCTCGGGCCCGGCAACGTCCACGTCGGCCCGTCCGACTACGTGCCCTGGCTGACCGACCGCAAGTGGGCCTACATCCGTATGGAGGGCTCGTCGTTCGGCGACGTGCCGCTCAACGTCGAGCTCAAGCTCGAGGTCTGGGACTCGCCCAACTCGGCCGGCATCGTGATCGACGCCGTCCGTCTGGCGAAGCTCGCGCTGAACAACGGGATCGCGGGTGCGCTCGAAGGGCCCAGCTCTTACCTGATGAAGTCGCCACCGAAGCAGATCGTCGACGACGAGGCGCACGAGCTCTCCGAGCAGTTCATCGAGCACAACCGCCGCACGGCGCCGGCGAAGAAGGCCGCCAGGGTCTAGAGACGACCTGCGGGCGGTACGCTGCCAGACACAGTGCGGGTGTGTTTCGTAACGCCGTTTGCGTGGTCGCAGCCGCACGACGTGAACGAGCACGTCGCGGGCGTCGCCGACGCCCTGCGCGAGCTCGGACACGAGGTGACGGTGCTCGCCCCGTCGACGCGCGCCAGCGACCTGCTCGCCGGACGCCGGGTCGTGCACGGACACCGGGAGGCCCGCGACGTCGTCGCCGTCGGCCCTGCGGTGCCGATCTCGCGACGCTCTCAGATGGGAGTGCCGGTCGGCGTGCGCGCCAACCTGCGGCTGGCGCTGGCGCGCGGGCGCTTCGACCTCGTCCACGCCTTCGAGCCAGGGCTGCCCTCCCTCTCGTACCTGGCCCTCCGGGAGACCGAAGCGCTCACAGTTGCGACGTTCTGCTCGGTCGACCGTCTCGGCTACCCGCCGGCGCGGTCGCAGCGGGAGAAGCTGCTCGCCCGTACCGACGCACTGCTCGCTCTCTCGGAGCCGATCCGGGATGCGGCTCGAGAGCGCTTCCCGGGAGACTACGAGGTCGTCTCGCCCGGCGTCTCCCTCGACCTGTTCGCCCCGGTGGAGAAGCGTCGTCGAATCACGGTCGAGCTCCGGCCCAACGAGCGCCCGGGAGCGCGCGGTGTCCTCAGGGCGCTGCGCGAGCTGTCGAGCTGGGAGGCGGTTTTGCTGCGTGCGACGCCGCTCGTCGCCAGGCCGGCGATCCCTCGCGACCTGGCCGCCCGCGTCACCGTGCGCACAGGACGAGACGGCCCTGCCCGCGCAGCGGTGCTCCGCGAGACGTCGATCTTCGTCCCGGGCGCCGACGGGATGGCGCGCGTGCTGCTCGAGGCCAGGGCCGCCGGCTGCGCGATCGCCGCCGCGACCGGCATCGAGCAGCAACCCGAGCTCGCCGGGGCCGCTGCGGCGAGGCTCGCCGAGGACCACGAGCTCTGCGCACGTGAGCAACGGGCCGCACGCGAGAGCGTCGAAGGCGACTCGTTCGCCGCCGTCGCCGGGAAGCTCGATGAGCTCTACACGCGCCTGACGAGACGGCGCAGGCCGGTGGCCCGGCGCGTCGAGGACCCGCTCACCGATCGCCCGTGGATCGTCGCCGACCTGCACATGCACACCTCGTGGTCGTTCGACTGCGCGGTCGACCCCGCGGAGCTCGTCGACCACGCGCAGGCCGAGGGACTCGGCGCGATCGCCGTCACCGACCACAACGTCTTCGGCGGCGCTCTGGAGACGCTCGACGAAGCTCGCGGACGCGACCTGATCGTGATCCCCGGCGAGGAGATCAAGACCGACAACCAGGGGGAGGTGATCGGGCTGTTCCTCGAGCGCGAGATCCCGAGGGGGCTCACGTTCGCCGACACGATCGCGGCGATCAGGGAGCAGAACGGCCTCGTCTACCTTCCCCACCCCTTCGACCGCATGCACGCGATACCCGACCCGGCGACGCTCCACCGGCACGTCGCCGACATCGACGTGCTCGAGGTCTACAACGCCAGGCTCCTGTTCGAGGCTCAGAACGACGAGGCGCTCCGGTTCGCCCGGAAGTACGACTTGACGATGGGCGCGGGCTCCGACGCACACGTGCTGCAGGGAGTCGGAACCGGCGCCCTGCGCATGCGGTCGTTCCGCGACCCGGAGGAGTTCATGATCTCGCTTCGCAGCGCCGAGATCCTCCGGCGCCCGAAGTCGCTCGCGTACCTCCAGAGCCTCAAGTGGGTGGCCCAGGTCAAGGAAAAGGTGCGTTAGGCGAGAAAGGACCTTCGGTGCCCCTTCAGGGAATGTCCTCCGTGTCCCTGGCCCGCAATCACCTGCGCGATGCGTCGTCCTCGGTGAAGAGGCACTAGCTCCGTGTCCGCCGCCGTGACGACAGACGACATCTACAAGCGGTACCTCGACAAGGCGATCAAGGAGATCCTGCGCCTCGAGCACGAGGTCGCAGAAGCAGCCGCCGGTGCACCGGTGGCACAGCCGACCGGGCACCCGCTCGGGA
>Ga0335080_10001363_pt1 | contig 23812 bp, 23 predicted proteins | sample Lox_Sample_34_FD_206720 | JGI IMG/M metagenome (GOLD analysis project Ga0335080, IMG submission 206720) | Soil microbial communities from Loxahatchee National Wildlife Refuge, Florida, United States - Lox_Sample_3.4 | ecosystem: Environmental > Terrestrial > Soil > Wetlands | place: USA...
GTGCTCGCCGGTCGCGAGCGGCGACGTCGACTCGATCGTGTGGATGCGGACGATCGTGCGGCTCAGGCGCTTTTCATCCGATCCGATTTTTGCGGCGAGGTCGGCGATCGACGGTTCGTGTCCCAGCTCTCGGCGGAGCGCCTCGCGGGCGGCGTCGAGCTCGCGGCGCTGACGGCGGACGCCGCGCGGCCAGGCGTCGCGCCGAAGCGCGTCGATCATCGCGCCGCGGACGCGCCGTTCGGCGAACGTCTCGAACTTGATGCCTCGATCCTCGTCGAAGCGGTGCGCCGCATCGATGAGCCCGAGGACACCGTCCTGCACGAGGTCCCCGATATCGATCGAGTTCGGCATCGACGCTGCCATCCGGCGCGCGAGCGCCTCGACAAAGGGAAGACCGGCAACGATTCGACGATTCTGGCTTGCCGCGACTGGCTGCGCACGCATGACGAATCTCCTTGATCGCTCGTCGTGGTCACTTCTACCGAGCGGTGCGCATCATCGCAACGGCAATACCAACTGCTCAGACTGTGTCCCAAGCCGGATCATCCAAGCGGACTGATACAGCCTAAGTGCCTACGGATAAAGTTGTTAATGGCTGTGATCGAAATCTGGTCAGGGGTAGGGCGTCGGGCGAGGCTAGGCAAAATTCGTCAAAAGATTGACGAAAAATGACTGATGGCTGTCAATTTTTTGACTGCTATATTACAGATTTCGTTCTGGGAGACGATTCTGACAGGACCGAATTTCCTTGGCCGTTCCCATGGCTTCGAGGACGCTGGCGACGACTTGGGCAGCGCGAGCGCGGTGCTGGTCGTCGGCAGTTTTGGCTTCGAGCAGCTCAGCGTGAGCGAGGATGATCCCGAGCTGGTTGTTGAGCCGATGGAAGAGGAGACGCAGCTCGGCCGATTCTTCCATGGGCCCTCTCGAGATCAGTTCCTCGACGCTCAGCGCACCCCGCATCACGCCTGGTTCCGCCCCTCGGCCGGCTGCCACGCGCCGTGCTGCGCCGCTGGCCGCTCGCCGCCACGCTGCGGATCGCGCCACAGCGTGTCTACGAAGATACGGACCGAACCGCCCGCCGTCCGGACGTACTCAATCTTACCGGAGGAGAGCCAGTTGTAGATGGTCCGGCGGCTGACGCCGACCAGCTCGCACGCCTTCATGATTGAAATCGTTTTTCGTTCCACGTGCTATTTGCCTCCGAGAGTTGGTATCGGTTTGTCAGATAGACGGGATTAGCCCCCATGGGCCATTTTGTAGAGCCTCCGGGTTGTGTCAAAATATTGGCGCCCTCTAAATGCCTGACCAGGCTAAACATCTGCTTCTCGTAGAAGACGAAGCCCCCTTGCGTACGGTCGTCGCCGAACAGCTCGTCGATCGGGGATATATCGTCGAGCCGGTCGACTCGGGCGAGGCTGCCCTCACGCGCCTCGCGGATTTCGCGTTCGACATTCTCGTCACCGACCTGCGACTCCCCGGCCTCGACGGGTCGGCGCTTGTGGACGCCGCCGTTGAGCGGTATCCGGATATCGTCGCCATCGTGATGACTGGGTACGGCACCGTGAAAGACGCCGTCGAAGCGATCAAGCGCGGCGCGGCCGACTTCGTCAGCAAGCCGTTTCAGATCGACGAGCTTCTTCTCGTCCTTGATTCCGCCGTCGAGCAGCGGCGGCTCAAGTCCGAGAACGCGTACCTGCGCGCTCAGCTCGAGGATCGCTACCGCTTCGAAGGCATCATTGGAAAAAGCCCGGCGATGACGCGGCTCTTCCAACTGCTCGAAACGGTCTCCCGGACGAACAGCACGATTCTCATCACGGGCGAGACCGGCACCGGCAAGGAGGTCGTCGCCCGGGCGATTCATCACAGCAGCGCGCGGCGGCAGCACCGCTTCGTGGCGCTCAACTGCAGCGCGATTCCAGAGACGCTTCTCGAGGCGGAGCTCTTCGGCCACGTGCGCGGCGCTTTCACCGGCGCCGTAGGCAACCGTCAGGGGCGCCTCGAGCAGGCGCACAAGGGAACGCTGTTCCTCGACGAAGTCGGCACGATGAGCACCGCGCTTCAGATGAGGCTGCTGCGCGTGCTCCAGGAGCGCGAGTTCGAGCGCGTGGGCGATTCGCACACGACGAAGGTCGACGTCCGGATCATCGCCGCCACCAACAGCGACCTGGGACGCATGGTCGCCGACGGGCAGTTCCGGGAGGATCTCTTCTACCGGCTCAACGTGATCCCGGTGCAGATGCCGCCGCTCCGCGAGCGCCGGGAGGACATCCCGCTTCTCGTCCAGCACTTTCTCGGCCACTTTCAGTCCGCGGCAACCGTCTCGCAGGAAGGCATGCGGCGGCTCATGTCGTATCAATGGCCCGGCAATGTCCGCCAGCTCGAGAACGCCATCGAACGTGCGGTGGCCTTCGGCGGCGGCCGCGGCCAGATCGACGTCGCCGATCTGCCGGCGGAACTCCAGCGCCTCGAAGCCGCTTCGCCGATACCGGCGGCGCTCGCTCTCCCGGACGATGGTGTCGATCTCGAGGCGCTCGTCGCCGACATCGAGCGCGAGCTGATACAGCAGGCGCTCGAGCGCACGAACGGCAACAAGGGTCAGGCCGCCACGCTCCTGCGCCTCAAGCGGACGACGCTCGTCGAAAAACTCAAACGACAGCACGCGTGACCGACGCGACCCGACCATCGCCCTACGGGCGTGCTACTCTCAACGCGTCGTGCCGCCACGCTACGCCTACTGGACCATCCTGATCGATCACCGCCCCACGGCATTCCGGGCGCGCGAACGAGACGAGCTCCTGCCCACGCTTCGGCAGCTCCAGCGCACGAACAAAGACGTCCTGCTGAAGTGGTTCGCGCGCGGCCGACTGTGGGACACGCCAGAGCAGGCGCAATGGGCGCACCGGAACGCGCCGCGGGCTCATGAACAGCGCGGGCGCGACTGGCGCCCTGGCGGGGCGCACGAGGACCCGCGGGCACGCTTCAGGAAAGGGAGGAAGCCGAGAAAGGATCGTGGATAATCCATTTCCACCGTGACCGACTTCGTCCGCTTCGTGTTTTCCTTGGGCGGGGTGATTTCGGCGCTCGCCCTGGGGTGCGCGTGGCTGCTCGCCCGTCCCTCATCCTCGTCGGCTCGCCGCTTCGTGGTCTTCGTTGCCTTCGCTTACGCGGCCGCGTCGTTCTACCCCGCGAGCCACGCCGCCGCCGCGCTCGTCTCGCGTGGTTACCTGCCCTTCCGCGCCTCCGATGTCCCTGATGGACGAACGGCGGTCGTCGTACTGGGATCGGGAAGCTTCACGGCGCGCGACTGGGATGAGCACGGCGTATCCATGCCCGACCCGGTCGGGGCAAACCGCGCGATCGAGGCGGCGCGCGTATACCGGCTCGTCGATCCCGTCGTCATTGTCAGCTCGGGCGGTTCAGTCGGTGCCATGGACCCGAACGCGCCCGGCGGCAAAGTCATGGGCGACCTGCTCCTCCAGCTCGGCGTGCCTGCATCGCGTCTCATGCTCGAGCTCGAGTCGCAGTCGACGCACGACGAAGCGGTGATTGTGAAACGCATGCTCGAGCCGATTCGGGTGGAGCACGTTGTCATCGTGACGTCCGACATCCACATGCGACGGGCGTTGGGGACGTTTCGCGCCGAGGGTCTCCCGGTCCTGCCGGCAATTGCGCGAAGTCCCCATATTCAAACGCCGTGGGACATCGTGCTTCTTCCCAGCCAATCCGGCCTGACCGAAGCCCAGGACGTCATGCACGAGATCCTCGGTATCGGCTATTACGCTGCACACGGATGGTTTCAATGATTGCTCATGTCGTGCTCCTGACGCCCAAACCCGAACTCTCGCCCGAAGCCCGCCGCGCGTTCATCGAGCGTTTCGAACGGGCGGTCACCGAGATTCCGTCGGTAAAAGGCGTGCGGATCGGTACGCGTGTTCTGCACGGCGCCCAGTACGAGCAGCTCACACCGGGAACCGGCGACGTTCTGGCTGTCATCGACTTCGACAGTTTGGCCGGTCTGCGGGCGTACCTTCAGCACCCCGAGCACGCGGCGCTCGGACGCCTCTTCTATGAGCTATTCAGCTCGGCGTGGGCGTACGACTTCGAGATGGGCGGGCTGGAAATGCTCCGCGCGTTGGGCTGACTGGAGCGGGGCAGTCAGGCCTTCTGTCCCTCGTTGAACCCCAACATCTGCTTGAGCCGGTCGACCACGCGCGGGCGCGCGGCGGCTGGCGCATCGACCTGAGTCAGGATGTTCAGGCACTCCTCCACGCTCTCGACGACGCCGATGCCGAGCCGCTTCGCGACGGCCGGGAGCGGCTTGCCCGTGTCGCGCCAGACGAGAATGGCGCGCGCCTTCGAGTCGACGACGACGTCGAGACAATTGCCGGGCAGGTCGTCGACGACGAAGTCGAGGTCGAGCGCGGCGGCAATTCTCCCTCGCGACCCCTGAACGACGAAGACGCTCGGCAGATCGAACCCCTTCGACTCGAGCCAGCGCTGCGTCTGCCGTTGCGCCGTTTCCCCGGCCGATTCCGGCCGTCTCGTGAGAAAGATGATTTCCCAGCGCCGCGCGACCGCGATGCGGTTCAACTGAGCAATGACGCCAGGCTCGAGCTCCTCGAGCGAGTTCCAGAAGTTGTCTATCGTGTGGACGTGCTGCCACAAACGCCGCACCTGACGCGCCGTCAGCTGGCCTTTCGACAGACCGGAAGAGACCTCCGGGGTGCCGCCAGCGTCCGTCGTGTTCTCGCCGCCGGCCTTGGCATTCTCTTCGGCGTGCACGTCGCCGTCCTTCTGGGCGCGGCGAACGGCCGCCGCGCCAAACAGCTGCTCCGCCTGTCTGAGGAGCTCACCGTCCATGTCGGCCAGCACACCATCGAGATCGAACGCGATGCGAAGGGGCACGTCTCTCTCTCGCTCACACGGCGACGCGGGCTTCCTTCTCGCGGGCGACGTACCAACCATAGGTGGACGTCAGCCCGTCGGGCAGCGCGATCCGGTGCCGCCAACCGAGCTCATGGATTCGCGTGACGTCGAGTAGCTTTCGCGGGGCGCCGTCCGGTTTCGACGCGTCGAACCGGATCGCCGCCGCCGGGTACACGATGTCGCGGATCATCTGGGCCAGTTCGCCGATGGTGACGTCCTCGCCGGTGCCGATGTTGATGTGCCCGGCTTCATCGTAGTGCTGCATCAGGAACAGGCACGCCTCGGCGAGGTCGTCGACGTGGAGGAATTCGCGTCGCGCCCGGCCGCCGCCCCAGATGTCCACCGTGCGCTCTCCTTTCGTCTTGGCGTCGTGAAATTTTCGAAGGAGCGCCGGCACGACATGTGACGCCGCGAGGTCGAAGTTGTCGTTCGGCCCGTACAGGTTCGTCGGCATGCCGGAAATGAAATGGCAGCCGTACTGCGCGCGGTACGCCTCACAGAGCTTGATGCCCGCGATTTTCGCGATGGCATACGGCTCGTTGGTCGGCTCCAGACGGCCCGTGAGGAGGGCGTCCTCGCTCATGGGCTGCGGCGCTTCGCGCGGATAGATGCAGGAGCTTCCCAGGTAGAGGAGCTTCGTGACGGAGTACACGTGGGCGGCGTGCACGACTGTCGCGTGGATCAACATGTTGTCGTAGATGAACTCGGCCGGTCGCGTCGAGTTGGCCAGGATGCCTCCGACCGTCCCAGCGACCAGGAAGACATACTCAGGACGATTCGCCCTGAACCAGTAGTTCACCGCGGCCTGGTCGCGAAGATCGAGCTGCTCTCGCGTGGCCGTCAGAACGTTGCCGAAGCCGGCACGTTCCAGATGTCGGATGAGCGCCGATCCGACAAGGCCTCCGTGCCCGGCGACGTAAATGCGCGATTCTTTGACCATCACTGCAGTTGCCTCCGCAGCCGTCCGTCAGAGCCCGTACGCGATCGCGACGCCGTACCGCAACCCGTGGTAGTCGTGGGTGTCGATCACGGAGTCCCTCGTATTCTGATCGACGTTGAAAGCGACGCGCACATCCTGCCCGAGATGGTAGCCAATGCCGCCACCGTAGCTCCGCACCTGGTCAAGGCGGTCCGCGTTGTTCGCGCCGGCGCCGGGGAACGTGCGATAGGCGAGGCGCGCGGCGGCGACGCGACCCTGCACGTCCACAGGACCAAAGATCTGCTGAGTGACCGAGGCGGTCACTCCCGTCTGCACGTAGTACGGGTTGTTCGCGTCGTACGAGTATTGCACGTCGCGTGTGACGCCAAAGGCGCACTTCGTGGCGCCGAACAGCACCCACGTCAGATCAATCGCCGAAGTCAGGCCCCTGAACCCGGCGAGCCCCTGCGCGAGCGGCATGAAATCTCGAAACCCGAGCTGGAAACTGCCGTTGATGAGGGCTCGCGGGTCGAACTTCAAGCCGGCCGCCAGCTGTGTCGAGTTGGAATTGCGGATGGGATCGTAGTCGAATCGATCTTGCTCCCGCGAAAGATCCACGGTGAAGCTCGTCAGCGGAGTCAGCTCGTAGCGGAACGTCCCTGCCGCGGTCGTGTCCGTCCGGTTGAGCTCATTGTGAAGATTGACGTCCTGATAAAACTCGTTGTCGTCGAACTCGTAGCGCCGATGCTCCCCGCGAACGCCGATGAAGGCTTTCGAAACCGTGCGGAACTCGAACGCCCCGTTGTACGCGCGCTCCGTGCGGTGGGCACGCGCGTCGATCTCGTAGCCTGGCCGGCTGCTCGTGCTGAGCCAGTCTCCACCGACGAGGAAAGACACGCGGGTCAGCGGCGCGAGCCATGAGGCCTTGAAATCGTTGTCCACGGAGCGTTCGGAGGCGTACGTCTGGAACCAGACCAGGTCTTCCTTGAACATGCCGTTCAGCCATGTGCGGCCGGCCGGCATCCACGCGTTGGCCTGAGGCGTCACGGTGGCCGTGAAATCGCTCGCCGGATTCTCGGAATCGGGCACGTTGAAGACGTTGGTGTCGACGCCGGCGTTGGTCAGCGCGATCGCCGGATCGAGATAGACAGGCCCGAGGCGCATCCGCATTCTCGTCACATCAGGCGGCGCCATGGTCCCCTGCGCGCGCGCGGCCGCCGAGATCGACAACCCGAGGAGAGCCGCCACCACGGCCCGTTGAAAAGAGGTCATTGGCTTCTGAAGATATCGGTCGATCGGCCGTTCGAGGCCAGCAAACCTGCGGTTTCGACAATAGTCAGCGACGGGAGCGTCCACGGTCCGCAGGCGCCGGCACCGGCTGGAATCGGCCGGATCCATCGAGGTCAACCTCGAGTCGAGACGACCCGTCAGGCGCGTAGACGATACGGCGGTCTGGAGACCCTCGGTGCAAGGTGTCGTAAGCGATTGAGGTCAAATGACCATCGCTATAAGTCTCCCATTTGTCGATCGCCCCATCTTCATCCGTATCGTCTTCAGCGCGGACGAGCGCCTCGCTGTCGTAGTACTCCGTGCGCGTCACGCGCCCGTCGGCGACGTTCGAGAACTCGATTCGCCGAGTTGAGCCGTCGGGACCGGGGTAGGACCAGACGTCAGGTTTGCCGTCGTGTTTCCTCGAGAGTCCCACTTTTTCCAGGACTTGATTCGCATCGTAGTATTCCCAGCGGTCGATCTTCCCGTCCTCGTCCGTGTCTATTTCGATTCGGACAATCCGCCCACCGCGCATGTAGCTAAAGGTGTCGGGTTTCCCGTCGTGGTTCGAATCGTACTTGATGAGCTCCAGCTGCCCCGTCTTGTCGTAGACCGCGTCAACAGACGTGCTTCGATTGCAACTCGCAGCTGCGAGAAATGTTAGGGTAAACAACAGAGTCGCGAGGGATCGTGTCCTCACCATTTTGGTTTTTACCCAAAACAAGAGACGTCGGTCGAAACGCGCCAATCCTCTCCAGTCACGCGCGCGACAGGATCCAGCCGGAAGCCGCGAGAAGATCGGCGAGCTCAATATCGGGTTCGACGCGCTTCGGCTCGGGAAACGCGTTCACGAGAATGGTCGTGCAGCCGGCGTTGCGGCCGGCCTCGATGTCGCGCCAGCGGTCGCCCACCATGAAGCTCCGTGACGGCTGAATCTCGTGCTGGAAAGCGGCGGCATAGATCATCCCCGGCGCGGGTTTGCGACACGCGCACCGATCGGCGTCGTCGTGATAGCAAACCAGGATGTCATCGACGGCCATCTCGGCGCGCATATGAGCGTGAATGACCTCGACCGCCGCGCGCGAGGCGTAGCCGCGCGCGACGTCGGGCTGATTGGTCGTGACGATCAGCAGGAAGCCGGCCGCGCGGAGGCGTGCAAGCGCCTCGGGGACACCGGGCAGGATGGTGAACTCGCCGAGCGTGAACGGCGCGAAGGGCTTGCCTGCCTTCATCACGCCTCGATTGATGACACCGTCCCTGTCGAGAAACACTGCTCGCTTCATCACGCCCCCGACGTGGCAGGCGTCACTCGCATGCGAGCGCCGGCGCGAAAAAGAACTCCTCGATGAGTGCGCGGAGCGCTGCAAGCGACCCCGCGCTGTTGATGGCGGTGCGGAGGTGCGAACCGCTGTCGAGCCCCTTCGTGTACCAGGAGCCGAGCGCTCTCACCTTGTTGACGACCCAGCGGTCGTGGCCGCCCGCGGCCTCAGCCTGGCGAACGCCGGGCGCGCGATGCAGGCCTTCGGCCGCCCGCACGCGCTCGCACGTCAGGAGATCGATGTATTCCAGGAGGAACCGTCCCCGATCGGCCATGGTGACGGCGCGCGGTGCCCGCCCGGCGGCAAGGGCCTCCGCCTGCGCGAGGATCCATGGGTTGCGCAGCACGCCCCGGCCGACGAGCACCCCCTCCACGCGACGGTGGCGCTCGACGACCTGTTCCGGCTCCGTGCAGTCGCCGCTGCCGAACACCGGAATCGTCAGCGCATCGGCAATCTCCGCAACCAGGCTCCAATCCGCCGATCCACTGTAGCTCTGCGACGCCGTCCGTCCGTGTACCGCCACGGCTGCTGCACCTGCATCTTCCACCATGCGCGCCAGGACAGGCGCATTGCGCTCGGTGTCGTTCCACCCGGCGCGCATTTTCACGGTGACCGGGATCTTCACGGCCCGCGCCATCGCCGCAACCACGGTGGCGGCGTGACGTGGTTCGCGCATCAGGCTGCATCCCGCGTTGTGCTTGGCAATCTTCGGCACCGGGCAGCCCATGTTGACGTCCACGACGTCGGCGCCCATGTCCTCCACGATCGCCGCCGCTGCCGCCATCTTGTCGGGGTCGCCGCCGAAGATCTGGATCGAGATCGGCCGCTCCTCCTCGGTGAAGTCGGCGTACTCGAGCGTCCGGTCGATCCCGCGCACGAGCCCTTCTGCGCTCACCATTTCTGTGACGACGAGGCCGCACCCCCCGTGACGCTTGACGAGGCGGCGAAACGCAGTGTCGGTCATGCCGGCCATCGGAGCGACGGCGTACGGCGACGCGAGTTCGATCGACCCGATCTTCATGTGAGCTAATAGGGACGGACATCCGCCGCGTCAACATCGACGCTGACGGCCTGGCCGATGAGGTCGACCGACAGCACAAGGCGCGCTCGGCTCGGGTCCTTCCTGATCAGTCGCCCCACGACTCCGCGCAGCGGTCCGTGCACGACCTCCACCATCATCCCTTCACGAACGAGCGGGCAAGGATCGTACTGCAGCTCACTGCCAACGAGGAGGCGGATGCTGTCGAGCTCGTATTCGGGGATCGGCGCGGGTTTCCCCTCGAATGACACGATGTTCACAACGCCGGTGCACTTCAGGACCGGCAGGACGTCCTCGACGTCGAACTTCGCAAAGCAGTAGCCAGGAAAGAGCGGCCAGTCGATCTTCTTCTTCCGATCCTTCCACCGGCTCCAGCGCGTGACGGTCGGGAGAAACGCGTCGATCTGCTTCTTCACGAGCTGCTCGCGCACGACCTGCTCGTGGCGCGATCTCGTCCAGATGGCGTACCACTGCGCGTTCAGGGGCGAACGGTGCGAGGCGGGCGCGGCGTCTGGCGTCTGCACCGGCATTCGAAGCGGCTAGCGAGGAATCGACGAGGCGCCGGCCTTGATCTGGGCGAGCCCCTGTTGGTAGGCCTGCTTGAGGTCCTGGTTCTTCCAGTCGATGATCGCCTGCGACCGCAGCTTCTCCATGTACTTTTCGAACTCCTCCTTGCGCTTGTCGGTGAACACCTTATCGCCGATCTGGTCGCGCGCCTGGTCGAAGGGGGTCGTCTCGGTGTCGCTGCGGGCGTCGAGCTTGAGGATCTGGTAGCCGGTCGGCGTGCGCAGCGGCTCGGTGATGTCGCCGACCTTCATCTGTTGGAGCAGCTTCCGCAAATCGGGAGAAATATCGTTCAGGTTGAGCGGACCGATGAGCCCGGCGTTCGTTCGCGACGGCGCATCGGAAAGATCCGCCGCGAGTTTCTCGTAGCTGTCGCCGTTCAACGCGCGCTGACGGATCCCGATCGCCTTTGCCTTCGCGGCATCGTCGGCCGCGACGTTGACGCTGTTGCCGGTCGTCGGCACGGCGATCAGGATTTCGCGCAGCGTGACCTCGGGCGGCCTGGTGAATTCGCTCATGTGCGCGTCGTAGTAGCTCCGCGCCTCGTCGTCCGAGATGCTGATTTTCGAGAAGACTTCATTCTGCCGCACGCGGTCCATGATGATCGACTTCTCGACGTTCTTCCGGAGTTCCGCGATTGTCGTGTTGGCGTCTTTGAGGGCGGACTGAAACTGGTCGTCGGTTTCGATGTGGTTGTCCTTTTTGATGCTGTCGAGCACGCTTTTGAACTGCTCGTCGGTCATGTGATATCCGAGGTCCTTGCCCCGCTGGAGGAGCAGCATCTCGTCCACGACGTTCACCATCAGCTGGGGCGTGACCTGGTCGAGCATCCGCCGAAGCTGAGCATCGCCCAGATTGGCCTTCGGGTCGATTTGCTGCCCCATCTGCCGGAGCGCGTCAACCTGACGTGTTTCGAGGTCGGTCTTGGTGAAGATGTCGCCGTTGACCTTCACGAGCACCTGCTCGATGACGTCGCCCCGGGCGACGACGCCCAGCGCCACCACCAGGGCGGCCATGAGCGGCAGAAACACGTGCGGCGCGAAGTTCCTGTTCATGTCTAAATCTTTGTAATTTAACATTTTACATCCTGCTGACAAGCTCGCTCAAGAGCGCGCCGACCTGTTCGAAGACCCCGCCCGCTGCGCGCGGATCGTCCTTCGCCGGTCGGAGGATCGCTTCTTTCGAGAAGCCTGGCAGGACGTCGCCGGTTCGGGCTCGGGCCGTCCACCAACTGGGCGCCGTCGCGCGCGCGCCTTTCCTGCCGACCGCTGGCCCCCGGGGTCCGGCGCTCGGCGCAGGCGGCGGGCTCTGACCTTTTGCGCCCGGCACCTGCGCTCTTGACGCGGTTTCGAGCGCCCCGAGCGTAAGACGAAGGGCCGCAGGCGGGACGAGGGCCAGATCGGCTCGCTGCCGCACCAGCGAGACGAGCTCGACCGGATCGATCTTCGCCTGCGGACTGAACTTTAGGACGACGGACGCGCCTTCGCGGTCGATTGTGTCGATGCTCAGCCGGTCGGCGAGCACGCGGATGCGACCATAGTCGGCAAGGTTCAGGACCGAGGCGGGCGGGGGGCCGTAGCGATCGGCGGCTTCATCGAGAACGCGATCGACTTCGGCGTCGCTGCGCGCAGCGGCGACTTTGCGGTAAAGCATCAGCCGCTGGTTCATGTCCGGCACGTACGACTCGTCGATCTTCAGATCGACCTTCAGGTTCACCGTCGCGCGAACGTCCTCTTCGAGCTCCTCGCCTTTGAGCTCCCGGACGGTCTGTTCGAGGAGCTTCATGTACATCTCGAATCCGAGCGCTTCGATATGGCCGCTCTGCTCGCCGCCGAGCAGGTTCCCGGCGCCGCGGATTTCGAGATCGAGCGCGGCCACGCGGAAGCCGCTGCCCAGATCGCTGAACTCCTTGATCGCGGCGAGACGCTTTTTCGCGACCGGAGACAGATTGTCTTCCGGCGGGATCAGCAGATATGCGTACGCCGGGCGGTCCGAGCGGCCCACGCGGCCGCGCAGCTGATAGAGCTGGGACAGTCCGTAGCGATCGGCCCGGTTGATGACGATGGTGTTCGCGTTGGGAATGTCGAGGCCGTTCTCTACGATCGTCGTGGCGAGGAGAACGTCGTACTTCCGCTCGACGAAATCGAGCATGGCACGCTCGAGCGATTCCTCGTCCATCTGCCCGTGGCCCACCACGATGCGCGCCTCCGGAACGAGCCGCTCGATGAGGTGCCCGATCGAGAAGATCGATTCCACCCGGTTGTGAACGAAGTACACCTGCCCGCCGCGCGCCAGTTCATTTCTGATCGCACGGCCGATTACCTGTTGATCGAACTTGACCACGTTGGTCTGAATCGACAGCCGATCCTTCGGCGGCGTTTCGATGATCGACATGTCGCGGATCCCGATGAGCGACATGTTGAGGGTGCGAGGAATCGGCGTCGCGCTCATGGTGAGGACGTCGACCTTCCGCCGGAGCTGCTTGATCTTCTCCTTGTGCGCGACGCCGAATCGCTGCTCCTCGTCGACGACGAGCAAACCCAGATCCCGGAAGACGACGTCCTTCGAGAGCAGGCGGTGGGTGCCGACGATGATGTCCACGCGGCCGGTGGCGAGATCCGCGATGACCGCCTTCTGCTCCGCCTTGCTCCGGAAGCGGCTGACCATGTCGATGCGCACGGGAAAGCCGGCGAACCGCTCCTTCAACGTTTTCTGGTGCTGGAAGGCCAGCACGGTGGTCGGGGCCAGAAACGCGACCTGCTTGCCGTCCATGACGGCTTTGAACGCCGCGCGCACCGCGACTTCGGTCTTGCCATAACCGACGTCCCCGCACAGCAGGCGGTCCATGGGGGTCGGCAGCTCCATGTCGTGTTTGATGTCGGCGACGGCGGACTGCTGGTCCGGGGTCAGCTCGTACTGGAAGGCGTCCTCGAACTCACGCTGCCAGTGCGTGTCGGGACCAAAAGCGTGACCCGGCACGGCCTTCCTCGCCGCGTAGAGTTTCAGCAGCTCTTCGGCCATGTCGCGCATCGCCTTCTTGACGCGCGTCTTGGCCCGTTCCCAGGACGCGCTGCCGAGGCGATCGAGCGGTGGCCGCGTCGCGCCCGAGTACTTCTGCACGAGGTCGAGCCGCTCGACCGGCACGAACAGCTTGTCGTCGCCGGCGTAGCGCAGCTCGAGGAATTCCTGCAGGCTGTCCCCCACGCCGATCTGCTTGAGACCAACGAAACTACCGATGCCGTGGTCGACGTGGACGATGAGGTCGCCGATCTTCAAATCGCGCAGATCGGAGAGAAACGCCTTCGTCGTCGACTTCTTCCGTTCAGGCGCGCGCCGCTCCTCCTCGAAGACGTCCGATTCGGCGTAGAGATGAAACGCCGCGTCCGGCAGACGGAAACCACGCGACAGCGTTCCCACGGCAATGGCGACCGCCGCATACTGCGCGTCTTCGGATTGCTCCACCGGCACGGCAAACACGCCGTACTCCTTCAGGAGCTCGACGGTCCGCTCGGCCCGCCCGCTCGTCGCGGCCACGAAGAGCGTCGCGTCACCCGCTTCGCGGTGGGCTCTGATTTCGCCGATCCAATCGGCGACCCGGCCGTGCAGTTCCGCGATGGGCTGTGTGCGAACGTGGGCCGCCGCGCCGGTCCCGTCGTCCACGCCGAGTTCCTGGAGGAGAGTCGCCCGGTCGATCCACGCGGCTATCGCCTCCCAGTCCACCAGAAGCGCATCAGGGGGAGGAGGAGCAACGCCCCCGCGCGCGCGCGGATTCGCCGCGAGCTCGCCGAAGCTGCGCGCAAACTGTTCGCCAACGGCGCGGGCCGCGGCTTCCACCTCGTCGGGCTCCGACACGACGACCCGCGTCGCGCCGGCGCGCGCGAGGTAGTCGAAAAACGTCGCGGATCGATCGGCTTCCTCGCCGTGTTCGATCTGCAGGACATCGCGCAGCGGAACGACAGAAATCCGGTCGAGCGCTTTCATCGAGCGCTGCGTCGCCGGGTCGTAGGCGCGAAGGGATTCCACGGTGTCGCCGACAAACTCGAGGCGAGCCGGCTGCGGCTCGAAGGAGGGATACACGTCGAGAATGCCGCCGCGCAGCGCGAACTCGCCGTGTTCGTCGGCGGGATCCTCCCGGCTGAAGCCCGCCGCCACGAGCAGCTCGGCGAGCGCTGTCGGCGAAATCTCTCGTCCGGGCGCAAGATCGATCGACCGGCCCAGAAGCCGGTCCGGAGCGCTCACGCGCGCGTGGACCGCCGCAGCCGACGCGACGACCACGCGTGCGCTGCCGGTCGCCACGGCGTGCAACGCGCGGGCGCGGGCGGACGTGACGCCGATATGCGGCGTCATGCCGCGGTACGGGTCGACCTCGTTCGACGGGAACGGAAAGACGGCGCGTTCGGCCGCAGTCGCCGACAGCCCCTCGAGCGCGGCCAGAAAGAACCCGACGTCGGCGGCGGCGACCTCGAGATCCGCGTCGCCCGGGACGATGTACACGACGACGCCGTGCGGCAAGCCCTGCGCCGCAGCCGCGACGAAGAGCGCCTGCGCCGAAGGCGTCAGGCCGGAAACGACCCGCGCTGAGCTGTCGAGCCCGCTGCGCGTAACGGCCATCTTGAGCGTCGCGCGCAGGTTGAGTGATGTCGAAGTCGCCAACGCTGGATCCAGAATATATTCACTGACCACGAGAGCGTGAAGTCAAAGAGGTCGCCAATGGGTGCATCGTACCGGCCGCGTGGGCGACCCCGAAACTCGTTGACGCAGCCCTGATGACCCATGCGAGAATGGGCCGCCTATTTCAGGAGGCGTATCCATGTTCCGCACTGGCGCCCGTCATGGTGTGGTTCTCGTCGTACTGTTGGTTGCACTGGGAGTGGCTGTGGCCTCGGTCAGCGCCCAGGGCATTACCCAACCCAAACAAGGCCAGGGCGGCAGCGTGGTCAAAGGCGCTGCCGGCACCAACGGCGGCGTCGGCGACAACGGCCTCGAGCACTGCGACAAGCCGATGGGCGCAATGGCCGTCGTGGAGCCTCAACAGGAAATACTGTACGGCCTGCGGCGCTACAACCTGCAGTCGCCAGTCAGCCTGATTCGCATGATGATTCAGCAGTCCAATTGCTTCATCGTGGTCGAGCGCGGCGTCGGCATGCAGAACATGATGCAGGAACGCCAGCTCACGCAGGCTGGCGAGACCCGGCAAGGGTCGAACATGGGCGGCGGCCAGATGGTGGCGGCCGACTTCGTGATGACGCCCAATGTGGTCTTCTCAGAGAATAACGCGGGCGGCGTCGGCGGCGCAGCGGCGGGCTTGCTCGGCAGCAAGGCCGCTGTCGTGGCGGGCGGCTTGAAATTCAAGGAAGCGCAGACCAGCCTGCTCGTCTCCGATTCGCGGAGCGGCGTGCAGGTGGCTGCGGCCGAGGGCAGCACGAAGAAGGCGGACATGCGGCTGGGCGCCGGGCTGTTCGGCAGTGGGGCCGGCGCGGCGGGCGGCGGCTACGGCAACACGAACGAGGGCAAGATCATCGCGGCCGCCTTCATGGACAACTACAACAAGATCGTCGGCGTCGTCCGCGGCGACCCGAGCCTGCAGCGCAATGTCGGCACGCTTAAAGAAGAAGCGGCAGCCGGCGGACAAACCAAGTCGCCGGGCGGGCTCTTCACTGAAGGCGACGTTCTCGTGCCAAAGATTGCCAACGTCAAGATGATGGCGACGCCAAGCGACACGGGCAAGGTCGTCGTCACGCTCACGCGCGGCGACGAGCTCGTTGTCATCGGCGCCGAAAAGGACGGCTACATGAACGTCCAGGGCGCCTCCGGCAGCGGCTGGGTCAAGAGCGTCCTCCTCCAGAAGCGATAACGCCAGGTTTCAGAGAGCGACGCGGCCGCCGGTGGCGCTTCCGCTCTAATCAACGAAAACGGGGTCGGGCTCCGACCCCGCGTCGCTATTTCTTGCTCACCTGCCGACTGATTGTCTCGATGATCGACGTCGTCGAATAGCCTGGCTCGAGCGAAACCCGCACCACCCGCCCTCCCCGGGCTTCGACGACGTCGCGGCCCACGATGGCGTTCTCGGCCCAGTCCGCGCCCTTGACGAGCACGTCGGGCTGAATCGCCGACACGATCGCGAGCGGCGTCTCCTCATCGAAGATCGCGACGCCGTCGACGCAAGCGAGCGACGCGAGGATCTCGGCCCGCTCGGCCTCGGGGGTGATCGGCCGCCCCTTCCCTTTGATGGCGCGCACCGATCGGTCCGAATTCACCCCGACGATGAGCGCGTCGCCGAGACTGCGGGCGCGCTGCAGGTACCGAAGGTGACCCGGATGGAGAAGATCGAACACGCCGTTCGTGAAGACGACAATCCGGCCTGCAGCCCGCAGACGTTTTGCGAGGGCGAGGACCTCGACATTCTTCTCCGGACCCATAGAGGGAGGACTTGCAGCCTCACGGCTGCAGCGGCTTTTTACCCTCGCGCGCGGTGTCGGCCTTGAACCGAATTCCACCGGAGAATATCCAGCGATGATGGGGGCGGTAGAAACCGACATCGTGCGTCCGCGACTTCACACGAAACGTGTAAAGCAGCCGATGATAGTCGTAGGGGTATCCGTCGCGCTTGTGCACGGCGACGTCGAGCTTGTACGTCCCCTCGACGAGGTCGAGGCTCTCGATCGCGAAGGTGACCTGGCCGGCGCCGTCGATTTGGTCCGCGGCCATCTCCTCGAGATCGGTGTTCGTGCCGTAGCAGCAGACGCCGTCGGCGTTGAACAGGCTGACGCCGAACACGAAGTCAGCCTCGGGCGCCTTCGCAGAGACGGTGAGCCGGACGGACATCGCCTCGCCGGAGCGGAACACGAAAGACGGCTCGCCTGCGCTGTCGAGCAGAGCGACTTCAGTGATCTCCACCTCGCGTGAGCCCCAGCGTCCTTCGACGGCCTTGAACATGTCCTGCAGTTCGCTTTCGCCAGACTGCGCGCTCGTCGCCTCTGGTGCGCGGCCTGGTTTGTCGCCATCCGCCGCAGGCGCGGCGGCTGCCGCCACCGCTTTTGCCGTCGCCGTGGCGAGCAAGTGCTCTTCGCCCTGCTCGACGGCCGTGAGATATGCGTCGATGATTCGGCGCGGATCGCCGTGGTCCCGCGCGCGCCCGGCGTCGAGCCAGAGCGCGTCGTCGCAGAAGCGCTCCACCAGCCCGAGCGAGTGCGTGACGAGCAGGACCGTCCTTCCACGCCGCCGGAACTCCGCGAACTTGTCGAGGCATTTATGGGTGAATCCTTCGTCGCCGACGGCGAGCACCTCGTCCACCAGGAGAACGTCCGGATCGACATGAATCGCCACGGCGAATCCCAGGCGCATGTACATCCCGGACGAGTACGTCTTGACGGGCGCGTCGATGAACTCGCGCATCTCGGCGAAGTCGACAATCTCGTCGAAGCGCGCCTGGACATCCCGGCGTGACAGGCCGAGCATGATGCCGTTGATATAGACGTTTTCGCGGCCTGAAATCTCGGGATGAAAGCCGGCGCCGAGCTCGATGAGCGCGGACACGCGTCCCTCGACGCGCACCGAACCGCTCGTCGGTTTCGTGATGCCAGCGACGAGCTTCAACGCCGTGCTCTTCCCCGACCCATTCCGCCCGATGACGCCGTAGGTCGAGCCCTTCGGCACGCTGAACGACACGTCGTCGAGCGCCGGGAAGACTTCGCTCGGACGAAGCTCGCGAAGAATGCTCCGCTGGAGCAGCGCGCTCTTGAGGGTGGCAAACTGCTTGCCGCTGTAACGGCGATAGATCTTGCTGACGTGGGCCAGTTCGATCGCGTTCACGTCCGCGCTCTGACTTCTGCGAACATGTTCATTCAGACAGCCTCTGCAAACGAATCCCGAAGCCGGTCGAAGAACCAGTACGCCGCCAGGAAAAGCACCACCGAGGCGACGCCGAGCGCCAGAAGCCACCTGGCGTGGCCGACCGGGCCTGGAAAGAAGAGGATCTCCTGGTACGTGACGGCCAGGTGTGTGAAGGGGTTCAGGTTGAACAGACTGTGAAACCGGCTGACGTTCGGATCGGTCCACGGATAGATGATCGGCGTGGCCCAGAACCAGAACATCAGCAGGTTGGCCAGCAGGTCGCGGATGTCGCGAAAATGAACGGTCAGGGCCGAGAGGAACAGGGCGAGCGCGCAGGTGAAGACGAGCTGCACCAGCACGGTAACTGGAAACCAGAGGAGCCCGGCCCCATCCGGCCAGTGGCGGTAGCCGACGATGAACGCGGCCAGGATCAAGAGCCCCAGACAGAAGTGGACCATGTTGGCGAAGACGTTCACCAGCGGCAGAATCTCGGCCGGAAAAAGCACCTTCTTGATCAGGTTGCCGCCGGCCACGAGCGCGCTCGACGACTCCATGAGCGACGACGCAAACCAGTTCCACGGCAGAATGCCGCAGAAGAAGAACAGGGCATAGGGCTTCGTGTACGGATTCGTATTGGGAAACACGACCGTGAACACGAACGTGTAGATCGAGAGGAGCAGCAGCGGGTTGATGAACGACCAGAGGAACCCGAGTACCGAGCCACGGTAGCGCGCCTTGAGCTCGCGTGCCACGAGGCTGACGATCAGGCCGCGATATCGAATGAGTTGGGCGAGGTGCGCGAACAAGCAGTTGGAGCGGCCCGAACCGGGCGCGCGCTACGACTGCATTCTAACGCGACCGGCCACCTGCAGGCGGATCAGCGCCTTCATCAAGGCGATCCGGGCGCGCTCCGCGTCCATTTCCACGGCCGTCATGAGGTGATGCTCCGCCTGCTTCTTCGCCGCCTCGGCGCGCGCGCGATCGATCTCCTGCGCCCGCTCCGCGGTTTCCGCGAGAATCACGACGCGGTCCGGCGTGACCTCGGCAAACCCGAAGGCGATGGCCAGGTACTGCCGGTTGGCGTCGCCCGGACCCTGCCGGTACCACAGCTCGCCGGCGCCCAGCATGGCGAGAAGCGGCGTATGCCCCGGCAGGACCCCAAAGTAGCCATCCGCGCCCGGGATCTCCACCTCGTCGACCGTCTCGTTCACAAGCGCCCGGTCGGTGGAAACGATTTGCAGTTGCAAGTGCTGCGGCAAGGCCACGAAATGAACCTCAATTCCTGATTCTTACGCCGCCTGTCTCTTCTTGAACCGCTCGACGACTTCTTCGATCGACCCGACCAGGTAGAAATCCTGCTCGGGAATTGCGTCGTGCTTGCCTTCGACGATTTCCTTGAAGCCGCGGATCGTGTCCGCGATCGGCACGTACTTGCCGTCGAGCCCGGTGAACTGCTGCGCGACGAAGAACGGTTGCGAGAGAAATCTCTGAATCTTGCGAGCCCGCGAGACCGTGAGCCTGTCGTCCTCCGACAGCTCGTCGATACCGAGGATCGCGATGATGTCCTGAAGGTCCTTGTAGCGCTGGAGCGTCTGCTTCACCTGGCGCGCGACGTTGTAATGCTCCTCGCCGAGAATACGCGGATCGAGGATGCGCGACGTGGACGCGAGCGGATCGACCGCCGGATAGATGCCGAGCTCCGCGATCTGACGCGACAGGTTCGTGGTCGCGTCGAGGTGCGCGAAGGTCGTGGCCGGCGCCGGGTCGGTGTAGTCGTCGGCCGGCACGTAGATCGCCTGTACCGAGGTGATCGAGCCCTTCTTCGTGGACGTGATGCGCTCCTGCATCTGTCCCATCTCCGAGAGGAGCGTCGGCTGATAGCCGACGGCCGACGGCATGCGGCCGAGGAGCGCGGACACTTCGGACCCCGCCTGCGTGAAACGGAACACGTTGTCGATGAAGAGGAGCACGTCCTTGCCTTCCGCGTCGCGGAAGTATTCGGCGACCGTGAGCGCCGACAGTCCGACGCGCAGGCGGGCGCCCGGCGGCTCGGTCATCTGTCCATAGACCAGCGCCGCGCGCGACTTGGTCGGGTCGTTGACGTCGATCACGCCCGACTCCTGGAACTCGTGCCAGAGGTCGTTGCCCTCGCGGGTGCGTTCGCCGACGCCGCCGAACACCGACACGCCGCCGTGCTTGAGGGCGATGTTGTGAATCAGCTCCATGATGACGACGGTCTTGCCGACGCCGGCGCCCCCGAAGAGCCCGATCTTGCCGCCCTGGAGGTAGGGCTCGAGGAGATCGATGACCTTGATGCCGGTCTCGAACATCTTGAGCTCAGTCGACTGATCTTCGAGTGTCGGCGCGGGGCGATGGATCGGCCACCGTTCCTTCGACTTGACCGGGCGGTCCGGAAAGTCGACCGGCTCGCCGAGGACGTTGAGCACGCGGCCGAGCGTCTCGGGCCCGACCGGCACCGAAATCGGCTCGCCGAGATCCTCGACGCTCATGCCGCGCTGCATGCCGTCGGTCGGCTTCATGGCCACCGCGCGCACGCGGTTTTCGCCCAGGTGCTGCTCGACCTCGCAGATGACGTCGATCGCGCCGGCTTCCTTCGTGTTTGCCTGAATGCGCAACGCGTTGTAGATCTCCGGCAGGTGACCGGCCTCGAATTCGACGTCGACGACCGGCCCGATCACCTGAACGATACGTCCGACCCTTCTTTCAGCCATTTCTTTTCACCGGCGGGCTCGCGCCCGCCCTTTCAAGCCGCGTTCGCGGCGTCCGAGTACTGCTCGGCCTACAGCGCTTCGGCGCCCGACACGACTTCGATGATCTCGCGCGTGATGGCCGCCTGCCGGACCTTGTTCATGTAGAGCGTCAAGCTATCGATCATCTCCGACGAGTTCTTCGTCGCGGTGTCCATGGCCGTCATCTGCGCGGCGTAGAAGGCGGCGTTCGATTCGAGCAGCGCGCGGTACACGCGGACTTCGACGAACCGCGGCAGCAGCTGGTCGAAGATGACGGCAGCCGACGGCTCGTACAGGTGCTCGACGGGCGCGTACCCCTCGCCCGGCTGGCTCGCGGACAGCGCCGACGCTTCGACGTCACTCCGCGCGATCGGCAGCAGCTGATCGACGACGACCTGCTGTGAGACCACGGAGCGGAACTCGTTGTAAATCAGCATCACCCGGTCGACCTCGCCGCCCGTGAACGCGTCTATCGCGCTCCGCGGGATGGCCTGTGCCTCCTCGACCCGCAGCTTCTGAAAGAGAGTCGTGAACTCGAACAACACGGAGAAGCCGCGACGCGAGAAGTAGTCTCTGCCCTTGCGGCCGACCAGGCCGAGCATGCACGGCCGGCCGGCGTCCACGACGAAGGACGCGGCGCTCTTGATGGCGTTCGTGTTGAAGCTCCCGCACAACCCTTTGTCGCCGGTGACCACGATCACCAGGGTCTTCGCACCGGCGCGGGGCTCGGGATTCATCAGCAGCGGATGAGTGCTCGGGTCGACACGCGACGCGACGCTGGCGAGCACGCGCGCCATGCCCTGCGCGTAGGGGCGCGCGTTCACGATGCGCTCCTGCGCGCGGCGCAGCTTGGACGCGGCGACCATCTTCATCGCCTTCGTGATTTGCTGCGTGTTCTTCACCGCGCGGACGCGGCGGCGAAGGTCAATCAGTGACGGCATATGTGTCGCGGTGCTCGGCTATGTCAACGTGCATCGTCGCCGCGTGCTCACGCCGCCGCGGCGGTCCGCGCCGCAAAGTCGGTCGCGAACTCCGTGACCGCGGCCTTCAGCGTGGCCTTCAAATCATCGTCGAGTTGCTTCTTCTCCGCGATGCCCCGGAACAGCTGCGGGTACCGCGCGTCGATGAAGGCGTAAAGACCGGTCTCGAACGCGCGAGCCGCGGAGACGGGAATACCGTCGAGGAATCCGTTGGTCCCCGCGAAAATGATGGCGACTTGCCGTTCGACGGCCAGCGGCTCGTACTGCGGCTGCTTCAGAATCTCGACGAGCCGAGCGCCGCGCGTGAGCTGGGCCTGCGTCGACTTGTCCAGGTCGCTCCCGAATTGCGCGAACGCCGCGAGCTCGCGGTACTGAGCGAGGTCGAGGCGAAGCGTGCCCGCCACCTGCCGCATGGCTTTGATTTGCGCCGAGCCGCCAACGCGCGACACCGAGTTGCCGACGTTGATGGCGGGCCGGACGCCCTGATGGAAGAGGTCCGACTCGAGAAAGATCTGGCCGTCCGTGATCGAGATCACGTTGGTGGGAATGTAGGCCGAGAGGTCGCCCGCCTGCGTCTCGATGATCGGGAGCGCGGTCAACGAGCCCGCGCCCAATTCGTTGTTGAGCTTTGCGGCGCGCTCGAGCAGCCGTGAGTGCAGATAGAAGACGTCGCCGGGATACGCTTCGCGGCCCGGCGGCCGCCGGAGGAGGAGCGAGATCTCGCGGTACGCCTGCGCATGCTTCGACAGATCGTCGTACACGATGAGCGCGTGCCGCTTGCTGTCGCGGAAGTGCTCGCCCATCGTGCACGCCGAATACGGGCTGATGTAAAGAAGCGACGCCGGATCGGCAGCCGAGGCGGCCACCACGATCGTGTACCGCATCGCATCGGCCTCTTCGAGCGTCCGGACCACCTGCGCGACCGTCGACTGTTTCTGCCCGATGGCGTTGTAGATGCAAATGACGCCCGTGTCTTTCTGATTCAGAATGGCGTCGATGGCCACGGCTGTCTTCCCGGTCTGCCGGTCGCCGATGATCAGCTCGCGCTGGCCGCGGCCAATCGGCACCATCGCGTCGATCGCCTTGAGGCCCGTCTGCAGCGGCTCCTTCACCCCCTGGCGGTCGACGACGCCGGGAGCGATGCGCTCGATCGGGGCGAACTGTTTTGTGCCGATCGGGCCCTTGCCGTCGATCGGCTGGCCGAGGCCGTTGACCACGCGGCCGAGCAGCTCGTCCCCCACCGGCACGGAGATGATGCGGCCGGTGCGCTTCACCGTGTCGCCTTCCTTGATCTCCTGGAACTCGCCGAGAAGAACGGTGCCGACGCTTTCTTCCTCGAGATTGAGCGCGATCCCGTATACCCCGTGGGGGAATTCGAGCATCTCGCCCGCCATGGCGTTCTCGATGCCGTGGACGCGCGCGATGCCGTCGCCGATCGACACGATGCTGCCGACCTCCGCCACGTCGACGTCGACGGCATAGCTCCCGATTTGATCGCGAATGATCTTGGATATCTCTTCGGCTTTGATGTCCATCTGGTCCTTCCAGGCCCACGCGTCGGAGTTCGAGCTCCGGGCCGCCAGGGCCCGAGCGGCGACTATTATGCCTGTTCGAGCTTCTGCTTCATTCTTTCGAGCTGCCGCGTGACGCTTCCGTCATAGACCGTGCTCCCGATGCGCGTGACGGCGCCGCCGATGATCGCCGGGTCGACCGATGTTGCGAGCGCGACTCGCCGCCCGGTTGCCTGCGCCAGGCGCTGCTCGATGGCCTGCGCGCGCTCGCCGGACAGCGGCATCGCCGTCGTCACGCGCGCGCGCACGATATGGTGGTGGTCGAGCACGCGCTGGCGGTACGCCTCGAGGATCTCGGGCAGGAGCACGAGACGGTCGCGCTCCGCGAGCAGCACCAGCGTCTTGGAGACGACCGACGCCATTGCTGTCCGCTTCAGGAGCTCCGACACCACGGCCCGCTTACGGGGCGCGGGAACGGCGGGGTTGAGCAGCACCCTGCCGAGCAGCTCGTGCGTCTTGAACTGACCGACAAACGAGTCGAGCTGCTGCTCGATCGCCTCGAGGTCGGCCTGCTCCTTGACGGCGACGTCAAACAGGGCGCGGGCGTAGCGAAGGGCGGCCGTCCTACTTGTCATCGGTCTGCTTGTTCCATCTTTTCACAAGCGTCCAATTTATACCATATTTCGAGCGCTACGCCCCGTT
>Ga0335080_10001364_pt1 | contig 23798 bp, 25 predicted proteins | sample Lox_Sample_34_FD_206720 | JGI IMG/M metagenome (GOLD analysis project Ga0335080, IMG submission 206720) | Soil microbial communities from Loxahatchee National Wildlife Refuge, Florida, United States - Lox_Sample_3.4 | ecosystem: Environmental > Terrestrial > Soil > Wetlands | place: USA...
AGTAGGTCGAAGGTTGGCAGTTTGTATTTGGGGGGTTGTGGATGGTTGGTGACGCGAGCGCCGTTCGAGTCGACGGTGGGCGACCTTCCGCAGAGAGCAAGCTCTACAAACCTGGAGTTAGAAAAGTAAGAATTGTTAGGCAGGGTGAGCTGGCGCGAATTGCCGCGCCGTAGAGTACAAGTTTGCATATTACCCAACGAGATAGCTCCTATCGAAGCGGTATAAAGCCTGTTAGTTTATAGTCCCAGTCGAATCCGAAGCATTCAGGCCCATTGAGGTCGGGGGAGGTACTAGCAGTAGGAAAGGGTCTCAGGATGAGACGAGCCACGAAGTGTCGGGCGGCAGGCTTCAGCCTGATTGAGTTAGTGCTAGCCATCGCGGTGGCGGTGGTTCTGCTCGCGATTGGATTACCGGCATTCCTTCGGGCTTACCGGATCTATGAGCTCAACAATGCAGCGCGGCAGATGGCGGACATTCTGAGGCTGACGCGATATGAAGCGATCCGGTTGAATACCACGGTAAGTTGCGTGATTCAGTCTGCCGGGGCCACGACGAATGTGTGGGTCGATTCGAATAATAACGGAACGTTGGATCCGACAGAAAAGACGATTTTGCTCGACGCAAGCGGCATGCTGGCAGGTACCGCGCCCTCGCCAGTCCCGATATCCGGCCAGATCGGGACGAATTCGATCGTGACACCGTCGTCGACAGTGACGTTTGATGCCCGGGGTGCTGTGAAACCGCCGACGAACGTGAATGTGTTCTACCTGCAGAGCCAACTGGCCCCAGACGCGGGATACCGGGCGGTGGTGCTGATGCCAGCGGGATCGATACAGATTTGGATGGCGGACATGAATGGCTGGAATTGGCAGGTCCAGCAGTAGCAGGCAGGTTGCCGAAGACGGATAAGCAGGATGACAGGAAAGAACAAAACGGCGGAGCGCGGCTTCACGCTGGTCGAAATGCTGATCGCGGTGGTCGTGGTATTGGTCGGACTGGTGGCCGTGGCGCAACTGGTGCCGACATCCGTGATGTTGAACGCGAACAATCGGAATGACGGAATGTCGAACGTGTTTGCGCAACAGATGATGGAAGCGCTGCGAGAACAGCCGCTCACGAATACGACATTCAGCGACCCTCTAGGCGTGACATGTGCCCCGGTGGGAAATGTGTGCAACCTGGGGGATCCGACGCAACCAGGAGTTGTGGTGGGCAGTCCCGTGGTGGTAAACGGAGCGAATCTGGCGATTATTGATTTCTCGGCGAGCACGGTTTCGGGATACAGCTTCCCGTACATCGATCCGAATGATCCCAATGGGGCGACGTATGACGTGCGCTGGGCAGTGATCACGACGAAGAACGGGACGATAGTGACGGGGAAGAGGTTCATCGTCGGGGTGTTCCGACGGAATTCAAGTACCACGGTCGTGCCGATCACAATCGATTCGATGGTGGAGAAGTAGCATGCAAAGGCCACGACAGGGGGGATTCACCATTCTGGAATTGCTGCTGGCGATGGGAATCTTCCTGATCATCTGTGGAGCGATGTTCGAACTGCTAGATCTGTCGCAGCGAAAATACAACACCGAGACACAACTGAGCTCGGCGTACCAAGAGGCGCGGTACGCGATGGATCAGATTACCAGGGATTTCAACGTGTCCGGCTACCCGCCCGCAGCGGTGTACTCCGTGATGCCGGTCTCCAAGCCATGGCGGTACGCGACAGGACCAGTGGCGTGGAATCCCAACTATCCCGGGCTAGATTGCCAAATCGGAGTGGATTGCGTAACGCCTGGGGACTACGACCTGATCATAGAAGCGAGACTCAGCACGGATCCGCTGGACTCTCCGGTGCATGTGAGTTGGATCTGGTATCACCTGGATCAGACGAGCAACACGCTCAAGCGTACGGTAGTGCGGAAGAACGCCGGGGACCCGTGGGCGACGGTGCAGGCGTCCAGCGATGGAGTGCCGCTGCTGGCTAACGTGATGAACAATCCTTTGGATCCGGCACAAGCAGCGGAAATCAAGGCTGAAAATCCCAACATGTATCCCGTGGGAACGGCCCAACCGATCTTTACGTATACGTGCGACACGCCGACCGGCCCGCTGCCGTGCACGTCGGCCCCGGCGATTGCGGCTGGCTACAACAAACCGAGATACATTCGCGACGTGAATATAACGCTGATGGTGGCGGCACCCCGGAAGGACATGCAAACGCAGCGATACGAATTAGTAGAGCTCAATGGAAGGGCTCACCGGCTCAATCCAAATAATTAGGAGCGGCAAGCGCAAGTGATGAATGCGGAGAGACAACTCGCGAGTGGAGGCCGGGACAGAGGCTCGGCACTGCTGATCGCGATCTTCGCGCTGATGCTGGTGAGCGTGGTGGGGCTGGCTTTGGTGGTGTCATCCGGGACAGACTCGGCACTGGCGGGAAATTACCGGAATTCGACGAATGGGTATTATGCGGCGGTCGCGGGATTAGAAGAGGCGCGGGGGCGGCTGCTATGGAAGAACCCAGACTATATCAACAAGACGAATGCGTATTCCGACCTGTTTTCGGCGCAAGGTATTCCGAGCTTTGGCTTAACAGACGTGCTGTACATCATTAATCCGGTCGGGGGAGAAACAGTGGACCCGACGGATACAAGCAGTCCATACGCAGACAAAGAATATTTTGTGGAAATGGGATTTGCGTTAACCAGCGTACACACACCAGTGACGTCTGTATCCCCCGTTCCGTCGGCGAGCCTTCCAGGCCCGATGTACAAATGGGTGCGCATCAATCCAGTTACGGAGAAAGGGTTGGGGCTCAACGTGGATAGTTCGAGCGGAAGCCTTAACAGTTTCACTCCGCTCAACTATAACGGAAACGGTCTGACTTCGACTTCAATTTTGAGTCCGGGAGTAGTGCAGGCATTGGAGATCACGTCGTTCGTATTGATGCCGGACAAGAGTACGAGACTACTGCAGTATGTGGTTGTGCCGAACGTCATACAATCAGTTGGCGGAGTTACCATCGATTTTCCGGCAGCACTCACTCTGGCAGGGAACAACGTGACGTTTCAGGGTCCGGCGGGAGCGCCGTTCGAGGTCAATGGGCAAGATGCGACGCCGGCATGCAGTTCTCCCAATTACATGATCCCGGCGATTGGTTACACGAATACAACAGACGGCTCTTACGCAAACATCACGGCAGGAGCAACACCTGCTTCGAGTTATCCCGGCGCTCCCATGACGAATCCCGGACCACCACCGACGGCTTCCGTAGCGCCGCAAAGCATCCAGAACGTGAGCGCGACGATGAATGCAAATTGGTTAAATCCAGCATGGCTTGAAACGAATGTGGTTGAAAACATCAAGGCGAATGCGGATCTGGTGCTCAATTCGAATGCGACGGGCGATGACATTCTGGCGGGTGTCCCGTCGATGAGCGCGGTGAACCCGGCGACGGTTGTGGTGAATGGAGATCTGGACCTGAACGCGTGGCACCATACCGGTTACGGGTTGTTGGTGGTGACCGGAACCTTGTACTACGATCCGGATGCGACGTGGGAAGGGATTGTGCTTGTCATCGGCAAGGGCAATTTTGTATCGACGAAGAGCGGGACGGGGAGCATTGACGGCGCGATGCTGGTGGCGCAAACCCGCGATTTTTCCGGGGCGCTGCTGGCGAATCTGGGGGCGTCATCGTTCAGCCAGACGGGTGGGGTAAACTCCGGCAGTGGCGTCCGCTATAACAGCTGCTGGATTCATGGCTCGGGAACCGCTCCAGGTGCGTGGGGGCCGTTGAACTACAAGGTAATTTCCTTCCGCGAATTCAGCCAATAAGAGTGGGCAAGAGACAAGACGCGGTGGTTGAGATCCTCCGCTTCGCTCAGGATGACAGGATTTTTTTTCGACAAGTGCCGAGTTGGCGCTCCGATCTTCAGTCAAGATGACTGTTGTTTGGCAGCCGAGTAGCTGTTTGAAGGCGGGCACGCCCTGGTGAATACCAAAGCCACTTTGCGCGGATTCACCTGACAAAATTAGGCAAAGAGGCAGGCGCGATGACCTCGATAGGGGGTCGCGGTATACTTAAATGATGCGAAATAGCGGCGGGAGAGCGCAGACGCACGGGACAACGGTGTTATGTGTGCGCAAGGACAACAAGGTGGTGTTGATTGCCGATGGACAGGTAACCATGGGCGATCACGTATTAAAACACACGGCGCGAAAGACGCGGCGGCTGTTCCAGGACAAAGTGCTGGCGGGATTCGCCGGGTCGACGGCGGACGCGATTTCCCTGTTTGAACGATTCGAGGGCAAGCTGCAGGAACACTCTGGAAATCTGCAAAAAGCGTCGGTGGAACTGGCGAAGGAGTGGAGGAAGGACCGGGCGCTGCGGCACTTGGAAGCGCTGCTGATTGTGGCGGATGCGAAGGGCACGTTTGTGCTGTCCGGGAATGGAGATGTGATAGAGCCGGACGATGGGCTGTGCGCGATCGGGTCGGGTGGGATGTACGCGTTGTCGGCGGCGCGGGCGTTACTGAAACACTCTAAATTGAGTGTGAAGGACCTGGCGCAAGAAGCGATGCGCATTGCGAGTGAAATTTGCATCTATACGAATGGGAACTTCACGATGGAGGAGTTGTAGGGTAGCTAGCATAAGAGCGAGCACCACATTCGACCCGCAATTAACCCAAGATGCCGGCCTAAAGGCGCGGCGCCACGGGAACCGCGCTCACGGGTCTAAAGACCCGCTGCTACAGCAGGTGGATAATTTTAGAGATGGGCAGGATCGATCGAGATGACGAAGTCTGAAAAAGAGTTGGCGTTGGTGAACGGAACGAACGGCGACAATCGAGGCGAGGACGAAGCGTTGCTGCCGGCACTGGACGACATGACTCCCCGCGAAATCGTGGTGGAGCTGGATAAGTACATTGTCGGGCAGGCAGCGGCGAAGCGGGCGGTGGCTGTGGCGCTGCGGAATCGCGTGCGGCGGCAGAAGTTGCCGCCGGAGATCGCCGAAGACGTTCTACCAAAGAACATTTTGATGATTGGGCCGACGGGCGTGGGTAAAACGGAGATTGCGCGGCGGCTGGCGCGTTTGGCGGGCTGCCCGTTTGTGAAGGTGGAGGCTTCGAAGTACACAGAAGTGGGCTATGTGGGTCGCGATGTCGAATCGATGGTGCGGGATCTGGTGGAAACTTCGATCGACATGGTGCGCGAGGAGAAATTGGACGAAGTAGCGGATCGCGCGGAAGAAGCAGCCGAAGAGCGCGTGCTGGATTTGCTGCTGCCGCCACCGCCTCCACCGCCAGCCGGAACTCCGGAAGGGGAGCTGGCGGCACAGCGCGAGCAGATCAAGAGGACGCGGGAGAAGCTGCGGGCACAACTGCGCGAGGGAAAGCTGGACCAGCGCATGGTGGACCTGGAAGTGCGCGAGAGGGCGATGCCGTCGTTCGAAATTATCTCGAATCAGGGCATCGAGGAGATGGATGTCAACCTCAAGGACATGCTCAGCGGGTTCTTCGGGCAGCAAAAGAAGAAACGGAAGATGAGTGTGGCGGACGCGTTCGAATACCTGATCCAGGAAGAAGAGAACAAGCTGCTGGATATGGAGCAGGTGACGCGCGTTGCGGTGGAGCGCGCGGAGCAGATGGGCATTATTTTCGTGGACGAAATCGACAAGGTGGCGGGGCGCGAATCGGGGCACGGCCCTGATGTTTCGCGGGAAGGCGTGCAACGGGATATTTTGCCGATCATCGAAGGCACGACGGTAAACACGCGCTACGGGATGATCCGCACGGATCACATTCTATTTATCGCGGCGGGCGCGTTTCATGTGACGAAACCGTCGGACTTGATTCCGGAGCTGCAAGGGCGCCTGCCGATTCGTGTGGAGATGCAGTCGTTGAAGGAAGAGGATTTTGTTCGAATCCTGACGGAGCCAAAAAACGCGCTGATCAAGCAGTACATCGCTCTACTGGATACGGAAGGCGTGAAGCTGCAATTCACGGAAGACGCGGTGCAGACGATCGCGAAATTCGCAACGAGCGTCAACGAGCAGACCGAAAACATCGGCGCACGGCGGCTGCACACGATTCTGGAAAAGGTGCTGGACGAATTGTCATTTGAGGCTCCGGACTTAAAGAAGAAAACGGTGAAGGTAGATTCGGCGTATGTAAACAAGCAGTTGGCCGATATTGTTAAGAACCAGGACTTGAGCCGCTACATACTCTAGAAACAGAAAACAGAAAAATGGAAATCAGAAAAGGGTGGAAGTCCGCGAAGCCCCGCCGTGCAAATGGTCCCTTTTCTCTTGGGCCACTTTGCCTATGGCTTCTGGGGACCGGCTGCGGCGTTCCGGGCGACCCCGTACCTCCTTCCCCGCCAGTTCCCATGGCGATCAATGACCTGACAGCCAAACAGATTGGGGATGGCGTGCTGCTATCGTTCACGGTGCCGAACAAGAGCACGTTGGGGGAGCGACTAACGCAAACGCCGACGATGGAGGTGTATCGCGGTGCGTTGAGGCGAGATGGGACGCCAGACCTGAAATCATTTAAGCAGGTGGACACGTTGCCGGGGCCGGTGTTGAAGAGTTACATGAAGCAGGGGAAGGTGGAGTTTCTGGATGCGGTTCCGGCGGAAGAGGCGCAGGCACATCCTGGCGAGCTGGTGGTGTATAGCGTGAAAACGCGGGCGAGCGAGAGAAAGATTTCGGCGGATTCCAATCTTGCGCAAGTCAATCTGTATCCGGTGCCGGAGAGAATTGGCGCGGTAGACGCCCAAGTGACGGAAAAGAGCGTGGAATTGAAATGGACGGCGCCGGTGAAAATGTCGGGAGGAGGAATGGTACTGCCGATCGAGCAATACCACGTATATCGGGGCGAATTGGATCCGGCATCGGCAGCAGACGCGGAGAAGGACTTACACGCGGCAGTTTGGAAATTGCCGTTGCTACAAATCGCGGCGGCGAATGAGCCGGCGTATGAAGACAAGGGCTTTGACTACGGGAAGACATACGTGTACGTGGTGCGGAGCGTAGTGCGAGAAGAGGGAGTAACACGGGAGTCGGGGGATTCGAAACCGGCTATCGTGACGCCAAAGGACGTATTCCCTCCGGCAGCTCCGCGAGATGTGGTGGCGGCGGTGTTGCAGGGGCCCGCAGCAGGTGGCAGCGTGGTAGACCTGTCGTGGTCGCTGAACGTGGAAACCGATCTAGCGGGATACCGCATCTATCGAAGTGAGAGCGAGGGATCACGCGGACAGCTTTTGACGCCTGAGCCGCTGCCCACCCCGGCTTACCGAGACGCCTCAACGCAAAGCGGCCACAAATACTGGTATACAGTGACCGCTGTGGACCAAGCGGGCAATGAAAGTGGCTCAGGCCCAGCTGCGGTAGTGGAAATACCGTAGCTCTTTGAGGCAAGATAGGCTCTCCAAAACGGGAGAGCGAACCGGACGCAGGAAGGTTCCATGCCGGTTACAACGAATGCATCGACTGAGCGTTTCCTGAATTTCTTGAGAAACCCGGCGGTACGGGTCGGGATATATGTGGGCGTGGGTCTGTCGGTGGTGTTCGTCGCATGGATAGTGGTAGCAAACCGTTTGCCGCAACTCGAAGTGCTGGCGACGGAGCGAAACATTGTGACGGCGGCAGTGTTGATTTTGCTTGCAGCGGCTCCCGTGCTGCGTTTTTTGCGATCGCCTGCGGAGATGTTGGCGTCAGGACTGCTGGCGTGGGGAATCTTCACACTGACCTACAAAGTGTTGTGCTCGGTCTTCCCGCTGTTGGAAGAAAACTACACAGCGTTTCACGTGTGCGTGATGGGGACCATCAGTTATTTAATTTTTGCGACACTATCCTGGGTAGCCAGTATCGTTTGGAGAGTACGGGCCACGAAGCATTCGCATAACCACCACTGATTTGGGGCGGGAACAAAAAATGAAGTTCTGCCGATTTCTGCCACACGCCAGCGCGGCGACGGGAAAAACTGCGCCTTCCTACGGCGTCATGGATACGGAAGGCATTCGCGAAATAACCGGGGTACCGTGGGGACATTGGGCGGAAGGGCACACGCGTTGGAAGTTAAAGGTCGTGCGATTGCTGGCTCCATGCGAGCCGAGCAAGATAGTCTGCGTGGGCAGGAATTATGCGGCGCACGCGGCGGAGATGGGCAATGAACTGCCGAAAGAACCGCTGATTTTCCTGAAGCCGCCATCCTCCTTGATAGGGCCGGAAGAGTCGATTCTGTTGCCGAAGGCGTCGAACCGGATTGAGCATGAAGGGGAGTTGGGGGTGGTGATCGGAAAAACGTGCGCACAGCTGGACGATCAGGAAAATCCGCTCTCGTACGTGTTCGGCTACACATGCCTGAATGATGTAACCGCGCGGGACTTGCAAAAAGCGGATGTGCAGTTTACACGCGCGAAGGGATTCGACACGTTTTGCCCGGTCGGGCCGCACATTGAGACGCAACTAGACTCGCGAGATGTTTTGGTGGAATGCCGGGTGAATGGGGAACGGAGACAATCCGGGAACACTTCCCTGATGACATATCCGGTGGCATCTATCGTGCGATGGATTTCGCGCGTGATGACGCTGGTGCCCGGAGACCTGATCGCGACAGGGACACCGGCAGGCGTTGGGCCGCTGGCAGCGGGCGATACAGTAGAAGTGTCCGTCGCTGGGATTGGCGTATTGCGCAATCCGGTGCACGCGATGAAGAGCTGAGTACGCAGCTGAGAGCGGCTTCCGGTAAACTACTGATTGTTGGGGGAAAAGCGCTGAGTCCGCGATGCGGACCCGAGTGGGCGCCATTCCGGTTCTGTCACACCGAAACTTCACCCCGGAAGAGGTAGAGCGTTGAAAGAGCTGCTCGCCGATTGGAAGTTGATGCTCGCCCTGGGAGGCGGAGGCATTCTGGCGATTTTGCTGATTGCGTACGCGTTCGCACGGCCGAGAGTGGATGCGGAAGAGGCAGAACGGAAACGCAGGCTGCACCTGAACCACATCGGGCGAATCGCCGAAGGGCAAGTGGTGGAGCTGTCGGAGCACGCGCCGGAACCTACCGAAGAGCGCAAGGGAATTTTCGGATCGCGGGCGAAGGCACTGCCGGACCTGAGACCGCGACACCTCGTGTCGTACAGTTATTCAATTTCCGGAGTTACTTACCACACGGCGCAGGACATCACGGGCCTGGAAAGCCAGGTACGCTTCGAGAGACTGGTGGCCGGACAGCAGGCCAGCGTGAAGTATGATCCGGCAAACCCGAGCGACTCGATACTGGTCGCTGACGACTGGTCCGGCTTGCGGTAATATCCCACCGAGCCGTGCGTCGCTCTCACGGCAAGCCCGCAAACATAGAATATGGACATGCACAGATGAAGCACGTGCTTTTGTCGATTTTGACGGCGATATTGATTGTGGCGATGACACTGAGCGCGATGGTGATCCTGGTGCGTGCGACGCTGTACGTGACGGAGATCGAGTCTCCCGTGAAGAGGGCGGGGGCGATCGCATCGGAGATCCTGCTGGGAGTGGTTCTGCTTCTGGGAACGGTATGGCTGGCGACGCACCTGGCTGTTCTGCTGTTTGCGCCAAAATCCGACCCGAGCGACGGAGGAAACGTTGGCTGAAAAGAATCCAATAACGTGGGAAGCGTCGGGCAACGCCGGACGAATGGAGCAGCTCAAGCGCATTTCCGAGGAGGCAGAAGCGGGTGGGGGCGCGGAGCGGCGGAAACGGGAGCACAAAGCAGGCAAGTTATCAGCGCGAGAGCGGATTCATCTGCTCCTGGACGAGGGAACATTCGAGGAGTTGGACAAATTTGTGCGGCATCGCTGCGTAGATTTCGGGTCGGAGGAGACCCGGCCGGCAGGGGATGGATTTGTCACAGGCTTCGGGCGAATTGACGGGCGGCTGGTGTACGTGTTTGCACAAGATTTTACGGTTTTCGGCGGTTCGCTTTCGGAAACGAATGCGCTGAAAATCTGCAAGATCATGGACCTGGCGATGCGGAATGGAGCCCCGTTGATTGGACTGAATGATTCGGGCGGAGCGCGGATTCAAGAAGGGGTGGCGTCGCTGGCGGGTTACGCAGACATTTTTTTGCGCAATACGCTGGCCAGCGGGGTGATTCCACAGATCAGCGCGATCCTGGGGCCGTGCGCCGGCGGTGCGGTGTACTCTCCCGCGATAACGGACTTCATTCTCATGACACGCGACACATCCTACATGTTCGTGACTGGCCCGGATGTGATCAAGACAGTGACGCACGAAGAAGTCACGAAACAGGAGTTGGGCGGGGCGATGACCCACAATGCCACGAGCGGCGTGGCGCATTTCGTGTCACGGGACGACGCGGAATGCTGCGCGATGATTCGGGAGCTGTTGAGTTTCCTGCCTTCGAACAATGTGGATGACCCGCCACGGCGAACGACGAAGGATCCGGTCGACCGGCGCGAGGAGTCACTGAATGGGATTGTTCCTGAAGATCCCCTGAAACCGTATGACATGAAGGATGTGATCCACACGCTAGTGGATGAGGGATATTTCTTTGAAGTGCACGAGCACTACGCGAAGAACCTGGTGGTGGGGTTTGCGCGATTTGATGGCCGGCCGGTGGGAGTGGTGGCGAACCAGCCTGCGTTTCTGGCCGGAACCCTCGATATTAACGCCTCGGTGAAGGGAGCGCGGTTCGTGCGGTTCTGCGACGCGTTCAATATTCCACTGGTTACGTTCGAAGACGTGCCGGGATTTTTGCCGGGAACGCAGCAGGAGTATGGGGGAATCATTAAGCACGGGGCAAAGCTGCTGTTTGCGTTTGCAGAAGCAACAGTGCCCAAGATCACCGTGATCACCCGGAAGGCGTACGGCGGGGCATATTGTGTCATGTCGTCGAAGCACATTCGCACAGACGCGAATTTTGCTTGGCCGACCGCGGAGATCGCCGTGATGGGGCCCGAAGGCGCTGTAGACATTGTGTATAAACGCGAGTTGAGCGCGGCGCCGACGAGCGAGAGAGCCAAATTGCGAGAAGAGAAAGTGGCAGAGTTCCGGACGCGATTCGCAAACCCGTTTGTGGCAGCAGAGCGTGGCTACCTGGATGCGGTGATCGAGCCAGCAGAAACGCGACCGCGAATCATCACCGCGTTACGAGCCCTTGAGAACAAGAGGGACACCAATCCCAGGAAGAAGCACGGCAACATCCCGCTTTAGTTGGCGGCGCGGGCGTATTCGAGCTTAGCCATATCTTTCCAGCTGCCATCAGAAGCTTTTTCCTGAAGCTGCCAAGTGTAGAGATCATTGTTCTTGCGGAGAAGAGTGACGCGAAGGTCCGCAGGCTTGTCTTCGAAATTGGTGCCATGAAAATCGAAGCGAAGGTTGTCTCCTTCAATGGTGATGGGACCTTCCGTCACCTCGCCCCGCGCGCTCATGTACCACATGCGAAGCAAATTAGCGGCCGGATCCCAAAAGAACTGGCCGTCGTAGTTATTGAGGGTTCTGTCTTTGGCTACAAAGTGAGTCGTGAAGCGGATGAACTCGTTGTTGTCCGCCCAGACGTAGCGCGTTTCGATACGCACCATGTTCCCGCCCATCATGGAGGCGTCAGCAATCCAAACGCCGCCGACAAGCCAAGCCAGAGGATCGATAGGTTTGGCGGCTTTTGGCTTTGCGGGCTGCTGCTGCGCACCAAGCGAGGCGCAAACCAGGGACAGCGCGAGAAACGCACAGATCATCCGATGCATTATTTGTTCTCCGTCAGTTCCGTGCAGCAGCTTCTTTGATTTCGCCGTATTGCGGGTTCTTCCAAAGTTCGCCGCTGTATTCCAAAAACTCCGCGGTGCTCTGGGCAACGGCCCTGCCATAGTAGCGCTCGACCACATGAAGAGCCAGGTCGATGCCGGAGGTGAGCCCCCCGGCAGTGGCAACACTGTCGTTCTCGACGTAGCGGGTGCCCGTGACGAACTCCACGTTCGGATAACGCTTCTGCAAATCCTGCATGTAGAGGTGATGCGTAGTGGCCCTTTGATGGTCAAGTAAACCGTAGGCCGCAAGCATGGATGCGCCTGTGCAGACAGACATGGTGACGTCGGCGGTTTTGGAATTTTCCAATAGCCAAGCTTTCTGGCCTGGGGTACGGCCACCTTGCGCGGGAATGACGATCACCTGAGGTTTGGGTGCGGTCTTGAAAGTAAAGCTGGGAACGAGAATGAGGCCGTTAGCGGAAATGGGCTCCAGTGAATCGGAGACGGTGTAAACGTTGAAGGGCATAACCATGTCATTTTGCTCACCGTGCCAAGGTGCGCCACTCTTGGTGAGCATAGCGTCGCTGAAGACTTCCATAGGTCCCGCGAGGTCGATCACATTGGTGCCTTCGGAGACGATGATAGCGACATTGATCATGCCGGAAGCGGGAGGCTTAAGCGGTTTGGGAGCCGGCGAAGCGTGATTGGAGATGGCTTTTTGGGGAGAGGCACTCTGTGAGCCATGAGGACGGCCCGCGAAAACAATAGTTGCGCCGAGGGCGAAGAGAGCGACGGCGATCCAGAATTTGTCTTTCATGACGGTTCTCCTGCAGGAAGCATTGCGAGCAAGGGAAGAATAGCGGTAAGCTGGTACGTCTCAAACGACAACTTTCCGGCATTTCAGGACATACAGCAGTTCAGGACACGCCAGTAGCCGGGATTTGGCGTCGAAGCGCATATATATGAAACAGAAACAAATTGTCATGGTGGGCTACGAAGAGATCATGGGCCTGGACCTGGTAGGACCACTGGAGGCGTTTGGCACGGCGCTCGTGAACACCAGTACCGGAAAGCTCGAGGCACCTTATCGCGTAACCGTGGCGGCGTTGGGAGCAAAAACGTTCCGCTCAGAATTTGGCCTGATCTTCACAGCGACGAAGTATTTGTCGGAGATCCGGGAAGCAGACACCCTGCTTGTGCCGGGCGGCTGCGGAATGCGGCGAGGCGGCAACGCACAAAAGCTGGCCAGTTGGTTAAAACAATACGGCAGTGCGGTGCGGCGAATCGCGTCGGTGTGCACGGGGATATATGGGATGGCGGCTTCGGGATTGTTAAATGGGCGGACTGTGGCAACACATTGGAAACACACCACGGATTTGGCGAAGCGGTTCCCGAAATTAAAGGTGGACCCGAACTCGTTGTACTTGAAGGACGGGAAGTATTGGACGGCGGCGGGAGTGACCGCGGGAATCGACCTGGCGCTTGCCTTGATCGAAGAGGATTTTGGTCCGGAGGTGGCGATCGCGGTGGCACGCGATCTGGTCGTGTACATGAAGCGTCCGGGTGGGCAGGAACAGTATTCAGCGCCGTTACAGTTTCAGTTGCAGGCACGCGGGCGCTTTGCGGATTTGTTGCCATGGATTCACGCGCATCTGGACAAAGATTTGTCTGTGGAAGCACTAGCGGGACGATTGGCTTTGTGTCCGCGGCAGTTTACCCGGCGGTTCAAGTCCGAGTTTGGGAGCAGCCCGGCATCGTTTGTGAGGCGGATGCGGCTGGACGAGGCACGAGAACGGCTATCGACGACGGAGTGCTCGGTGGAGGAAGTGGCACGTTCAGTGGGATTCAGCGATGGCGATAATTTCCGGAGGGCGTTTGAACGGTGCTTTCACGTAGCGCCGCGGGAATATCGAGGACGGTTCGCAGCAAAGACCTGAAATCGTTCCCACCGGGCTAAAGCCGCGTATTGCTTGAGCAGGCTAATGCTGGAGCTAAAGCTCTTGCCCACTGATGACCCTATCGGGCGGTTTCCAATCAAATAAACCCCAAGGGATACGCGGAATCTGCTTTGCGAATGGGTTCGCGTTTGCTAGACTCTTGCGAGCGATTCAGCCAGTGTTTCGGCTGGGTCGGGAAGAGCGTTATGTTCCTACCTCGAATCATCTTTGTCGCTGTCCTGTAACCCGCCACCAGCGCGGACCTGAACTTCCATCGTTTCAGTTGAATTGACCTTTGGCAGCGTGAGCGTTTCTGCAAACGGGCTCGCGCAGAAATACACGGGACTGTATGGATTCGCAGGAATTTATCTTGAATTCGGCGCCGCCCGCGACGTTTTGGAGCTCGATCCGAGAAGCTCTTCGCGGATCGCACCAGGACTTCACGTCCGTGAGTTTGAATCGCGCCATTGTGCTGCTGGCCATTCCGATGGTGCTGGAAATGGTGCTGGAGTCGCTATTCGCAGTGGTGGATGTGTTCTGGGTAGGGCGGCTGGGCAAGGATGCTGTGGCTACGGTGGGGCTGACGGAGACGCTGCTGAGCCTGGTGTTCGCGGTGGGATTCGGGCTGGCACTTTCCACAACGGCCATGGTTGCGCGTCGGATCGGCGAGAAGGATCCCGCGGGAGCGGCGGTGGCGGGAGTGCAAGCCATCGTGATTGGCGCGGTGACGGCAATTCTGTTCGGAGTGCCCTGCTGGATTTATGCGCCGCGATTGCTGGAGTTGATGGGAGCGTCTCCGGACATTGTGGAGACAGGGACGGGGTACGCGCGCATCGCGCTGGGAGGCTGCGGCGCGGTGCTGATGCTGTTCCTGAATAATGCGATTTTTCGCGGCGCCGGGGATGCGGCTGTAGCGATGCGATTGTTGTGGGTGTCGAACATCATCAACCTGGTGCTCGATCCCTGCCTGATTTTTGGATGGGGACCGTTTCCGAAGCTGGGAGTGACGGGCGCGGCGCTGGCGACGTTTACCGGCAGGAGTATCGGAGTGTTGTACCAGTTTTACCGGCTACTGCGCGGAACGGAACGAATCCGCATCCTGATCAGTCAGCTGCGCGTGGACTTGCAAGTACTGTGGAGACTGGTTCGCGTGTCGGTGACCGGGATTCTGCAATTCGCGGTGGCGGACGTGAGCTGGATCGGGCTGATTCGCATTGTGAGTTTCTTCGGGCCGGCGGCGCTGGCGGGGTACACGATTGCGATTCGCATTTTGATTTTTGTGATTTTGCCGAGCTGGGGCTTGAGTAACGCGGCCGCTACGCTGGTTGGGCAGAATCTTGGCGCGAGACAGCCGGAGCGCGCAGAGCAGTCTGTGTGGCGCACTGGTTTATACAACATGATCTTTCTCGGGACAGTAGGCGTATTTTTTGCGATTTTTGCGCAGCCGATCGCGGGATTGTTTACCAACGATCCGGCGGTACTGCCGCTGGCGTCAACATGCTTGCGCATTCTAAGTTACGGAAACGTGGGCTATGCGTACGGGATGGTGATGTTGCAGGCGTTTAATGGGGCGGGCGACACAGTAACACCGACGATTGTGAATTTCTTCGGTTTCTGCCTGTTGGAATTGCCGTTGGCGTATTTGCTGGCCCGGCCACTGGAGTTCGGGCCGCGGGGGGCGTATTACGCAATTGTGTTTGCGGAAGCAGCGATTGCGGCGGCGGGAATTTTGCTGTTCCGGCGGGGCAAGTGGAAACAGCAGGAAATCTGAAGCTTGGCTTCCTGCATAAGCGCGCTTCCACACCGCACACGATACGACACGCAAAGGTTGGGTAAATCCCGGATGCGGATTTGCGCGTGATAAGATGCGCGTGACTGCTCAACCATCCATGTTCCGAAAAATACTGATTGCCAATCGCGGGGAAATCGCTGTGCGCATACTGCGCGCCTGCCGGGAATTGGGGATTCAAACGGTAGGTGTATTCAGCGAAGTGGACCGGAACGCGTTGCACGTTCGGCTGGCGGACGAGGCGTATCCGATTGGCCCCGCGGCGTCGCGCGAGAGCTACCTGCGAATCGAAAAGCTGATCGACATCGCGCGAAAGATGGGCTGCGATGCGTTGCATCCTGGCTACGGATTTCTAGCCGAAAATCCAGCCCTACCCCGAGCGTGCACCGATGCAGGGGTGACATTCATAGGGCCGCCAGCCGAAGCGATGGAGGGGATGGGTTCGAAAACCGCCGGGAAGCAACTGGCGCGTCGATCGGACGTGCCTACTGTGCCGGGAACGGATGATCCCATCGACAACCCCGAAGAAGCGCAATCGCTGGCGCGAACCATGGGTTATCCGGTTGTGTTGAAGGCAGTGGCGGGCGGCGGCGGCAAGGGGATGCGAGTGGTACCGAACGACGCGGCGTTCGCGGGAGCGTGGCGCGATGCGGCGTCAGAGGCGCTGAATGCGTTCGGCGATCCGCGAGTGTTCCTGGAGAAATATCTGATCGCGCCGCGGCATATCGAGATTCAGGTGTTCGCGGATGCGCATGGCCGAGTGGTGTCGCTAGGGGAACGGGAATGTTCCGTGCAGCGGCGGCACCAGAAGGTGATTGAGGAAGCTCCATCGCCAGTCGTGACGCCGGACTTGCGACGGAAGATGGGTGAAGCGGCAGTGCGGCTGGCGCGAGCCGGCGGGTATGTGAACGCGGGAACGGTAGAGTTTCTGGTGGACGCGTCGCTGAATTTTTATTTCCTGGAAGTGAACACGCGATTGCAGGTGGAGCATCCAGTGACGGAACAGGTCACGGGACTGGATCTGGTGAAACTGCAAATTGCGATTGCCGCTGGACATCGCTTGCCGTTTGCGTGGGAAAGTATCACGCCGCGCGGCCACGCGATGGAAGTGCGGTTGTACGCCGAGGATCCGGATAACAACTTCTTCCCTTCTCCGGGACAGATTCTGTCGAGGCATGCGCCGACGGGACCAGGCATCCGGTTGGACGAAGGCGTATATGAAGGCTATACCGTGCCGATGGAATACGACCCGCTGCTGAGCAAACTGATCGCGTGGGGAAACAGCAGGGAGGAAACTATCGCGCGGCTGCGCAGGGCGCTCGACGAATACACCATCACGGGCATCCGCACGAACGTGAGCCTATTCCGGCGGGTTCTGGCAGAGCCAGAGTTCTTGCGTGGAGAAATTCACACCAAGTGGCTGGATGAACTGCTGACACGGCCACGACCACCGGCTGTTGCACCCCGCGAAGGGACAGAAGACGCAGCGGTGATAGCAGCGGCATTGTGGGAAGTACAGCAGTCGGAGATCTCTTCGGAGACGTCGCATGCGGCGCCCACACCTTCGCGGTGGAAGGTGCAAGGTCGGCGCGAGCAATTGGACCGGACATCATGAAGTTCGAAGTGCAGTTGAAGAGTTCTAGTGGTCAAGTAAAGAAGCGCGTAGTGGAGCTGGAGCGCGAAGCTTCGCGCTATCGCGTGAAGCTCGACGGTGAACCCGTGAATGCGGATGCGACGCAGATCGCACCAAGTACGATCTCCGTGCTGCTGAATGGGCAATCATTCGAGGTGCATATCACCCCTTCGCTCGACGGCACGATCAAGTTGCAGACAGGCCCTCACGAGTTTACGGCGGAGTTGCAGGACCCGCGGGCGTGGCAGGGGAGAAAGCATGGCGCCAGCGAGGCGGAAGGGCGGCAACAGATCGTGGCGCCGATGCCGGGAAAAGTAATCCGCCTGCTGGTAAGAGTGGGAGACGAGGTGGAGGCCGGACAGGGGCTGCTGGTGGTGGAAGCAATGAAGATGCAGAATGAGATTCGTTCGCCGAAGACGGGGAAGGTGGAACGGTTGCAGGTAAAGGAAGGGCAGGCGGTGAACGCGGGGGAAGTGCTCTGCGTGGTGGGGTAGGTTGGCTCTTGCGGACATAGGGTTCAGCGATGCTGAACCCCTACAGTAGAATCAAGAATCGTTGAGCCGGCGGCAAGAACGAAGGACAATAGCGATTGATCAGTTGAGAGCCTTCGCGGATAAGAACGCGGACTCCGGATGGCGACTTAGATTGAGATGGATTAAGGCTTGGTAGGGACTGGCGAAGTTGGTGCGGTGGGCGTCGCAAAGGGCGAAGTCGAGGAGGCCGGCAGGGTGGATTTGGCGGCGTCGGGAAGTTTTCCTGCAGCTTCGATGACTTGCTGAGCAAGATAATTGGTAACGCGGGCATCGTCGCGTGCGACCGCGAGATAGGCGTTGCGCAGGAGTTGTTCTTTGCGATTGCGCAGGGTGTCGCGAATCATCTGCTGGACTTGAGGATCGTTGACGCCGCGCTGGCCAGCAGCTTCGCGAGCGACGAGCTTAAGAATCCGGAGACTATCGCGCAACTGAATCGGAGGGCTGACCTGGCCGGGCTTAAGGCTAGTGACGGCCTTCTTGAGCATCGGATCCGTTTGCGGAGCATTCAGCGAAGATTCCGGGATATAGCCAAGGTCGCCGCCAGTAGCCGCGGTATTCGGATCTTCCGAGTAATCCATAGCGAGCTGGGCAAAATCGGCACCGCTGTTCAACTTATCCTGCAACATCTTCGCCTTGCGCAGTGCCTCGGCGTCGTTGGTGGCGTCGTCGTTCTTGCGGTTACGGACCTGCGGATCCTTGCGCGGGGTGATGACGATCTGCGAAATGCGGTACTGCGCCTCGGCGACATTAAACTGGTTGCGATTGGAGTTGTAGAAGTCTGTGACGTCCTGGTCCGTGATGGTGATCTTGGCGGCGACTTCGCGATTGAGCAATTTCTGGATGGACAACTGACGGCGCAGGTCGCGCTTGAGGTCGTCAACGGTCATGCCGCCTTCTTTTAACTTCTTCTGAAACTCTTCTTCGGTGTAGGGACTCTTCAGTTCGGTGAATTTGTCTTCGACTTCGCCGTCGCTAGCTTCGAGGTTCTGCTTCTTGGCCCGTTCGAGAAGGATCTCGTTGTTGATGAGCTGCTCGACCACGTTGAGTTTGCCGGAAAGAACTTCCTCAGGAGAGGTTTCCTGGGCCTCGGGATTGAAACGCGAGTGATAGTACTTTTCGACTTCGTCTCGCTTAATCTCAACACCGTTGACGACAGCCCAGACATCGGCAGAGTGACGCTCTTGCTGCTTGCAACCAGCCAGCAGGGAAAGCAGTATCGCCGCCAAGGGCACAAGAGCCGCGGCGTGGCGATACGGTCCACACTTTCTCTGCAATCCAGCGAAGTGACTCAGAGGAAAGTTCAAGGTTTTTGGCTCAGGCAGCTTTTTTCACACGGCCCATGCGGATGCACGTGGTGCAAACGCGAACCTGCTTGCGCGCGCCGTCGACCACGGCGCGAACGCGCTTCAGGTTTGGATTCCAACGGCGACGCCGGGTGTTATTGGCGTGGCTGACCACGTTGCCATAGTGCGGAGCTTTGCCGCAGATTTCACACTTCAATGCCATGACTCTTACCTGCACTCCAAAGAATTGATATGCAAAGTCTTAATTGTAGCAGAGGAACGGGGGAACGCCAAATAGAGTGCTCAAGAACAGCGCCGGCCAACACTGCAAGAGAGATTCCTCGCTCCGCTCGGAATGACGGATGGGTTTTGGCAGGCGAGCAGCACTCAGAACAGGCTGACGCCTATGCTATGAACTTGGGATTCGTTCTTTTCAAAACGCGCGAACTGTTCGTCGCGCAGAGCCGGAAACCGCTGTTTTAGCGGGGTTTGCTATACTAGAACGGTTTCGGTGGGGATTGCATCGACTTGAACTCGCTCCGGATTTCGATTGTGCAGTACTTGAACACGGCGCCTTTGGTGCGTGGCTTTACCCACGGGCCGTTACGTGGCAAATACGAATTGTCTTTTACCGTGCCTTCGCAATGTGCGGAAGCGTTGCGCAGCGGCGCCGTGGATGTGGCGATTATTCCGGCCATTGAGTACCAGCGGATCCCGGGTTTAGTGATTTTGCCGAATTTGTCGATCTCATCGACACACTCGGTGCAGAGTCTACTGCTCGTTTCGCGCGGGCCGATGGAACAGGTCCACCGCATGGCGCTGGACCGCAGTTCGCGGAGCACGCAGACACTGGTTCGGATTCTCTGTGAAGGACGATGGAAGATTGCCCCGGAGTTCTTTGAGGCGACGCCAGATTTAGGAGCGATGCTGGGTAACGCGGAAGCCGCGCTGTTGATAGGCGATCCGGCATTGAAGTTATCGGTGACCTGCGCGGGAGTTGGGACGCGCGACAAAGATGGGGCGTGGATCGTTCCCGCCAAGGCGCTAGGGCTTGCCGGTGATATCGCGTTGCGGATTTACGATGTGGTGGAACAGTGGCGAGCGATGACCAGTGCCCCTGCGGTGCTGGCGGTGTGGGCGGCGCGGAAGGAAGTGGCGACACCCGGATTGGTGCAGGACTTCCAAGATTCGCTGGCGTTTGGGCTGCGGCATTTAGATGCGATCGCGAGCGAGGCCGCGTTGGAGTTGCAGCTGCCGGCCGGCGCCTTGCGGCGGTATTTGGCCGAAAATATCGATTACAGGCTAGAGAAGGAGCATCGCGATGCGCTGTTGCTGTTTTTCGAGCGAGCTGCCAAGTTGGGCAGGATCGAAAGCGTAAAGCCGGTCGTGTTTGCCGCAGAAGCGAGCGGGCGAGTGCCGTATATGGATGTAGTCTCGAAAAGCCCGGCGGGAAATTAGCGGGATAAGGAAAGAAACGTGGGAATCAGCAAACAAGAAGCGCTGGAGATGCTGCAGTCGGACGACCTGGTGGGAATCGGGATGGCGGCGCATGAGCTACGTCTGAAGAAAAACGATGCCCGAATCGTGACTTACCAGATCGATCGCAACATCAATTACACGAATTTCTGCACGGAGTACTGCTCGTTCTGCGCGTTTTACCGGCCATTGGGAGCGAAAGACGGATACATCCTGCCCTTTGAGACAATCTACGAGAAAATCGACGAAATGTTGGAGCTTGGTGGCACCGGTATTTTGCTGCAGGGCGGCTTGCATCCGGATTTGCAGATCGGCTATTACGAGAACCTGCTGCGGTCGCTGAAAGCGCGGTATCCGCAAGTGCACCTGCACTGTTTTTCGGCGCCGGAGATTCTGTGCATCGCGGAAGTCAGCGAGCTCAGCGTGCGCGATACGATCAAAAGGCTGATGGATGCGGGGCTGCAGTCGATTCCAGGCGGCGGCGCGGAAATTCTGGATGATGAGATTCGCGGAAAGATCGCGCGGCTGAAGTGCACGAGTGATGAGTGGGTGGACATGCACCGGACGGCGCACCAGTTAGGGTTGCGCACGACCGCGACGATGATGTTCGGGTGCGGCGAAGAATTGAAGCATCGCGTTAACCACCTGGAGCGCATTCGACAGTTACAGGAAGAGACGGGCGGATTCACGGCGTTTATCCCTTGGATTTTCGCCGCGGAAAATACGGCGCTGGGGAAAAGAGTACAGGAGACGACCGCGGTTGATTATTTGAAGACGCTGGCGGTGAGCCGGCTGTACCTGGATAACATCGACCACATCCAATCAAGCTGGCTGACGCCGGGAATTAAGGTGTGCCAGGTGGGATTGCAGTTTGGCGCTGACGATGTGGGCAGCATCCTGATTGAAGAAAACGTGGTGTATGCGGCGGGAGTAACGCGGCGGACAAACGAAGAAGAATTGCGGCGGATTATTTACGATGCGGGATTTCTGCCAGCGCAACGCGATACGTTGTACCGTTCGTATGCACTGAAGTCGCCATATCCTGCCAAGCAGGCCAACGCGGCGTAAGACTAAGAGAGATTCCTCACTTCGCAGACTCCGTTCGGAATGACGAGCCTGCGTCCATTGGCAGGCCATCCTACCCGAACATATATGGGAATAAATAAATGATGTTGCCGAGATAGGGGCGCAGCTTGCTGCGCCTCTACTTTCTCAGGCGAAGCATGACTTCGACTTCGGCGCCTTCGGGGAGGTTGAGCGGCGATTCCGGCTGCAGCATCCCGTTCTTATAGCGTGCGAAACAACGAAGTGGAGTTTCTTTCGGGGCAGTTTTTTCGGCCTGCGCAGACTGACTTGGGCGTGACACTTCGTCGAGCGCTTGATTCACCAAGGCGTCAGCGTCGCGATTCTGTTCGCGGTAGACGTGGTCGATACGAAACGATTCGAAGCCCTGAGACATCTTCTTGGCGCGCTCGAACAAGGGGCGCAGGTCGCCGCTCTTCACTTTGTACTGGCCGCGCATTTGCTTCACGAGAAGTTCGGAATCGCTTTCGATACGCAGGGCGCGGATATCGTGGGTCTGCGCGTAGTCGAGAGCGGCGATTAAAGCGAAGTATTCGGCAACATTGTTGGTATTTTGGCCGATGTATTTCTTGAGTTTGGCAATGATTTCTCCCCTGGGATCGCGAACTACCACACCGTAGGCGGCAGGCCCCGGATTGCCGCGCGAGCCGCCATCGATATTGGCCTGGTGTGCCGCGATGCGCCTGGGTTCAGGCGGAGCGTCGCCAAACAAACCGTGGGAGGGAGACGTTCTACGAGGGGTGGTCACGAGCCTACGGCTCCATCGGAGGCGGGCTTGGGCGTTGCGTGGGGAATCGGTTCGAGACTATAGAGGATGCGGCCGCAAGATTCGCAGCGGAAAAGATCTTCGTCGGTGTCGGAAGTGAGCAATTGCAAAATATGCGGCAGGACGCGCAACCCGCAGGCGCGGCACTGGTCGCCGCGAGCCTCACCCATCGGCGAGCCGGGGTGCTTTTTTGAGATGCGGGTATACAAGTCCAAGACTTCTTCCGGGACTTTTTTGGCGATCGCATCGCGTTCGGCGGTGGCATCTGCCTTCTTCTTCTTCTCGTCGTGGTACTGCGCTTCAATTTGCTTTTTTTCGGCAGCGACCGCGGTCTCCGCTTCCTTGAGGTCGGCTTCGACGTGCCGGAGGTGCTGTTCTAATTCGTCAATTGCCATCATTTGTTCGAGGACTTGGTCCTCGATACTGGAAGCTGCGGCTTCGGCTCCGGCAATTTCGTGTTGCAAAGCTTTATAGGCTTCGTTGGTTTTGACGGAGCTACTTTGATCGCGGTATTTCTTCGCGCGCTCTTTCCACTGGGCAGCATCAAGTTCGAGTTTTTTGCGGAGGCCCAGGGCTTGCGTTAGCGATTCCTTTGCCGAGGCGACGGCAGTGCGAGCGCCATTCAGTTGCGAATCAGCATCGCGCGCGCGCTTGGGCATAGCATTCATGTGCTCGGTGAAAACAGCAATCGCTTGATCGAGGCGCTGCAACTCGAGTAGGTGAGGAATGGCGGGATGCATGAGAGTGGGATTTTAGCACAGGGGATGAGGACAGCTCTGCCGGAGGAGACGAGAAAGAAAAGAAACAATTACCGCAGAGACACAGAGGAGCAGAGAAAACAGAGAAGATGTGACGACGGGGGACTGTGCCAGTGGAGGACCGGATCACGCGGAAGCGAGTGTGCTCTTCCTCGACAGAAAGCACTAGCTCGGAAAATGGCGGGCGTTTCCCGCTTCCGCGCGGCGCGGCTACTGCAAAGTCAGGAGACTCTCAAATCCTTGTGGATGAGGGCGGCGTCCAGGAAATAGCCGATGCCGACCGCCAGAGGCAGAATACCGAAGGCGGCCGCAACCAGGGTATGAGGCTCTTCCACCACTCGCGCGATCACCGCGAACATGGTCATGAAACCCAAGCCACCGCAGACAAGCAGAATGCCGTAACGGCGCGAACGAGCGAACTGCGAGAGCTCCGGCTCCATGGGAATTTGCGCACCCTTTTCTAACGCGACCAAACGCTCCTGGGAGCGCAACTTGCGCACGCGGTAATACGTGTAGAGTGCCGCTACCGGCAAACCGCACGTCAGAACGACAGCAACCAACCCAATCAGATCTCCGCCCATAGGACACTCCTTCCGAGGCTTACCACTCCAGGCCGCTTCTTGCGGTCTCGTTTATAGGTACGAAGGGAGCAATGCGAATGTTCCACGTGTCGGGAAACACGGAGGCCAGAGCACGCGGACGTGGGGCACAACAGTGCAGCGCCTCTACAAACATGGAGACGGGTAGCTTATTGGACCTCTTGAATCTGCATTGAGGAGTCGAGGGAAAATTTCGGGT
>Ga0335080_10001366_pt1 | contig 23787 bp, 22 predicted proteins | sample Lox_Sample_34_FD_206720 | JGI IMG/M metagenome (GOLD analysis project Ga0335080, IMG submission 206720) | Soil microbial communities from Loxahatchee National Wildlife Refuge, Florida, United States - Lox_Sample_3.4 | ecosystem: Environmental > Terrestrial > Soil > Wetlands | place: USA...
GCACCATGGCTTCAAGGGCATGCAGATCTGCGCGTCGGCGATGACCGCCGAGGCGATGAAGCTGTGCAACCCGACCACGATCCATTCGCGGTCGACCGAGTGCCACAACCAGGACAAGGTCTCGATGGGGACGATCGCTGCGCGCGACGCGCGCTCGATCGTCGAGCTCGCCCAGAACGTGGCGGCGATCCATCTGCTGGCGTGTTGCCAGGCGCTCGAGTTGCGCGGCGTGGAGAAGTGCGGCCGGCGCACGCAGGAGGCGTTCCGGGTCGTGCGCGAGCACGTCCCGTTCCTGGACGGCGACCGTTTCCTCGACGTCGACATCGCGACCACCGTCGAGCTGATCCAGTCGGGCGTGGTATCGGCGCTCGTCGAATAACCGGTTTCGGACACCTGGGGTAGGTGCTGCTCGGGGCCGGAGGCGAACACCGCCTCCGGCCCCGCGCTATCTGCCGGCGTGCCGGTGGCGGGCGAGCGCCTCCCGGCGCGCCCGTGCGTGGTCCACGATCGGCTCGGCGTAGTCGTTCGGGGTCTGGGCAAGCTCCGGGACGTACTTGCGTACGTAGCTGCCGTCGGGATCGTGCCTGGCCTGCTGGAGCGTCGGGTTGAGGATCCGGCGCGACACGGGCTGCGGATCGACGCCGACCGACGCGATCCACTGCCAGTTGCCGTTGTTGCTCGCCTCGTCGCCGTCGAGCAGCAGGCGCATGAACCAACGCTCGCCCCAGCGCCAGTCGATCCCGAGGTCCTTGGTCAGGAACGAGCCGGCGACGAGGCGCGCGCGGTTGTCGATGAAGCCCTCGCGCCTGAGCTGGCGCATGCCGGCGTCGACCATCGGGTATCCCGTGCGTCCCTCGCACCACGCCTCGAACCGCTTCTGTGCGCGGCTCCAGCGGATCGTGCCGCGGTACCGGGCCTGGTGCTCGGAGTGCGCATTCTGGGGATGGTGGAGCAGCACGTGGGCGAAGAAGTCGCGCCAGCACAGCTGCCGGCTGACCTCGGCGCTGACACGCTCCTCGATCTCCCGTGGCGACAGGCAACCGAAGTGGAGGAAGGGCGACAGGGGGGACCTGCCGTCGCGCATCGCCTGGCGCCCGTCGGTCTCGCCGCCGTGGCAGCGCGGATCCTCGACCTCCTGCTCCAGTCCGAGCTCCGCGAGTGACGGGAGCGACCCGGGTTGAAGGCCCCTCGGGAGCGGCGGCAGCCTGCGTGGGGCACCGCGACGCTCGCGGCGCGGCAGCTCGCTCCATGTCCGGTAGAACGGCGTGAACACCGTGTACGGCTTGCCGGTGGTGGCGCGGATCGCGTCGAGGTCGTCGACGACGAACAACCCGGGGTGCATGCGCACGCGGACATCCAGTGCATCGGCGACGCGGCGGTCGCGGTTGCGTGCAAACGCGCTCACGTCGCCGGTGAAGTGCACGGCGGTGGCGTCGACGTCGCGGGCAAGCCTCGGGATCTCGACCTCGGGGCGGCCGTGCCGGACGACCAGCCGGCTGCCGCGCTTGCGCAGCGACGCGTCGAGGTCGGCGAGGCACTCGAGCAGGAACTGCGTGCGCGGGCCGGAGGCGTGGCGGCCGTGGAGGAGCCGGTCGTCGAAGCAGAACACGGGCACGAGGTGGTCGCCGTCTCGGCGCGCCGCCTCCAGGGCCGGGTGGTCGTGGACGCGCAGGTCGCGCCGGAGCCAGAGGAGCGCGGTCATCGCGGTGCGGCGGCAGTCGAAGATTCGAGCCAGAGCCACGACGGGGTGATCAGCTCGAGGCTGGCCGCGAGTTGCTCCCGGTTCGGGTGAAACAAGATGATCACTATTATCGCAACAGAATGATCATCGACACCGTGCTCGACCGGACCATCGTGTTCGGGTACGGGCGGGTCGGCTGGGCGGTGCGACGCCGCCTGCCAGGGTGGCCGGCCGACCCACCCCGAATCGACGGCGCGGCCGTGCTCGTGACCGGGGCGGCGTCGGGTCTCGGGCTCGCGGCCGCGCGCGGGTTCGCTCGGCTCGGTGCGACGGTCCACGTGCTGGCGCGCGATCTCGGTCGTGCCGAGCAAGCGAACGCGCGTGTGCGAGCCGCTGTGCCCGCGGCGGATGTCCGGGCCCGGGCATGCGAGCTCGGCAGCCTCCGCGCGGTGCGCGCGTTCGCCGATCGCGAGCCCCGATTCGATGTGCTCGTCAACAACGCCGGCGTGATGCCGGCCCAGCGAACGCGCTCGGAAGACGGCCACGAGCTGATGTTCGCGACGCATGTGCTCGCTCCGCTGGCGCTTGCGACGATCCTCTTGCCGCGGCGGGTCATCAACGTGAGCTCGGGCGGCATGTACACGGAGTCGTTGCCCGAGGACGGCGATTGGGAGTCAGAGCGGACGCCGTACTCGCCCACGAAGCTCTACGCGCGGACCAAGCGCGAGCAGGTCGTGATCACCGAAATGCTCGCGGAGCGATTGCACGAGCGCGGCGTGGTCGTCCACGCGATGCACCCGGGGTGGCCCGACACCGAAGGGCTGCGCGGGGCGATGCCAGGGTTCCGGACCGCGATCCGGCCAATCCTCCGCACGGCCGAGGAGGGCGCCGACACGATCGTATGGCTCGGTGCCGCACCGCAGGCGCTCCGCGAGACGGGCCTGTTCTGGCACGACCGCCGGCCCCGCCCGACCCACTACCGCCTCGGCTCTGCCCCGGACGGCGAGCAGGAGCGCGACCGGCTATGGGCATACTGCGAAGCCGCTCTCGCCGACGCCGGGATCGGTCCGCTATGAGGCGGCCGCGTACTTGACCATCCTCGTGCTGAGCTGGATCGCGGAGCGCAGCTCGTGTTCGCGGGCGACCGGCGTCGAGTCGAGCCGATCGCCGAGCCCGCCGAGCAACTCTGGCGCCGCAGCGGTGGCGAGCCGCACGCAGACCTGCGCCGCCAGGCGGACGGCGGGCGCCTCGATCGTCCACGCGGCCTCGAACCGGCGCTGTCCGCCGGCCTCGAGGGGGCGCTCCCAGCCCGCCAGTATGGCCCCAAAGCTCGGCGACTCGCAGACGATCGCCCACTCCCGGGCGACCGGATCCGAGCCGGCGATCGGGACCTCGATCGGTCCGTTCTTCGGCCGGTGCGCGCGACCGAAGTCGGCCAGCACCACGGCGCGCTCCGCCGTACGCGACAGCTCGCGCCAGCGACTCTCCGAGGCTCGGTAGAAGCGCTCGCGCTGAAAACAGCCGAACAGGAGCGGCCGCTCGGCCCGCGCCAGGCACTCATCCTCGATCGCCCGCGACATCCACAGCATCGCGCGCTTGGACAGGAGCTGGGGCTCGAGTTGCGAGTGGCGCGAGCGCAGCGACGCGTACACCGACGGCGTCTGCTCGTTGGCGACGTCGTACGCGAGCTCGATCGCCGCGTGGAGCGAGAGACCTCGCGCGCGGCCGCGAAGCACGGCCCGGACGCGGGCGAGGTCCTGCTCGGAGTAACGGCGATGGCCGCTCGACACGCGCCGCGGCTGGGGGAAGCCGTGGCGAACCTCCCACATCCGCAGCGTCGCCTCACTGATCCCACTGCGCGCCGACATCTCGCGCATCGTCAGGCCGGGCTCGGGGGATGAGGACGGCACGGATCTGGACCGTAGCGCAGCGCCCTCGTGCAAACAAGATGTCGAAGAAAAATTCAACAAGCTGTGGTACGGTGTCGGAGCCCATGACGATCTCGAGAGCGACCGCCGGCGATCTGACCGATGTGCTCGCCACCGCGGCGGGGCGCCGCCGACTGCCGCGTGGTTCTGCCCCGGCCACGCTCGCGGTCGGCGGTGGCGCGGCGCTCGCGAGCGTGGCGCTCACGGTCGCAGTCGACGCGTGATCCATCGCGCGCTGCGATGCGAATCACCGACATGGGCATCTCGGGAGAGCGATGAGGATCGCGATCGTCGGCGCCGGCATCTCGGGGCTGGTCGTGGCGCACCTCCTCAACCAGCGACACGAGGTGACGGTGTTCGAGGCGGCCGGCTACGCCGGCGGTCACACGAACACGGTCCGCGTCGACACGGCGAACGAGACCCACCAGGTCGACACGGGGTTCATCGTGTTCAACGATCAGAACTATCCGAACTTCGAGCGGCTGCTGAGCACGCTCGGCGTAGCGTGGCAGCCATCGACGATGAGCTTCAGCGTCAGCGACGGGATCGGCGACTTCGAGTATTCGGGCGCCTCGCCGAACGGGCTGTTCGCCAACCGCCGCCACTTGCTGGCGCCATGGTTTCACCGGATGGTCGCCGACCTCGCTCGTTTCAACCGGTCGGCGCGCGCACTGCTGGCGCTCGAGGACGCCGGGCGCGGCCCATCGCTGGGGGAGTGGCTCGAGCGCCAGCGCTTCTCCCGCGCGTTCATCGACCGCCTGATCGTGCCCCAGGCGTCCGCGGTGTGGTCGGCGGACCCGGGCCAGATGTGGACGTTCCCGGCGCGCTTCCTGGCCGAGTTCTTCGACCACCACGGGATGCTCGGCTTCCGCGGCCGTCCGAGATGGCGGGTCATCGCCGGCGGGTCGAGGCGGTACGTGGACGCCCTCACCGCTCCGTTCGCGGATCGAATCCGCTTGCACACCCCGGTTGACGCGATCACGCGCGGCCCCGGCGAGGTGCTCGTCCGCGCGCGCGGGGGTGAGCCCGAGGCGTTCGACGAGGTCGTGCTGGCGACCCATTCGGACCAGGCGCTGACCGTCCTGCAGGACGCGAGCCCGCGCGAGCGCGAGGTTCTCGGCGCGATTCCCTACCAGGAGAACGAGGCGGTGCTCCACACCGACGTGCGCCTGCTGCCGCGGCGTCGGCGCGCGTGGGCGAGCTGGAACTACCACCTGCAGCCCGAGCCCGCCGGCCGCGCGACCGTGACCTACCACATGAACCGCCTGCAAGCGCTGCGGGCCGAGCGCGAGTTCTGCGTCACGCTCAACCGGACCGAGGCGATCGACCCGGCCCACGTGATCAGGGAGATCTCCTACGCGCACCCGGTCTACACCGGCTCCGGGGTCGAGGCGCAGCGGCGCTTCGAGGAGATCAGCGGCTGGCGGCGCACGCACTTCTGCGGCGCCTACTGGGGCTGGGGGTTTCACGAGGACGGCGTCCGCAGCGCCCTGCGCGTCGCCGAGCGGTTCGGGGGGCGGCTGTGACCCCGACAGCGAGCTGCATCTACGAAGGGACGATCCGCCACCGGCGCACGCAGCCCCGCCGCGAGTTCCGCCACCGGCTGGCGCTGTTCTATCTCGACCTCGACGAGCTGCCGCGGCTGCTCGGCGGCCGGCTCGTGGCGAGTCGGCCCGGGGTTTTGCGCTTCCGCCGGCGTGACTACCTCGCCGGGGCCGAAGGCGCCGCCGTCAGGCGCCGCCGACCATCCGATGCGGCGGTCCCCCTCGACCGCTCCGTCCGCGACGAGGTCGAGACGCAGACAGGACTCCGACCGAACGGGCCGATCCGGCTGCTGACCCAGCTCCGCTCGTTCGGGCACTGTTTCAACCCGGTCAGCTTCTACTACTGCCTGCACGCCGGCGGCGAGCGGGTGCAGGCGGTGCTCGCCGAGGTCACGAACACGCCATGGGGCGAGCGGCGCGCGTACGTTCTCCCCGACGGACACGCCGACGTCGCCAAGGCGCTGCACGTGTCGCCGTTCATGGCCATGGATCACGTGTACACGGCGCGGGCCGGCGCTCCCGGGTCGCGCCTCGAGGTCCACATCGAGAGCCGGCGCAACGGACAGCTCGCGTTCGACGCGACGCTCGCGCTTGGCCGCCGTGAGCTGACGAGACGCTCCGCGGCCCGCGTCGCCGCCCGCTACCCGCTCGCCAACGTCCGCGTGCTCGCGCTGATCTACGGCCACGCGGTCGGCCTGAAGCTCGCCGGCGCTCCCGTGTACGGGCATCCGAAGGCGGGCGCCGCGTGATCGACCGTATCTCCCGCTGGCTGCTGTCGGTTCTCCTGCGCCGGATCAGGACCGGGACTCTGACCGTGATCGAGGATGGCGAGCGACACGTGTACGGCTCGGGGCCGCCGGCGGCGGCGATCGTCGTGCGCTCGCGCCGGATGTGGCGGATGGCGCTGACCGGCACCCGGGGCCTGGCCGAGGCGTACGCCCGCGGCCTGTGGGATTCGCCCGACGTGACCGCGCTCGCCCGCCTCGGCGCGCGCAACGCGGCCGGGCTCGACCGGCTCCGCGCCAGGATCGCGCCGGTCCGCGTGCCGATCCAGCGGATCCGGGCAACCGCGAGGCGCAGCACCCGCGACCGCCGCCGGCGCGACATCGCCGCCCACTACGACCTCGGCAACGAGCTGTTCTCGCGGATGCTCGACGGGACGATGAGCTACTCGTGCGCGGTGTTCGAGGATCGAGTGACCACGCTCGACGACGCGCAGCTGGCCAAGCTCGAGCTGATCTGCGACAAGCTCGACCTGCGAGAGACCGACCACCTGCTCGAGATCGGCACCGGTTGGGGCGCGCTCGCGATCCACGCCGCGGCGACGCGAGGCTGCCACGTCACGACCACCACGATCTCGCGCGAGCAGCACGAGCACGCCGTCGCCGCGGTGCGCGGGGCCGGGTTGCAGGAACGCGTCACGGTCCTGCGCAACGACTACCGCGACCTGACCGGCCGCTACGACAGGCTCGTGTCGATCGAGATGATCGAGGCCGTCGGCTGGCGGCACATCGGGGCGTTCTTCGCCAAGTGCTCTGAGCTGCTCGCGCCCGACGGCGCGATGCTGCTCCAGGCGATCACGATCGACGACCGCGCCTACGAGGTCGAGAAGGCCTCGAGGTCGTTCATCAACACCCACATCTTTCCCGGCGGCTGCCTGCCGTCGCTCGAGGCGATCGCGCGGAACGTCGCCCGCCGCACCGACATGCGGATGCTCGCGCTCGAGGATCTGACCCCGCACTACGTCGAGACGCTTCGGCGCTGGCAGCGGAACCTGGCGGCGCACGCGCACGAGTTGGCCGCGCTCGGGTACGACGAGCGCTTTCGGCGCCTGTGGACGCTGTACCTGAAGTACTGCGAGGCCGGCTTCGCGGAGCGGCGGATCCGCGACATCCAGGTGCTGCTCGCGAAACCGTGTGCACATTCGTCCGGAATGTGTAGATTTGACCCGGATCGGCTAGGCGGAGGCCGTGTCACCGAGGAACTGACGAACGGGCCCGAGAGGGAGCGACCATGGCCAGACGAAGCTTCCGCCCAGAGGATGCCTTACGGCTGAGGAGCGCGAGCGATCCGGACCTCCCTCCCCGTGTTCTCGCCCGACGGCAAGACGATTGCGTTCGCCGGGCAGCTCACCGACCGCTGGAACGAGGACACGCACGTGTTCGTCGTTCCGGCCGACGGCAGCGCGGGACCCGAGCTGGTGGCGCCCGACCTCGATCGCCCGACCGTCCTCTTCCCGAATCTGCCCGCACCCGTGTGCTGGACGGCCGACCGCGAGCTGCTGATGCTCGTGAACGACCGCGGGTCGGTGACCCTGCATCGAGCTCGGCTCGGCGATCGGCGGAGCCGCGAGGTCGTCGGCGGCGACCTGATCATCGACGGCGTCGCCGCGCGGCCGGGGCGGCGAGCGGTCGCGTTCACGGCGACGTGGCCCGACCGTCCGAGCGAGGTCCTCGTGACCACCACCGCGGGCGCCGAGCCGATCCCGCTCACGAGCGCGTGCACTGGGGACTGGGGCGGAGGCGACTGCGACGACATCCTCGCGTGCTGCGACGACCTGATCGAGCGCGGCGTCGTCGACGGCGGGCGGATGTTCGTGAGCGGCGGCTCGTACGGCGGGTTCATGACGAGCTGGCTGGTGGGCCGGACCGACCGGTTCCGGGCCGCGGCGGCAGTGGCCGCCGTCGTCGATCAGACCAGCATGGCGCTCACGACCGAGATATCGGAATTCTCCGTGTTCAACGTGGGCGGGACGCCGTGGACGACCCCCGACGAGTACGAGCGGCGCTCGCCGTTGTCCTACCTGCCGGCGGTGAGAACGCCGGTGCTCGTGATCCACTGGAGGGAGACCTCCGGGTGCCGATCGGCCAGGGGGAGGAGCTCTACGCCGGCCTGCGCCTGCTCGGCAAACGGGCCGAGCTCGTGCGCTATCCAGGGGGCTTCCACATCCAGCGCACTCCGTCCCAGGCGGTCGACCTCGCGAGGCGGATTCTCGCCCGGGACGAGCAACATGACGCTCGCCGGAAAAAGCGGTCGCGCCACTGACACAGCCCTTAGACTCGGACCGTGAGCGGAGCCGAGCGACTGAACGCGAGCACGCTGCTCGACCGCAACCTCGAAGCGGGCCGCGCCGGCAAGGCCGCGTTCCTGACCGCCGATCGCCGGGTCACGTATGCCGAGCTCGCCTCGCTGACCGCGGCGGTGGCGTCGTATCTCGTCGACCTCGGCATCGAGCGCGAGCAGCGGGTGCTGATGATCCTCGACGACTCGCCGGCGTTCCCGGCGACGTTCCTCGGAGCGATGCGGATCGGCGCGGTCCCGGTGCCCGTCAACCCGATGGACCGGGTCGACAACTACATCTACTACCTGGACGACAGCTATGCCAAGGTGCTCGTCGTCGAGGCCTCGCTGCTGCCGGCGCTGGAGGCGGCGCTCGAGTCACGGCTCGGCCTGCACGTGCTCGTGGTCGACGGCGAGCCGGGCGCGCACGCGAGCTTCGACGCGGTCGTCCGCGACCGTGCCGGCGAGCTCGCGCCGGCGGCCGACACCCACCGCGAGGATATGGCGTTCTGGCTCTACAGCTCCGGGTCGACCGGGCGGCCGAAGGGCGTCGTCCACGCCCACCGCGACATCGGCGTGACCGTCGATCGGTACGCGCGGAACATCCTGCGGATCTCCCCTGACGATGTGTGCTATTCGACGACGAAGCTGTTCCATGCCTACGGCCTCGGCAACGGCCTCTCGTTCCCGCTGTCGGTGGGGGCGTCCGCCGGGCTGGTCAAGGGCCGGTCGATCCCCGAGCGGATCTTCGAGGCGGTCGCCCGCTACCGCCCGACGCTGTTCTTCTCGGTCCCGGCACTGTATGCGGCGATGGTGAAGGCGCCGGGAGCGACGGACGCCGACTTCTCGAGCGTGCGCGCGTGCGTGTCGGCCGCCGAGGCGCTGCCGGCGGCGGTGCTCGCGCGCTGGCAGGCGCTCACCGGCGTCCCGATCCTCGACGGGATCGGCTCGACCGAGATGCTGCACATCTACTGCTCGAACACGCTCGAGGACCTCGCGCCGGGGACGTCCGGGCGTCCGGTGCCGGGCTACGACCTGCGGCTGGTCGACGAGCACGGACTCGACGTGCCGGCCGGCCACCCCGGCGACCTGATGGTGCGCGGGGACAGCTGCGCCTCCATCTACTGGCACCAGTGCGACAAGACCCGCTTCTGCATGCGCGGTGAGTGGTTCCACACCGGCGACCGTTACATCGTCGACGCCGACGGCCACTACGTCTACCAGGGGCGCTCCGACGACATGATCAAGGCCGGCGGGCTGTGGGTGTCGCCGGCCGACGTCGAGAGCTGCCTCGTCCGGCATCCGGCGGTGTCCGAGGCGGCCGTGGTCGGCGTGCAGATCGAGGACCTCAGCCGCATCAAGGCGTTCGTGATCTGCACCGAGGCCCCGGCGGATCCCGACGCGCTGGCCGAGCAGCTGCGGCAGTGGTGCAAGGGCAACCTGCGCCGCTACGAGTACCCGCACGTGGTCGAGTTCGTCGAGGACCTGCCGCGGACGCCGACCGGCAAGGTCCAGCGCTACAAGCTGCGCGAAGCCGAGGAGGTCCGTGAGACCCTGGCCGGCACCGGAGCAATCACATAATGTATTCATACGCGTATGACCCGTCCCCGCATCCTCGTCACCTGCTGGCGTCGCTCGCTTTCCACCTATCTTGGCGAGCGGACGATCCTCGACACGCTTGATCCCGCGTATGCCGGGCGCGTCGCCGACGCCGGCGGCCTGCCGCTGGTGGTGCCGCGCCCTGCCGGTGACCTGCTCGATGACGTGCTGGCCCTGGCCGACGGGCTGCTCCTCACCGGCGGCGGTGACGTCGACCCGGCGTCGTACGGCGCGGAGCTCGAGAACGCGGACGAGCCGGACGCGGGCGCCGACGACTGGGAGCTCGCGCTGATCGAAGCCGCGCGGAAGCAACGCCTCCCAACGCTTGCGATCTGCCGGGGGGCGCAGTTGCTCGCGATCGCCCACGGTGGGCGGCTGGCGCAGCGGGTGTCGGCCGGCGAGGGCCACCGTTCGCTGGAGGGCCTCGCCCCCGAGGCGATCCTGGCGGCTCGCCATCCTGTCGATTTGATCCCCGGTTCACGCGTGCAACGCGCGCTCGGTGGCGACCGCAGTCGGATCGCCGTCAACACGATCCACCACCACGAGATCGCCGACGCCGGGGAGCTCGCGGTGACCGCGATCGCCCCGGGGGGCGTGATCGAGGCCGTCGAGCCGCGTACGAGTTGGGATTGCGTGGGCGTGCAGTGGCATCCCGAGAAGATGGCCGAGCCCGAGCAGATTGGGTTGTTCGCCGAGCTGGTTTCGGCGGCTCGCTCCGGGGTGGCGGCGTGACCCTTCGCGGTTACACCGCGCCGCTGTCCCCCGACGGGCGCGCCGGCATCGTGCCGCCGCCGCCGTGGCATTACTCGGGCGACTTCCTGATCGCCGAGTACCGAACCGACCCGGAGGCGGTCGCCGCGCTCCTTCCCGAAGAGCTCGAGCCCGCCGACGATCCCGGCGCGGTCGCCGCGATCTTCGCCGACTGGCAGTCGTGCTCGGCCGACTTCCACGAGCTCGCGGATCCGATCCAGTCGCAGTACCGCGAGTTCTTCCTGGTCGTCGGCGCGAAATACGACGGCCGGCCGGTCAGTCGCTGCGTGTACATCTGGGTCGACAAGGACTTTGCGATGTATCGCGGCTGGATTCAGGGGTTCCCGAAGAAGCTCGGCTCGATCCACGTGACGCGGCTGTTCGCGGCCGGCAAGGCGACGCCGAGGCTGGAGCCCGGCGGACGCTTCGGCGCCACGTGCGCCGCCAACGACCGGCAGGTCGCGCGGCTCGTGGTCATGCTCGAGCGCGTCTCGGAGACAGGGCCGACCGTCAACGCCCCGCCGATGCACAACACCCGCCACTTCCCGGCCGCGGCGGGCGATCGCCCCGACGTGTTCGAGCTGGTTCGCGCCGGCGGCTACGACCGGCACGCGACCGAGATCTGGGAGGGGACCGCGGACCTCCGACTGTACGAGGACACGCTCGAGGACCTGCGGGCGATCGCCCCGCGGGAGATGCTTCGCGGCTACCGGTTCTCGTTCGGCTACACGGTCGACGGGGTCGAGGTCGTCGCCCAACATCGACAGGAGGCCTACGCATGAAGCACGTTCGCATCGAGCACGACAGCCGCGCGCTCGAGGGTACGCTCGACGGCGAGGTCGTCCGGGCCGGCGGCGTCGAGGTGCGCGTCGGCGACGTGCAGCGCTGGCTGGCACCGGTCACGCCGGGCAAGATCCTCGCCACTCACCTGACCTACCGCTCGCGGGCGGAGGAATACAAGATGGCGCGAATGCCGAGCGAGCCGTCGTACTTCATGAAGCCGCCGTCGTCGCTGTCGGGTCATCTCGCCCCGGTCGCGCGGCCGCCCGGTTGCCGGTTCCTCAACTACGAGGGCGAGGTCGCCGTGGTGATCGGTCGGCGCTGCCACCGGGTCTCGGTTGAGGAGGCGCTCGAGTACGTCGGCGGCTACACGGTCGCCAACGACTGGGGCGTCCACGACTTCCGCCACGCCGACCGCGGCTCGATGCTGCGCGTCAAGGGGCACGACGGTTTCTGCCCGCTCGGCCCGGTGATGGTCGACGCCGGCGCCGTCGACCCCGGCGACCTCACTCTGCGGACGTTCGTCAACGGCGAGGAGGTCCAGCACGGCCACACCGGCACCGACCTGATGTTCTCGTTCGCCTACCAGATCGCCGATCTGGCGCGGCTGATCACGCTCGAGCCCGGCGACGTGCTGCTGACCGGGACGCCGGCTCACTCCCGACCGGTCGAGCCCGGCGACGTGGTCGCGGTCGAGGTGGAGGGCATCGGCCGGCTCGAGAACACCGTCGTGCAGTCCGAGGAGGCGCTCGCGGAGGTGGGCGACCAGCCCGCGGTGACCGCGCAGACGCTGCACGTCGCGCTCACCATGCCCGAACAAGAAGCCGAACGAAGTGTGGGGGTTCCGTCATGAGCGTCCCGAGTGTCCTTCATCCGTTTGCCGTCCCGGCCAAGCCCGCCGAGGAGTTCCTCGAGATCGTGCGCGGCGAGGGCTGCCGCGTGTGGGACGCGGACGGCCGCGCCTACCTCGACGGCACCGCGTCGCTGTGGTATTGCGCCGCGGGCCACGGCCGGCGCGAGATCGCCGATGCGGTCGCCGCGCAGATGGGCGTGCTCGAGGCGTTCCACACGTTTGCGCGCTTCACCAACGCTCCCGAAGACCAACTGGCCGAGCTGCTGCTGTCGCTCGAGCCGATCCCCGCGGCGCGTATCTTTTTTACGTGCGGCGGCTCGGAGGCGATCGACTCGGCTTTGAAGCTCGCTCGCGCCGGCCACAAGGCGGCGGGGGACGGCGGCCGCACCGTCGTGCTCAGCCGTCACTACGCCTACCACGGCGTGATGCTCGGCGGCACCTCGGCCGGCGGGCTGCCCGCCAACCGCGACCCGTTCGGAACGCTGCTGCCCGACTTCTTCCAGGTCGAGCGGGACAGCGTCGACGCGATGCGGGCCGCGGTCGCCTACCACGGCCACGAGCGGATCGCGGCGATCGTCGTCGAGCCCGTAATCGGCGCCGGTGGCGTGTTCCCGCCCCCGGACGGCTACCTCCAGGGACTGCGCGAGGTGTGCGACGAGAGCGGCGCGCTGTTGATCTTCGATGAGGTGATCACCGGCTTCGGGCGGCTCGGCGCGTGGTTCGCCAGCCGCCACTACGGCGTGACGCCCGACATGATGACGTTCGCGAAGGCGATAACCAGCGGCTACCTGCCGCTCGGCGGGGTGATCGTCGGCCCCAAGCTGTGCGGCTGGCTCGAGGCGGATCCCGGCTATCTGCTCGCCCACGGCGGGACGTACGGCGGCCATCCGACGTGCTGCGCCGCGGGGATCGCCAACCTCGAGCTGATGCGCGACGAGGACCTGCCCGCCCGGGCCGCGGCCGCGGGTCGACGGCTGCGGGCCGGGCTCGACGGATTGATCGGGCGGCCGGGGGTCGCCGAGGTCAGGGGCGAGGGGCTGATGCAGGCGATCGGGCTCGAGCCGCCGGTGGCCGCCGGCGCGGTCTCCGAAGCGCTGCTGGCCCGCGGCGTGATCGGCCGCGCGCTCCCCTACGCGAACTCGCTGGCGTTCTCACCGCCGCTGACCATCTCCGATGAGGAGATCGACGAGCTGGTGTCCGCGAGCGCGGCGGTACTGGATGAGCTCGCCTGATCCAGCGGCCGCGCCCGACCGCCTGAACATCGCGAGCGTCGTCGATCAGGTGTACACGGCGATCCGGGAGCGGATCACGAGCGGGTCGCTGCCGCGCGGCGCGCGGGTTCACCAGGAGGATCTCGCCGAGGAGCTCGGCGTGTCCCGCACGCCCGTGCGCGAGGCGCTGCGCCGGCTCGCCGCCGAGGGGCTCGTCCAGATGCGCACCAACCGCGGAGCGCGCGTCGCCGACATCGACCAGGGGGGAATGCGCGGCGCCTACGACGCCCGGCTCGTGGTCGAGCCCGGGGCGGCGCGGCTCGCGGCGGGGCGCCGGTTGCCGGAGCCGCTGGCGCGTATGCGTGCCGCGGTGGCGGCACAGCGCCGGTCGCTGCGGAGCGTCGAGCACAGCTTCGAGGCCAACCGCGAGTTTCACCTGGCGCTGGTGGCGGCGTCCGGCAACGACTACCTGCTCCAGCTGGTCGAGCGGCTGTGGGTGGCGCGGATCGGCGCGACGATCTACGAGCGCCAGGTCGAAACCCAGGAGCGGATGGTGCTCGACGTGCGCGAGCACCAGCAGATCCTGGAGGCGATCGAGGCCGGCGACGCCCGCCGCGCCGAGTCGCTCACGCGCCGGCACCTCGCCGGCGCGATGAAGCGCTCGCTGGACATCCTGGGCTCCGCGGAATCCGGGGAATCCGGGGAATCCGGGGAATCCGGGGAATCCCGGGAATCCGGGGCCGGAACGTCTTAGCGCCATCACGGAGCAGAGCCGGATTCCCCTCGCCGGAACGTCTTAGCGCCATCACGGAGCAGAGCCGGATTCCCCTCGCCGGAACGTCTTAGCGCCATCACGGAGCAGAGCGGGAGCGTCTCAGCGTCTATCGGAGGCGGATTCGGCGCCCTCGTCCTTTCCCGGCGGGCCGCCGAGCGCGGCGATCAACGCCGAGAAGCTCTTGCCCGCGGCGCTGGCGATGTTGTCCTCGTCGTCGGTCGGGCTCCACTGGCCGGCGGTCTTCGCATAGGCCTTGGTGGCGAGGCCGGCGCCCCATCCGATCTCGATGCCGGTCGGGTACACGGGGATGATCGTGGCGATCGGCTGCCCGGCGCTGATCGTCTCGCCGACCCGCAGGCCGTCGACGGGGGCCACTCCCTCGGCGTAGTAGACGTAGCAGCCGGCGTCGGCGCCGTCGAGGAGCCGGTACTCGATGAACGCTCCGGGCCATCCGCTGTTGTCCGTGGTCAGATACGTGATCCGCCCGGCGCCGATCGCCACGAGCTTCCCGATGCCGGCGTAGTCGACGCCCTGGTCGATCCGCTCGGGGTTCACGATCGCCTCCGCGAGTGGATTCACGTAGCCGCCCGGCGCGACCGCGAGCGGGCAGTCGCGCCACCGGCTCGGGTGGTGGCGCGGACTCGCGGGTGGCGGGGCGGGCGCGGGGTGCGGCGCGTCCGCGTCGGCCGGCGAGGGCGACGTCGGCGTTCCGCCGCCGGTGAGAACGATCGCGAGGATCCCCGCCGCCACGGCGAGAGCAGCCACGAGCTTGGCGCCCTGGGCCCACTTTGACGATCGGGTCGGCTTGACTCGGCGAGCGCGCGAGCGCGCGAGCGATTCCCGCCAGGGGTCATCGTCCTGCCATTGGTCAACGTCCTGCCATTGGTCAACGTCCTGCCAGGGGTCATCCCGGGCACGGTCTTGCGTCCTATCCACGAACCTTCCTCGGGCGAAGCCTGCGGAGTTAGCTGACGGGCTCGCGCCGTGCGCTACGCCGAACTGCTCGGCGATTCGCCCCCGCGATCACGTGGATCGCCTTGGGTCCCCCGTTCCCCGGCCACGGGTGGTCCGGAGATTCGGCTTGTTATGTGGCCCGGCAACCTATCACTGCCGCCAGCGGAAACTCGCGACGGGTCGGGGCCGTGCCCCAACGATTCACCGCTCGTTGCGGACTGGGTTCGAGAGCGTGCCCACGCCCTCGACGTAGATCTCGACCGTGTCGCCTTCGCGCAGGTAGCGCTTGGGCGAGCGCGAGTCGCCGACACCGCTCGGCGTCCCGGTGGCGATCACGTCGCCGGGCTCGAGCGTCACCCCGGACGAGATGTACCCGATCAGCTCCACGACCGAGAAGATCAAATCGCGCGTGTTCGCGTCCTGCATGACCTCGCCCGAGACGGTCGTGCGGAGGTCGATGTCGGCGAGGTCGACGCCGTCGGCCGCCGCGATGCACGGACCGAGCGGCGAGAACGTATCGAAGCTCTTGCCGAGCGTGAACTGGCGCAGCGGCGTCTCGAGCTGGGCGCGCCGGCCGGACACGTCGTTGACCGCCGAGATCCCTCCGACCGCGGCCCGCGCCTCGGCCGGGTCAGCCCGGTACACGCCCCGTCCGATCACGACCGCGAGCTCTCCCTCGTAGTCGGGGCGGGTCTCCTCGCGCGGGATCACGATCTCCGCGCCGTGACCGATCAGCGACGAGGAGAACTTCGCGAAGATCACCGGCACGCTCGGAATGTCGAGCCGTGATTCCTCGGCGTGCGAGCGGTAATTGAGACCGATCCCGATCAGTTTGTTCGGCACGACCGAGTGCAACAATTTGACGTCGTCGGCGTCGTGAGTCGGGCCGTCCGCCTGCCCGAGCGCCTCCCACGCCAGGGTTGTGGGGACGAACCCCTGCGGGCCGGCGGCGCCGGCATCGGTGATCGTCCCGTCCTCGCCCAGCGCCCCGATCCGGGTCTCGCCCTCCGGGTTCACAAACCGCACCGCCTTCACCGATCGGCCTCCTGTTCCTCGCGAAGCACTTTCATCGCGTTCACCGCACGCGGAATGCCAGCGTACGGAGTCGTCTGGAGAATCGTCTCCTCGATCTCGCTCCACGGGACGTCGATCGCGCGCAGCGCCCGGATGTGCGCTCGCACCTGGGGGTCGTTCGAGCCGAGCGCGGTCAGGACCGCGACGATGATCAACTCGCGCTCGCGCGCGGGCAGGCCGGGACGGGTGTGGACGTCGCCGAACGCCCAGTCGACGATCCAATCCCCGAGGACTCCCATGCGCGCGAGGAACTGCTCGCCACCCGGCTCATCGTCAAGCTCGGCCAGACGCTTCAGGGCGCGAGCGCGCCGGCCGTTCTCGTCTTCTTGACCAGCTCCCACAGCGCGGATACTGTATCCAAAATTGCTGCGCCGAATCCACCACGTATGTCTCCGGACCAGTGCTCTCGCCGCGGCCGCCGAGCGCTGGTCGATCCAATTCGGCCTCACCGTCCGGGAGCTGACTGGAGAGCGCGCGCGGCTGGCGTGCGCCTACGAACCGTATTCGCTCGAGCTCGTCCGATCCGACGCGCCGGGCGCGGATCACACCGGCTACGAGCTCGCGCGCGGGGTGACGCTCGAGGACGCGGCGGGGCGGCTGGACGGGCTGGGCCTCGGGTATGAGCTTGGTGCGGGGTCGCTCCGGTTGCATGATCCCGATGGGCATGGCGTCGAGCTGGTGGCATACGACCCGGACCCCGATCCGCGGCCGGCGATCGCGCGCTCGACGTCGACGCTCGCCGGCTTCCATCCCCGCAGGCTCGGCCACGTGAACTCGCTGACCGGCAACCTCGCAGGGATGACCGAGTTCTACTGCGACGTGCTCGGGATGCGTCTGACCGACCGGCTCGGCGACGAGGGCTGCTGGCTGCACCTGGGGGCCGATCACCACACGGTCGCGTTCGTCGGCAAGGGCCACTACCACTTCCACCATCTCGCGTTCGAGCTGACCGACTGGGGTGAGCTGCGGGTCGCGCTCGACCACCTCGCCCAGCACGGGCGGTGGTTGGCGTGGGGCCCGGTGCGCCACGCGCTCGGGCAGAACCTGGCCGCGTACGTGCGGATCCCCGAGGAGGAGTGCATGGTCGAGCTCTACAGCGACATGGAGCAGCTCGCCGCAGACCACGAGCCGCGAACGTGGCCCGACGACGCCCACTCGTCGAACACATGGGGGATTCTCCCGCCGCGCTCCTACTTCCGGTTCGACGCCGCGGCGGTGGAGTGGGAGCGCCAGGGGCTCGAGGCGCTTGGCCATGCGTTACCGCCGGGAGACGAGTGATGGCTCTGTCCGCTAACACCCAAGCCACTGGCGCCCGTACGGGGGAGCAGTTCCTCGACGGGCTGCGCCAGGGCGGGCGCGAGATCTGGCTGCGGGGCGAGCAGATCAGCCACCCGCTCGAGCACCCGGAGCTGCGCGACGCGGCGCTGTCACTCGCCCGCGTGTTCGACCTCCAGCACGAGCACGCCGCCGAGATGCTCGCTCCGTCCCCGGGGGATCCGGACCGGCTCGTGAACGTCACGCACCTGATCCCGCGGGCTCCCGAGGACCTGGTAGGCCGCCGGCGCGCGTTCGAGCTCGTCGCGGCGCTGTCGGGCGGGGTGATGGGACGGACGCCCGACTACCTGAACGTCACGTTCGCGTGCTTCGCCGGACGCTCGGAGGTGTGGGCGCGGCGGTCCAACGAGCAGGGCGCGGCGAATCTCGTCGCCTACCAGGAGTACATGCGCGACCACGACCTGTCGACGACCCACGCGCTGGTGAACCCGCAGGTCGACCGCACCAAGCCCGAGGCCGAGCAGGCGATGGGGCAGGTCTCACTCCACAAGATCGGCGAGACGGTCGACTCGATCTTCGTGCGCGGCGCGCGGATGCTGGCGACGCTCGCGCCGTTCGCGGATGAGCTGCTCGTCTACCCGGGGTCCGACATTCGACCCCAGGACGGGCGGTACGCGCTGGCGTTCGCGATCCCGATCGCTACGCCGGGGCTCAAGTTCATCTGCCGGGACAGCTACTCCAAGCAGCGGGACGTCTACGACTATCCGCTGTCGGCGCGATTCGACGAGATGGACGCGGTCGTGATCTTCGACGACGTCGAGATCCCGCGGGAGCGGGTCTTCCTCGACGGCGACACCGTGGGCTACAGCGAGGTGATCACCGACACCGGCTGGCGCGGGCACATCATGCACCAGGCGTTCACGCGCGCGTGGGTGAAGCTGTGCTTCGCGCTGGGGCTGGGGCATGCGATCGCCACGACCACCGGCGTGGTTCGGTTTGATCACATCCAGGAGAAGCTCGGTCAGGTCTGGGCGATGAGCGAGCTCGCCCGGTCGGCGATCGTCGCCGCCGAGGCCGGGGCCTCCGTCGACGCCGGCGGGGTGATGGCTCCGGATGAGCGGCCGTTCGTCGCGCTGCGGGGGGAGATGCCGAAGTGGCTGCCGCGGGTCAACGAGCTGTTGCAGCTGATCGGTGGCGGCGGGTTCATGGCCACGCCCTCGCGCGCCGACCTCGACGGTCCGCTGCACGAGCAGATCGAGCAGTACTTCCAGGCGGCCGGCGCCGGCGCCGAACGACGGATCCGCCTGTTCCGCCTGGCCTGGGACTTCCTCGGCTCGGAGCTCGGCGGCCGCGGCGAGCTGTACGAGCGGTTCTACCTGTCGGACTCGTGGCGGATGACCGCACTCGCCTACACGATCGCCGACAAGTCGTTCCCCGAGTCGCTGGTCGAGCAGTTCCTGAACGACTGATGGCCCCGACCGTGCTTGTCATCGGCGGCGGGACCGGGATCGGTGCCGCCGTGGCTCGGCGGATGGCTTCCGATGGGTGGGCCGTGTGCGTGAGCGGGCGGCGGGTTGCGCCCGTGGAGGAGGTCGCGGCCGAAGTCGGGGGCTTCCCTGTGAGTGCCGATGCTTCGACTCCCGAGGGGGCTCATCTCGCCGTCGACGCGTGTGCCGAGCGGTTCGGGCGGCTCGACGCGCTCGTCGTCAGCGCGGGCGCCGGGGGCGGAGCGATGGTCGCCGAGCAGACGATCGAGCGGTGGAACCTCGTGATCGGCACGAACCTGACCGCTCCGTTCCTCGTCTGCCGGGCCGCGCTTCCGTACCTGATCGAAACCCGGGGCGCGATCGTGACGATCTCCTCGCTCGCGGGTCTGCGCGCCGACCCCGCCTCGGCGGCATATTGCAGCTCGAAGGCCGGGCTGGTGATGCTGACCCAATGCATCGCGCTCGACTACGGGCCGCTCGGGGTGCGCGCCAACACCGTATGCCCCGGCTGGATCCGGACGGCGATGGCCGACGAAGAGATCGATGTGCTCGCGGAGAGGCGCGGAGTCGATCGGGAGGGCGCGTACGCGATCGCGGTGGGAGACATACCCGCGCGCCGCACCGGGAGCCCCGAGGAGGTGGCCGAAGCCGTCGCCTGGCTGGCCTCGCCGGCGGCGTCGTACGTGAACGGCGCGGTCCTGACCGTCGACGGTGGCGCCGCGATCGTCGACGCCGGTACGCTCGCGTTCGCGCCGAATGCCTAGACGCGGCACACGCAAGTCGCGGGCGGTGCGGATGCGCGCTGGTCAACGAGAGGAGAAGAAGATGGCCCAAGATCTCGGCGATCCCGCCGCCGCGCAGCCTGAGTCCGACAAGCGCGACCAGCGCGCCGCCGCCGCGCGGGCGAGGCTCGTGGGCAGCCTGTCCGAGCTGGCCGATGTCGGCGTCCGCGCCGTGCGTCTCCAGTACGCCGATCTGCACGGCATCTGCCGCGGCAAACTGATCCCGATCTCGGCGTTCCCGCACGTGGCCGAGGAGGGGTTGGGGTTCGTCGAGGCGATCATGACCGTCGACCTGCGCCACAACGTGATCGCCGGGTTCGAGCACGGCTTTCCCGACTTCCTCGCGCGACCCGATCTGAATACGCTGGTGCCCCTGCCCTGGGAGGAGGACGTGGTCGCGTGCCTGGTCGACCTCGAGGATCCGGTCAGCCACCAGCCGCACCCGCTCGACAGCCGCGGCACGCTCAGGCGTGTGCTCGCCGAGTTCGCGGAGTTCGGCCTGACGCCGGTCGTCGGCCCGGAGCTCGAGTTCTACCTGTGCGAGCCCGACCCTGACCGCCCGGGCCGCTACCGGCCGTACGCCGGCCAGGACAGCGCCGTGTACACCGTCGGCGACATGGCCGACCCGAACGGCACACTGGCGCGGCTGCTCGACGCCGCGGTGGAGCTCGAGCTCGGCGCGATCGCCGCCGCGCACGAGTACGGGCGCAGCCAGTTTGAGATCAACCTGCGCCACTCCGAGGCGCTCGACTCGGCCGATCGCGCGTTCCGCTTCCGGGCGATGATCAAGGAGATGGCCGCGCACGAGGGGCTGCTGGCGACGTTCATGGGCAAGCCGTTCAACGGCGACGAGGGCTCGGGCTTCCATCTCCACATCTCGCTGGTCGACGCCGAAGGGACGAACGCCGGCGAGGACGCCGACGGCACGCACGGGCTGACGCCGGTGATGCGCCACTTCATCGCGGGGATGATGGCCCACGGCCGCGCGCTGATGGTGTTCTTCAACCCGACCGTGAACGCGTACCGCCGGATCAGCGCCGAGGCGCTCGTCCCGACCCGAGTGTGCTGGGGCCACGACCATCGCATGGCGCTGGTGCGGGTGCCCAAGGAACGCGGGTCCTCGACCCGGCTCGAGCTCCGCCTCGGCGACGGCACGGCCAATCCCTACCTCGCCTATGCCGGCGCGCTGGCCGCCGGCCTCGACGGCATCCGCCGCGGGCTCGAACCGCCCGAGCCGGTGGCGGGGATGATCTACGACCTGGATGAGGAGCTGCTCGGGGAGCCGCTGCCGACCACGTTCCACGAGGCGCTCGAGGCGCTCAAAGACGATCGGGCGATGATCGACGCGCTTGGTCCGCGGCTGATCGACACGTTCGAGACGATCAAGATGGCCGAGCTCGAGCGCTTCCGTGCCTGGGTCACCGACTGGGAGTTCGAGGAGTACTCGACGCTTCTGTGATCCGCCAGTGGTAACCGCTCGGGTCGCGCAGCCGGAAGTCTCGTAGTCCCCACGGTCGGGGGTGATGTCCTCGACGACCGGCCATCCGCTCGGCGCGATCCGCTCGCGGTCGGCGTCGAGGTCGTCGACCTCCAGCACGAGCTCGACGCCCCTCGGTCGCCGGCGCTGCTCGCGATCTGAGATCTCTGGTGCGCGCGGCCGCGCCGAGCCTGACCTCGCTGCGCTCGAGCGCGACGAACGGATGGTCGGTGTGGTGCTCGTCGCGGGTCACCCGGAACGCCAGGACCTGCACGTAGAACTCGATGGTGGCGTCGAGATCGGACGGGAAGATCTCGCACCGAAGCCTCGCCGACAAGGCCGGGGTCAGCCGGCGGCGCCCGCGGAGTGATGTGGGATCGGCTCGTCGAGCGCCGGCACGCCGTGGTGCTCGACCGCGTGGGCCGCGGCCGCCTCGACCTCCGTCGGCCTCGCGAAGTGGAGGATCCCGTACCACACCGCCGCGATCACGATGCAGGCGATCGCGATGAACACGCCGAGGTTTGTCGGCGATGTCGGAAACGGATCGAGCGCACCCTTGAACGCGAGGATTGGCGTCGCCGGTCCGAGTAGCACGAGGATCGTCTTCCACCAGAGCCCGCCCTCGGTGTCGCGGTCCCGCCACAGCAACCGGAGCGCGAACAGCGCCAGGAAGATGTAGATCAACTCGACCAGGTAGCTGCCGGCGCTCGTCGTGATGTTGAAAGCCTCGATCGGGTTGGGGAGCGGGGGCGTGACCTGGTTTCCGTAGGTCGAGGCCCCAGCCCAGATCAGCAGCAGGATGCTCCAGATCGCGATCGCCAGGTTGCCGACCACCGGGGTGTCGTGCCTGCTGGTCCTGGCGGCGGCGTGGGGCAGCAGCCCGTCACGCCCGAACGCGAAGATGATCCGCGACGCGGTGATCATGATGGCGATGCTGAGCGACAGCGCGTCGAGGATGATCACGAGATCGATCAGCACGCTCAGCCAGTTGCCGACGTAGGTCGTGGCGAGCGTGCCCATCGGGCTCGCGGCCGAGAACCACGCGCCCTTCTCGAGCGCGACCTTGCCGAACCCGATCGTCCCCGCGTAGCAGACGAATATGTACAGCGCCGCGCTCAGTGCCACCGCGCCGACGACCGCGATCGGGATCGACTTGCGCGGGTTCTGGGTCTCCTCGGCGATCGACGCGGCCGCCTCGAACCCGATGAACAGCGTCACCGCGAACAGGATCCCGTTGAACACGGCGTTCCACGACGTCTCGCCGGGGCTGAACACCGACAGCGTGTTGCCCCCGACGCCGCCCTTGGGGATGATCACGGTTCCGAGGATCAGGAACGGGATCGACGACAGCGTGGCGAGGATCAGAACGCCGCGGATCGCGATGCGGACGCCGAAGTGGTTGAGCGTGAACGCGATCGCCAGGCCGGCCGCGCCGCCGACCCACCACGGGATGCTCGTGTGGATGTGGCTCTGGAAGAAGCCCTGGACCAGGAACCCGAGGCCGATATAGATCCCGCCGGCGCCGAGGAACAGCGTGCCGAGCAGGTACACGGCGCGCCCGAGAAGATCCCGAACGAGTTGTGGACGGCGTGGGCGAGGTACTCGAAGATCGCGCCGGCGCCGGCGTAGCGGCGGGCGTAGATCGCGATCACGTACGCCAGCCCGATCGAGCCGATCGAGCCGAGGACGATCGACGCCGGGGTGGAGTAGCCGGCCACGTTCGCCACCAGGCCGCTGACGAGCCCGACCGAGAAGATCGGCCCGATCGCGAGCGCCTGCCCGATCGCATGCAGCGTCGTCAGGTGCTTCTCACCCAGGTGCGGCTGGGTGGTGCTGGCGTCGCCGACCGTGCCGACGCCGCTGACCGGCTGAGTTGCCATTGCCTCGCCTTACCCTCCGCGTGTCGATCGCCAGGCTTCGGATACATTCGCAAGTGTCTGGAGCGGTGTCAAGACAAGCGACGCGGCCGCAACAGCAGCGCGGCGCCGGCCTCTCCGTCGGCGTCGACGAAGCCGGCACGCCGGTAGAACGTCACCGATCGGGCGGTCGGTGAGACCACCAGCCGGACGTGCCCGCGCTCGGTCGCGGCGTCGATCACGGCGCCGAGGAGCGCCGCCCCGATGCCGCGGTCCCGCCACTCCTCGCGCACGACCGACGTGGCCCCACCGCGAGTCCATCCTGCCGGGTCGCGGCATCCGCCTGAATTCGTACAGCGTCGCCATCCCGACCGCCTCGCCGGCGAGTTCCGCGAGCCAGATCGTCCGGCGCTCGCCCTCGCCGGCGATCCAGGCGGCCAGGTGGCGCTCGAAGTCCGGGTCGTTGCCGGCGGAGGGCCCGGGTTCGCGGTTGTCGCCGGGTCGGGAGCCCAGGGGAGCCGCAGCCACGGCACGGCGCCGACGTCGCCCTCGCCGGCGATCCGTATGAGCAGATCGTCAGCCATCCCCCTGATGCTCCACCGCGGGGCGGGGCGGGGCGGGGCGATGGCGGGGCGGGGCGATGGCGGGGCGGGGCGATGGCGGGGCGGGGCGATGGCGGGGCGGGGCGATGGCGGGGCGGG
>Ga0335080_10001367_pt1 | contig 23786 bp, 19 predicted proteins | sample Lox_Sample_34_FD_206720 | JGI IMG/M metagenome (GOLD analysis project Ga0335080, IMG submission 206720) | Soil microbial communities from Loxahatchee National Wildlife Refuge, Florida, United States - Lox_Sample_3.4 | ecosystem: Environmental > Terrestrial > Soil > Wetlands | place: USA...
CGTTGTAATGCTCCTTCTTGCTGAAGACACGGATCGTCTTGTCCTTGCTGGTGCTGACCACGCCTACCATCGGCCCGCCACCGAAAACCTGTCCGTTGGTCTGCACCGTGCCGAACGCATTTTGCTGGCCCGGTACCGCGGGTCCAGCCGCGGCATTTGGATTCTGCGCCGACGGATTAGCTCCCGCCCCAGGTGTGGCGGAATCGCCTTCGTCTGATTCCTGTCCCGCTCCCGCGCCCCCGGCGTTGCCAGGGGTTCCTCCCCCGGCGCCACTAGGACTTGCCGTTGGCGCCCCTACGGCCGCGCCCGGGCCACCTGGCGAGTTCATACCCCCACCGCCAGCAAACCCGCCACTGCCAAACCCGCCTGGCGAGTTCAAGCCGCCGCCCGGGCCACCGGGCGAATTCACCCCGGGAACCGCTCCATTCGCGGGCGCCAGGCCGTTTACCGGCACCGCCCCTGCGATCCCGCTGCCAAAACTCATCTGCACGTCACCCATGCGCAGGATTTTGAAGTCGGTGTGAGTGACCGGATCCTTGTACCTCCTGCGCAGATAGCGCAGATTGTTTGTATTTTCCAGGTCCTCGATACGTGTTGGGTACCGGCCGAATTTCTTGACGTAGTGCTTGATGGCCCTGGAGTATTGCACGCCCCGATGGATGAGTTCTTCCTCACGGTCCCGCTTGATCTGCTGGGAAATCACGGGGGCGAGAATCGCCATGGAGATCGCCAGCAGCGCCACAAAGAGAATGAGCGTAATCAGAATGTAGCCGTCTTCGGAGCTACGATGAGGGACCATCGAACTGCAGGGCTTGGACGACGACTTCATGGAAAGTTCCACGTTCCGGACCAGAAACCACCAGCCCCGTCTCATCCTTGGGTGAGTGGAATGTTCTGCCGGTTGTTGTTAAGCACATCTTCAATCTCGACCGAGGTCGGCAGGATGTGCACAATGCGATAGCGGCGGTCGATAATCTCTCCCTCGCTGGCAATGAACACGTCTTCGCCCTGCGACAGGAATATCTTCTTTGGCTCACCCGGCTTGCTGGCAAACCCGTAGAACCTCAAAGTGATGGGCGGAGGGGGCGGCGGCTGCGGCGGGCCGGTCTCGGCCTCGTCCTTATCAGTAACCGCTGGTCCTAGGGGCTGGGGAATCTCCGCCTGGGCCTTGAAGATGTTGCGGCCATTTCCCTGATACTTGGTCTCTTCGCTCGCCTGCAACCAGTCTTCGCGCAGCGACGGATCCAGAGAGTGCGGCGGTGTGAATCGTTTCTTCGCCCCGGCGCGACCGCGCCCCATGGGGCGGGTGGCCACCGGCGGTAATGCCGCAGGTCCAGCCACTGATGTCGTCGGAGTGGGCGAACCCGAACTGAATAGCGACCGTATCAGCAGTAGGGCCGCCAATCCCATCAGCACGCACAGCGCGATCACTTTCTTGCGGTTTTCGGCGCCGACTTTCACTTCATGCCGCCCCGGTTTTCAGATAGGTTTCCATCTTGATCTCCAGCTTGACCACGCCCGCCTGCTCTCCTCCGAGAGAGACGCTATCGATCAGAAAGAATAACTGATTGCGCTCCAGGGAATTCACGAACCGGACCAGTTGCAGGTAATCCCCGGAGAAGTCCGCCTCGACTTCCACCCTGCGAACGCCGACCGGTTCCGGATCCTTCCACGAGTACTTCACGCTCCCAATTCGCACACCGCTTTGCGACGCCAGCTTCCCGATGTCGGCGGAAATTGCCGAATCCTCGTCGGGCAGCCGCTGCTTGTAAAACGCGTCGATTTGTGTGCCCACAATCGGGACCTTCTTATCCAGGCCGCGCAACGGCTCGACCTCGTGGGTCTTCTGTCTCAGATCCTTCCACAGTGCGGCCAGCTGTTCGCGGCGTGCGGGCTCGGAGCCCACGATCGGAGAGAAAAATATCACGATCGCGGCCACATCTACGATCGCCAGTCCAACCAGCGTCGCTTTCAGTTTCCGGCGGGTGTCGCGCAAGTCCGGCATCAGGGTCTACTCCGCTGTTTACCCGCACTTTCCATTTCCGGCACGTACAGGGCGCTGATGCTGAATAGCACCGTGTCATTGGGGCCCAGCCCCGACCCCGTTTGCGAGCTTTCCGCCTGAATCTGGGTCTGCTGGAAGTGTTGCGAACTCTCCATCTTTCTTACTAGCTCCAGGGCCCGCTCCCGTGACTCGCCCGCCACCACCAGCCGAATCTCCACGTCGCTGTCGGGGGCCAGCTCGGGATGAATCGAAACCACATGCAGACCCGGGGGCATCACCTCTTCCAATTCCTCAAAGACTTTGGTCCAGGAAAATGCTTTGCGGTAAAAAAGGTCATTGAGAAACTGAGAACGGTCGCGCGTGCTGCTGTTCTGCGGCAGATTCATCAACGCCTGCGCGTTGGCCTTTTCCTGGTCCCGCTCGGCGATCTGCCGTTCCGCCTCCCGGATGAGGTTTTCATCCTTCCGCGCGTTGACTGCCCCCATTACGCTGATGTAGACCAGCACCAGTGTGACGATGCTCAGCGCGGTCAAGGCTCCGCCCCAGCGGAACCAGAAGCGACGGGCATCTTCGTAAGGCTGTGTTGCGAGATTAATGTCGATGCGCATATCAGGACATCAGTGCTCCCACCACTCCGGCCATACGCCAGCGCGGAATTGACCCCACACTGGCCCCCAGCTGGGACGCCGTCACTAACTCCTCCACCGCGACTCCGGTCTGTGTCCGCAATGCCGGTATCGCCCCACCTGTGTCGGAAAGGCCGGCGACAAAAATCCGCTCCAGATTCAGGTGATACGTATCCTGGAAGAATACGATCGATGGGTACACCTCTTCGGCAAGCTGCTCGCCGGTAATGGTAACGCCACGGGTATTTTCCAGGGTGCGGAACAGCAACAGTTGCCCCTGATCGAGGATGGCGATGCTGGTAGTCCGCGCATCCACCTTGACCACGAGCGTCGGCCGGTCCGCCTCAGCCGCGCCCAGCGCCGCCAACATTGACGGCAAGACCACGCCGGGACTGTATCCCGCTTCGCGGAACACCGACTCGTAGTCTTCGATCACGCTGATCAGCGCCACCGCCGCGACCACCCGCAATCCGCCGGTCGTCGCTTGGGCATGGTAGGAGACTCGGGCCTTATCGACGTCGAAGGGAAGAGACTTCTTCAGGCGGAACCGCACTACTCCCTCCGCTTCGTCGTGTTTCGTCGGCAGAGTCTCGAAGTCCAGGAGCATCACCCGAACCACCGCGTCGGGCAGCACCGCGATCACGTCACGGGAGCGGCCGCTCACGCTGCCCAGGGTTTCGTGAATCCTTGCCAGTACCCCGCTGCGCTCGCGCAGGTTGGTTTCCGTGAGGTCGGGGACGACGCTGCCGGGAGCCAGTTCAGCCGCGGCACAGGTCTCGAGCACCCCCCCGCGCTCTGAAACCCGCCCCGCCAGTATCCGGTCGGCGGCAATCTCGCAGGCCAGTCTCGGTTTCGAACTCGAACTAAAGGCAGAAGGCATAATCAACCGCAAATATCGACACTACACCCACTTATACATCAGTAAAACGCCGCGAAAGGGTCTATGCAATAACTGGAAGGGCACCAAAGGCATTGGCCGAACGGGCGTCTCCCGCTTTCTGCGTCTGTATGTTCTTTGCCCCGAAACTCTGCCGCGAGCCGCCTCAAGGCAACCCGCCGAACCCTGGCTACCGGTTGCTCTCAATGAAGGTGACTTTGTTAATCTCCTTCAACGTGGTCAGGCCCATTCGTACCTTGTCGAGGGCCGATTCCCGCAGAAACCGCATGCCTTCTTCGCGCGCCGCGCGCCGGATCTCCGACGTGGGCTTTTTCAGCAGAATCATCTCCCGGATACGGTCGCTCAAGTCGAGCAGTTCGTGGATCGCGGTTCGTCCCCGGAACCCCGTGCCCGCGCACTCAATGCAGCCCTGGCCTTCATAAAAGGCCATGTTCGACCACTGTTCGGGGTCCAGGCCGCTGGCTTCCAGCGTCTCCGGCGTGTACTGCACCTCCGCGCGGCAAGACTCGCAGATCAGCCGCACCAGCCGCTGCGCCAGGATGCAGTTCAACGCGGAAACGAAGTTGTAAGGCTCCACGCCCATGTTCAGGAAGCGGCCGATCACGTCCACGACGTTGTTGGCGTGCACGGTGGTGAACACCAGGTGGCCGGTCAGCGCCGACTGAATCGCGATCTGCGCCGTCTCGGTGTCGCGGATTTCGCCCACCATGATCTTGTCGGGGTCGTGGCGCAGAATCGAGCGCAGCCCGCGGGCAAAGGTCAACCCCTTCTTTTCATTCACCGGAATCTGGGTGATGCCGCGAATCTGATACTCGACCGGGTCTTCGATGGTGATGATCTTGTCTTCGTCGGTCTTGATCTCGTTCACCGCCGCGTAAAGCGTGGTGGTCTTGCCGCTTCCCGTAGGCCCGGTGACCAGCACCATTCCATAAGGTTCCAGAATGTAGCGGCGGAACTTGCGCAAATCCTCCTCGTCAAAACCCACCACGTCGAGCGTGAGCTTGTGGAACTTCTCGCTCATCGACTCCTTGTCGAGCACGCGGAGCACGGCGTCTTCCCCGTGAATCGAGGGCATGACGGAAACGCGGAAGTCGATGGGCCGCTCCGGCGTTCCGTACTTCACCCGGAAGCGTCCGTCCTGGGGCACGCGCCGCTCGGCGATGTCCAGTTCGCTCATCACCTTGATGCGGGAAATGATGGTGGAGTGATGCTCTTTGGCGATCGGCGGCATGGCCTGGGTAAGCACCCCGTCGATGCGGAACTTGATGCAGACGGAATCGTCGCGGGTTTCAATGTGAATGTCGCTGGCCCGCCGCTGCAGGGCGGTGAAGATGGTGGTATCGACCAGGCGGATGATCGGGCTGATATCGCCCTGCGCGGTCAGCCGGTCGATCGAGATGCTTTCGTCGTTGCCGGCCTCATCCTCGCGGATTACGTCCAGGGCAAAGCCTTCGCTGGCGTCTTCCAGCACCCGCTTGGATTGTTCCGTCTTCTTGAGGATTTCGCTGATCTGTCCCAGAGTGGCTACTTTGGTGACGATGCGCTTGCCCAGCAGCAGGCTGATCTCGTCAATCATCATCAGTTGGCTGGGATCGGCAATGGCGATCGCCAGACGGCCGTCTTCGGTCTCCTCCAGCGGGACGAAGCTGTAACGAAACATCAGGTGGGGGGAGATTTTCTTGAAGAGGTCGTGATGAAGCTGGAAGTTTCGCAGGTCAACGAACTGACACCGGTAGCGGCGCGCCACATCCTGCGCCTTCTCCAGTTCATCATTCTGGACGCCGGTGGTTACCCGGCCTCCATCACCCCCGTTCACGAAGACTGTTTTATTTTCCGCCATGCTCGCCATCAATTCCTACCTGACCGACCTCTGGGTTTCAACTCCTGCAAGTTCGCTTGGCTCATCCCGATTCTACGGCCAGGCCACGGAATCGCGTCGCTAGTGAATATTCGAGCCCAGGGTGAATATCGGCAGATACAGCGAAATCAGGATCCCGCCCACAAACACCGCCATCACCATCAGGATGATGGGCTCGATCATCGCCATGGCAGCCGCCAGGGCGTTCTGCACGTCTTCCTCGTAAAACTCCGCCACCGAATTCAGCATGGCGGGTAAGGCGCCAGTGGACTCGCCCACTTCGATCATTTCCACCGACAGCTCGGGAAACATCTTTTGATCTTCCAAGCTTCGCGCCAGCGGCTGACCCTCGCGCACCCGCACCGCCGCCTCGGAAATCCCCCGGAGAATGCGCCGGCTGCTCATGGAAGCGCCCGCCGTTTCCAGCGACGGCACCAGCGGCATGCCGCCGGTCAGCAGCGTGGACAACATGCGGGAAAAATTCGCCACCTGGTACTTCAACCAGATCTGCCCCAGCAGGGGCAGCTTCAGAACCCCGCGATCAAGCCGCTCCGCCCCCCGGTCGGTCTTTTTCCACTGCCAGAAGCCGAGTCCGGCAATCACCACCGCCAGGCCGACGAAGGGAGCGTAGCGCTGGGCATGCGTCCCCACTGCCAGCATCATCAACGTGATGGCCGGAAGCTGCGCATTCATGTCCTCATAGAGCTTGGCGAACTGCGGCACCACGTAGGTGACCAGAAACACCAGCATACACAGGACGACCGTCACCAGCAGCGTGGGGTATACAAGGGAAACCGCCAATTTCTTCTTGAAGGTCAAAGTCAACCGCTGGAAAGCGATGTAGCGGCTCAAGACCTCTTCGAGATTGCCGCTCTTTTCCCCCGCCATCAGCGTGGTGGTGTAAATCTTGGGAAAGGTGCGCTGCGCTCCGAACGCCTCGGACAGTGACTCCCCGCTCTTGACCCGGTCCCGCACGTTCTGAAGCAGGGATCGCAGGTAGCTGTCCTTCTGCCGCTTGATGAGCAAATCCAAGGCGGTCAAAATCGGGAGCCCGGCCTTTACCAGGGTGTAAAACTGCTGGTTATAAATCAGGAAATTCGACTGCTTGACCTTTCGCGCCCGGCCGACCCGCAGTTCCCCTGACAGAATTCCCCGCGGCTTAACCCAGTAGACCAGGTAGCCCTGCTGCACGAAACGGTCGCGAACCTCGGCCTCCGAGTACCCGTTCTCCACCTGCTCCAGCAGGTGTCCGCGCTCGTCCGCCGCCTTGATAAGAAATTCCGCCATGCTGTAACCAGTTACCGCTCCCGTCCATCCAAGTCTAACATTTAGAAGCTCTAACCGTGTGTGAATTGCCGGTCAAAAGTGCCCGGAGTAACCGCTTTCCGGGAATCACGATGACGGCAAAGGCCTCAAAAAACGCACGATCCTGGCCTTTCGCCTGCCATCTCATGGCTCGAAGCCGTCGTCGACGATCTCAACCCCCGCCGGTACCTTCAGTTCGAAGAACTGATTGGCTATTTCCAGGTTGGCCCGGGGATTGGAGAATCGGTACTCCGTGGTCGACCCGTCCTCTCCTTCCAGTACGATGCGCACGATCCAGTGGTCGGGCGAAACCTCGAGGAGAACCTGGCTGACCTGGCCTGCCAGCGCCTTCGGAATCCCCCTCAGCACCTGGTTACCTGAGGTCAGCGGAGGCACATCCGGAGCGAAGGACAACCCTTGCAATTCTCTTTCCAGCCGGGTTTTACCGATGAGAAAAGCAAGGGGAGAGCGCAGATCATCGAGCCTGCGTTGGGCCGTTCTTCGCGCCTGACTCTCCCCCGGCACATATAGCCACGCCTCCGTGCCATTGCACAGGAACAGCTTCTGTGTCGGAGAACGGTATTCCCAGCGCATCTTGCCCGTTTTTTTTAGCCAAACCGTACCCGATTCCTCGCGCTCTATGCCGACCCCTCGGTAAATCTCGGCGAAGTCGGCCTGCAGGCTCCGGAGATGGTTGTAGCGGTTGTCGATCGCCTCGGCAGTGGCATGGACCCCGCCGGCCTGGGCGGCTGTTGAAATCGCGGCCGCCAATAAGACCAGAAAACTGCGCAGCACCAGGGTACTGGGTTTCACATGGAACCGCCCGTAACTTTGCGCGGTTCTTCCAGTTTGCCACAATAAACGCTGATGACGCCGTCAAAGCTCCTGTCTCTGAAAGTCGTCCTGGCAACCGCCATTTTGATGACCGCGCTGTTTGCATGGTTCCTGGTTCGCGCCGAGGCATGGAGTAGCCCTCCGTTCCTGCCCCTGCTCGTCCTGTGCGAGCTCCCACTAATCTTTTCTCTGCTCTATGTCAGTCGGGGGCAGCCAGTTCGCTCCGCACAGGGTGCAGGAATCGCCTTCGCGTCGGCATGCATTTTTTCATTGAGCGTGCCGCTCCAGTATTTCGGCACCGTGATGGCCATCTGGGACAACGACAAGATCTACGTCAACCTCGTGGCGTTGAAGCACTTGTTTCCCTATCTTATGGCTTGCAGCGTTGTGCTGGCCATCGCAGCATTTCCGGCCGGCCGCGGTCTCCGGCGCGCGTTCTATGCCGGTGCCGGAGTGGCGACGGTCTATGCTTTTCTGGCGATCTTCCTGGCAAGCATCTCCAGCGTTCCCGGCAGCGCCGCCAGGAAGGAGCAACAGACCTGGATCGTGCCATCCAATGTGATCGTACCGGCCATGCGGAGTATGACTGCCTGCCTGATTCGCCATCACTTTGCTCATTCCCACCAGGGATTTCCGCGCTCGCTCGCTGACATCGGCGACGACTGGAATTGCGACCGCGGTCTCCTCCAGCCAGGGAGCATCAAAGACTATTGGATCTTCTATACGCCCGTGGAAGGGGATGGCACCCGCGTCACCGATTTTCGCCTGATCGCAGTTCCGACCGAGACCGGAGGAAAGAACGCGAGACTTTCTGGCGACCCGATCATGAGCGATGCTCGTGGCATCATTTTTGCCTACAACCAATGGTCCTATCGGCAAGCGGCCAGCAACGTCTTCTCCGCGCCCCAAAGCTCAGACTTCGGACTGGCCCGCGTCTCCTTTCTGAAAGCGAAAATTCGCGCCTTCGTACAGGCCCACCCGCCGGGAATAGCGCCCGCATCCCTCAACGATGCCGTCGATGAGGAAATCCTGCGCACGTTCCGGGTGATCGACCCGCAGGGCAAATCCGAAAACGCCGGCGAGGGCGCGAATCCGTATGCGATCCGTTACGCACCCTCTCGCCCTGACGATGCGACCCAGGGATTCTCCATCGCCTTCACATGTATGCACTACGGCAAGACATGTATTCGAAGCTATTTTCTGGACACCGACGGTTCCATTCATGCCACTCCAGAGCCGCGCCAAGCTACCCCGGACGATCCGGAGATGGACCCGTGTGAGCAGCGCGAGTGCCGCAATGACCCGATCTGGCCTATCTTGAACCAGCCGACGGAGTGGCGGAGGACCGAGGCCAAGCTTCTATACACGATTTACACCACCGATTGGCTTTAGAACCAGCTCATTGATCCGACGCGCGTAGCTCTCGCTGGAAGTATTCGTAAAGAATGTATTGATGGGTCCAGCGGATTCTGCGGAATGCCTGCCGAGCGCGCACAACCGATTCAAGCAGCGGATTGTGATACAGCACATATGTTGGGCGGGGATGGTCCTGTTGCGATCGTTCCAGGTTGTCGAGCAGGCGCCTCAGGCCGGTTTCCGGCAGCGGATTGAATAAATAGATAACGCTCGGATCGGGCGAAAACACGAAGTCGCGTGCATCCATGCAGATCGATTCGATCACCACGCCGCATTGCGTTTCCTTCCGACATCTGGCGATGTTTCGCTGCGCGATCCGGTGCAACCCAGGCAAGAGTTCCACGCCCAGAATCCGCCGAAACCGGTACTCCGCCGCCATCAGGAGGGCCCGTCCTTTTCCTGACCCGATGTCAATGAAGACGAACTCACGGAAGTCAATGGCGAGCGCGCCCATCATTTCACGAAACAGCGCCGGATCGGTCGGTTGATAAGGAGAATGCAAAAGCCCCATCAATCTTGCCCGCCAGCCCACGGTCGCGCTGGTGGTATCGGCCCCGTGGTCCCAGTCGTAATCCACGTCGCCGTAGCGCTGGCGTCGGCGCGCGGGCGCGCTGTCGCGCAGAAATTCGCGCAAAATCTGCAGCAATCGCCCTGCAGCAGCGAGTCGCCCCTCGTGTGCCGAAGCTTCCCTCCACCATTCCACGCTCTCGCGAATCAGGCTCGGGTCCGGAAGCGCCGGAGTCAACGTGGCGGAAGCGGTTTGCTCATTCTCACCAGATGGCATGGTTGGTTCGCCTGCGCGGCGGCGGGGAATGGTTCCACGCCGCTCTCGCTGTAGCCCCGGCGGCGATAGAAGCCGGGCAAGTCGGCCCGCAGATTTACGATCGTCAAGTCCATGACCCGGCATCCTGCCGAGCGGCAGCATTCTTCCGCCGATTGGATCAGGCGAGATCCCAGGCCCGTCCGCTGTAAAGCTGGGTCGATGGCCAGCAGGCCGAAGTAGCCCCGTTCCCCCCGCAGCTCCACGTACACACATCCTCTCAAATAGCCACCTCCTTCGGCTAAAAGGAACTTGCCTTTCTCCAGCAGGGCACACACCTTCGCGGAGTCTGTACGGTCCTGGTCGATGAAGAATCGCTCGGGCCGAAATGCCTCGTTGACCAGACGCGCGATGGCGTCGGCGTCCTCGGGCTTGGCCTCACGGATCGAGTCTGGGACCACAACTCAATTCTAGTCCGTGGGCAGAAATCGCGGTTTCAAGGGAGGAACGTAACCCGCTGGGGTTCCTTTCTGGATAAACGGCAGGTCGTCAGGGTCGGTAACCTCTACCCGGCCTTCGCCGCACAGTTTGTAGGGCTGCCCAAGGGGATCGCTGGGCAGGCCGCGCAACATCCCCGCCGCCTCCAGATCGGAGAATGCTGCCGGCCAGTGTTCCGTTCTTTGGCGATAACTCGAAACCAGCGCCTCGAGATTGGTAACGTCCTCGTCGACCTGCAGGGCCCGCAGGTGCGCGGCCGCGTTCGCCCGGATATTTCGATCGCTCGTGGTCTGGTAAGTCGTTGTCCACAACATGCGCGACGTCTGAATTTCGCCGGCGTGTTCTGCCATCAGCGCGGCCATCAGCTTCAACCAGGGATGCGCATTCGGCACCTGCGCCCCGCGAGCGAAGGCGTGGGCGGCGTTCTTATAATCATGCAGATCCATGTAGTAAACGAACCCCAGGTCGTAGTAGAGGCGCCACTCCTCGGGATTGTTCCGAATGCCAAACTCCGTCAATGCAATCGCCTGCTCTGGCTCGCCGGCGCCGCCCGGCGGAGGCGGAGCCAGAAAATTTGCGCCAAACTCGTACGCCACAATGAGGTGGGGATCCAGCGCGGTGGTAATCTCCAGCAAGGGCGCCAGCAGCGCGTACTCTCTGGCTCCAGCAAAGTGCTTGCTGCCGAAATACTGGACCACGCGCGTCCAGTAAACGCAAGCCAATAGCCCGTCATAACCAAGGCTCAGACGCTTCAGCAGCTTCGGCGAAGTGAGGAAAAGAACTTCCTGCAGCGGCGTCGACCTGCGCATCCGATCCACCTGCCTTAATACCAGCATCGACGATGAGAGGAACACCGCCAGCAGCACTGTGGCGGTCGCGGTACTGCGCCGCGATGGGCTCATTTCAGATTCCTGTGCTCGAAAATCAGGACGGCCCCGCACAAGGCTGTGCCCGCATAGAACAACGCGTAAACGGTGTTGGAGAGAATCAGCGTGCCCGCCACCGGCTGCTGGTGCGCCACGGAGCTGATTACATTCAACGAGGAAAAATTCGGGACCAGGTATGCCGCCCCGGTCGCCAGCCAACGCGTCGCTCCCTGGGTCATCGCGGCAAAGCCGCGAAGATCCTGCGCGAAACTGCCAATCACGAAAATCAGAAACGCGAATACCGCCGACTCCACGGGAGTCGAGAACGCGGAGAAGAGCAGGGCAAGAGCGGTAATCACAAGAAACTGCAGCACGATGAAGTACAGGGCGACGAAGATCCATCCGTCCGCCTGTTCGAATCGATGGGTGACATAAAACAACGCGGCGAAAACACCGATTGCCATGAAGGACGTATTGACCACCAGCGTTCCAGCCAGCCCCAGAAACTTGCCGACGATGAATTCCCAGCGCCGCACCGGCCGCGAGAGCACGGTGTAAAGCGTGCGCCTGTCGATTTCCTTCGAGACCAGGCCGATGCCGATGAAGATGGCGATGACCACGCCAAAGATGGAGACCGCGGCCAACCCCAGGTTGATCACTACCAGGCGCTCGATGCCGATGGAGAGCTGGCCTACCAGGATGGCCGCGCCCGACAACAGGAGCACGAAGGCGACCAGGTTATAAAGCACTCGGTCGCGGACCGCCTCGCGAAAGGTGTTCGAGGCGATATATGCGATACGCGCGCTCATGACTTGCCCCCTGCTACCGCCTGGGAGGGTTGCACCTTGCGCACGAAATACTCTTCGAGCGATGTGCGAACCGGTGTGACCGAGATGATTCGCAGCCGCTCGCGCCGTATAGCGTCGATCGCCAGGTCCTGATTAGCCTCCAACACTACCGCCCGCACGGTCTCCCCGGTTATGTGACACTCAGCCCCCAGCGCCCTGAGCGAGGACGGAAGCACGTTCCCCTGCCAGACCAGTTCGACTTTGCCTTCCACGCTCGAGGTGAGATCGGCGACCGCGCCAATTCCCCGCAACTCACCCTCATGGATGACGGCTATGTGATCGCAGAGCGCCTCGGCATCGGACAGGATATGGGTGGAGAAAAATACGGTCTGTCCGTTCTGCTTGAGCTGTTCCATCAGGTCGCGCACTTCGCGCCGGCCGACCGGGTCCAGGCCGGACATCGGCTCGTCGAAGAAGAGGACCTTGGGGCGATGCAGTATCGCCTGAGCGATGCCCACCCGTTGCAGCATCCCTTTGGAAAACTTGCGCAGCTGCAGGTTGGCCGCATCTGCCAGCCCAACCTGCGCCAGTACCGTCTCGACTCGGAGAGAGCGCTCCTTAGCCGGTACCGCGGAGAGCTGCGCGTAGTAGTGAAGCAGTTCTTTGGCCGTCAGGTAGTCGTAGAAATAAGGCTGTTCGGGAAGAAAGCCGATTTGAGCTTTTACCGCCGGATCATCGATGGGCAGATCAAGGATACGGGCCGAACCGGCGGTTGGATATACCAAACCCATGAGCAGCTTGAGGGTCGTGGTCTTCCCCGCGCCGTTCGGCCCCAGAAATCCAAAGATCTCTCCCTGCTTCACAGTGAGGTGCAGCGGCTTGAGGGCACACTTCGCCTTCTTCCGCCAGAAGCCCGTGTGATAGGTCTTTTCCAGACCGAGAGTCTCGATGGCCGCCATGATGGGAGAGCCGGATTACGGATTCGCGCTTCCTGAAAATTATATGCAAAATCCGCTGCCGCATCGGCGCTGCTGGGGAACAGGCGATTACGAAAGTAAAAACCCGAGTCGACCGCCAAGGAGTTTGGATTGGGGCGCGAAGCACAGGCAAGCCGCAAACCGGGAAAAAACAAAGGGAGCAGCGGATTGCTCCGCTGCTCCCGGCTTGTACCCTCCCCCAGGTACTTCGCCGAACTTCGACTTACTGCAGAGCCGCCCAGCCGGAGCAGGTCGCCGCGGTGGTCTGCGGGGCCGCGTTCCAGGGCGTCACGTAGTGGAGCACGCCATCTTCGTTCGAGCAGAATCCGCGAACGCCGGTCTGGTTGAACGAAGCAGCCGAACCACCCGCTGTGTAGCTCAGGTTCAAACCGCCTGCCGCAACCGTGGCATAACCAAAGTAGTAACCGCTCTTCGCGTTAGCCGCAGTGGTGGCGTTGGACAGGATGAAGTCGACCAGGCAGGCGTTACCAACCACGGGACCGCCAGCCGGGCAACCGGCAGCAGTGGGCGGACCCAGCGCCGCGATCGTGGCCGAATAGCCAGTGGTCGGATAAGTGGACTGATAGGTCACTTCCGCCGTGTTAAGCGTACGAATCGAGCTGACCGCAGACGACTCGTTGGCGGCGATACGCGCGCGCAGCAAGTTCGGGATGGCGATAGCTGCAATGATCAAAATGATCGCCACCACGATCAGCAACTCAATTAGTGAGAAACCCTTCTGTTTCCGCATCTCTTTTCCCTTCCTTCTCCGTTATCAAGTGAGGTCTCAGTAGACCCGATTGCCGATTATGTTCGCACTTTAGCGGCCAGAATCAGAGGTTACCAACGGGCACGCACCGGGCGGTTGCGCGCACTTTCTTTTCAACGACGGATCAATCTTTGGTAATCCGAGGGATGGGGTGAGGTTTAGCCGCCGCAGCGCGATTGATCAGATTTTGTCGAAGGGAATGACAACTTGTGTCATTTTGGAACGCCAATCCGGGACCGCTAAGAGGCTGGAAGAGGAAAGGGGTCGCCAAAACCAAGAGAGCAACGGATTGCTCCGTTGCTCTCCAGGTAAAGCCTTCTCCCGATTCGCGCGAGGAAACGTGAACCTATTGCAGCGCTGCCCAGCCGGAGCAGGTCGCCGCGGTGGTCTGTGGCGCCGCGTTCCAGGGCGAGATGTAGTGGATGACGCCGTCGCTGTTGGAGCAGAAGCCGCGTACGCCGGTCTGGTTGAATGAGGCGGCCGATCCACCGACAGTGTAGCTGGTATTCAAGCCGCCAGCCGCCACTGCCGCATACCCGAAATAGTAGCCACTCTTCGAGTTCGCCGCCGTGGTGGCGTTGGACAAGATGAAATCAATCAAGCAGGAATTGCCCACCACCGGGCCGCCGGCAGGGCAACCCGCCGCAGTAGGCGGTCCCAACGCAGCAATGGTCGCCGAATAACCCGTTGTCGGGTAGGTGGAAGAATAAGTCACTTCGGCGGTGTTGATGGTACGAATGGAGCTGACTCCAGATGCCTCATTGGCTGCAATGCGCGCCCGCAACAGGTTGGGAATCGCGATGGCCGCGATGATCAGAATGATAGCCACCACAATCAGCAATTCGATCAGGGAGAAGCCTCTTTGTTTCCTCATTTTATGTTTCATCTCCGTCTCAAGGGTGAGTCGAACGATACCAATTTGGGCAATTTTGTTACCATTACCCGAATCCCCGTTACATGCAGCTTACCATCCGCTAAACCTCTTGTTTGTAGCGTTTCGCTACACGGCATCTTTAAAGGTACGTGCTTACGATCGGCGTCTTTCTGAGAAATGCTCTCCGCGGGCCATGAAGAACTGACAATTTTTGTCGACAGAAAGTGGCGCTCCTTACGAAACGTTCGATACTTTACAATACCGAGCTGTGTCCGAATCCCTGGGCCACTTGTCGATTGAACCCGCCATTGCTGCAGCCTGGTCTCTTCCTGCCCGATTTTACACGGACCCCGCTACCTTCGCGATCGAGAAAGAGCGCGTTTTTGCCCATTCCTGGCAGGTGGTAGGACCTGCGACGCAGTTGGCCCACCCGGAAGATTTCTTCACCGCCGAACTGCAGGGGGAGCCCCTGCTGCTGGTACGCGGTGCGGAAGGAAAGTTGCATGCTTTTTATAACGTCTGCCGCCATCGCGCCGGGCCTCCGGCGACTGGTTGTGGCTCGCGTAAGCTCTTCCGCTGCGGTTACCATGGCTGGACTTATGATCTTGACGGTTCGCTGATCAGCGCACCCGAGATGGACGGGCTGGAGGACTTCGACCGCGCTCGCTTCGCTTTGGCGCCAGTGCGGATCGAAGAGTGGTTCAATTTCCTCTTTGTCAACCTTCGTTCCGATGCTCCTCCCCTGCGCGACAGTCTCGGAGGGCTCACCTCGCAGGTGGGACGTTTTGACCTCAAGGGCATGCACCTGTTCGAGCGTCGCACCTATGACATGAAGTGCAACTGGAAGACCTACGTGGACAACTACCTCGAAGGCTACCATCTGCCGAGCGTACATCCGGGATTGAATCGCGAGTTGGACTACAACGCCTATACTGTCGAGGCGTTTCCGCATTATGTGCGCCAGTTCAGCCCCATCCGCGGACCCCAGGCCGGAGATGCCACTCCTCGCCGTTATCAGGAGGCAGGCGAGGATTTGACGACCGATTATTTCTGGATATTCCCAAACTGGATGCTCAACTGCTACCCCGATAACGTCTCCCTGAACATCATCCTCCCTCTGGAAGTGGAGCGGACGCTGGCCGTTTTCGAGTGGTATCTGCCGGAGAAGGATTTGGCCAGCCAGGCAGCCAAAGACGCCGTGCGCTTCAGCGACGAGATCCAGCTGGAAGACGGAGCGATCTGCGAGGCTGTGCAGCGGAATCTGCACTCACGCAGCTATGAACGTGGGCGTTATAGCGTCAAGCAAGAGAAAGGCGTGCATGCCTTTCACCGTATGTACGCGGAAGCGATGAAAGACTGAACCCCAGCGCCCCGCTCTTCCTCATTCACATTCTTGCAATCAAGCAGGTGATGTCATCATGCTGCGGGGTTGCGCCCACGAAGGCGTCGAGGTCGCGCATGATCCGCCGCAGCAGTTCATCCGGAGTTGCGTTGCCGGCGGTTTGCAGGAGATTGAGCAGCCGGCCCTCTTCGTATTCCTGATCGCGGTCATTGACTGCTTCGACTAATCCGTCGGTGAAAATCACCAGCCAGTCTCCCGTCTGCAAGGAAATTCGATCGGCCTGGTAGACGGTGTCGGCGTCGATTCCCAGCGGGAGGCCTCCGCTCGACAGCCGCTCCATGGCTCCGGAACTTCGCCGCACAATAGGCTGGTTGTGGCCGGCATTGATGTAGGTCAGCGCCCGGGCAGTGGGATCGAACTCCGCCACAACGGCGGTTGTAAAGCGTAATCCGCCCTGACTGTTGGTGCTGGCGTAGCGATTCATTCCCGCCACCAGATCCGTCAGTGAGCAGGGAACCGAAGACAGTGTCTTAAGGCTGGCCTGGAATGTGGCCATCAGCAGCGCGGCAGGGATGCTCTTTCCCGCCACATCCGCCACCGCCAGAAGAAAGTGCGGCTCGCCGCCATCCCCCGCTGGACGGGGAAAGACGTCATAGAAATCTCCGGCAACGGTGTTGGCCGGACGTGTTGCAAAAGCAACGCTCATCCCCGGAATCTGGGGCGGAGTCGCGGGCAGTAGCCATTGCTGGATATCGCGAGCGATCTCGAGATCGCGTTTCATCACCACCCGGTCGGCAATCTCCAGCATCAGCAGGACAAACAACAGGGCTCCGCCCACAAAGTGGAAGTCGAACTCGACGACCTCGACCTGCCCCGCCTCATTGCGATGGCTGAAGCTGCCGCCGGGAAACACGAGAAAGAAGAAACCGAGTAGCAGCAACACCCGGCGGGCAGGCGTCAGCTTTTCCAGAATCGCCCAGGCAAAGCCCTGGAAGGTCTGCCAGAAACCCGCCTTCTGCGTTGTCTGCGCAGATTGTGCCTGATAATCCTTTTGATAAAGCCGGTAGCTGGCGCGGGCGTCGACGCTGAACTGCCTCCAAAGCTGGTTGAGTTCCAGGCCCTCTGTCACACTCAGCCAGAACTTGTCGAGTTGGACCAGAAATCCGGGTCGGGTCGGCGTTTGTGGCGGCGCGCCCGGCACATTCTGACTGGGGGAAGTGGTCATCTTCGCAGAGCAGCATTATAGAAGCTTGCGCTGCCGGAATAAGCGCCAGGCAATCTATTTTTCTTGGCGCGGTGGCTGCGAACTCAAGTCAACTCTTGCCGCTAGCGTGCAGGACCACCAGCGTCATGTCATCGTGCTGCTTGGCCCCGGCCACAAACTCATCGGCGGCTTGCATGACGCGGGTGATGATGTCGGGCGCGCCCAGGCCGGCACAGCCCTTGATGGTCTCGATCAGCTTTTCCTCCCCCCACTCCTCGTCGGCCCCATTCATGGCTTCGCTGATGCCATCGGTGAACGCGACGAAGACATCCCCAGGGTCGATGGTCAAAGTTGCCTGCTCATAAGGAAAACTCTCCAGCAACCCCACCACCGTTCCGCTGGCTTCCAGCCGAACCACCTGCCATTGGCCGCCCGCGCAGCGAAACAGCATCGGCGGATTGTGGCCGGCATTCACATACGTAAGCCGGCGCGAGGCCGGATTGTATTGCCCGTAGAAAAAAGTCGCATAGCGATTGGAGGCGGAAGCTTCATAGACCAGCCGGTTCACATTGCTCACCAGGGCTCCCAGATTCTCCGGGGCTCGCGTGGCTTCGCCGCGCAATGAGGCCTGCAGGCTTGCCATCATGAGCGCGGCTGCAATGCCTTTTCCCGACACATCGCCGATGGCGATGCCCAACTGCCCGCCCGGCAGAGCGAGAAAATCGTAGTAGTCTCCGCCCACGCCGAGCGCGGGCCGGCAGGCTCCCGCGTATTCGATGCCTGCGATTGGGGGCAACGTCTGGGGAAAAAGCCGCTCCTGAACCTCGCGGGCAATCTCAACCTCGCGATTGAGGCGCTCGCGCTGCGCCACCTCTTCCGCGATTTCCGACATCAAGCGGGCATTTTCCAGCGCCAGCCCGGCCTGCGCCGCTACCGACTTGAGCAGACGCACATCGCTGCCGGAGTAGGGTTCGTCAGAGCGCTTTGCGCCCAGACTGATGAAGCCCAGTAACTTCTCCCGCGCGTTCAGGGGCAAAAGCAATTCGCTTTGCAGCCGGGCCAGTCCGCTCCGCTCTTCCTCGCTGACGCCGGGATCACGGTACAACCAGGAATCAGGATCGTCGAAGTAAACCCGAGCCGGCTCCCGCTGTGTCCGCAGAATCCTGACGGTGCCGGCTGCGCCTCGAAACGCAACCTCGGGAGGGCTGGCGTATCCCAGCGCGTAGGCGGGAAGGTAACCTGCTCCACCGGCCAGCAGCACGGCGACTTGCGGGATGTGCAGGGTTTCGGCAATGCGGTTGGCCACGGTTTCGATCAAGGGCCGCGTCTCCACAATACTCCGAACCTGGTCGCTCAACTCGCTCAGCAGGTGGTCGGCGTTATAGGCCTCGCGAAAGAACCGCCGATCGATCCAGCCGCCAATCTTCTCGGCGCCACGGCGTATAGAGAAAATCGCAAGCACTCCCACGCCGATCACGGCCAACTTCCGGGTACGGTTGTCCGTGCTTTGCTGAAGCAGGGCCAAGGCCGCGAACGTCACAATCACCGTGGCCAGCACCTGGAGCGCCCGAATCCCGTTCTTGGCCAGTCCATATTGCAGACCCTGGCGAATAACCACCCGCACATCCATGGCCCGTTGCACGACAATCACGTACGCCAGCGTGAGGGGGAAGAGCAGCAGCATGAAGAGCGCGAAGGCGATCAGCCAATTGGGGAAGATATCGGTGAACGGCTTCTTCAAGATCGCGCCCAGCAGCGTCACGATCAGCATGGGCGTCATGGAGATCGTGGTTCCCCAGTAGAGCAGTTGCAGCCGTCTGCCCGCGTCAGGGGAAGGAGCCATCGCTGACTTGATGAAAATCGAGGTGAAGAAACCGAACCCGACCGTGCAATACATGTACACCCGAATCCAGGGCAGAGCCGGAGCATAGAAGTGATAGAGAGGCTGCACCGAGGCGTAGTCGGTCAGTTCTCCGACGGAGATCGCCACGTCGACCAAGACGTTCGCGATCAGCGGGGCGATGGCAAGCCACAGCAAGGACTTCCTGAAGCCCTTTTGCCACTCGGGAAGCGGTTCAGGAAAAAAGAAGCCGAACAAAAACATGAAAATAGGCCAGCTGCTCTCCAGGCCGATGTGATAAGTCATCGCCACTTCCCGCCAGACCGCTCCCCAAGCCTCGACTTTGTGAGCGTCGAGCAGCTGAGAGAAACTCAGCAACAGGCCAAGCAGGAACCATGCGGAACGGTCTCGCGGCCGTACCAGCACCACCCACGACCCGAGCAGAATGCATCCGAACGGCATGGCCACATCGAGCAGCAGGTCCTGGGTTTTGTCGAGCCATCCGCTCGTGCCTTCAGTCGCGACCAGCGCGACCTCGTGTTCCCCGGAAACGGAGCGGACTTTCAGAACCACCGACCCGCCGGGCTTGACCTGATCCCACGCCTCTGCCAGCGTCGCCGTACCTCTGTAGGACCGCCCGTTCACTGCGAGGAGTACATCGCCCCGATGCAGCCCCGCCTGCTCTGCCTTGCGATTTACCAGATCCAACGTCGCGCTGGCAGTCTCGGTTGTGACGAACCCAATGTCTACCTCTTCTCCACGTCGGATATCGCGTGTGAACCGTGCCTGATAGAGCATGGCTCCGAGGAAAACCAACCCCAGAACCGCATACTGCATGGTCGCCGGGGCGGATCTCGGTATGCGCGATGTCATCGCCATGATTTCACTCTGGGTCGATCGCCCCGGTGAAGGATGATTTTACGCGCACCCCGGGAATCGAGCGCAGGTTCCACCCCAAACGCGTCAGAACAATTTCAGTTGATCTTCGTTCTCCGGCGCGGGATGGCTTCTGGTGCTGTAGCGGTCGTAGTCGGAACGGATTCCGTATTTCAGCCGCAGCCGGCCCATAAGCTGGGAAAGCCGCTTGCGGTAAGCCATGGGCAGAAAGGCCCGCTCTTTGAATCGCTGTTGATAACTGGCGACCAGATGCGGAAACCCTTTCTCGAGAAAGGGCAGAAAAACTGCGGCGGAACAGGGCTTCAGGAAAAGGGAATTGGCAAAAATATACTTGCCGCCGGCCTCGGCGACGGCCCGCACCAGCGCCTCCAGGTCACGGGGCGCATCCGTTACCCCAGGCATGACGGGAGCGCAGATGACGCCCGCATCCACTCCCCCTTCGTTAAGCCGGCGTAGGGCGTCGAGCCGCAGGTCGGGCCGGGGAGCCCTGGGCTCGAGAATTCTTGCCAGGTCGGCATTGACTGTGGTGATGGTGAGATTGACGAAGAGCCGGTTTTTCTCTGCAACCCGTCGCAGCAGGTCCAGGTCGCGCAGCACTAGGTTCGACTTGGTGACGATTCCGATCTCCAGCCCACGGTGTTGAGCGAATTCCTCCAGGATCGCACGCGTGACCTCGAAGCGCCGTTCCGCCGGTTGGTAAGGATCGGTTGCCGTCCCGATCGCGATTTCCTCTCCCCGTTTCACCTGGCGCAGTTCTTGCCGCAGGAGCTCGGCGGCGTGCTGCTTGATGAAAATTTTCTGCTCGAATTCCGCTCCGTCACGCATCTCCATGAACTCATGGGTGTAGCGTGCGTAGCAGTACTTACAGGCGAACTCGCAGCCGCGGTAGGGATTGATGGTCCAGATGAATGGCATCTGACGCTTGCTGACGCAGCGGTTCAGCAGGGAACGCACGGGCAGGGTAAAGTACTCGACCTCATGGCCCTGACGCAGGGACTCTCCCTCGGCCGCGAGCCGGGCAATGCCCACCAGCCGGTTCTCTGGAATAGGAAGAAGAGGAAAAGACGCCATTGTGATTCGCCTTTTGTTCGCCTATAGTAGCCGTTATGGAAACGGCAGTCAAGCACCACTGGCGAATGCTCTCGATGCAGCGTTGTGGCCCTAGGCCGCCGACGCCGCTCCACGTGGGGCCGGTTCCAGCGCCCAACGCACTACCTCCTGGATGGTCGGCGCCGCGGCGATTCCCGTGGCGTATCCCAGGGCCCGGTAGTTTTCGAAGTGGGTTTCGTCGAACCATTGGTTGGCGGTCGTGTCATCGGGGAAAGACGGATTGATGGCCGGATAGCCGAGCACATCGCCGGGGTCGCCGGCCACCAGCGCAGGTTTCATGTAGACGATGACGCCGTCATCGTCGGCGCAACTCGAGTAGTGAATCTTGCCCACCACGAAGTGCGCCTGAGACAGTTCTTCCTGGCGTTTGAGGGGGGAAGGGTCCAGTTCAATCTCAACCCCGAAGTCCGTGCGGCAGCGCTCGATCGCGTTGTGCAGGTCCGCCAGGCCGAAACCGAGATCGCAGGAAGCGTCGCCCGCGACAATCACCTTGCAACCGCGCCGTACGAGCTCATAGATAGCCAGGTTCTCGAAGTGTCCGCCATCGGAAAGGTAAACATATTCGCTGTCGTCGCTGGTCGACCCCATCAGTTCGCGAAGCAGCCAGTAGAAACCGATCGCCGGGCCTCCGTGGCGCCACTTGTTTTCTTTGATTGGGTTGCCAATCCACCAGCCCAGGCGGACATCGAACAAGGTCATGAGGAAGGCCAGGGCGGGCTGAGAATAGAAGCCCATATTCGGGCTTGCGGCGGCGCCGGAAATCGCGACCGCTGTGCCCAGGCCAATGCCCTCCTCGCACTCCGCCTGGATCGATCCCGACTCCCGGGTCCGGGCAAATGCCGATTGCCACTCGCTGCCGCCGATGGTTTCGCGCGTGAATCCGGACCAGAGAGGAGTGAAGGCGAAAGATCGGGCCTTGCGGGTCTGCAGGGCGAGTTCTTTGCCGCGGACGACATTTAAGCTGGTATTCAGGATGGGCAGCGGCCGCCCGTATTTCGCTTCGCTGGCGTCGGGTGGAATCTGCAGACTTGAGAGAGGCAGGTCGTCTTTCTCGGAAAATCCGGTGAAAGGCTGCGAAGTCCTGTCCTTAACCGATGCACCCAGATAACAGCGCACCAGGCGGTTGCGGTACGCGTGATGGATGGAAAACTCGTTGACATTGACCCGCCAGGAAAGAATCACCGCCGCGACGAACAGGACGAGGCAGGTGACTGGTACTGCCGGATCGACCCAATCCGGCGGGAACTCGGTCAAAGCTGTCGGATAGGCCGACACCGCCTGTGTGATGCGGGCGGCCAGAAGGGAAAGCGCGAACAGAAGTCCCGCAATAAAGATGTAAGGCGTCAGTCGCGCCACATAGCCGAGGATCTTTTTCGTCAATGTTGGATTGAGATTCAGGCCGTTCGTCTCCTTGCTCTTGCCAAACAGCACGCCGTAGAGAGTCGAAAGCAACCAGAAGAGCGTGCCTGAGGTGAAGATCCTCTGATGTTGCGCGGCCCACAAGCGGGTGAGAAACATGGGGATGTACACCGCCGTGGTGAAGAGCAGGAGCCAGCAAATCGTGTAGATCATCATCCAGCCGCCCAGCCGGGCCCACCACTCGCGATGGCTGTCACTCATGCCCGTGCCCATCAATCCCACGTGCACCGCGCCTGCCGCCAGCATCATGCCCACAAAAGCCGGAGCGCCAAAGGTGAAGATGTGCCACAGATTGTAGGTCACTCCCGCTTCCGCGCCCGGCGGAATCAGGATTCTGGCGTAGGGGATAAAAACGTAACCGACAATCGCGCCAGTGACGGCGGAGGTAATCAGGACCAGCCCGGCCGTCGGCCGGACCTTGCCGTCGAGCTTATTCTTGCTCCGTACCGCTTGGCGGATGACAAAGGCGCCCGTCCACAGTGCGAAATATACGGCCATCCCGAGAATTGGCGGGTACAGAAGACGGTTTTCCAGAATGTGATAATCCGTCAGGAAGTGGCTGACTCCGTAGCTGACCAGCGCAGCCGATACGATCAGGGGAATAACGACGAAGACCTGAATTGCCCACTGCTTCGCATACCAGGGAGCCGGCTCGCAGGTGTGCGGGTCAACCCACGCCAGGTTGAATCCTATAAAGACGACCGCCATCCCGGCCAGCAACAATCCCAGGCATACGGCAGAGACTTGCGAGGTCACCGCTTGATTGGTGAAGTCCTCAAGGTTCTCGAGCTGGTTGGGAAGGTACACCAGGACTCGCGGCAGCAGGAGTCCCGAGAGCAGGAGCAGGACCAGGATCATCAGATTCAGCAGCGTGTTGCGCACGTAGGTCGCGACGAACGCCCAGAAGTCCGCGCCCAGAATGCCTTTTCGCGGCGTGAGATAGTTGCTGTAGTTCCGCAGAAAGTGAACCTCCGTCGGATCGGCAGCACTGGCCGTCGAATAGTTGTGAGGCGCCAGTCTAGTTTCGATGTCGGCGATGCCGATCTGCTGATGATGCATCCACGCCATCAGCCAGCTCCCGATGTAGCCGCCTCCGGAGACGGTCGAAACGTAATCGAAGGTGTGCAGCAGGCGCGCCTGAGCCAACGCCTGCAGAACTCCGAGGTTGAATGTCGCGCTGCGAATCCCGCCCCCGGAAAAAGCCAGGCCGATCAGACTCTTCTTCGCCGCGGGTCGCGGTGCGTTCCCCGTCAAGCGCAGCCTGCGCGCGGTTTCGACCTGCTGAAATTCCTGTTGCAGAACTTGTTCGATTGAGACGGCGCCCATGATTTGCCTCCGCGGCGGGATGCGGACGTTCGCAGAATTGCGACCGGAATTTGCGCGCCAGTGTGTCACGGCGAAGAATGGCCTGTCCAGGGGAATTCGCGATTCGTTACGAAAAGCGAACAAGCGGAGAGCTTCGCTTTAGCGAGTCAGGCAACTCGAGTACAGCCCCGTACG
>Ga0335080_10001368_pt1 | contig 23771 bp, 18 predicted proteins | sample Lox_Sample_34_FD_206720 | JGI IMG/M metagenome (GOLD analysis project Ga0335080, IMG submission 206720) | Soil microbial communities from Loxahatchee National Wildlife Refuge, Florida, United States - Lox_Sample_3.4 | ecosystem: Environmental > Terrestrial > Soil > Wetlands | place: USA...
AATCGCATGTACAAATTACCATCGATTTTGTGGCATAATGTCCGTGGGCAAAAATCTCATGGCGACCTCCGTACAAGCGGTGCGGCAACTTGGTGATTTTTTGCGCGAATGGCTTGGGACGAGGTTCAGCTCGGAGCTGGAATTAGTCTCGCTGGCCGAGCGGGGACTGCCCTTAGCCACCGTAAACCGCATGACCCGGCATGGCCTCACGCGAGATGAGGTGTACTCGCTCGTGATTCATCGCCGTACGTTCAAGCATCGCAAGAGTAACCATCAGAAACTGTCGAGAGAAGAATCGGATCGGGCGATCCGCGCCGCCCGAATTCTGGCACGCGCGCAAGCTACCTTTGGAGATTCAGGGGCGGCCCTGGAATGGATGCGCCAACCCAAGGCGCGATTCGAGGGGCGATCCCCGCTTCAGATGATGTCCACCGAGGCAGGCGGCCGACTGGTGGAAGAGATGCTCGTGCAGACTGACGAGGGTATGTTCGCCTGACAACGGCTTCGTTCCGGCGCGGGGTTGGGAACGCCCTGCTTCATGCCGGGCCGATCAATGCTGCCGCAGTCAATCGTACGAAATGTTTCTCTGGAGAATCAGCAACCATCCGGCGTTGGACGGAGCAGGCGGTGAAGTTTCCTCTGCCCGCTGGCACACGCGAGGCCGCCCGGTGGTTTATCTGGCAACCAGTCCGGCCGGAGCTCTGGTGGAGGTTCTCGTAAACCTGGAATTGGATCCCGCCAGCCTGCCGCGAAGCTACCACATGCTCAAAGCCGAAGCCCCACAAGAGGTCGGGGTTACGCGGGTCGACCAGGCCTCCTTGCCGGAGAACTGGAGGGAGGATCGGAATGCCACGCGAAGGCATGGCGACGAATGGTTGGCGGCCGCGGCCTCGGCCCTGCTCGAAGTTCCGTCCGCGATTCTTCCGGAGACTTTCAACATTCTCTTGAATCCCCGCCATAAAGACGCCGGCCGGGTTGCCGTGCTGTGGCATGAGGCCTATCCTTACGACCACAGGTTGTTTGGCGCACGGCGCGGGTAAGACTCGCTCTTATCTCGGCGGCCGGATGGGGTAGCGGTGCTCCTCCTGGTCGTAGAAGCTGCGCCGAGCGTGGTCCGCGCGCGCATTGCGCACCGGACGCTCGTTGGCGGAGGTCAGCACAGCTGCCTGCTGGGCCACGGTGAAGCCCCGGGTTGTGGCAAACATCGGTTCGTTGAACAGCATACCCGCGTTTCCACCGGCAATTGCGATGATGCTGAAGGCTTTGCCTCCGGAAAAAACGGTCGAGGCGTAGTCTCCCACCATAAAACCAGCGAAGGTATTGGGCAGCCAGAAGGTGGCCATGGGCCCGGCGAGAGTCGTGGGCTTGCTCCAGGTGGATCCGCCGTCGGCGGAAGCGATGAAACCGGCCTTCAGATCGCAAGTTGTGAGCGCGCAGGCTGCCACGGGGTAGAAGTAGTACGTCAGGGCCAAATGCGCGAAGCTGCCTGACGTCGAGGGATCCACCGCGAGCCCCGGAATGAAATGATCCGCCCCGCTTCGCAAAGGGTCAATGGGGATGCGCGTCGGCGAACTCCAGCGAACCCCGTCGCTCGAAGTACTCAAAATCATGTCGTTGGAGGCACACGAAGTACGGAAGCGGCAATCCTGCCAGACCACGTAGACCGTTCCTGCCGCATCGACCCCCGCAGAAGGAAGGGCAGAAGTGCGAAGATCGCCGGCAACCAGGTGGTCGGCGATTTTCGAAATCTCTGTCGCTGCCTGCCAGCTGGCCCCGCCGTCAGTCGAGATGAAGGCCAGCATCTTGTCTCCCGCCCACCCCTCGATGGGAACTACGACCGTGCCGTTCGGCTGAACCACAGGTTGCCCGCCAATACCAGCCGCCTGGTCCGCAGTATTGCGAGCGCGGCCCCAGCTCAGGCCGCCGTCGGTCGAGGTGCTCATCCAAATCAAGCCCTCGTTGCTCGGATCATCCCACTCGGTATAACAGTGCCCCCGGAATGGGCTGGACGGGCCGTTGTCGCAGGCGATCCAGTTCTTGTCCGAGTCTGGAGTTCTGCTGACGATGACCGGATCTTCCCAGTCGGTGCCATCGGCTGAGCGGCTGCTGACGACCCGATCGACATTCTTGATGCTGAGGGACGAGATCAGCCATACGCCGTGGACCACGTCGAAAGCGACCGCGGGATCGCTGACCGCATCGTAGCCGCCTCCTTCGAATACGGTAATGCCCGGCAGGTAGCCGTTCGTCCAACTCCTGCCCTGGTCGGTCGAGATGGCAAAGCCAATGTCCGCGGCGCCGCCGCTAAAAATGCGGCCGACCTGAAAGGCGGTCACAATCGTCGACCCGAAGGCGAAGCTTCCGGCTTCGACTTCGGTCGCGTGCTGGCTCCCGGCATTGGAAAAAGTGTCGGTGCTCAGCTGCGTGAGTTTTACGTCCCGGGGCGGAGAAGGAGGAGGCGGTTCCTGCTCCTGACTGGACTCAGAACCGCCGCCGCAGGCAGCGGCAATCACCAGCAGGCAAAGCAGACAAGCGATGGGTACGTACTTCATCACTGCGCTTCCTATTCGCCGAACATAGGCACCTGGCGAACATCGGTGACGGCCCCATGCCGCTGCCGCCTGCTGGCCCCGATGACCGCCAGTACCGTGAGAGATTCAAGAGCAGTACGCGGCACGAACAGGCGCTGGGTGTTGGAACGGAGATCGGGAGGGTTCACCAGAAAGCCCTCAGCGGCATTCAGCGACAAGTCATTCGCCATCAGACCTTCGAGCACCTCGCTGTCTTTGAAGCGGAGCCGCACCCACAGCCCCTCGGTTCGCGGGCGGGTGGTGAACGTCTTTCGGCTAAGGGACTCCGAGTCGGCAAAGTCGCGCACGAAATAGACAATCTTGATGTCTCGCAGATCGATAGCCACGACGTTGCCCGCAGTGTTCAACAACTCCAGCTTACCCTCGCGAACGAAATTCGCCGGCGCGACATAGCCGTTGATGGTGTCGCGGTCTATTTTTCGGACAACGACTTTCTTATGGGTGGAGGGCATGCCGAATCGACCGAACCGCCAAAACCCGCCCGCCGTGCGGTGTTGCGCAGGCAGGCTTCATCAGATTCTCACACTTCTGCCTCGAACATGATCAGTCATCTGATTGTCAGTAGCCAAATTGTTAACCATGTGATATTTTCTGTAGTTTGGAAGAGCCCAGCTTAACCCGCATAAGTCATTTTAATAGAGAAGCTTACGTACTAGCGGCGAGTTCCGCGGAAGCCTGGAAGCCAGCCTTGTGGAAATCCTGCGGAAAACGTTTGCCGCGGCGCGCGTGTGCGCGTGTACTCCTGAAAAACAATGGCTGATTACATCTACACGATGGAAATCCGGCTGACCCCCGACCAACAGCGGGGCGTCACGCTGGTCCAGGACATCGTGCGCCATGCCGGGATGAACGTCTACCTCACCGGCGGCGCGGTTCGCGACATCATCAGCGGCTTCGTCATCCGCGATCTCGATTTTACGGTGCAGGGAAATCCCCTCAAGCTGCAAAAGGAGCTGGAGCGTGCCGGGGCGGTAATCGCGAATGCGGATGAAGATCTGAAGACGTTGCACCTGGTGCTGCCGGGGAACGTGCGCGCCGAGATCAGCGCCGCCCGCACCGAGCGTTATGAAAAAGTGGGCAAACCGCCTATCGTTGCTCCCGCCACGATTATCGAGGACCTGCGCCGGCGTGATTTCACGGTGAACGCCATGGCGCTCTCGCTCAATCCGGGATCGCGGGGCCTGCTGCTGGATCCCTTCAATGGGGCTGCCGACATCGAAGCGAAGCTGATTCGGGTGCTGCACAATTACGCCTTTGTCGAGGATCCGTCCCGCCTCATACGGGCGGTGCGTTTTGCGGCGCGCTTCCACTGGCCGCTCGAGGAGCGCACGCAGGCGCGGTTTCAGTCGGCGAAAGAAAACAAGTACATCGACCACATTACCGACCGCGCCATCGGGCAGGAAATTGAGCAACTGGCATATGAGGACGATCCGCTGAGCGTGGTTCGGGTTCTGGAAAAAGAAGAGTGGCTCGCAGTTCTTCATCCCCGCTGGACCACAGCCAAGGTGGATACGGTGGGCCTCAGCCAGCTGATGAAGACGCGCCAGCAGATGAACGAGCTAGGATACACGCCGGACCCGTCGCCGGCCGTGCTGCATTTTCTGACCGCGCGGCTGGGCGACAAAGATGTGGCAGATATACGCAAGCGGATCCTCCGCAAGGATCTGGTGGAGGCATGGAAGGACCTGGAGGACAACGCCAAGGAACTGGCCAAGCGACTCAACGGGAAAGAGGCGGCGACGCCATCGCGGACCTGGAAATTGCTCTCCGAGGCGCGGCCGGAGATGGTCCTGTTTCTGGCGGTCACGGCGCGCCAGCAAACCGTGGCTCAGAAGATCAAGAACTTCTTTACGAAGTGGCGGCAGGTGCGGCAGAAGATTCCATTGCCGGAGATGGCGGAGTTGCACATCACGCCGCAATTGTCCGGCTATCAGAAGATCGCCGACGACGTTTTCATGCTGCTGCTGGACGGTAAACTGCGCTCCCGCACGGAGACGTTGAAATTCCTGAAACCCCTGGCGCCGCCACCCCCGCCGCCCCCGCCACCGCCGAGAAGAGGGCGCGCCGCCAAGGCGGCAGCGGAGGCCGCTGCCGCGGCGCAATCGCCGGTGAAGAAAAAGGGCAAGGGCGCTGCGCTTCCTCCTGCGCCGCCTCCCACCCCGGTTCAGGTTCAGACTCCGGCCAAGGTTCCTGAGAAGATCGGCAAGAAGGCGGCCCACGCTAAGCACGAACCGCCGAAGAAGGCGGCGAAGCCGCCCATCCGAAAATCGCCGGCTAAGGCGAAAACCAAGAAGAGCCGGTAAGCACACTTGGGCAAATGGCGCGCCTGGAACACCGTCCAGCGGCCAGGCACTGCGCCAGGCGGCGTCGTCACCGTTGACAAATCGGGACTACCAGAATAAAGTTCTCAACCGATTTGTTAACTCCCCCCTCAGCGCCACAGTTCTGACCAGGAGAAAGCCATGTCTCGAAAGAACAGTCACTTGATCCTTGTTGCAGTGTCCGCCTTTGTTCTGTCTTCTGTTCTTTCCGCTCGGGCCGACGTGAAGACCTACAACGGAACCTTTGCCGATGGCGCGACCTACATTATTCAGGTCCCATCGAACTGGAACGGGACGTTAGTCCTCTACAGCCATGGCTATGTGCCGCCGGGCGGGAACAACAGTGCCTCGGATGTGGGAGATCCCCTGACCGGCAACTATCTGCTCGGGAACGGCTACGCGCTCGGGGGCTCATCCTATGCGACCACCGGCTGGGCAATCCATGAGGCCTTGCCGGATCAGATCGAAGTGCTTAACACCTTCAAGACTCTCGTGGGCAAGCCCAGCCGCACCATCGCCTGGGGCCACTCTCTGGGCGGGATCATCACCGCCGGCCTGGTGCAGAAGTATCCCACGCGATTCGACGCCGCGATGCCCATGTGTGGCGTGGTGGCCGGAGCGGTGGGCACGTGGAACCAGGCTCTGGACACTGCCTTCGCCTTCTACACGTTGCTGGGGCAAGGCTCCGGCCTGCAACTGGTGGATATCACGAATCCCACCAAGAACCTGACCACTGCCGAGACTATCCTGGCCACGGCGCAGAACAGCGCCAAAGGCCGCGCGCGCATCGCGCTGGCAGCGGCCTTAGCTGATACGCCGGGCTGGTTCGATCCCTTGTCGCCGGAGCCATCCCCCACTGACTACTCGACCCTGGAGTCAAATCAGTACACGTGGATGGCGGACGTCGACTTCCCGTTTGCCTTCGACTATCGCGCCGAACTGGAATCGCGCGCCGGAGGAAATCCGTCCTGGAACAATAAAGTAAAGTACAAGGACCAGTTCAAGAACTCGGTCGACCACGCCGAAGTGAAAGCCCTCTATGAAGAAGCAGGGCTTGACCTGGATGCGGATCTCGCCACCCTGAATGCGGCGGCGAGAATCAAGGTAAATCCAGCGTCATTGCGATATCTGAAGAGAAACATCATTTTCAACGGAAACATCGGTGTTCCCGTCCTGACGCTGCACACAAAAGGTGACGGTTTAGTGCAGGTGCAGGAGGAAAGCGCCTACAAGGATGTGGTAGATGCGGCGGGCAACGACGCGCTGCTGCAGCAGGTTTACGTGCACCGTGCCGGACACTGCCAGTTCACTCCGGCAGAAACCATCGTGGCCTTTCAGGCTCTCATTAACCGTCTGGACACTGGGAAGTGGTCGGGTCTGGGATCGAAAGCACTGAATAACGCCGCCACCGGCTTAGGATCTACCTACAACGTGCTGCTGGTGAACGGGCAAGAAGTATCGGTTCCACCCGCGTACTTCAAGTTTTCGCCGGCGGTGTTCCTGCGGGAGTACGACTCGCGAAACTGAACCGAAACCGGCTACGACTTTAAGCTCGCCAGCTCTTTTTTCAGATTGGCGGCATCGTTGGAGTTGGGATCGAGTTTCATCCCTCGCTCCAGTTGTTGTCGCGCCAGGTCGGCGCGGCCCGTCTTTACGTAGGCCAGGCCGAGGTGGAAGTGAACCGTGGCGCTTTCGGGTGATTTATTCTTTTGCGCCAGCTTGAGCGATTCCTGAAACAGATCGGCTGCCGACTGGTAAGCGCCTTTCTGATAGTAGACCCAGCCCAGGGTGTCGGCCGCCCCGGGAGAATCCGGCAACCCGCGACGGGCGGTCTGTGCCAGGGAAAGGGCGACGTCCACATTGCCGCCTGAACGCAACATCGCATAGGCGAGGTTGTTGGAAGCCGCCGGGTTGTTGGGAGAGATTTCCAAAGCCTTCTGATATGCGTTCTGGGCGTTGCTCCAGTCTTCCCTGGACTCGTACAGTTCACCGATCTTGAGGTAGAAATTGACCTCACGAGGGTTGTCTTTGAGCGATTGCTGATAAGTCGCGAGAGCCTGATCGGTGTGGCCCTTGGCCACTTGCACTTCTCCCAGCTTCAAGAGCGCATCAGCGTTGTTGTGGTTCAGGTCGGCCGCCTTGCGGAATGCGGTCTCGGCGCCATCCAGATCTTTCTTGTTGTTGAACAGAGAAGTCCCCAGCAGATCATAGAAAGCGCTGTTGTCCGGGGACCTGGCGATGTGCGCATTGGCGGCGGCGATGGCTCTATCAATCTGGTTCTCGGCGAGATAGGTGTTCATGAGGCCGCGCAGAGCTTCGTTGGAGCCGGGATCGCGTTCCAGGGCATCCTGGAACGCTTTCTCCGCCTGACTGTACTGTTTTTTCGCGAAGTTCAGGGTGCCCAGCTGAATGTATCCGGCAGGGCCTTGCGGGGCGACTTCTATAGCTTTGCGAATATCCGGTTCGGCCTTGGCCAATTCCTTGCGGCTGATGTTGGCCATGGCCCGCATGGCGTAGCCGTCTGGCGAAGCAGGTTGCAGGCCGATGATCTGGCTGGCCGTTTGTTCGAGCGAATCCATATCGCCCTTGCGTAGTGCCAGGGCAGCGAGAGCCCGCTGAGCATCCATGAGGTCGGGCCGCAGTCGCGCGGCCACGCGCCATTCATCTTCCGCGCGGGCCATGTTTCCGGTGGCATCGAAAGCCGCGCCTAAGTGGTAGTGGGCGACGGCGTTGTCGGGCTCATTCTTCAGCGCGACTTGCAGCGTCTGCACGGCGTCCGCGGGATGTCCGTCCCGCAGTTGGACCTGTCCCCGGAAAATCAAAGCCTCGGTGTCATTGCCGTTAGCCTTCAGAATCTCGTCGTTGAGCTTGCGAGCCTCATCCATGCGGTTCTTGAGGATGAGCAGCTGGATGTAATTTTTCCTGACCTGCAAATCCTTGGGATAGGTCTGCGCGAGTGATCCGTATTCGGCGACGGCTTTGTCCAGATCGCCGCCCGCGAAGTAGAAATCGCCCAGCATGCGATAGCCGACGGAATTGTCCGGGAAGTCTTTCTTGGACTGCCTGAGGAATTCCTCGGCGTCGCTTTTCTTTCCTTCCATCACGTAGAGGCGGGCCAGCGCGGCTCGCGGCTCCGGATCCTTGGGGTCGATGTCGATGCTGTGGCGGAACTGCTGCTCGGCCTCGGAAAACCGGCTGCGTGCCTGGAAAAAGCCGCCCAGCGCCAGTTGGGCAGGCAGCGACTTGGGATTCCGTTCGATGGCCTTCTTGAAATTGGTCTCTGCCGCGTCATACTGATCGACTCGAATCTGGAGGAAAGCCAGGCCGAGGTAGGTTTCCCATCGCTCCGGTCCCAGCGGGATTGCCTTCTGCATCTCCTGGATCGCGCCCTGAAGATCATCCTCTGCGGCCAGCAGGTTGGCGGCAGCCACATGGACCTGAGGATTGTCTGGCTGCTTTTCGAGCAGCAGATCGACTTGCTCTTTGGCCTGCTTCACGTCGCGCCCGGCGATCAGGAGGTTGGCCATATCGATGCGTGCCTGGTAGTTGGCCGGCTGCAGCTCGATGGTTCGCGACAACTCCTGAAACGCCACTGGCCATTGCTGCAGCTTGAGCAGAGTCTGGGCGAGCTGGTAGTGGGCCTCGCCGTATCCCGGATCCACCTGGATGGCGTTGCTGAATTGGATGGCAGCTTCGCGATACTTTGCCTTCTCGAAATAACGCTGCCCGCTCTCAAAATATTTCTGCTTTCGTACGTTGGGATCGCGCGAACAGGCCGCAAAGGCGGCGATCAAGATCAGAAGCAGCACGAAGCGCAACGACGAAGACCACAACCTCATGAAAATCTCCTGAAAGAACAACGAATGCGGTGCTCAAGTCCTATCTTGAAGGTACTGCAAGCAAAAGGGGTGAAGAAGTTACTCCGGTCACACACGGCGATGTCCGCCGCGACGACGATATTTTACGGTGGTACATAGCGGTTGAGTAGCGGCGCAACCTGCGAGGTCAGTGAGAGCAGACGCTGCTGCGCCTGCTCGATCGGTTCTCCGTGCCGCAATGCGGTAGTGACGCGAACCAGCGAGCCATCGCTGCGGTTGAGGCGGATGGAATCGGCGACCAGATAGAACTTTGCCCAGTACTCGCTGGCGACGCCGCGATCATGCGCCCAGTACCAGTAGATGACCAGCCTGCGATCCTCGCCCTGTGCCACGACGTAGCGATTTGCGGGAAATGCGGGCTGGCCGGGAAAAGAGATTGAAATTCGCGTGGACTCGACAGGTGACCACCCCGTGCCCGGAAGGCAATTCTTTGGCGAGTGGATGGTATCGCCGGTTCTCTGACTGGGAAAGTAGGCGAGAAAGAGGTCCACGGGAGGCTCGGGGGCAGATACGTTCTGGTAGATGCGCAGAAGGAAATCACCGGCCCCGAGGACGTCGAGAATGCTCTGCGGAATCTCCACGTCAGACCCGGACCAGTCCCCGAGTTGAGCTGGAAAGGACGCCAGCGCTTGATGCGCGGGCACACTTTCATTGCGATTGCGCGCCTGCAGCAGGATTGCCGTTGCCGCCAGCAGCACGGCGGCGATGAGAAATCTCCAACAGGACCTCATGGTCGAGCCTCGTTCGTCTGCCGGCGCAAGTGGAACAGGCGATGCAGAAGATAGAGCATGGCCAGCGAGAAGACGAAGACCAGCCAGCCCGAGAAGATGTGAAAGAAGCCCTCGGCCTTATCCGGATCCCAGTACTGTACGAGCAGACCCGTGCCCACGATGCGCAGACTGTTGGCCGCCACCGCGATGGGAATAGAGGCGAGCGCGAGCGCCACGCGAAGCGAAACCCGGGGCTCGGCAAAATAGCCGTAGATGATGGAAAGCGTAAGCAAGGACAGAAGCGAGCGAATGCCGCTGCAGGCCTGCGCGACCTCAAGCGGCATGGCGGGCAGATTGATGATATTTCCCTGGCGCAACACCGGAACTCCGGCCAGCGGCAAGGCCAGCGCCGCGATCTTCGAGGCCAGCAATTGAAGCGGAAAGGTGATCTCGTTGAAGACTATAGCCGGGATGGGAATCATCAGCAGAAGGAACGCCCAGGGAAAGAGGACAGCAGCGAAGAAGCGCCATCCACGAAAAAAAATCGCAATTCCCGCCAGTAACAACAGCAGCGAGGCGCGGGAAAGAAAAAGCTCGGCGCCAAGAACTCCGACTACCAGAACACAAAGCCCGAGAACCAGAATCAGCAGTCCCCAGGAGGAAGGCTTGCGAGGCAGAGTTGTCAGGCGGGAACGCGACTGCCACAGCACCAGCAAGGAAAAGGCGGGTACGAAGAATCCGTGGGAGAAATTGGGATCGCTCACCCATTGTTTGAACAATCCCGACAAAATCCCCGCATAGAGCCAGCCGATGAGCAGGAGCAACACCGCGGCTTGCCACCAGGCAAAGCGCACGGCGGGCGACGCGATCGGAGGTCGTTCCGAAGGCGGGGCGGTTTGGGCCAACGGATTCACGGAGCAGGTATGCGGGGAATTTTCCCCCAAGAATATGCGAACTTCGACACGGGCGCAATTCGCAGTCCTCAAGGCGGGGATTCTGCCCGAGAAGGGGCCGGGAAAGGCTGAGAAAAAAGTTTCCCTTTCACAACGTTTGATGTAGGGTAATTCCGCACCCATCGACCCCATTTTTGGCCATTTTCTACCCTAACTATATGAAAAGATGGGCAGAAAAACAGTGCTTGGCGGGGCCAAAGTGTAGACTTACATGGTACTGGCCGTGCTGCGACTGACAGATTCAGGCAAGAACGCCGGCCTGACTCGGGTCTCTGAGCAGGAAAGCCCCGAAAACCGTGCATTGGCGTCCAATCCCCGGGATTTCAGGGCAGGTTTGACTCCCTGGTTGCCACTGGACCGAATGCGTCAATGAGAGCCAAAATTGCAGTTACGCTGGCGGTTCCGCTCATCCTTGCCGGCGCTGTGGTCGCCCAGAGCGAAGGGCAGAAAACCGACAGTGCGGCGCAGCCGGCAAATCAACCCGCATCGGTTGCCACCCCCACCTATGTGATTGGTGCAGACGATATGTTGCTGGTTTCGGTATGGAAGGAGCCCGATCTGACCACCGCGTTGCCGGTTCGGCCGGATGGCAATATTTCCCTGCCGTTGTTGAATGACGTTCCCGCGGCGGGCCTGACTCCGATGGAACTGGCCGCTTCCATCCGGGAAAAGCTCAAGAAGTTTGTGGCCGATCCCCGGGTCACTGTGGTGGTGACGCAGATCAACAGCCAGAAGGTGTACGTTACGGGAGAGGTTCTGCACACTGGCGCGATCCAGCTTCTGCCGGGCATGACCGTGTTGCAGGCGCTGGCGGAGGCGGGTTTTACGCAGTTTGCGAATACGAAGAGCATCTATGTGCTGCGCAACGAAAATGGCAAACAGGAACGGATGGCCGTCAATTACAAGAAACTGGTTCAGGGACGGGGCACGAATTTTGCGCTGAAGCCGGGAGATCTCATTGTTGTTCCGTGAGGAAGCCGCAATGAAGCAACGAAGGTGGATGCTGACCACGGTGTTTGTGGCGATGGCGCTGGTGAACGCCTGGCCGCAAAGCACAAGTTCACAGCCGTCGGCGACGGATAATCAGCAGTCCGCGAACGGAGCGGTGATTTCCAGCGAGAATCCCCCAATCGCGGGACTGGATCAACCCTCTCTGGAATCGCCCATGCCGAGCCGCAGCTTTCTGCTGCCCGGTGCGCATGTGAGCGAAGCGGTGGATTCGAACGTGGGCGAAACCTCGGGAAGCTCCTCCACGCAAGGCGTAACTCGCGCTCTGGGCAGCCTGCTGTTCCAAAAAGTAGGCGGACGCACGGCCACGGCGCTGGAGTACGTGGGTGGCGTCGCCTACTATTCTTCCTATAACCCGAGCAGCAACCAGGTCCAGGAACTCGACGCGCAGGAGCGTTTCCTGTGGAAGAAAGGGCAACTGACGCTGCGGGACAACTTCAGCTATCTGCCCGAAGGGTCGTTTGGATTTGGAGTGTATGGAGAGTCTGCCGCTTACAGCGAGGGTCTTCAAGGGATCGGCTACATCGGCGGGACCATCGCCACGGGCCTGAACGGCATCTTCGGGCCGGGACAATTCGGTTCGCTTGGCCAGGCTCCACGCATCAGCAATCTTGCGGTGGTGGACGTAGATCAGGACCTGAGCGCGCGCTCTGCGCTGACCGTGGCCGGCGGATACGGACTGGTGCACTTCACCGACGACAGCGCGGGATTCATTAACAGCAATGAAGTCTCCGCAGAGGCGGCATACAACTATCAGTTGAGCCGCCGCAATCAGATGGCCGTGCTTTACGGGTTTCAGGATTTTCATTACCCGAACTTTGCCGGAAGCACATTCACGACCCACCTGGTGAACGTGCTTTTCGGCCACCGCATTTCCGGCCGGCTCGATCTGATTCTCGGGGCCGGGCCCCAGGTGACGCTGATAAACAGCCCTCTGCTGGGGGGAGAAAGCCATCGCGTGACCGCCAGCGCCCAAGCGACTCTGCGTTACCGCTTTCCGCGCACGGCCGTGGGAATCTATTACAACCGGGTGAACACCAGCGGTTCGGGATATTTTCTGGGCGCCACCAGCGACATCATTCATTTCTCAGCTTCGCGGCCGCTGAGCCGGACCTGGAACGGGATCGTCGATGTTGGGTACGCTCATAACAGCCAGATCCAGCCAGGGTTGTTCGGACTTCTGCCCAACAACACGACCTCATTCTGGTACCTGTACGCAGGCGCGGCGCTGCAGCACCAACTGAGCAGGCGCTTCAGCATGTTCCTGAGTTACCAATTCAACGATCTCTCGTTCAATACCTCGCCCTGCACCATTGCCGGGTGCAGCGAGGCGTCGCAACGCCATGTAGCGGCAATAGGAGTGGAATGGCATCCCCACCCGATCCGCCTGGACTAGCGGACGGCTGGAAGAGGGAGACCGCAGGAAGTTGAAATGATCGAGAACCGCGAACTGACGCTTGATGACTACATGGCGATGCTCCGGCGCCGCTGGAAGCTAATCCTGTGGCCCCTCCTCGCTGGGCCGCTTCTGGCTTTCCTGCTTTCTTATGCGTTTCCGCCCAAGTACACGTCGCAGTCGCTGGTGCTGGTCGAAGAGCAGAAGGTTCCGGAAGGCTACGTGAAGCCGGTAGTCACGGAAGGCATCGGTCCGCGCATCGCTACGCTGGAGCAGCAGGTTCTCAGCCAGAACAATCTGCACGCGATGATTGACCGCCTCGGCCTGACGAGGGGCAAGAGCGTTGACGAATGGATCGAGAACATCCGCCAGAATCTCTCCTTCGAGGAGGTTCAGCCTGACATCGCCGCTTCCAAACAACGGAAGCCGGGACAAGGCAACGATTTCCCCGGATTCTATGTGAACTTTACCGCCGAGACTCCACGGCTGGCCCAGGAAATCTGCACCGAACTGACTTCGATGGTCCTGGAAGAGAATCTGAAAGCTCGGGAGCAGGTGGCGCAGAGCACCACCGACTTTCTGGCTCACCAGGTGGAGCAGGCGAAGCTGGACCTGGATGCGCAGGACGCCAAGCTTGCCACCTTCAAGAAACGTTACATGGGCCAGCTCCCCGGGGAAGAGGAAAACAACCTCAAGTTGCTGGCGGCGCTCGACTCGCAGCTCGACTCCTACACGCAGGCGCTCAATCGCGCACAACAGGACAAGGCCTACGCCGAGTCATTGCTGGTGCAGCAGCTGTCGGCATGGAAGGCCTCGCAGGCGAACGAGAATCCGCAAACCTTGCAGAAGCAGCTGTCCGATCTGCAGAGCCAGCTGGTAACGCTGCAGGCGCGCTATACCGACGATCACCCCGATGTGGTCAAGACCCGGAACGATATTGCCGAGGTCAAACGGGAACTGGCGCAGATCCAGGCTTCGTCCAGTGACGGAGGCGAGGCCGCGGTCAAGGGGGTTACCGAGCCGCCCGAGATTCAGCAACTCCGGCTGCAGATTCACCAGTACGATCAGACGGTCGCACAGGCCTCTCGCGAACAGAAGCAGCTGGAGGACCAGATCAAAACTTACCAGGGCCGAGTCGCGCTGAGCCCTGCCGTCGAGGAGCAGTACAAGGAGCTCACCCGCAATTACGACACGGCCCAGAAGTTCTACAACGACTTGCTGGCGAAGAAGAGCGAGTCTGAAATGCAAACCGACATGGAGCGGAGGCAGCAGGGCGAGCAGATGCGGCTGCTGAATCCCGCCAGCCTGCCGGAGTGGCCCAGCTTTCCCAGCCGCCTGACGTTTGCCGGGGGAGGCCTGGGCGTCGGCCTTGCTCTCGGCTTAGGTCTGACGATCTGGCTGGAGATACGCGACAAAGCCATACGAACGGAACAGGATGTGGTGGCGACGCTGGAATTGCCGATGCTGGTGGCCCTGCCCTGGGTTGGCGAGAAAATGAGCGGCAACGGCAACGGAAAATCCGCGAAATCAGCCACTGAGCCGAAGAGAGAGACCCTCGGAGTTTGAGCAGTTATGTATAAGCAATTTTTCGGGCTGCGGGCCAATCCGTTCAATGTGAATCCCGACCCGCGCTACCTCTTCCTCACGCGGCACACAGAAGAGGCTTTGGCCTGCCTGACCTACGGCATCCAGAGCCGCAAGGGATTCGTTCTGCTTACCGGGGAGGTGGGAACCGGCAAGACTACGCTCATCAACAAGCTGATGGAATGGCTGCGCATGCAGCAGGTAGCGACTGCGTTCATCTTCAACTCGCGCATGAATGTGCCCCAGTTCCTCGACTACATGATGACCGATTTTGGCATCCCCACCGACTCCCGGGCCAAGAGCCAGATTCTGATCCGGCTCTATAACTGGCTGCTGGAGCGATACCGGGCCGGTGAAACGGCGGTGCTGGTGGTGGATGAGGCGCAGAATCTCTCCGACGAGGTGCTGGAAGAAATTCGCTTGATGACGAATCTCGAGACTTTTACCGAGAAGCTGTTGCAGATCGTGCTGGTGGGGCAGCCGGAGCTCGAGCAGAAGCTGAAGCAGGCGCATCTGCGGCAATTGCGGCAGCGGCTGACTCTCCGGGCCAAGACCTACCCGCTTACGCTCGAAGAAACCAAGGCCTATGTGGCCCAGCGCCTGCGGATTGCGGGTTCGAACGGCCAGCAGGTCTTCGATGCCGATGCCCTGGCCGCGATTCACCGCTATTCGGGAGGAATTCCCCGCGTCGTAAACCTGATCTGTGAGCATTGCCTGGTGAGCGCGTTTGTCGATCAGCAGAAAGTGGTACAGAGCAGCGTCGTCGAAGCGGTCGCGCGCGATTTCGACCTGGGTGACAGCAGCGTATCGGCTGCCATGACGAGCGTTCAACAGAGTCCAGTGGCAGGGAAAGTGGATTTGGCAGCGGCGTTGAAGAGTCTGGCGACGCTTGCGGAGCAGTTGCGCGATGCGGAGAGCGACTCGTCCAAGGAGGGGAAGCTATGAGCCGGATTCATGAGGCTCTGAAACGGGCGGAACAGGAACGGGCGGCCGCTCACAGCGGCGGCGCTGCGCCTCCAGTGCCGGATAATGCGGGAGATGGACAAGGCGTGGCGGAGGAGGCTTCGCCGCTTTCCGGTTTGGACTCGCCCTTCGCGCAATTTACTCTGGAGTCTTTATTGTCCCGTTGCCCGCGCTCAGCCTGGACTCCCGACACAAAGACCATGTTGTTCTTCGGCTCCGAGGAGCCCCAGGGCACGGAGCCGTTCCGCACCTTGCGATCCCGGCTTTACCAACTGCGGGAGAAGCTGGCGCTCAAGAAACTGCTGGTGACGAGTTCCTTGCCGAGGGAAGGGAAGTCGTTCGTGGCGGCCAATCTGGCGCAGGTACTGGTTCGCCAGCAGGGCCGCCGGGTTCTCCTGCTGGATTGCGACCTGCGGGCGGCGCGGTTACATGCGGCGCTCGGAACGCCTGCCTCGCCGGGCGTCTCCGACTATCTTCTCGGTAAGGCAGACGAATTCGCGATCACCCAGCAAGGGCCCATGGAAAATCTTTTCTTCATACCCTCCGGGCGTGCCGTTTCCGATCCGGCGGAGCTGGTGGCTAACGATCGCCTCAAGACCCTGCTCAATCGAATGGAGGTGCTTTTCGATTGGGTCATTCTCGACTCCCCGCCGGCCGTACCGGTTTCCGACGCCGGCTTGCTGGCGAAGTACTGCGACGGGGTTTTGCTGGTGGTGCGCTCCGGAACCACGCCCTTCGATCTTGCCCGCAAAGCGCGGGATGAGTTCGGAGACAAGAACCTGGGCGTGGTGCTCAACGCCATGGACTCTTCTTCGGCTTACCCTCCCTACTATTATGGCAACTATGGAAGGACGAATGGCAGGGGAGAGGTCAAGAGGTAGAGCGTGATCCGGCTGTTCAACGTTTACTACCCGGTGCGGACGCTGGTGCTGCTGGCAGGCGAGGCTATGATTGTCTGGGTCTCATTTCTGCTGGGGATGCTGGTGCAGTACCGCCAGGACAGCTATCTCGTCCTGAACTTCGAGTACGGGTATCTTAAGATTTTGGCAGTAACCGGCCTGGTGTTGCTGTTCTCCCACTGGTTTGATCTTTACGATCCCGCACATCTCAGCGGAAAAGGGGAGCTGTATTTCCGCCTGCTGCTGGTTCCCGGCATTCTCGCCCTGATGCTGGCCGCCGTCGGCTACGCCTTCCCGGGATCGATGCCGGGCAACGGTTCGGAGCCGGTGGGCCTGGCCATTCTGACGGTGGCCTTGGTTCTCTGGCGGGCAATCTATGGATGGATGGTGCAGCGTCCCTATCTGCGCGAGCGTGTCTATGTGCTGGGCGCAGGAGAACGCGCTCAGCGTCTGGTGAATGGTCTGCGGTCGCGCGCCGAATTGGGTATCGAAGTTGTGGGTTGGAGCGGCAACGTGGAGGGACCGATGACCCGGGATTCGGTCGCGTCCCACTTGAACGAGCTGGTCCAGCAGCACAACGTTCACCGCGTCATCGTGGCCATGGCCGATCGCCGGGGAACTCTGCCGGTGCAGGAATTGCTCCAGGCGCGCCTCAACGGCGTCAAGGTGGAAGAGGCCGCTTCCTGGCTGGAGAAGATGTCGGGGAAGATCGAGGTGGAGCATCTTCATCCCAGCTGGCTGATCTTCGCCGAGGGATTTCGCTTCAGTGCCGGATTCTCGGTGCTTCGGCGCGGGTTGTCGATCTCGGCTTCGGCTGTGCTGTTGCTGCTGGTGCTGCCCCTCATTCCGTTCGTCATCCTTGCCATCAAGATGGATTCTCACGGCCCGATTCTCTACCGTCAGAGGCGCGTCGGCCGGGGCAGCGCCACATTTTACTGTTACAAGTTCCGAACCATGCGGCCGGACGCTGAGGCCGATACCGGGCCCACCTGGGCCGATGACGACGATCCCCGCATCACGCGCATCGGCCGCATCCTCCGCATGACACGCCTGGACGAGATCCCACAACTTTGGTGCGTGCTCAAAGGCGACATGGCATTTGTGGGTCCACGGCCGGAGCGGCCCGAGTTCGTGGAGTGGCTGACCGGAGAAATTCCTTTTTATCCCGTGCGCAACGCGGTTCGGCCCGGCATCACCGGCTGGGCGCAGATTCGCTACAAATACGGCAATACTTTGGAAGACGCCCGGCAAAAGCTGCAATACGATCTGTTTTACATCAAGAATGCCGGCATCGGGCTCGACCTGCTGATCATTTTCCAGACCATCAAGATTGTCCTCCTGGGCCGAGGCGCGCAGTGAAGGGCGGAGTCCATCTATGGCAACTCTGAGTGGCCCAAAGCTGCCGGCGGTTGCGGTCAGGGAGCGGTCGAACTTCGGCTACCGCCTGATGCTGGTGTTTTCGTTCTTGTATTATTTCCGGCCCGAAGACATCATTCCCGGCCTGGCCTCGCTGCACCTGGCCAAAGTTGCCGCCGGACTGGCGGTGCTGGCCCTGCTGCTGGGGACGAAGAAAGGCTGGCCCCGCAAGGCGCCCCTTGAGCTCAAGCTGACTCTCGCAATATTCGCCTGGGCCGCGCTCAGCATTCCCTTCGCCTACTGGCGGGGAGGCAGCTTCGATGTGGTCATCTGGGGACTGTCGAAAGCGGTCATCCTGTCGCTGACGCTGATCCTGACCGTGTCGTACCCTTTTCAACTGCGCCGCTTGCTCTTCGTGCAGACCTTCGGAGTGACGCTGATGACGATTGCTTCCATCCTCGTCAACCACAAGCTGCAGGGACGACTCGCGGGGATGGGCGAGGGATTGCTGTCGAATCCGAACGATCTGGCGATGAATATCGCCCTGAACTGGCCCTTGTGCTTGGCATTCCTATTGGCGGCGCGCGGCCCTGGAAAAAAGATCTTCTGGGGAGCCGGCCTGCTGGCGATGGTGTATGCGGTGATGGCCACTTATTCTCGCGCGGGCTTCATGGCTCTGTCCCTGGCGATTGTACTGTGCTTATGGGAGTTTGGCGTGCGCGGGAAGAGATTTCTTCTGTTGGCCGGGGCCGTCTTGTGCGGGCTGGCGCTTCTGGTTGCCGTGCCACAGAACTACAGCAAGCGCCTGGCCACGCTCGCCGGAAAATTCCAGGAGGGCGACCTCGATAATGGTTCTTCCGAGGCCCGACGGGAACTGCTGGTCAAGAGCCTGAAAATTACTGTGACTCATCCCATCTTCGGCGTCGGACCGGGAAATTTTCAGGCGTACACCGGTCTCTGGAGAGTGACTCACAACACTTACACCGAACTGAGCTCGGAGTGCGGCATTCCAGCGTTGATTCTTTTCCTCCTGCTGATGGGCCGGGCCTTCCGCAGTATTGCCCAGGCGAGGAAGAAGCTGCGGGGCAGTCCGGATCGCGAGTTGCAGCTATACGGCGGCGCGCTCTGGGTTGCGCTGGCGGCTTACGTGCTTGGTGCATTCTTCGCCAGCACGGCTTATGAGCTGTTTCCGTACTACCTGTTCAGTTACACGGCCTTGTTGTACCGGATTGTCGATCAGCAGACGGTGGAGCGCAGCCCAGACACGCGGAAGAAGGCGGCAGCGATCCGGCCGCGAGCATACGCGCAGGTGTAAGCAACCAGGTTCGGATCCGTAAACGGAGCTGCCGAGCATATCTGGAGGGAAATGCAGTCAGCCATCGAGACCGGTGCAGTGGCCATGGTACCGGCGGAGCTCATGGCAGTCCTGCGCTGCCCACGATGCGCATCCAGCCTGGCGGCGGAGCAGGCCAGGCTAGTCTGCTCGAACTGCCGGGCAAGCTTTCCCTGCGCGGACGGAGTCGTCCGCTTCGTCCAAAGCCAGGATTACGCCTCCAGCTTTGGATTCCAGTGGCAGGTCTATGCTTCTACCCAACTTGACGATGCGCACCACCATCGCTCGGAAGAGGCGTTCCGGCGCCGTACGGGTCTCAGGCCGGAAGAGCTGAACGGCAAACGTGTGCTCGATGTTGGCTGTGGAATGGGCCGGTTTGCCGAGGTGGCGACGCGCTGGGGCGCGAACCTGGTCGGGGTTGACCTGAGCGAAGCGGCTGTTGTGGCCGCCCGGAATCTGGCGGATCACCCTGCCACCATGTTTCAGGCGGATGTATTTCATCTGCCGTTCGCCGCCGGGAGCTTCGACGTCATCTACAGCATCGGCGTGCTGCACCACACCCCAGACTGTGCCCGGGCTTTCGCCGAGTTGCCGCGCTTGTTGAAGCCGGGCGGCCGAATCGCCATCTGGGTCTACAGCAGTTACAACCCCTGGTATCGTCTCAGTGACCTATACCGGAGAGTCACGTGCCGCCTGCCTCCACGTCTCCTGCACAAGCTTTGCTACGGTGCCATTCCGCTTTATGGCATCCATCGCGGACTGCGTTCGATTCCCGTGATCGGACGCCCGCTGAGCGGATCGCTCGCCTTTTTGCTTCCCATGTCATTCGACCATGATTGGAGGTGGCGGGTTCTCGATACCTTCGACTGGTATTCACCCTGGTATCAGTCCAAGCACACCTACGAAGAGGTCATTCGATGGTTCGAGGCCGCCGGACTTGAAGACCTGAGGGTCGGCGAGCAGCCCATCGCGGTCAGCGGACGGCGCCCGCTGTCGAGCCGGGGTGTCGACCGAACGTGGGCGGAGGCCAAGCCATGTGCGGAATAGCCGGCCTGGTTGGCCGCCCGGGTGACCCCATCGATCCGGGCGATCTTCGCCAGATGTGCCAGACCCTGATTCACCGCGGTCCTGACGACGAAGGCATTTACGTCAAAGGCCATGCGGGATTAGGAATCAGAAGGCTCAGTATTATCGATGTGGCCGGCGGACACCAGCCCATTCACAATGAAGATCAAACGGTCTGGGCGGTGGTGAACGGTGAAATCTATAACTTCGCGGCATTGCGAAAAGAACTCGAAGACCGTGGACACCGCTTCTACACCCAAACCGATGTCGAGGTAGCTGTTCACCTCTACGAAGAAATGGGTTCGGAGTTCGTGCAGCGGCTGCGCGGAATGTTTGCCATCGCCCTCTACGATGAAGCTAACAGCCTGCTGCTTCTTGCCCGTGACCGGCTGGGTAAGAAACCGCTCCACTACGCATTGCAGGACGGCCGGCTAATTTTCGCATCAGAGATCAAGGCGATGCTGGCCGCGGCGCCGGGACTTGGCGTATTGCGGCCGGAGGCGCTCCTTCAGTACTTCCATTTCGGATACATAGCGGATCCGCTTACCGCGTTCGCGGCGATCGAGAAACTTCCTCCCGGACACTTGCTCGAGTTCAGGGAAGGATCTACCCGCCTTCGCCGATACTGGGACCTCCCAGCGTACGGCACAGCGGAAGTGTCGTCGGAAGAGGAGTGTCTCGAACAGCTGGAACAGCAGCTTACCGAGGCAGTGAGAATACGATTGGCTAGCGAGGTTCCCCTGGGTGTGCTGCTGAGCGGTGGCGTGGACTCTTCGGTGGTGGTGGCCCTCATGGCTCGCGTAAGTTCCAATCCGGTAAAGACTTTCTCTATCGGATTCGCGGAGAAGGAGTTCAATGAGGCCAACTATGCCCGGCAGGTTTCCGAGCGGTTCGCCACCGACCATACCGAGCTGAGGGTCGAGCCGCAGATCGAAGCGGCGCTCGACTCTTTGACGCGTACTTTGGAAGAGCCCTTCGCGGATTCATCGGTCGTGCCGACCTACTACGTCTGCCAGATGGCCCGCAGGCACGTTACCGTGGCGCTTTCCGGGGATGGGGGCGACGAACTGTATGCCGGGTATGACCGCTATCTCGTGCACCTCGCGCGCGGCAGGTTCGCGCGAGTTCCGGTGGGGCTGGGCGAGTATTTCCGTGAACATGTATATCCCTGGCTGCCGTCCGCGTTGCGGGGACAACGGTTTCTCTTCAACCTGTCTCTGCCGGGACCGGAGCGCTATCTCGATAGTGTGACTCACCTGCCAGTGCGCGGCCGGGAGCGCACGATTTTTTCATCCGAGCTGCAGCAGTGGGCGAATGAGTGCAACCCTGCGGCGGACGTCTTCCTCGAGTGCTTTGCAGACTCAGCCAGAGCGGACAAGCTAAGCCAGTTGCTGTACGTGGACACCAAGACCTATCTTCCCGGCGATATCCTGTTCAAGGTGGATCGCGTGAGCATGGCCCACTCGCTGGAGATCCGGTGCCCGTTGTTGGATCATAAGGTCGTCGAGTGGGCGGCGCGTCTCCCATCCTCTTGGAAACTTCGGGAAAGCCAGCCAAAATACATTCTCAAGAAACTTGCCGAGCGTCTTGGGGTTCCCGCGAACGTTTTGCATCGGCCGAAGAAGGGCTTCGCCATGCCTGTGGGGCAATGGTGGCGCAATGGAGCCCGGCGCGACATGCTGGATCTTTTGCTCGAGCCACGAACCTTGCAACGGGGGTATTTCAATCCCACGGCCGTTCGCCAGCTGATCTCGGAACATACGCGTGGCCGCCGCGACCGTTCGTATGACATCTGGACGCTGCTCATGTTTGAGCTTTGGCACAGAAATTTCCTGGAAGCCACGGGTATTCCAGGTGAGGCTGCGAGAGTAGGCGTCAATCTGCGAGGGGAGGTCAAGCGCGAGGCCCAGTCAGATCCTTCCACAAGGAGCGGAGTCGAGTGCCCACTGAAATCCTGAAGAACTCCGTTCCCCAGGCCGCGCATGAGCCATCGCCAAACCGGCCTCGTGTGCTGCACCTGGTGGAAAGCTTCGACCAGGGGGGGTCGGAACTCCAGGCGCTTCAACTGGTGCAGTCCCTCTGCCGCGACGCGCGCTATGACGTTCGCCTCGCGTCGATCAAGCCGGCGGGTGTCTTGCGTCCGCAGGCCGAGTCTCTCGGTCTGCCGGAGATTCCGAGTTATCCCCTGACCAGTTTTTATGACGGGAGGCTTTTGCGCCAGCTGCGGCAATTTGCCGCAAGGTTGCGAGAGTGGAGGATCGATATTCTTCACACTCACGACTTCTACACCAATGTCTTTGGTATGGCCGCCGGGGCCCTTGCGAGAGTACCGGCGCGGATAGCTTCGAGAAGGGATCTCGGCGCTATGCGAAACAAAGCCCAGTCCATGCTCGAGGGGATCGCCTTCCGCATGGCCCATCGGATCGTCGTTAACTCGGAAGCCGTTCGTGGTGCACTCCTCGGCCACGGAGTTCCTGCGGGAAAGATCACGATCATTCCCAACGGAGTTGACGAAAAACGAATTGCCACGCCATTGGAGAGACGAGAAGCGCTTAACGAGTTGCAGCTCTCGGCAATAGGCCAGCGGCAAGTCGTCACCATCGTGGCCAACTTTCGCCTGGCGATTAAGGACCATGCTACGTTCCTGCGTTGCGCGCAGAGAGTGAGGGCTGAGTTGCCGGACACGATGTTCGTTCTCGCCGGGGAAGGAGAACTCAAGCCGGAGATGGAAGCGATGGCGGAGCAGGTCGGTCTGCGGGACCACGCCATCTTTACCGGACGTTGCGGTCGTCTGGCTGAACTGCTGGCGATTTCCGACGTATGCGTCTCGAGCTCAACATCGGAGGGCTTTTCCGGCGCCATTCTTGAATATATGGCGGCCGGACGTCCGGTTGTGGCTACCGACGTTGGCGGAGCACGCGAAGCGGTTGTCGAGGCTGACACCGGGTACCTGGTGGCGGTTCGAGACGATGCCACCATGGCTTCGCGCGTCGTCAAGCTGTTGCAGGAGCCTGGGACTGCCGCCGCTTTCGGCCAGCGCGGCCGGGAACGTGCGAAACGGGAGTTTTCAACGGAGCAGCAACTCAAGCGAACGCTGGAGTTATATGCTCAGCTGGTTGTGGATTCCCGCAGGTGACCGGTAACTACCGCCTGCAAAGCCGATGCAAATTGCCGGGCTACGTCTTCCCAGCTGAAGTCCTTCTCGACCAACCGTCGTGCTGACATTCCCATTCGCGTGCGCAGTCCCGTGTCACGCAGGAGGCAGGTAACGCTGGCGGCGAAATCGGAAGGAGTGTCTGCCAGAAGAATATTCTCGCCATCCTGCACGGGCAGCCCCTCGGCGCCGAGCGTAGTCGAAACGATAGCCTTTTCCATCGCCATGGCCTCAAAAATCTTGAGCCGTGTACCGCCTCCAATTCTCAGGGGAACGACCACCACAGCACCGCACGCGAGAAATGGACGAATATCCGGCACTGTTCCAGTTACCTGCAGGCGGCTGTCTCGCGCTGCCAGGGTGCGCACGGTTGCAGAAGGATTCCGACCTACGATCGACAGGGAAACTTGCGGGAACTGCTGGCGCACCAGCGGCAAGATCTGGTTCACGAGATACAGCACCGCATCCTCGTTAGGCAGCCAATCCATCGAGCCCGTGAAGACCAGCGAGAGAGGGTCTTCCTCAGTGGGGTAGGGCTTAAAAGATTCAACATCAACTCC